>Ga0307515_10018186_pt1 | contig 12749 bp, 8 predicted proteins | sample 17_EM_MG_FD_194513 | JGI IMG/M metagenome (GOLD analysis project Ga0307515, IMG submission 194513) | Populus trichocarpa ectomycorrhiza microbial communities from riparian zone in the Pacific Northwest, United States - 17_EM | ecosystem: Host-associated > Plants > Roots > Unclassified | place... | reverse complement strand
TGCTGTGGCGGCGCACGGTGACGCTCGGCGCGCTGCTGGTGATCGCGGTGATGACCAACGTCGTGCTGCTCAACTTCTGCTACGACGTGCCGGTCAAGCTGTACTCGATGCAGCTCTTGATCATGGCCGGGCTGATCGCGCTGCCCGGCGCGCGCCGGGTGGTCGCCGCGGCGATGGGATACGCGGTCGCCGAGGCGCCGCCGCGGGTGCGGATGTCGCGGCGGCGCGAGCGGATCCGCCTGGCCGGCAAGCTGGCGATGGTCGCGGGGATGGCGGCCACGATGTACCTCGAGTTCAACGCCCCGAGCCGCAACGCGCACGTCCACGAGCTCTACGGGATCTGGACGGTCGACGGCTTCGTCGCCGACGGCGTCGATCACCCGCCGCTGACCAGCGACCCGGTGCGATGGCAGACCATGATCGCCAACCCGCAATCGCTGGCGTTCCGGCTGATCTCCGGCGAGCGCGAACGGCCGATCACGGTGAGCGCCGGCAGATATGTCTGGGAGGTCGACGCCGCGACGCACACGATCACGGTGACGATCGATGCCGACAAGAAGCTCAAGGAGACCTGGAAGTACACCTGGCCGGCGCCGGAGCGCCTGGTGATCGACGGCGTGCACGGCGGCAAGGTGCTGCACGTCACGCTGCATCGCGAGCCGGACCCGCTGCTGATCACGCGCGGGTTCCACTGGATCAACGAGGTGCCGTTCAATCGTTGACCGGGCGTTGACGGGCCGCGGCCTACGCCTCGGCTTCGTCGCCGTCTTCGTCCGCGGCCTTCTGCTTCTGCAGCTTCTTCTTGATCATCTGGCGCTTGAGCGGGCCGACGAAGTCGACCAGCAGCTTGCCGGTCAGGTGATCGTTCTCGTGCAGCAGGCAGCGGGCGAGCAGCGCCTCGCCCTGGATCTCGAACGTGGCGCCGTCGAGGCCGGTCGCGCGGACCTTGCAGCGCATCGGCCGCTTGACCTTGACGTAGATGTCGGGGAACGACAGGCAGCCTTCCTCGCTGTCCTGCAGCTCGTCGGAGGTCTCGATCACCTCGGGGTTGATGAACGCCAGCGGCGGATCGGTCTCGGGCCGACCGGCGAGCTTGGGCTCGACGATGAACATCCGGCGCGGATCGCCGAGCTGGAGCGCGGCGATGCCCAGGCCGTTCTCGGCGTACATCGAATCGACCAGGTCCTGGTACAGCGCCCGGACCGAGGCGTCGACGGCGGCGATCGCGACGGAGGGCTGCCGCAACCGCTCGTCGGGCCAGATCACCACGGGGCGCACCGCCATGGTCCCACCATAGGAGCCGCGGGTCCGATTGACAAGCCCCGCCGCGGAAGCCATACAGGCCCAAGCCCAATGGTCCTGCGGTACTCGGAAGCGAAGTTGCCTACCCCACACGGCGAGTATCGGGTGGTGGTCTACCGGACCGGGGAGGTCGCCGGGCTCGGGGCGAGCGCGGTGGGCACGGGCGCCGAGGAGCACGTGGCGCTGGTGATGGGCGACGTGCGCGGCGACGAGGTCCTGACCCGGGTCCACAGCTCGTGCTTCACGGGCGAGGTGCTGGGCAGCCTGCGCTGCGACTGCCGGGCGCAGCTGGACGCGGCGCTCGAGCGCATCGGCCGCGAGGGCCGCGGCGTGGTGGTGTACCTGGTGCAGGAGGGCCGCGGCATCGGCCTGGGCAACAAGGTCCGCGCTTATCAGCTCCAGGATGAGGGCGCCGATACGGTCGACGCCAACCTCCAGCTCGGCTTCGACGCCGACCTCCGGTCGTACGACCTGGCGGCCGGGATCCTGGCGGATCTCGGCGTCGGCTCGGTGCGCCTGATGACCAACAATCCGCACAAGATCAGCGGCCTCCAGCGCGCCGGGGTCGTGGTGTCCGTGCACGAGTCGCACTGGGTCGGCTCGACCGAGCACAGCGCGGGTTATCTTGCGGCGAAGAAGACCAAGCTGGGACACCTGGGCTGAGCGTCCGGGCGCCTCCAGACCAGGCAGACTCAGGAGACACGATGATCACCGACGCAGCCGTCAGAGATGCACTCGCCAAGGTCGTCGACCCGGCGCTGGGCCACGACATCATCACCTACCGGATGGTGCGCAATGTCGAGGTCCAGGGCGACGACGCGCTGATCCGGATCGACGTGCCGACCCACGCCTATCCGGTCGCGCAGCGCCGCGAGCTGGTGGTCAAGATCGAGCAGGCGGTCAAGGCGCTCGGCGCCAAGCGCGTCACCGTGGTCCTCGAGGTCGCGACCGCGTTCCTGCCGGCGCCGAGCGACAAGGCGGTGCTCAAGGGCCCCAAGAACGTGATCGCGGTGGCGGCCGGCAAGGGCGGCGTCGGCAAGTCGACGGTGGCGGTCAACCTCGCGCTCGCGCTGGCCCGCCACGGGGCCAGGGTCGGCCTGCTCGACGCCGACGTGTTCGGCCCGTCGGTCCCGACCATGCTCGGCGCGCCGGAGGTCCCGGCGTCGGCGACCAAGGACTCGCGGATCACCCCGGCGATGCACCACGGCCTCAAGGTGATCAGCGTCGGGTTCTTCGTCGACAAGGGCGAGGCGGTGGTGTGGCGCGGCCCGATGGTCCACCGGCTGCTCCAGCAGTTCCTCGGCGACGTTGACTGGGGCGAGCTCGACTACCTGGTGTGCGACCTGCCGCCGGGCACCGGCGACGTCCAGCTCTCGCTGTCGCAGCTGATCCCGATCGCCGGCGCGGTCATGGTCACCACGCCGCAGGAGATCGCGATCATCGACGTGGTCAAGGGCATCGCGATGTTCGAGAAGGTCGAGATCCCGATCCTCGGCATCGTCGAGAACATGAGCTACTACAAGTGCCCCGCGTGCGGCCACAACGACGAGATCTTCAGCCACGGCGGCGGCAAGCGGCTGGCGCAGGAGGTCGGCGCCGACTTCTTCGGCGAGATCCCGATCGACACGCGGATCCGGTTCGGCGGCGACGCCGGCGTGCCGATCGTGCTCGCGAGCCCAGACTCGGAGAACGCCCAGCGGTTCATGGATCTGGCGTCGAAGACCGCGCTGAAGATCGCCGGCAACGTGCTGTCCAAGCCCAAGCGGTCGCCGCGGCTCGCGGTGATCAAGTAGTCCGGGTCAGCGCGCCCAGAGCTCGACCTTGGCGTGGGCGCCGGCGACCAGGTTGCTGTAGCGGAAGTCGACGCGCTTGATGAACCGCGCGCCACCCGGCAGGTCGATGTTGCGCGACGTCGAGTTCGCGCCGAACACCATGCGGGTGCGCGGCTCGAACCGCTCGCCGTTGCCGAACGTGACGATCAGGTCGAAGATCTCGACCGGGGCGCGCTCGACCACGACCATGATCTCGTGGAACTGGCCGTCGGCGCGGCCGACGTGGATGACGTCGTGGTCGACGCCGCCGTTGACGATGCGCTCGCCGAGGTAGACGAAGCCGTTGCGCGCCGCGTGGGCCTCGGCGGGCCGCGCGGCGGCTGGCTGGACGACGCAGCCGGCGCCGAGGCCGGCGAACGCGATCAGGGAAGCCAGGACAATGGATCTCATGCGGGTGAGACTCACAGGTCCGGTACCGGTTAAACCGAGCGCCCACGCCGCCAGGCTGTGGCGGCCGAGCCCACCCGGCGAAGCCGGCTCGGCGATCACCTGTCAGAGGTAGGTCAGCTTTGATGTCCGCGCACCGGGGCGGGATGACGATGGGTCGGCGCCGGCCGCGCCGGGGCGCGTACGCTGGCGCCATGTCCACCATCGGCCTTGTCCCTCACACCGGCTGGACCTGGCTCGTGCGCGTCGCCGGCCCGCGCGGCGCGCCGCGGGTCGAGCGCCGCGACCGGGTGGTCGCCTGCGAGGTGCTCGACGGCGAGCTCTACCACCAGGCGGCCGAGCGCCCGCGCGATCGCGAGCGCTTCGTCGCGACCCGGCGCGCCGCGGCGGTGATCCAGGCGCAGGACACCCTGCGCGATCACCTCGTCGGGGTGCGCGCCGCGATCGTGCTCGGCAAGCAGCCGGCGCTGGCGCCGGTCGACCGCATCGTGGCCGCGCACCCGATGATCCACGGCGCCGAGGGCGGGCTGTGGCGGGCGATCTTCGCCGAGGCCTGCGCGGCGGCCGGCGTCGCCGTCACCCGGGCCGAGGCCGGCGAGCTCCCCCCGCTGCTCGCGAAGCGGCACGCCGCCGCGGCCATCGCCGCGTTCCTCGACGACGGCAAGCGCACCTGCGGCGCGCCGTGGAGCCGCGAGCTGCAGGATGCGGCGCTCGGCGCGTGGAGCGTGCTGTAGTCCGACGTGCCGATGCTGCGCGAGCGGCGATCCAGCCCGCGCTGGCAGTTCGCATCCCACAGGGCGAAGAACCACCACAGGACGAAGCTCGTGCCGTTCGCTCGCGGTCTCTCGCGATCCGCGGCCTGCGCACCATCGATCTCGCCGCGCGTGGTCGCGGTGCCAGCGACGAGCGAGCCAGCTTGTGCAGAATTGGCGAGGCGCGATCCGGTGCAGCACGGCACATGCGAGCAGCAGCATCCTGGGCACGAGCGTCGCTGTCACTGAACACGCCACTCTGAGCCGGGGACGGACACGGGATCGGGGACGGACACGGGATCGGGGACGGACACGGGGACCGAGCCCGATCACCGAGCCCGATCACCGAGCCCGATCACCGAGCCCGATCACCGAGCCCGATCACGGGACCGAGGCCGAGCACCGGGACCGAGACCGAGCACCGGGACCGAGACCGAGACCGAGACCGAGACCGAGACCGAGACCGAGACCGAGACCGAGACCGAGACCGAGACCGAGACCGAGACCGAGACCGAGACCGAGACCGAGACCGGCGCTTCCTCGGGGACGCCCGGGGATCGTCATCGTGCGATTTCTCGCCGGGCGCCCGGTGTGCGTCGATCTGCTGCCGCTGCTCGCACATCCGGATCCGCAGTCACGACTGTGGCTGTGTTCCAGCCGCGATCGCGCTCACACGCGCTGGTGATCGCGCAGGGACGCGGATCGTGCACAGCGGCGGAATGCCGGCGGGGGCGGCTCGGGTAGTCTCGCGCAATGATCGCCACGATGCGCTGGATCTTGCTCGCCGCGGCCGCCTGCGGACACCCGGGCATCGATGCGAAGGGCGCGGGCTCGCCTGCGCCGGATCCGGGGCAGGCCCGGGACGCCGCGATCGCGGCTCGCGCGGCGCCGTTCGTCGATGCCCATGGCAACTCGGCGGCGGTGCTGGCACCGGGCGGCCAGGTCGTGTTCGTGTCGAACCGCGATGGCCTGCCGCAGCTCTATGTCGGGGACGTCGCGCACCCGGACCGGCCGCCGCGAAGGCTGCCGGTGCCGGCGGAACGGGTCACGGCGCCGCGGCTCCTGGCGGACGGGAAGACCCTGGTGTTCCTGTCCGATGTCGGCGCCGACCAGAAGTTTCACGTGTTCCGGATCGGGATCGACGGCAGCGGCTTGACCGACCTGACCCCGACCGGCGAGCTGCGCCGCAACCTGCCGGAGGTCGCGCGCACCGGCCTGCTGATCTATGGCGCGCACGTGCTCGAGGACCAGGCCACGCGCGTGTTCGTGCAGACGCTGGACGGCGCGCCGCGCGAGATCTATCGCGATCCGAAGGTCGGGTACGTCAACGATGTCACCGCCGACGGGACGCGCGCGCTGTATGTCCGCGCGCTGTCGGCGAGCGAGCAGGTCCTGGTCGTGCTGGACACGGCGACCGGCGCGACGCGGCGGCTGTATCCGCCCGAGGGCGAGGTCTGCGCGCTGGGCGACAGCGCGTTCACCGCCGACGGGGCGAGCGTGATCACCGGCTGCGGGGCGGCGGGCCGGCCGCTGCGCGTGGTGCGGATCGACGCCGCGACCGGCGCCGAGCTGGCGCGCCACGACGAGACGGAGACGCCGACCGCCGAGCTCGGCGGCGTGGCGATCTCGCCGCGCGGCGATCTGGTGATCGCGGCGCTCGACGCGGGCGACCACTCGGAGCTGCGCGCGTTCGACCCGCGCGACCTGCGCCCGCTGCCGGCGCCGAAGGCTCCGCTGGGGGCGATCGGCGTGGGCCGGTTCGATGCCGACGGCCGGCGCGTCGCGCTGACGGTCCGGGGGCCGGACGGTCCGTCCGAGATCGCCGCGCTCGAGGTCGCGGGCGGGGCGGCCGGCGGGGCGGAGTGGAAGATCGAGCCGCTGCGCCGCGAGCCGCGCCCGGGGTTGGGCCGGCCGCCGCACGCGGCGATCGAGCACCTGCCGGCGTTCGACGGCCGGACCATCCCGATCAACGTGTACCTGCCCGACGGCGCGACCGGCCGGCTGCCGGTGCTGGTCCTGGTCCACGGCGGACCGAGCGGCGCGGCGAAGATCGAGTGGAGCCCGACGATCGGGTTCTGGACCGCGATGGGATTCGCGGTGATCGCACCGAACATCCGGGGCTCGACCGGATTCGGCATCGAGTACGAGCTGGCCGACAACCGGGAGCGCCGGGGCGACGCGGTGCGCGACATCGAGTCGGTCAACCGCTGGGCGCGCGCGCAGCCGTGGTGCGACGCCGACCGGATCGCGATCGGCGGCATCAGCTACGGCGGCTACATGACGCTGCTCGCGCTGACCCGGCAGCCGGAGCTGTGGCGCGCGGGGATCGACGGCTCGGGGATGAGCAACCTGCGGACGATGGAGCAGCTCGAGGATCAGGTGGTCCGGTCGTACGACGACACCGAGTTCGGGATGCTCGGCAAGGACGACGCGCTGCTCGTCGAGTGGAGCCCGATCACGCAGGTCGAGCGGATCGTCGCGCCGGTGTTCGTCTACCAGGGTGTCCGCGATCCGGTCACGCCGCAGCACGAGGCCGATCAGATCGTCGCGGCGCTGCGCGGCCGCCGCGTGCCGGTCGAGTACATGCTGATCGCCAACGAGGGCCACGGCGTGACGCGGCGCGAGAACCTGATCGCGTACCTGGCCCGGTCGTATCGCTTCCTCGCCGACCACATGGGCTTGCGAACCGGATTTCATTGAGCCCGGCCGCGGCGTCCGGAGTGGCGAAAATGGCCGCGGTTCGCCCAGGCGGCGCGCGAGTTTCGCTATCGTGAGCCGACGGTGGTGGCCCTGCGATGCTGATGCTCGGTGACGTGGAGCGGGCGATCGCGGCCCGCGATCCCGAGCTCGGCGCGCTGATCGTGCGCTACCTGGCGCAGGATGATCCCGAGGACGGCCGCAGCGAGCTGGCGCCGGTGGCCGACGAGGACGACGACGAGGATGACGCCGCTGCGCCGGTCGACGTGCCGGCGGGGGCGTTCACGCTCGACCGGCTCAACGCGGCGATGTCACAGGGCGGGCTGCAGAACAAGACCGCCACCGAGCGCAAGCTGGCGCGCCGCGACGCGTTCGCGGCGGCCGAGGCCTCGCCGTTCGCGCCGCCGCGGCTGCGGCTGGGCAAGCGGCTGATCGAGCTCTACGAGCGCGGTGATCCAGAGGGCCGCGCGGCGCTGATCCAGGTCTTCGCCGAGGGCACGATGAAGTGGGGCGTGTGGCAGGCGGCCAAGGCGATCTACAAGCGCGCCGAGGATGGCCACGACGCGGCGCTGTACGGCGTGCTGGCCTACCGGTTCGACGCGATGCGGGCGACGCCGTACGCCAGCCGCGAGCTCGGCGCGGGCACGCTGCTGTACCTGCGGCGCCGGGCGTGGCGCTACCTGCGGCTGCTCGGCCAGGCGGTGCCCGACGCGTACCCGGCGTTCGCGGTCGAGGTCCTGCGGCACTATCCGGCGAGCCACGATCGCCACGCGTCGTCGTGGGTGGCGGCGCAGATCTGGGGCCACGGCGCGCTCAAGGGCGGGCGCGGCGCGGCGTCGTTCGGGCCGCCGGCGCACGGCGATCCGATGCAGCTGCGGGCGTTCGCGCCGGCGTGGAAGCTGTCGCCGGCGCCGCTGCTCCGGCTGCTCGAGGCGGCGGTCAACGACCTGGTGTGCGACTGGGCGATCCGGTGCCTGCGCGCCGATCACCCGCTGGCGCTGCGCGCGGTCGAGCCGGCGTGGCTGGCGCGGCTGGGCCGCCGGCCGGTCGCGGCGATCCACGCGTTCGTCGTGGCGCTGCTCCGCGACAGCCCCGAGCTCCACCAGAGCAAGCTGCGCGAGCTCGGGCTCCACGACGTGGTGCTGGGGTTCCTGCGCTCGCCGTCGGCCGACGCGCGGGCCTACGCGCTCGAGTACGCCGCGGCGCACGCACCGGACCTGCCGGTCCACGAGCTGACCCTGCTGATCGAGCAGGGCGCCGACGAGGTCGCGAGGTTCGCGGCGGCGCGGCTCGAGGCGCGATCGCCGCAGCAGATCGGCCTGGGCGTGCTGCTCCGGCTGCTCGGCGCGACCGCGGCGCCGTGGGCGCCCGGCAAGCTGGCGCAGGGCTTCGCGCCCGGCGACATCGACGCGGCCGGGTTCGCCGACACCGCCGCGCGCGGCACCGCGGCGTTCAACCTCTTGATCAAGTTCTGGAACGACAAGCAGGTCACGATCCCGGCGCGGCACTGGACGGGGCTGCTCGATGATCCGCGGCTGCAGGCCGGCGACTGGAAGCTGCGGACGATCGTCGCGGCCGCGCTGACCGAGCTCGGCAAGCGCACGGCGCGCGAGATCGGCGCGGCGTGGATCCAGGCCTCGCTCGAGGATCGGACGCGGACCGACGCGGTCGCGCGCTGGCTCGACGCCGGCGTGCTGTCGGGCGACGAGCTCGACGTCGAGTGGCTCAAGGGGCTGGTCGGCAAGCCGCGGCTCCGGCCGATCGCGCTCAAGCTGCTCGCCGACCGCCGCCGCGTGGCGCCCGCCCGGGTCGGGCTGGCGTGGCTGCTCGAGCTGGCGCGCAGCGGCGACGACGAGCTCGCCGGGTTCGCGCAGCGCATGCTGCTCGAGAGCTTCGAGCCCGAGGACTTCGCTCAGGGCCGCGATCAGGCCGCCGGCGTCCGCCGGCTGTGGGAGCTGGCGAGCGGGCCGAAGAGCCCCGAGGCGGTGCGCGGGTTCGCCGCGACATACCTCAAGGCGCATCATCCGGATCTCGGGCCGCGGCTGGCCGAGGCGCGCGCCCTGGGCGTCAAGCCGCGGCTGGATCACGACGCCTACCCGATGGCGGTGGTGCGGCCGCTGCTGTTCGACGACCGCGCCGACGTCCGCCGGCTCGCGGTCGCGGTCGCCGGCGAGGAGATCGTGCGCTGGGGCGAGCCGGAGCTGGTGTACGAGCTGGCGGCGGCCCCGTACAAGGAGCCGCGCGGCCTGGGCGCCGAGCTGTTGCTCGGGGCGATCGTCGAGGGCGACGCTCGGCGGGTGCCGGCGGCGTGGATCCACGGGCCGCGGCTGTTCCAGCTGGCGGAGAGCCCGCACCAGGCCGCGCGCGAGGTCGCGCTGACCCTGATCCGCCGGCTCTACGACCGGATCGGCGGCGCCGAGCGGCTGGCGTGGCTGATGGACAGCCCCGAGCGCGAGGTCCGGCTGTTCGCGGTGCGGCTGTTCTGGGACCGCCATCGCCCGCGGCCGTGGCCGGCCGACTTCGCGCCGCGCGCCAGCGGGATGGCCGCGGCGACCCCGCCGGCGCGCAGCGAGCGGTTCGCCGACGTCGCGGCGCTGCGCCAGTTCACGCGCGTGGTGCTGTTCGGCCTGCCGCCGGGGCGGCTCGGCGAGCGCGATCCGATCGTCGAGGGCGCGCCGCGGCCGGAGCGCGCGCTGCCGGCGAGCGTGGCCAAGCGCCGGCTGATCGAGGCGCTGCGCGACGTCGCCCTCGAGGACGTCGAGCTCGCGCGGGCGATCGCGCCGGTGCTGGGCGAGCTCACGGCGTCGATCGCCAAGGGCGAGTGGCAGGCGAGCGTGCAGGCGCTGACCGCGCTGCGCGCGCACCACGCGGAGGGGCTGTGAAGCTGTTCGGTCCGTGGGTCGAGCGGCTCGAGGCGATCGCGGTCGGCCGCGAGCTGGTCGCGGTCGCCGGCCGGCGCGACGCCGCGGGCGCGACGGCGTCGCGGGTCCACGTGTTCCCCGCCGCGGTGATCGACGGCAAGGCCGTGGGCTGGTCGCTCGACGCCGGCGGGGCGATCGCGGCGCTCGCGTTTGTCGGCGACGAGCTCTTGCTCGGCGGCGGTGACGACGGCCGGCTGATCGCGTGGGACGCAACCGGGCAGCGCCGGGTCGCCGAGCTCGCGCTCGGCGCGCCGATCCGCGCGCTCGCGCTCGACGCCGGGGCGGCGCGCGGCGACACCGGGGAGATCGCGGTCGGGACCGCGGACGGCGCGCTGCACGTCGTGGCGCTGGCGTTCCGCGACGCCCGCCCGGTGCTGGGGCCGGTGGCGCGGCGCGCGCTGTCCGACGGCGCGATCGGGGCGGTCGCGTGGGACCCGGCCGGGCTGTGGGTCGCCGGCGGCGCCGACGGCCAGCTCTGGGTGATCGGCGAGGCCCAGCGCGCGGTGTCGCCCGGCGGTGACGGAGGGATCCGCGCGGTGGTGTGCCTCGGCGACGGCCGGGCCGCGATCGGCTGCGGCGACGGATCGCTGCGGCTGTGCTTCCTGGTCGGCGACGTCGAGGCCACGGATCGCAGCGGCGACCACGGCCACCAGGCCGCGCTGCGCGGGCTGGTCCTGGCGCCGGTGATCGTCGACGACGCCGGCCGCGAGCAGCCGCGCCGGCTGCTGAGCTGCGGCGAGGACGGCGCACTCAAGCTGTGGACCGCCGACGGCAATCGCCGGCCGCGGACGATCGAGCTCGGCATCGGCCCGGCGAGCGCGCTCGGCTTCGCGCCGGGGCCGGTCGCCGGCGTCGACAAGGCGCTCGGCCGGCTGTGGATCTCGAGCACGCGGCGCCAGGTCGCGGCGATGGTGCTCGGCGGTGACGCGGACCCCGCGGGCGAGCCGGTGGTGCTCGGCTCGGCGCTCGACGGGCTCGAGGCCCAGCTGCGCGATCCGCGCGCCGCGGTCAAGGTCAAGCTCGAGGCGGTGGCGGCGCTCACCGGGATCGCCGAGGACGAGGCGCGCGGCCTGCTCGATCTCGCGCTGGCGAGCGCGCCGACCGAGGTCCGGGTCGCCGCGACCCAGGCGATGGCGCGCTCGGACCGCCGCGCCAGCCGCCCGGCGCTGCGGGCCGCGCTCGGCACCGAGCCGCCCGAGCTGCGCGGCGCGGCGTTCCACGCGCTGCGCGAGCTCGAGCGCGATCAGCCGCTCGCCGCGATGCGCGCCGGCCTCGCGGCCCGGCCCGAGGACGTCCGGGTACGCGCGGTCGAGGCGCTGGTACCGCTGGCGCGCACGTCGGTGATCGCCGCGGGGATGATCGCCGAGGCGCTGCGCGATCCGCACCCCGACGTGCGGCGCCGCGCGTTCGCCGCGCTGCGCGAGGCCGCGAGCGATCCGGCCACGGCGGTCCGCACGGCGCTGGCGCGCGGCATGCCCGATGTCCGGGCCGTGGCGCTGCTGAACCTGGGCTTCGTGCTGCGCGAGGCCGACGCCGAGGCGCGCGCGCTCACCGCCGGCGCGTTCGACGATCCCGACCCGCAGGTCCGGCGCTCGGCGTTCCTCGCCGCGGTGATGCAGCGCCCCGCGCTCGCGGCGCGGCTGGCCGCCGCCACCCAGGCCGCCGCCGTGCCCGCGGCCGCGGCGCCGCCACCGACCGGCGCGACCCTGGCCGACGATCTGCAGCAGGTCGCGCGCGATCTGGGCGTGGCGCTCGCGCTGCCGGCCGATCCGGGCGGCGCGCTCGACGACGATCAGCTCGAGCCGCTGTTCGCCCAGCTGGCGTGCCGCAGCGCCGACGCGGCGATCCGCGGCGCCGGCTGCCTGCTCGCGCTCGGCGATTCGCGCGCGGTCGGCGCCGTGCTGCAGCTGACGCGCGAGGCCGATCCGGTGCTGCGCCGCGCCGCCACCGCGAACTTGATCCGCGCGCTCGCGATCTGGCCCGACGACGATCGCCTGGCGACGCGGCTGGTCTGGCTGCTCGACGACGGCGACGCCGAGGTCCGGAGCTTCGCGTTCGACGCGCTCGCCCGGACCGCCGCGACGCCGGACGCCGAGCTCGAGCTCGCCGACACCGCGCTGCGCACCAGCCAGGACGACATCCGGGGCCGCGCGCTGCAGATCCTGGTGCGGGTCGGCGCGCCGGGCAGCCCGGTCGCCGCGCGCGGCGATCGCCTGCTCGGCGACGCGCTCGACGACGAGGCCGCCAAGGTCCGCAGCGAGGCGCTCCGCACCCTGCAGATCTGGCACAGCGCCGCGCCGCTGGTGCCGCTGACGCGGGCCGCGCGCAGCCGCCACGGCGACATCCGGCGCAAGGTCGTCGACGAGATCGATCGCCGCCGGCGGGCGGACCAGTCGCCTGCCGAGCTCGATCGGCTGCTGCTCGAGCTGATCGGCGACCCGGTGGCAGCGGTCGGGCTCGCGGCCCACGCGGCCCTGACCCGGCCGCCGGGCGATGACGGCGACGGCGCGGCCGCGGTGCCCGCCGAGGTCCACCTCGCCGCGATGGCGTCGCCGGCACCGGCGGTGCGGGCGGCGGGTGCCCAGGGCGCGGCGAAGGCGCCGGCGGCGGCGGTGCGCGCCCGGCTGGTCCAGCTGGTGAAGGACGACCACCCGCCGGTGCACACCGCCGCGATCGAGGCGCTCGACGCCGTCGCGCCCACCGACGCCGAGGGCTTCGCGCTGGCGTTCGCGTCGGTGTTCTACGACCTCCAGGTCCGCGCCGGCGAGCTGTGCGGCCGGCGGCGCGACGCGCGCGCGATCGCGCCGATGCAACGCCTGCTGTCGATCCCCCGGACCGACATCAACCGGCCGGCCGAC
>Ga0307515_10018185_pt1 | contig 12749 bp, 15 predicted proteins | sample 17_EM_MG_FD_194513 | JGI IMG/M metagenome (GOLD analysis project Ga0307515, IMG submission 194513) | Populus trichocarpa ectomycorrhiza microbial communities from riparian zone in the Pacific Northwest, United States - 17_EM | ecosystem: Host-associated > Plants > Roots > Unclassified | place... | reverse complement strand
TGGTCTCAATCACGGGCGTCGGCGGCGGGTTGCTGGCCGCGCTGGTGGCCGGCGCCCTGCTGGACGTGGACCAGCCGCCGCATTGGCTCTGGCCGGTGCTGGCGTTCGGGCCGCCGCTGCTGGGCGCCGCCGGGGGAGTGCTGCTGGGCCGCCGGCTGGGCATCGAGATCGACGCGGGCGGCATCCGGACCGTCGCGCCCTTCGCCGGCGGGGTGGAGCCGTGGAGCGCGGTGGTCGACCTGCGCGCCGAGCGTCGCGGCGCCCGCACGGTCGTCTCGGTCTATCTGGAGACGGGCGCGAGTGTGCAGTTGCGCGCGCCGTACAGCGGGGGGTTGTTCGCGGCCGACCCGCAGTTCGAGCTGAAGGTCTTCGCGCTGTCTCACCTGTGGCGCAGCTACCGCTTCGGCGGGGTGCCGAGTTGAGACCCGCCGACCCGGGTCCCGGCAAAACGGGCATACATGGTTAAACTACCCCGGAACCACGGACCGGACCTACAGCAACAGAACGGATACTCCTCATGAGTTTGACCCGCCGGTTGGCCGCTGGACTTCCCGCGGTCGGCGTGACCGTCTTCGCCGCCCTGGCCCTGGGCGCGCCCGCGAGCGCCGCACCGGGCGACCAGGCCGCGCAGCCCGCCGTGATGACCACGCCGTGCACCGGGGACGCGCGCGATTGCGCGACCGGTAGTGGGTACGCCGGTCCGAGCGCCACGGCCACCGATCACGTCCGGGGCAACGGGGGCTACGGCACGGTCGGCCCGAGCACCTCGCCGACCGCCCCGACGTCGCCGACGCCGAGCGAGTCGACCCCGACCGGCACCGTCGAGTCGGTCCCGCCGAGCGGCGTCAGCCCGACCACGGTCTCGCCGAACGCGGTCCCGAGCCCGAGCAGCCCGGGTGGCGGCGGTGTCAGCCCGGCCGGCACGCTGCCGCTCACCGGCGCGCCGGGCGCGGGCCTGGTCGGCCTGGGCGCCCTCCTGGTCGCCGCGGGCGCCGGAGCCGTCTGGTACACCCGGCGTCGCCGCAGCGCCTGACCGGCGCCGCGCCCGAAGGCCGTCCGGATCTCCGGACGGCCTTCGCCGTCGTTTGGGCATAAGGTCGGCGGATGGCTCCGAGCAGCAAAGCCCCGGTTGAAGAGGTCGAGATCGCCGGCCATTCGGTCCGGCTGAGCAGCCCCGACAAGATCTGCTTCCCGCGCCGCGGATACACCAAGCGGGACGTCTTCGAGTACTACCGGTCGGTCGGCGACGGCATCATGCGCGCGCTGCGCGATCGCCCGACGACCCTGCAACGCTTCCCCGACGGCATCGAGGGGGAGATGTTCTTCCAGAAGCGGATACCCACCCGGGGCGTCCCGCCGTGGATCCAGACGGCAAAGATCAACTTCCCGAGCGGGCGTACGGCGGACGAGCTCTGCCCCGCCGACCTCGCGCACGTGGCCTGGGCTGCACAGATGGGCACGATCGTGTTCCACCCGTGGCCGGTCCGCGGGTCCGCGGTGGACAACCCGGACGAGCTGCGCATCGACCTGGACCCGCAGCCGGGCACCGACTTCGACGACGTGGTCACCACCGCCGGGGTGGTCCACGAGGTGCTCGACGACCTGGGCTGGACCGGCTTTCCAAAGACTTCGGGTGGGCGGGGCGTGCATGTGTACGTACGCATCCAGCCGCAGTGGTCTTTCGTGCAGGTGCGGCGGGCGGCGATCGCGCTGGCCCGCGAGGTCGAACGCCGCAGCCCCGACCGGATCACCACGGCGTGGTGGAAGGAGGAGCGGGGGACCCGGGTCTTCATCGACTACAACCAGATGGCCCGGGACCGGACGATCGCCTGCGCCTATTCGCTGCGGGCCAACGCCCGGGCGACGGTCTCCACCCCGGTGACCTGGGCCGAGCTGACCGAGGTGGAGCCCGACGACTTCGACCTGCGGACGGTGCCGAAGAGGTTCGCCGAGATCGGCGATCCACACGCGACGATCGACGACGTGGCCCACGACATCACGCCGCTGCTCGAGTGGTCCGAACGCGACGAGAAGGGCGGCTCGGGCGACCTGCCCTACCCGCCGGACCACCCGAAGATGCCGGGCGAGCCACCGCGGGTCCAGCCGAGCAAAATGAACCCCGCGAACTGGGAAAACAGCTAGGCGCCGGGCAAGGATCGCGACTTGGCAGGGTTATCGGGCCGGGTGTTCGTCGCTCAGGGCGCGGCCGAGTGAGATCAAGCCGGCGCCGACGCGATTGCGCCACCGGTGCGGCCCGCGCACGCCGTGGCTCACCTGGCGCTTCAGCCGCTCGTTCACGACGAATTTGGCGGTCTCGGTGTTCAGATACATCGTGTCGCCTCCGACACTAGCTAAAAGCTTTTGCTGGTGTTGTCGTCGACTGTAGTACGCTCCTCGTAACCAGTCAAATGGCTTAGCTGGTTATGGAGGGTCGTTGTGGGGTTCCCGCAGGAGCTTGCGATGGTCCAGGCGTTCGCCACGGCGATCGACGTCGACTCGCCGGCCCGGTTCGGGCGCTGGCTGACCGCGAACGGCTGCCCGGTCGAGCACGAGCCGACCGCCGCCGAGTTGACGCTGGCGATCGGGCTGCGCGACGCCCTGCGAGCCGAGTTGGAGGCGCACCACGACGCCGGGGCCGGCGATCCGGATGCGCGTTCCCGGCTCGACTCTTACGCGAGCCGGGTGCCGCTGCGGGCCGCGTTCGGGGCCGGCCCGGCGACCCTGGCCGGCGCGGGCGAGGGCGTGGCGAAGGTGCTCGGCGACGTGATCGCGCAGGTGGTGCTGGCCGAGCGCGCGGGCAGCTGGACCCGGGTCAAGATCTGCCGGGAGGACACCTGCGAGGCCGTCTTCTTCGACCAGTCCAAAAACCAGTCCAAGACCTGGTGCTCGATGGGCGTCTGTGGCAACCGCAACAAGACCCGGTCATACCGCAGCCGCCAGCGCCAGGCGGAAAGCTAGAGCGGTAGCTTCATCCCCTCGTGGGTCGCGGTGAAGCCGAGGCTCGCGTAGAAGCGCTGCGCCGCCGTGCGCCGCTTGTCGGTCGTCAGCTGGGCCAGCCCGCAGCCGCGCTCGCGGGCGACCTGCAGCGCCCACTCCATCATCGCCCGGCCCACCCCGGCACCCCGCCGGTCGGCGCGTACCCGGACCGCCTCGATGGTCATCCGCTCGGTCGCCCGGCGGCTCAGCGACGGGGTGAAGGTGAGCTGGCAGGTTCCGACGATCTCGCCCGCCTCGTCGGCCACGATCAACTCGTTGCGCGGATCCGCGTCGATCGCCTCGAACGCCCGCCAGAAGTCGGCGTCCGCCGCCTCGGCCACCATCCGCGACCGGCTGATCTCGTCGTCGTCGAGCAGGTGGAGGATGGCCGGAACGTCGGCCCGGAGCGCGCTCCGGAAGATCACTACGGGCATCCGGACATCTTGCCACCCGATCCGGTCAGCCGGTCCCCGCGGTGGCGGCGAGCAGGCACGATATCGGAATGCGATTGCTCTTGACGCCGCTGCACGCCGGATACCGCGCTCTGGTCTGGCTCGCCAACTCGCCGCGCACGCTGATGCTGGCCTACCTGATGCTCATCGCCGTCTGCGGCATTGTGTACAGCCAGGTCGAGCAGGACGTGACCTTCGGCGACGCCGTGTGGTGGGCGATCGTCACCGCCTCCACCGTCGGATACGGCGACATCTCGCCCGAGACCTGGCAGGGGCGCGCGGTCGCCGCCTTGCTGATCTCGGTCATGGTGCTGGTGGTGATCCCGCTGATCACCGCGCACTTCGCCAGCCGGCTGATCGTGGACAACGACGCCTTCCGGCACGAGGAGCAGGAGGAACTCAAGAACAACCTGCGCCGGGTCCGGACCCTGCTGGAGGAACTGGCCGAGCGCGAGGGCATCACTTCGACGGACAGCGCAAGCCCTCCGCCGGCACCTTCAGATCGATGAGATAGTCGTCCACCGCGTTCACGATGCAGGTCGTGCTCGGATAGGCGGTGTGCCCCTCGCCCTCCCAGGTCAGCACGTGCCCCACGCCCAGCATCTTGGCCAGCTGCGCGGTGTTCTCGTACGGCGTCGCCGGGTCGCCTGTCGTGCCGACCACCACGATCGGCGGCGCCCCGACGGCGGCGGCGTGCGGATACGGATCGTGCTTGCCCGGCCAGAACGTGCACGGCATCATCCCGACCGCGAGCGCGGCGCCGAACAGCGGATACTTCGCCCGCCACTGGCTCTGCAGCTGCCGGATCTGGTCGACCGTCGGGACGGTGGCGGCGTCGGCGCAGTTCACCGTGAGGTTGGCGTCGAAGAGGTTGGAGTAGCTGCCGTTCGGCTTGCGGTCCGCGTACTGGTCCGCGAGATCGAAAATGCCCTTCGCGTTGCCGGCCTGCAGGTTGTCGACCGCCTTGGCCAGCGACTGCCAGCCCGACTCGGTGTAGAGCGACGAGATCACCGCGACGAAGATCCAGCCGGGGGTGGCCTCCCGGCCGTCGTCGCCCTGGACCGGGGACACCTTCGCCTTGGCCAGCGCGTCGGTGACCGCGCCCCGCGGATCGGCGCTGATCGGACAGTCCGCAGCGGCCGTCTTGCACCAGTTGGTGAAGTTGGTGAACGCGCGCTCGAAGCCCTTGGCCTGCTCCTCGGAGCCGGACACGAAGTCCTGGGTCGGGTCGACCGCGCCGTCCAGCACCAGCGCCCGGATGTTCTGCGGGAACAGCTGGGCGTACGTGGCGCCGAGCAGCGTGCCGTAGGAGAAGCCCAGATAAGTCATCTTCGGGTCGCCGACGGCCGCCCGGATCGCGTCCATGTCCTTGGCCGCCTGCCGGGTCGAGAAGAGCGGCAACTGGTCGCCGTACTTCTTGCCGCAGCCCTCGGCGATCCTCTTGTTCAGGTTGACGATCTCGGTGAACTCGGCGTCGCTGACCGGGTCGGGTGGGGCCGCGAAGGTGGCGTCCTGGTCGGCGTTGCTGATGCACTTGATCGGGTCGGACTTGCCGACGCCGCGCGGGTCGAAGCCGACGATGTCGAACTGGTTGGTGACCGCGGTCGGGAGGCCGCCGAGCGCCGCGCCGAAGGACAGGTAGACCGCAAGGTCGATGCCCGAGCCACCGGGGCCGCCGGGGTTGATCAGCAGGGAACCGATCCGGTTCTTCTGGGTCGCCGACCGGATCCGGATCATCGCGACCTCGTACGTCTGCCCACTGACCGGGGCGTCCCAGTTGCGCGGGACGGCCACGGATGCGCACTCGTAGGTCATTCCCGAGGCGCCGCGCCCGACCAGCTCGCGGGGGACCTCGGGGCACGGCCGCCAGTTGGCCTGGGTGCCCGGCGCGGCCGGGGCCTGGCTGGTCGTCGACCCGGGCGCCGACTGACCGGAGTCGTTGGGCGCGAACACGGGCAGCGTGCACCCGGTCATCGTGAGGATGACGGCGGCGAAGACTGCGACAACCAGGCGGGAGCGACGCGGCACGGGGCGTGACCTTCCGGGTTCGGTTGGGGTTTTCCGCGCACGAGGCTACGCGGTCGGTCTGACAGCCGGGATCATCGGCTCGTCAGCACCTCCGCGAGATTGAACGAGACCGGCCGTTCCAATTGCTCGTACGTGCAGCTTCGCGGCTCGCGGTCGGGCCGCCAGCGCTCGAACTGGGCGGTGTGCCGGAACCGGATGCCCTCCATGTAGTCGTAGCGGACCTCGACCACCCGTTCCGGGCGCAACGGGATGAACGACAGGTCCTTGCCGGCGTTCCAGCGGCTGACCTCGTTCTTGCGCGGGGTGCGCTCGCCCGACTCGTGGGCGGCCCAGTTCCACGGATGTCCCTCGAAGGTGGTCACCAGCTCCTGCATTTCGACGAAGAGCTCCTGCCGTACGGCCATCGAGAACGAGCCGATCACCCCGACCGAGACCAGCACGTCCCGCTCGTCGTAGAGCCCGAGCAGCAGCGACCCGATCCGGTCGTCGCCCGACTTGTGCACCCGGTAGCCCGCGACCACGCAGTCGGCGGTCCGCTTGTGTTTGATCTTGGACATCACCCGCTTGTCGGGCTGGTACGTCAGGTCCCGGGCCTTGGCGATCAGCCCGTCCAGCCCGGCACCCTCGAACTCGGCGAACCACCGCCGGCCGGTCTCCAGGTCGCTGGTGGCCGGCGTGACGTACACCGGCGGTCTGGCGCTTTTGAGCACCTCCTCGAGCCGCGCCCGGCGCTCGGCGAACGGCCGCTCGGTGAGATCCTCGTCACCGATGGCCAGCAGGTCGAAGGCCACGAAGCTCGCCGGCGTCTGCTCGGACAGCAGCTTGACCCGGCTCGCGGCGGGGTGGATGCGCTGCTGCAACGCCTCGAAGTCGAGGGTGTTGCGGGCCGTGTCGGCGACGATGACCTCGCCGTCGATCACCGCCCGGTCCGGGAAATTGGCCAGCACGGCCTCGACGACCTCGGGAAAGTAGCGGGTCATCGGCCGCTCGTTGCGGCTGCCGATCTCGACCTCCGCACCGTCCCGGAAGACGATCGACCGGAACCCGTCCCACTTGGGCTCGTAGATCTGCCCCGGCGGGATGTCGGCGATGGGCTTGGCCAGCATTGGACTCACGGGCGGATTGATCGGCAGGTCCATCGGCCCATCTTCCCCGCCCGCCGCCCGGATGTCAGGCAAGCGGGTCGACCGCGCCGGGTTAGATGCCGGGAGACCCAGGAAAGGAGAAGCGCGTTGAGCTTCGCCCCGCAGCCGCTGCCCGGCTCCATCGAGCCCGCCGCGCTCGCCGGCGAGATCGACAAGTGGATCTCGTCGGCACCGATGTCCGCCCTGCTGGCGGCGTTCGGGCACCCGCCGCTGCGCTCGGGCAATCTGGCCGGGCGACTCGACGAGCTCGAGCGGTTCGGCCTCCGGCGCTGGGATTTCCGGGCCGGCCGGGAACGCGCCGAGGCCCGGCGGGAGAGCTTCGAGCCGTCGCTCGACGCGCTGATCCGGGCGGCGACCGGGGCGCTCGGACTGGCCGGCCGGCACCTGCCGGTGGGCCGCGCCTTCGATCACGTGCTGGTCCTCGGCGGCGGCGTCCGGACCGTGGTCGCCCGGTCGGCGCACGCCGCGACGATTCTCGGGGCCGGCGTCCGCGCCGGCTCCGTGGCCGGGCTGGGCAGCACCCGGCCGCTGGCCAACTGGCCGCAGCTGACCCGTGAGCTGGGGCTGGGTGACTGCCCGACCGAGGGCGACGCGGTCGACGAGGGGCTGCGCCGGGCGTTCCGGCTCGGCGAGCCGACCGGGTTCTCGGCCGGCCGGACCGAGCTGGGCCGGCGGTGGTGGCTGCGCTCCTATCGGGACCGGGCCCCGGCCGTGCACGTGCTGGCGGCGCCGTCGACGCGGCCCGAACGGCGCGCGGACACGGCTGACACCCTGATCGGCTGGGCCGAACTGGTCGAACCGGCGCCGGCCGGATCCCGGGTGCTGCTGGTCACCTCGGATCTGTACGTGCCGTTCCAGCACGTGGTGGCGATCCGGTTACTCGGCGTCCGGCACGGCTGCTCGGTGGAGACGGTCGGCTTCGACACGTCGTCCGGCGAGCTTGTGCCGCCCACAACGGCCGCCCAACTGCTGCAGGAGACGCTGGCCGCGATCAGGACGATGCGGGCGCTGCACTCGCCTCGATCGCTTCCTTGAACACCCGGGAGCGGTGCTCGAAGTTGTCGAACCGGCCGTAGCTGGGCGCGGCCGGCGACAACAGCACGACCCCGTTCGCCGGGGTGTGCTCCCGGCTCAGCCGGACCGCCGCCGGCAGGTCCTCGGCGCTCAGGGTGCTGACCGTCGGCACGTCCTTGACCACATCGAGGATGCGCGGACCGCTGTCCGGGACGCCGATCAGTGTCGCCTCGACCTTGCTCGCCAGCAGGAAGTCGCGCAACGGTCCATAGTCGACCCCCCGGTCCTCGCCGCCGACGATCACGGTCAACGGCCGGTCCGCGTACGCCTCGATGGCATGGATTGTCGACTGTGGAATCGTGGAGAGCGAGTCGTCGACGAAGGTCAGCCCGGACGGGTCGGAGATCGGCGTCATCCGGTGGTCGAGGGCCCGGAAGCTGCCCAGCGCGGCGGCCAGCGTCTCGCGCTGCGCCACACAATCAACACCCGTGCCCTGTACGGCCCCGAGCGCGACGCACAGGTTGCCCTCGTTGTGCCGGCCCACCAGGGCGAGCGCCGAACGCGGGAAGAGCGGCTCGTCGGCGTGCCAGAACCAGGGCGTCCCGTCCGGGCCGGCGGCCACATGGAAACCGTCCGGCCGGCCGGCCGCCACCAGCGGCAGGTCGTCGCGGTCGCGGCGCAACTCGCTCTCGAGCAGCGCATCCTGTCCGTTGTAGACGATCACCTCGGCGCCGTGCATCGCCACGTTCAACTTGTCGCGGTAGTAGCGGCTCTCGCTGCCGGACCAGTCGAGGTGCTCCGGGAACAGCGAGGTCAGCGCGACCACCCGGGGCGAGTTCTCGAGGTCGGCGCACTGGTAGACGCTCAGCTCGAGCACGTACAGGTCGGACTCGGGCAGCGACAGGACGGCGATCCCGATGTTCCCGCCGATCGTGTTCGGCTTGCCGACCGCCCCGAGCAGGTGGTGGACCAGCGTGGTCGTGGTGCTCTTGCCCTTGCTGCCGGAGACTCCCACGGTGCGCGCGGCGTTGTCCGCCATCCACAACGCGGTGCCGCCGGTGACCTTGCCGCCCCGGGCCCGCACCTCCTGGATCCAGGGATTGACCTGAGCGACGCCGGGCGACCGCACGACCACGTCGATCGACTGCAGCTCGCGGTGCGCGTCCTCGCCGAGGAACAATGGGGCGATCTCGGCGAGATGTCCCTCCCACGAAGTGGCCAGGAACGTCGCCTTGTCCTGGACCGCGATCAGGCGCGCGGGCCGGTGCGGCGCGATCGCCTCGGCCGCCGCGATGCCCTCCCGGCCGGTTCCCCAGACGGCGACCCGCCGGTCTCTCAGGTCCTGCAGGTGCACGATGCTCCTCGACAAACTCGGCACGGCTCGATTACGGCCGCCACAGTACCGGTCGACGTGCTAGATGTGGCCGGGTGAGTGTGCTGGAGGTCGTCGAGCAACGGATGTCGGCCGCACCGATGCCGGCCGTCGGGGTCAGCGTGTTCCGCGCGGGGGAACTGCTCGCCGAGCAGGTCACGGGCATCGCCGACCTGAGCACCGGCCGCCCGGCCGGTGCCGACGACTGGTGGGACCTGGCCAGCCTCACGAAGGTCCTGGTCACGCTGCCCGAGGTGCTCGCGCTCGCCGATCGGTCCCGGCTGCGGCTGGACGAGCCGCTCGCCACCTGCTGGCCGCGCGCCGAGGGTCGCCCGGTCGGCGCGTTGTCGGCGGCCGACCTGCTCAGCCACCGGGCCGGGCTGCCCGCCTCGGTCGAGTTCTTCCGGAGCATGAGCGGGCCTGCCGAGATCGTCGACGCGGCCTTGACGCTGCCGGCAGGCCGGGCCGACGCCGTCTACTCGGATGTCGGGTTCATCCTGCTGGGCGCCCTGGTCCAGGACCTCACCGGCACGCCGCTACCGGCGCTGGCCGAGCGCAGGAGCGGGCTGCGGATGGGCCGCGCGCCCGGCCCGGCGGTCGCGACCGAGCGCTGCCCGTGGCGGGGCCGCCTGATCGTCGGCGAGGTGCACGACGAGAACGCCGCCGCCATGGGCGGGGCGGCCGGTCACGCCGGCGGCTTCGGCACCCTGCGCCTGGTCACCGCGGCCGCGCAGGCGTGGCTCGGCGACCGGGTCGTCTCCGCGGAAGCGCACCGCTCGGCCCGGCGCTGCTGGTCCACCGATCGGGCCGGCGGCCGCTTCGGCCTGGGCTGGTGGCTCACCCCGACCCGTGGGCTCGGCGGGCCGGTGGCCGGCCCCGGCGGATACGGCTGCTCCGGTTTCGTCGGCAACCGGGTCTGGCTCGAGCCGGAGCACGGTTACGGCGTGGTCATCCTGAGCAACCGCATCCACCCGGTCCGCGGCGACCGCGGGCCGTTCGCCGCGTGGTGCGACGACCTGCTGACCGCGGTGGCGTACGCGATCAGGCGATCGACAGATGCGGGCGGCGCCGCAGTCGTATTGCGGCCGTGAACGCGATCATCGCCAGGAAGATCGTGAGCGTGATCGCCGCGTGCGCCAGGCCGCGTTCGACATGGACCGGGCCGGCGCCTGGCTCGATCGCGTACTCGCCGATCTCGCGGGAGAACCAGAACGGCAGGAGGTGGGCCGCCGTGCCGTCCGGGTTCAGCATCATCTGCATGGCGACCACCGTCAGCAGCACCAGCATGCCCTCGAGCTCGCGCGGCAGCAGCGCGCTCAGCGCCAGCCCGAACGGCGCCGCCACCAGCACCGTCAGCGCCAGGATCAGCGCCACGGCGGAATACCGCAGGTGCTCCAGGTCGAAGCGCATGAGCAGGAAGTACGGCGTGGCGAGCGCGAGACCGACGGACCAGGTTGAGCTTCTGCCGGGTGCCGCCGGAGAGATGCCGGGAGAGCCGGCCCCGGCCCGCACCCACCAGGACGAAGTGCTCGTCGGGGGTGAGGAACTCGGCGGTTTCAGTGCACGAGCAGCGCGACCAGCCGGTCCAATTCGGAGTCCGGATCCTCGGTCAGTCCCATGTGCACCGGGCCGGCCCGCAGGATGGTGCTGCGCGGGGCGACCAGCCAGCGGAACCGCTCGCCCTGCTTCATGTCCCGAGCGGCGCCGCTCCCGGTGCAGGTCGCGTTCCAGGACGCCAGGGCGCCCCGGATCGCCTCGAGATCGGCGTTCGGATCCAGCGCGAGCAGGCGCCCCTCGTGCAGATGGGTGCGGGCGGCGAGGAAGTCGACGCGCTGGCAGTAGAGCAGCACGCCGACGTTGATCAGCTCGCCGCGCTCCACCCGGGGCACGGCCTGGATCACCGCGTACTCGTACGGGATTCTCACGGCAGCCACGCCTCCGGCTGCGCGGCCCGCGCGGTCAGGTGCGCCAGATAGGCGCTCCGGTCCGGCTCCGGGTCGTCGAGCCACTCGTCCGGGACCAATGCGATGACCGTGGCCAGCAGCTCCGGGGTGAGCCGGGCGGCCAGCGCCGGGCCCGCGGTCGCCAGCGCGGTGGCATAAGGCTTCAAAACATGGTCATCCCATTTGTACGGCCGGTGCACCACCGCCGCGGCCCGCGGCCAGTTGTGATGGAAGTACAGCGTGGCGCCGTGGTCGATCAGCCACAGGCCGCCGTGCCAGATCAACAGGTTCGGGTTGCGCCAGCTGCGGTCGACGTTCTCGACGAACGCGTCGAAGGCGAGCACCGACGAGGCGAGCTGCGGGTCGACCGGGTGTGCGACCGGGTCGTAGCCGAGCGAGCCGGGCAGGAAGTCCATCCCCAGGTTCGCGCCGGCGCTGGCCTTGATCAGCTGCTGCACTTCCTCGTCGGGCTCGGCGCGGGCCACCACGGGATCGAGACTCGCGACCGTCAGCTCGGGGACGGGCAGGTCGAGCCGCCGGGCCAGCTCGCCGGCGATCACCTCGGCGACCAGTGCCTTCAGTCCTTGGCCGGCGCCGCGGAACTTGACCACGTACATCCCGAGGTCGTCCGCCTCGACGATCCCGGGCAGTGAACCGCCCTCACGAAGCGGCGTTATGTATCGGGTAGCGGTCACCTGGCGCAGCACGGGACAACTCTAGTGATGTTGGAACTCCCCGGCTCGCCTTTACCGGCGGGGGCATTCGCCGTCCGGGTCGAGCCGGGGAGGGCCTGATCAGACCGGGTTTGGGTCGTGCCGGCTCGTCAGACTGTGTTGGGGCCTTGGCGGCGGAGCTCGTCGACCTTGGTCATCGCCTCGCGCAGGTCGGCCAGCCAGTCGGTGGTGTGCTCGCCGACCAGCTTGACGCACCAGGCCAGCGCCTCGGAGCGGGACCGGGCGACGCCCGCGTCGACCAGGGTGTCGAGGACCTGGCGCTCGGGCTGGCGCAGCCGGGTCATCACCGGGGCGGCGAGGTGGGTGAAGAGCTCGTTGGTGTCGCCGCACCGGATGCCCCACGCGGCCTTGCGCTGGTAGCGGTGCTCGACCTGCTGGGCGATCCGGATCCGGGCCTCCCGGGTGTCCTCCCGGAACTGGTGGATCCGCCCGGTGGCCGCCGCTGCCCGGTCGGCGTCGGTGGCGTCGGCGGCCAGCTCGGGCACGGCCAGCCGGCCCCAGATGATGATCTCGTCGCGGTCGATGACGGCCTGCGGCGGCTCGATGAACCACCCGTCCGGAACGGCGCCGGTGATCCAGGCGGCGGCGTCATCGGCGGGCGGCGGTTCGTTGCGGGCCCCAGGCGGGGCAGGACGAAAGCGCATGTGAACCTCCAGGAGCGGTGTTGATTACATGATTACACCGTTGCAGCGGAAGCAGCGAGAGTGTCGGCGGGTTTGCGCTCGCAGCGAAATCCCTGCTCGGCGGAGAGGTCCAGCGCGGCGGGGGCTGTGGTGCGGCCGGGCTGGGTGGGGCGGGTGCGGCCGGGTGGCTGGGTTTGGTCATGGGCTCAGGCGCGAGCTGGGTTTTTGTGCAATCAGCTGGCAGGGGTGGGCGCCCCAGCGCCCGCCCCGGACTCGGCGAGAGCTGCGGCGCGCAACCATGCACGGACGCACGACATCCGGAATTTGATCTTTGTTGGTGGAGGGCCGTTAGAGCACGAAGGCGTCGGTCCAGAGTTGGCGGGTGCGGCCGGAGAGGGCCTCCAGCAGGCCCACGGCCTGGCCGTCGGTCAGAGCCGCCACGAAGTCGATCACCGCTCGGCC
>Ga0307515_10018184_pt1 | contig 12750 bp, 3 predicted proteins | sample 17_EM_MG_FD_194513 | JGI IMG/M metagenome (GOLD analysis project Ga0307515, IMG submission 194513) | Populus trichocarpa ectomycorrhiza microbial communities from riparian zone in the Pacific Northwest, United States - 17_EM | ecosystem: Host-associated > Plants > Roots > Unclassified | place... | reverse complement strand
AAGATCTAAGGGACCAGATCTTAAGGAGGGAGATAAAGTATAGCTACTATATAAAAATTTCAAGAGTTAATAACTAAGCAAGAAGTTAGACTATGTTAGACTAGGACCTTTTAAAATTATATAAAAGATTTTACCGGTTATATTTAAGTTAAACCTACTAGCTAAAATAAAGATCTACCCTATATAGTACATCGCAATGCTAGAGCCAGTATACGGGAATATTAAGCCACTAGCCTATAAAGCAGATACGTATAGAGGACAAAAGGAAGACAAATAGTAAGTTTTGAAGATCGTTAGCTATAAGGACATTAATAACAAAATATAGTATAAGGTTAAGTAAATAGGCTATAATAAGACTACTTAGGAACCACTAGAGAATTTAAAGAACGCTATAAGAAAGGTATAGAAGTATTAGAAAAGATTAGGTTAGGTAGTATTAATAAAAAAGGATTACTAAAAAATAAGTTACCTAAGGGGGACCTAAGAAGAGCAGTTGCCGAACTACTTAGATCTATTTCCTTCTTAGTTAAAAAAAAATCCGTTCTTTTATTACTAAGTTTCTATAAACCTTATTCTATAAGTTTCTACTCCTTAAAACGAACCTTTTTATAAACCTTTTTAAGACGGATTAACTAAATAGACGCCGCAAGACGAGACTTAAGGGCCCATTGCTAAGTATTAGTAGCCTCTTATTCTATATTATAGGAATAGTATAATTCCGCTAGAGTAATAGATAGTTTATTATCTAGCTATATAGCAGTAAATTAAACACAAGACCCTAAGATAAATTAATTAGGGAACTAGACGACTATTAAGAGTAATAGGTTACGTATATTTAGCATTAGAGATAGAGTAAACGTTATAGGACGAACGAATATTTACTTTAGTGCACTTTAAGTAAGAGGACGGTTGTTATAAAGATAGACTCGCTAACGTAATATAAACTAACCCCTCTTTTAAGTAATAAGAATACGGAGATGGTATAATCTCACTAAGAGATAATATTGTAGTAATAGTGCGAATGCGACGAGCAGTTAAAGAAGAAGAAATTGCTTTAGGTATAATAAGCAATAATATTAACTGTTGGTCACACAGGGTGACTTACCAATAACGACTACTCGAGTAGGGTTACAGTGATATTGGTTAATAAAGCTTCTTTTGATTAGAATGAGGAAGGGCGAGGAGCTTAAGGCTCCTCACCACGCTAGTGCCGCGGCGACACGTGATGGCAACTTGCCATCACGTGACGGCAATTTGCCGTACGTGACGGCAAATTGCCTCATTCCCGACACTGGCAACTCTTCTTTTGTGGTTGCCCTCTATATACAAATACTGCTTAACTATTGTAACAAATATAGATCCTCCTTACTTACTATTGCCATTATAATATAAGTCTCGTTGTCCCAAAATTTGCCTTTTAGTACGTAGTGCTTTCTTGCTAAGGAGTCGTGGGTAGACATTATATTAGGGCCGTTAGGGCCGCCAAGGCGCTAGCTATAAGCGAGCCAATAGCGATTTTCTATGCCGGGTATAGAAAATCCTAATTAGCTAGTTAAAATTAGGGTCCGTAGAGCGTTATACTTTTACTCCCTTTTAACCCAACCTTTAACTTATATACGTAAAGTATTTGTGTTAACAAACGTTTCTAAAGCCTTGTTTGGGTTTGCCTTTATTATTATATCTACTAGGTTATCTTAACCGTTAATCTATTAAATTTTAAAGAGTTCTCGCCGTTTATAGGATTAATAAAGTGCTATAATATTAATTATAAGGCGCTTCTCCTTTGTAGTACTAAGCTTAACTAAACACTTATAGAGGGAGTATAAGTTAGTATATACGATTATAGGGATAATGGGAAGTTTAAGTTAATCTGTAATTATCTTTAGGGTAGTTCTAATTGCAATTGCTATGTTAACTCTGTTAACTATTTTATATATCTCTAACGCTAGAACGCTTTAAGTAACGCGCTTACTCTTAGTTAAGCTCTAATAGATAAGATTACCGTGGATCGTAAAGTTATTCTCTCTAGTAGATTTATTCGCGATAATAATCTTATATTCTAGCTAGGAGTTAAAATCTTTATTATTTATAAACAATCTATTAATAAATATAAAGAGCTTAGCGGTGGGAAGATTAATAGGTATATAGAGTAGTCCCCGGTTAAGATGGTTTATTTACCAGAAGAGACGCTTATTTAGGGTAAGGACGTTATCCTTAGTTAGTTCCTAGTATTAAGCGGTAATAGAGAGATTAAATAAAGCCTTAGGTTGATAGATAGAAGCGATATAAGCTCCATAAGCGTGTTACTCTATGTATTTTTATTTTAGAGAATTAATGTTAATAACATCGATTTTCTTACCTTAACCCTTCTGGTATAAAGTAATAGAATCCTCGTTTAGGGAGAGGACATATCTATTAAAGAGTAATAGTGTTATTAAATTAAGCTTTTCCTTTAGCTTTATTATAAGATTTGCCTTTATTAGCTTGTCTTCTTTAAGAGCTAAGAATTGGTTATCTCCTAAGATAATTATATCGTTGGTTTATATGCCGACAATTCTAAATAGAGTTCCCGTAGTTGTAATAAGGAAGTATAGATTAAATATAGAAGTAGTTATTAAAAGCTTCTCTTTATAGTACTTGCTATAGGTAGCCTACTAGTAAGTTTCTGCCTCTGTAATTCTATATAATGGCTTAAGTATAACCATAATTATATCTTTGGAGTATTAGTGGCGAATTTGCTCTAGAAGGTATGCTAATATTAAGCGCTAAAGGTGCGTCTCTAATTAGGTGTAGGCCTAAGTAATATCTCACAGATAGACTGCTATTTTATTCTTTATTAGGGAGGGAGCTAGTGCAATAATAACTCGCTAACTGGCTCGTTAAATTATAAGAGATTATATAAGAATTACCTCCTTACTATTATTGTTGTAGCCTTAGATAATAAGCCTTAATTTCTTAAATAGGGCGTTAATAGCTTTGCCTTTAATCTTGTTAACCATTCTTAACTTAAAGATATAAACTTTATTAAACTTAGTAGGGTCATACTTCTTAAATTTAAAGACCCCTCTTATAATAAGACCATTGATCTCCTACTTATTAGATACTTAGAAAGGAGCTCCTAGAGTTATAATACGACCTTCCTTTTAGAGCTATTTTATGAGTTTAAAGTCAGCCTTCTCCTTGGCTGTTATAAAGGCCATTAATAGCTTAACTCCATTCTTAATAGCGGCAATAAATTGCTCTTTAAAATTAATAAGATATTAGCAATTTTGTAATCCCTTCGGGCGACCTCTACCGCGTTGTAGTTGTGGCATATTTACTATAATTATATTAGGATCGTGGTCGCCTTCTAAAGCACGTTAATTGTGGCTCTCCTTTAGGGCATCTTTTATAGTATCCTGCAAAGGCTTAAAACTATTATTTTTATAGTAAGGCTTAATAACAGTTAAATGAAATTAAGTGGGTCTATAAGGCATCTAAATAGTGTAAGTTTAACCATTAATTATAATAAGTTAATGTGGGCCTAACCATCCTCCCCTTTTACGCCATACGCGTACTTTAGACTAGAGTGGTAGATTAAGCGTAGTTAAGGTGTTTAGGCCATTTCTCATTCCTAGTGCGTTGTTGACCTAGCGTATAGCGTAGAGACGTTGTACTTCCTTCGTTACCTTATAAATAGCCTCAGCTCATTATATAATAGAGGGAGATAGTAAAGAATCGTTAGTTATTTAAGGGTAGGCGCTAAAGACTAGTAATATAGGTATAAGTCTATCTAGGCCAGCGGAATTATTAACGGCTTTAATAGCTATTTATAAGGTAAGTTCTTCACTAGCGTCCTTTAGTTTTAAAGAGATAATCTTATATGCGCGGCGTAATAGCGTATAATATTACTTTACTTTTCTAATACTATTATATGCCTTAACGGGGACTTCCTTAACCTTAATTGCCATTGCCTTTATCTATTATTAAAACTCTATAAATAAGAAGTTCTTTTCTATGTTGTGGATAATTTAATTAGGGGGTCCTAGATAGATATTAATCTAGCATAATTAAAGGGTATCCTATGTGTTCCTGGCTAACATATCCTTTAAGAAACGTGCGGCTTAGAAGGAGGTTAAGAAGTTAATAACTTGGAGTACTGGCTTGCCGCTAAGGTATATAACGTCGATGATAATACAGAAGTTAAAGTTATAGTCATCTTTAAGGGTAAACTTAAATCGGCCAGGGGACTTCTGGTTCATTTGGTAGTAATAGTAGTACTTTATAAAATACTTAATTGCCTTAACCTTGACTTTATAACCTACTCGCTAAAGAACCTTAAGTAATTAATAAACAGATAGGTGGCTAAATTAACGGTGTAGTTAACGTAACTTTAACTTAGTTAGGTGGCTTTAAGTAACGCTCTTTTCTAGTTAATAAAGGAGCAATTAGGGGTAACCCTACTTGTGCATAATAGGCACCTAATTATCTCCCTGAATAAGTATATCTTTAAGGTTATTAAGCTTAACGCCTAATTTATTTATATCTCTAATATAAAATAGAAACGGGGTGTTTATAGGAATAACGTAAAAGGTAATATACCCTAAGGGGGTTTGGACCCTAATTGTGCCAATAGAGATCGCAGTACCCTTACTAAAACGAATCGTGTATTAGCCTACCGTTAAATAGTCAATCTAAACAGAGCTATTAAGCTGCTAAAGGGCTCAAACTTAAGGTTCTTCTACTATAGATACTCCTGTAGCTTTAGTATCTAGCATAATACTATATAAGACGTTCGCTAAGTATCTATTATTAAAGGAGAACGCGGAACTCTCCCTTGGCTTATTAAAGATATCTAACTTTGTGGTAAAATGGAGCGTAGATTAGTTATTAAAAATAGTGGCGGTTTATATACTATCTACCTTACTATACTTAGTAAAGTATTAGTTGGGTAAGTACTCCTTAATTTCTATATCCATAAGGAGCTGTTCGGCCTCATTAACCTCACCCTTAAGATCTTCTACGCCTTTATATTAAACTAGGAAGCTTTAGAAGTAGGCCGTAGTAACCTTATAATTTCCGACGTTTCTTATACTCTAGCGGAACTTATTATATACCTCCTTTTGTTTATTAAGAGAATGCCTAGTTAACTAGTAATTCAGTTTTTTATAAACGTAGTACTTCTTCTAGCGATTACTTTGAAATAAACCTCTATAAGGACCTCTACCTTTATCTCATAGTTATTAATTATACCCTCTACCGTATTGCCTACCCCGGCCACCATATATTTAATTAGTCTAGTTATAATTATATTAGTTAGGCGGGTTAATTAAAGTAGGTTAGAGTTAGGCGTTAAATTACTATACTTCTTAAGAGCGTAAAGCGGTGCTAATAGAAGATCTTAATTAAGTATATACTCCTTTATAAGTATTTATAGGATTAAAGAAAGTAAGGTTATATTCTTTAACACCTTAACATACGCTAATAACTTAATTACATAGGCTAAAGTCCTTTTAATATGATTCGGATAAACTACGCTAAATTATCTGAAGTTAATTAAAGAGCTTTTAAAGACAATTAAGCCAAGGGATACCTAGGTTTATAGTAATAATCCTTAAGAAGGTAGTCTCTCTCTATTCTAATATATACTACTGCTTATTCTCTTCTGTTTTAAAGTAGTATCTTAACTTATATATTATACGGTTAAAATTATATCCTTTTCCTACCAAACGATTATAATAGAAGGTACTAGCTTGGCCCTTAAGTATAACGGAATAGGCGTTATAGTATTAATTAGACTCTATTCTTACCTTTTAGCAACAGTTATAGAAGATACATAGTTTTGAATTAAGAACATTATATAATTCCCTACTAAACTTCTTCTCCTAATCCAAATAGAGCTTCGCAAGCTCTGTAAGCAATTTTAAACTGCCTCCGATTTAAGATTAAGATAGAGGAGGTAGGGGTTGCATTGCAGGCTATAGTGGGGACGTAGGTCTGGTCGGTGGAGTCCAAAGGTCGTTAAATCGCGAAGTAATGGGATCCTGTGCCTGCTCTCGTTAGGGTGTAGTATTTAACGTTAAGGTTACGGGTTAAATTGGATATAGAGGAGTTAAAGGTAGAGGTAGGTTCGTCTCTAGAGGTGTATTGCTTAGGTTCTATTATAAGTTAAGCTTCCTTATAGTGCGTAGTTGGTGCTTAATCTCTTATGGAGTCCATTTATGTTCTTCTTTTGCGTTAATAACCTACTCCTAAATATTGTCTTTAATAGTACCCCCGTCCTTAGGGACAAATACTCTATTCTCCTAAAGGAAGTTATAGAAGTCCTATATAATATCCTTATTTATAGGGGCCTATATTTCCTTTATCCATCTAATAAAGTCCTCCTTTATACATTCCCATAGCGCGGTATTATTATATTCACTATCCTTGTAATATGCCATACAGTATAATAAAAATCTATTTAAGTCTTGTTTATTAGCGTTTGCAAGGTTAATTATAGCTTTATTCTATATCTTTAGGTTAATATCTTCCTTATACTTCTTTAGGTAGGTTAACGCCATAGTAGGTATAGAATCGACGGGGTGTCGTACATTAAAGGTAGGTAGGATTTTCGGTTTTGTAGGATCTTGTAGGTTTGCTGTTAAGAGGTAGGCAATTTAAGATATTGTTTGACGCGTTTTAGACGTTAACTTAGAACCTTAGGTTTAGTGACACTTCTAACCTAAAGTACTCGACCAAATCTTCGTAAACGCGGTTGTTCTATATAATAGACGCAACTTGGTATCTCCTAGTACTCAATAACACTTCTATTACTAGTTTTCCGTAAGTTTAAGGTAGCACGGTATCGCCGGGATCCATTCCATATGAGCGTATATAGCACCCCTGCACGAGACTGTCTCTTCTATTCGAAAACCTAGCTGCTCTATGGTTGACTGTATATTTAACCACTAATCAGTGTTGGTTATACAGGGTGACTCACCAATAACGACTACTTAAGTAGGGTTACAGTGATGTTGGTTAATAAAGCTTCTTTTGATTGGAATGAGGAAGGGCGAGGAGCTTAAGGCTCCTCGCCACGCTAGTGCCGCGGCGACACGTGATGGCAACTTGCCATCACGTGACGGCAAATTGCCTCATTCCCGACATTAACCAAATTAATTAGATGGATATTATACCTCTAGTAAACAACTTAAAGATATTAGGAATCTTTAAGGATAAAGATAAAGAAGAGGGAGATAGTGTTACGGACGCTTTAAGTATAATATTATAACTACTTAGAGAAGAGACGGAAGAAGCTAGTTAGCTAATATAAGCACGGTCTAGAATAGAGCCAGTAGAGCTATATAATAAGAAATAGTAACTAAGGTTATATAACGTAATCTATATAATCTATATAATTTATAGGATCTATAATAGAGTAGATAGAGCACACGTATATTATATATAAGAAGGATTTTATAGGAGTATGGTTATGTATTTAAGGACCCTTAGTCCCTACCTAGATAGTTTCTTCCTTATAGTGATTCTTAGAATACAATTAGAGTTAATCTATTGGGCAACTACTCCACCAGTTGTTATTACGTTGTTAACTTTTATACTTGTATTTCCTACACACCTAGCCTAATAACAGGACCCACCGTAGTTCTTACTATAAGGTTCCGTTACAGGTTTAGCAGAATTTAGCAGAATTCTATAGCTTAGTAGAATTTGGCAGAATTCTATAACTTAGTAGAATTTGGTAGAAGTCTATAGCTTAGTAGAATTTAGTAGAATTTGGCAGAAGGCTGTAGCTTAGCAGAATTCGGTAGAATTCTATAGCGTGGCAGAATATAGCAGATTGTAGTAGATTGCGGTAAATTGCGGTCTTATAACTAGGCTTAATTGATGGGCGTATATAAGGTATTACGGGGTGGACCTATGACACTATGCTAGGTAAATAGTATTTGTATATAGATAGCAACCATAAAAGAAGAGTTGCTAGTGTCGGGAATAAGGTAAGCGGTTGTTACGTGTCGCCGCGGCACTAGCGTGGCGAGGAGTCTTAAGCTCCTTGCCCTTCCTCATTCCAATAAACAAGCTTTATTAACCAACATCACTGTAACTTACTCGAGTAGTCGTTATTGGTGAGTCACCCTATATGACCAACAGTTACCATTATCTAAAAGAGCATATAATACTATATATATTTCGTGCCCCTAAATCTAACTTACTTATGCCATTAAATTGGTATAAATACTAATTAGTAAGCGCGCATAGATTAGCAATCACTTAATACCTCCCCCCGAGCGATATATACGACAGTAACTACTTATTTAAAATCCTAGTACGACCTACTAAAAGGTTAGAAGTTAGGAATTACGGACTATTACTAACTCTATATACTTATTTAAGTCTTAGTACGGTTTACTAAAAGTTTATAAACGCGAATATAGACCTTTATAGAAACCTCTATCCTTAACCCCCTTAAACCTTAAACCTTTTTAGACCTTATAGAAACCTTCTACCCTTCTATAAACTGTTACGGACCTATTAATTGCCTTTACAGACTACTATAAGATCTCTTAAACTGTTATAGACCCGCTAATTAATTTTATAAACCGTTATAAGACCTCCTCTACCCGCTATAAGCTATTACTACCTACTATAGCTTATATAGATATACTACGCTATATAATATAGCAGATATAACTAAGCAAATTAGTAAAGGTTAAAAGAAGTAGAGTTAGGGAGTTAATCTTACGTCTATAGACGGCGTTAACAACTATATTAATTTTAAAATCCTTAAATACGGACACTATAAGCTTTTAAATAATAACCTATAGGAGTAATATAAGGAAGACTTTGCGGACTTTACGGAAGCTATTCTTAAGGCTTATAACCCTACTGCTATCCGTAACCTACGAACCCTTTTATATTACTAAGGTGTATGGGTTAAAAAGAATAAATAAGTTACTGTTATACGGTCCTTATATAATATAATATAGGAGGAGGACTAAATGGAATAGACTAAAGAGGAAATCATAGACTAGGTTAAAGCCACTAATAAACCCTTTACTTCTCCTAAACTTAATGGTATTGCTAGCCTTATACCTAACCTATTTAACTAAATTTATCCTATAAACCTAAGCGATTTCGGAATTAATCTTATAGGCTAAAGTATACCTAGTACTTAAGTTACAGACCGTAATACCCCTGTAACCTAAATTACGGACTATAATACCCCTATAACCTAAATTACGGACTATAATACCCCTATAAACTAAAATACGGACTAAAATACTTCCGTTACTTAAGTTATAAATCCGTAAACTACCTAAGTAAAAACCTATGGTAAGGAGCTAGCTAACCTAGCTAAGCTCTATACCAACAAATCTAAGTATAGCGGTAAAAACGATAACTTTAATTTTAAACTAACTATCTTTACGGACCTCTATTAGAAGGCTAATATTCCTAAATAGGAGTTTAGCTAAGCCTACCCTACTATACTACGTGGCCTAGCACTTAACCACTACTACACTAACCTTAAGAGTAACCCCCTTAGTGTTCCCTTTAATAAGCTATATAAAGCTATATATAACTACTTTAAAGGACCAGAATATAAGCGTAATATCCTTACCTAATAAAATACAACTAAGTTACGGACCATAATTAATAAGAATACTAAAAAATTGACTATAGAGTGCCTGTAAATTCTTATTAAAGACCTCTAGCATTTATAGCATGGCCTTAACGCTAAGCTTTAAATAGACGACTTCCTATATAATAAACTTATTACGGCCTACTAGGAAGTAGAGCCCTATAAATACGCCTACTATAAGCCTACAGATACCTTAGCTGGCCTTATTAATAATCTACGCTCCTCTATTATAACGTATAAAGTCTTAAACCTACTAGGCAGCACTTAAGCCTTTATTACAGATATTTAATATCCGCAAATAGACTTAGACGTCTACTTTATAGACCGCCGCTACTGCTAGTAGTACCTATACCGACTAAGTCTAACCTATAACCCCTATAGCAACCCCTATATAAAAATATACCCCCGTAAATAAACTAGCCAGAAGTGCTTTATATGCGGTAAGAAAGGATATTAGTTTATAAAATATACCTAGGAAGAATATAATAAGTCCAGAAAGAGACTTAATAGCCGTATTAACTAGTTTATTTTGGAATACGAAGGAGAGGAAGTAGAAGAGCCCCCTAATAAGTTAATAGAAGCCCTTATAATTAACTTTAACTTAGACGCTTAGGAATAAGAGACCTTAGAGATATTTCTAACTACTTTTAGACCTTTTATAGACAGCTAAGCCTTTAATATTATAACCGTATTAGCCGACCGTTCCTTTATACACTTAGTTATACCTAAAAACTATTCTATAAGTACCCCCGTTATAAACGTTATAGATTATAAGTAGGACCTATTTGTATATATTACTACAGAACGCTATACCCCTAAGGAATTCTACGGTGTTATAATTGATATAGGTGCCTCTAAGAAGTCTACCGTAGGCTATAGATAATACCTCGTATATAGGACCACCATAAATAATAATACGGATATTAATATTATATAAACTGGGGCTATAAACATCTAATTTAGTATTGGCTTAACCGCATTAATTAGATTAGTTAAAGTTAAGACTCTAATTAGCCTAGTTAACTTCCACGTAGTAAAAGCGGATACCCCCTTTCTACTCTGTTTTATAGATATAGATAGGTTATAGGTATACTATAATAATATTACGGACACCCTAATTGGCCCTATAACTACCCTAGGAAGTAAGTATATTACCTTACTAATTATACAATAATTCGGACACCTATTCCTTATATAGGGAGAGACTTTATAGACCTATATTTAGGAATCTTTTGACTATAACCTATGCTACCTTACTAGTACGGAAATCTACCGCCTATACCGCCGTTTCGGCTATTTATTAGCCGAAAAGCTATATAGAGTCCTTAAACGCTCTGGACATGACGATATTAATAGGAAGGCAGTTAACTACCTAACTAAATACTACTTCTTTTACTAGAAATACGGACGTTTCCTAGGCCGATTTAAGTTTACTCTTTATAAAGACCTTAATTTTAACTACTTAGTATATGTAGACATTATATATATTAATAGCAGCCTAGTATTATATATAATTAATAAGGCAACCCACTATTAAGCCGTCCGTTAGCTGCAAAATATATTTATAAAATATACTTAGGATATTTTATAAACCTGCTAGATTAATATATATATTAGACCCCTTAAGTATATTACCTATAACGCTAGTAAAAACTTTATTAGCAAGGAATTCTAGCAGTATGCTATAGCTATAGCTATATTAATAAAAGCTGTCCTAGTTAAGGCATATTTGTTACGGATGCTTTAAGTATAATATTATAACTACTTGGAGAAAAGACAGAAGAAGCTAGTTGGTTAATTTAAGCACGGTCTAGGATGGAGCCGATAGAGCTATGTGACGAGGAATGGTAACTAAGGTCACGTGGGGTGATCTATATAATCTGTGTAATCTATGTAATCCGTAATAGAGTAGACAGAGCACATATATATTACGTATAAGAAGGATTTATAGGAGTACGGTTGTGTATTTAAGGACCCTTAGTCCCTACCTAGATAGTTCCTTCCTTATAGTGATTCTTAGAATACAATTAAAGTTAATCTGTTAGGCAACTACTCCACCAGTTATTATTACTTGTCGACTATTATTCTTTGCATTTCCTATACACCTAGCCCCATAATAGGACCCACCGTAGTTCTTGCTATAAGGTTCCGTTATATAATTACTACCTGGTTATAGTATTAAATAATAATAGGCCGGATAACATGCCACTAAAAGCAGCCACTATAACGCTATTGATGGTAGCAACTATATTAAGGTTAGGTAACGACACTAGTATAGCAGATACTAACTTATAGCAACCTATAACGGTTAGACAACTATAAGAGATAGTTAACTAGCTAATAGAAAATAATATAATGTTGGAAAATAAGATTAACGGGATAGGCGCAGTAAAGGTTAAGTTACTATTAATTAAAAGATACTTAAGAGAGAGATTAAAGCTTAAAGGATTTCTTACGTAAATGCACTTTAAGGTAGCATAAGAGGGAGCTAAGCTGGTAATACCTATGGATTAAATAGCATACGCAGGATTGTTCTTAATAGGAAAAGTACTTAAATGGTTTAAGCCTTACCTTATAGAAATCTAGGTAAATAGAATAACGACTATAAACCAAGAAGTACGGTTTATATTCTTAAGCTAGAATAGATTTGTAGAGCGACTTATATAAATGTTCGGAGACCTAAAGGCAGTAACTATAGTGGAAAGAAAACTCTAAGATATTATATAGCGAACCTTAGCAATTAAGTATATAACGTAGTTCTAGACGTTAGCAATATAAGTTAAGTGGAATAATAGGGCGCTTATAGCACAGTATAAATAGGGACTTAAGGCTAAAGTTTAGGACGCGATTATCCTAATAGAAGATATGGATACCCTAAGGGAACTAATAGATTAGGCGATTAAGATTAATAATTAGATCTACTAAAGGTTAGGATAGAGTTCTATAGTTATATAAGGTATAGAGCACGTAATAACCAAAGCTAAGTTAAAAACTATGGTATAGCGCAGAGCTAATGGACCTAAGTAGTACTAAAGAAGCCTATAAGAGATAGAGTAAGAAACTATAAAAACCTAGAGGTTAAGGATCTAGTAATTACAGGACTAAGGAGTAGAGGCTAAACTAGGGATCTT
>Ga0307515_10018183_pt1 | contig 12750 bp, 2 predicted proteins | sample 17_EM_MG_FD_194513 | JGI IMG/M metagenome (GOLD analysis project Ga0307515, IMG submission 194513) | Populus trichocarpa ectomycorrhiza microbial communities from riparian zone in the Pacific Northwest, United States - 17_EM | ecosystem: Host-associated > Plants > Roots > Unclassified | place... | reverse complement strand
AAAATAAGTCTTATTTTATAAAATTAGTAAATAGAACTATGAAATAGATACTAATTTATAATTTTAAATATATAGCAGCTTAGTAAATAGTGTGGTTGTAAAAATTTAGGTGGTAAAGAGTCGGGCTAAGCATACCCTCTCTATCAAAACAATATACCCCCTATAGCCCCACTAATACAGCTCTATATTTTATAAATAAAGTTATATTTTATAGCCCTATGTTAAGGCTATAAAATAAGCTCTTATTTATATAAATTGGACTAATATTAGTGGAACTATGTGGGGTATTTTAGAATGGCCGCAAAACTTAAAATGAGGCTCTGCGCTGACTAACCTGACCCATCTACCCTAAAAATAAGCACCCCCCATAACTCTACTAAAATAGCCCTAAATTATATAAATAAAGGCTTATTTTATAGCCCTAACATAGGGCTATAAAATATAACTCTATTTATAAAATATAGAGCTGTATTAGTGGGGCTATAGGGGGTATATTGTTTTGATAGAGAGGGTATGCTTAGCCCGACTCTCTACCACCTAAATTTCCACAACTACACTATTTACTAAGCTGCTATATGTTTAGGGTTACGGGGCAGTATCTATTTTATAGTTTTATTTACTAATTTTATAAAATAAGACTTATTTTTGGTTGTTGTAAAGGTATTATTATAAAACGAACGTCTGCGGGGGAGGCTCGCTTAATTTTGATTTTCGCAATACTTTCGCAAAGGGTAGTAAACACGAAGGCTCGCATTAGTCCGTTACGAAATGAATTAGAATCCTTGGCATGCAGATACCCGATTTTTGCACCCAACCCAACGTGTAAAACCGTGAGATAACTAGCCCATTTCCACGTTAAACGCGCCTTATTATCGATATAACGTCCCTATCCTTAGTTAGTAAGTTAAAGCTGACGTCGCCCTACTATTTGCCCTATCTTAACGCGTTTCCTAATGTTATAGTGCCTCATATTAACCCTACTTGTCGCGCGGATATAGACTGTCTACGTGCCCTATACATCTTGCCCCTATAGGACCTTAATATTCCACCTCTTAGGACCTAGCAACCGGCTTCGCGTTCTTATTGCGTAAATACGATTGTCCAGCTACGGCGTGCATAGAAAGCTTAATAAAGCTCTAGTGGCAGAGTCACATATAGGTAGGCTACGCGGCCGATTTAGAAATCACGCGAAGAATATTTAATATATATAGATTAGTTAAATTAAGCTAAATATTAGGCCTCTCTGCAGCCTTAATCGTGTGCATAAGATATGTATTAAAAACTACTGCATTTCGTATATAAAGTCTATAGATAAGACTACCTATTTTATATTTTAATTTAGCTCTATATACACCAAAAATTTACCTAATATATATATAAACTTAATCCAAAATACATTAATCTTAGATATATATTGTAGAGCGTAAAGACCACAAGGTTTGCAAGAGGCACTATAATATTAGGAAACGCGTTAAGATAGGGCAAATAGTAAGGTAATATTGGCTTTAACTTACTAACTAATAATAGGGACATTATGTGGACGATAAGGCGCGTTTAACGTGGAAATGGGCTATCTCATGGTTTATATAAAAGGTTGGGTGCAAAAATTAAGGATCTATATACTAAGGATTCTAATTTATTTCGTAATAGACTAATCTCTACATTTTTATACCAAAAATCTTGAGATTCTAACCATCTATATTTATTTAAATTTCTATACCTAGTATATAAATAAAGCTTAAGTTTATTTAGCAGGCAGAGTTTATATACTAATTTCTAGTATTTTAGTAATAAATCTCTTTCCTACACATCTACTACCGTAGTATAGTCTCTCTACAGCAACTTAAATACAGCTTCTTTAACGCCCTTTTTCTACCTACCGCTATAATAATATTAGATTTAGTAAAGGGAATTAGAGTTCTAATTAGTTAGTTGCTCTTTTATTATTATAATAGATACTAATATTTCTATAATAGCCATTATTTATACTATATATATATATCGTCTCCTTAACTCTAAAGAAGCTAAATCTAAAATAACTATAACCCCTTTAAGCTCTATAGTGTAACGAAGCCTTATAGCAGGAACTACGGTGGACTTATTAATAGGCTAGGTATATAGGTAAATAAGAAGTCAACAACGTAATAATAACTGGTGGAGTGGTTGCCTAATAGATTAACTCTAATTATATTCTAAGATTTACTACAAAGGAGAGAACTATCTAGGTAGGGACTGTGGTTCTTTAAATACACAACCGTACTCCTAAGAAATCCCCTTTATACGTAAGGTATGTGTTATATATATTATATATATATTCCCTTTATATACCGCGTATACCGCGTACAATGTTATATAACCTTAGTTACTATTTCTTATTACATAGCTCTACCAGCTCCATTCTAGACTACGCTTAAATTAACTAACTAACTTCTTCTAACTCCTCTTTAAGTAGTTATAATATTATACTTAAAGCGTCCATAATACTATCTCCCTTCTTTTTATCTTTATCCTTAAAGATCCTAAATATCTTTAAGTTGTTTACTAGAGGTGTAATATCCGTCTAATTAATTTAGTTAATATTATTACTTATTATACCTAAGGCCTCTTCTTCTTTATAGGCGCAATATCGTGCTCGCACTATTGCTGCGATATTATCTCTTAGTAAGATTATACCGTCTCTATATTCTTATTATTTAAAAAAGGGATTAGTTTATATTGCGTTAGCGAACCCTTCTTTACAATAACCGTCCTCTTACTTAGAGTGCACTAAAGCGAATATTTATTCGTCTTATAACGTTCGCTCTATCTCTAATGCTAAATATACATAACTTATTACTCTTAGTAGTCGTCTAGTCCCCTAGTTAATTTATCTTATAGTTTTATATTTAATCTGCTGCTATATAGCTAGATAGTAAACTATCTTAGGCTCTTACTAAATTAAAATATTTCTATAACGTAGAGTAAAAGGCTTTTAAAGCCTATATTATAGCGTCTACTTAGTTACTCTATCTTAAAAAGGTTTATAAAAAGGTCCGTTTTAAGGAGTAGAAACTTATAGAATAAGGTTTATAAAAACTTAGTAATAAAAAAAATAGATTTTCTTCTAATTAAGAAGGAAATAGATTTAAGTAGTTTAGTAACTGCTCTTCTTAGGTCCCCCTTAGGTAGTTTATTCTTTAGTAATTTTTCTTTATTAATACTCCTATACCTTTCCTATAGCGTTTTTTAGATTCTTTAGTAGTTTCTAGATAGTTTTGGTATAGCCTATCCACTTAACCTTATACTATGTTTTATCGTTAATGTCCTTATAACTAATAATCTTTAAAACTTACTATTTATCTTCTTCTTGTCCTTTATATGTATTTGCTTTATAAACTAGTGGTTTAATATTTCTATATACTAGTTTTAGCATTGCAATATATTATATAGGGTAGGTCTTTATTTTAGCTAGTAGGTTTAACTTAAACGTAACTAGTAAAATTCTCTACGTAATTTTAAAAGGTCCTAGTCTAACGTAGTCTAACTTCTTACTTGGTTGTTAACTCTTAAAATTTTTATATAATAGTTATACTTTATCTCCCTCCTTAAGATCTAGTCCCTTAGATCTCTTAGTATTATAGTACCTTTTTATTCTTTCTTATACCTTTTTTGCTAATTTTATAAGGTCTATATAAAGATTTATTAACATCTTTATTCTTTCTTTAGCTGTGCTACTCGTTTTCTTTACTTGTTATAATAATAACGATATTTTTGGCTTATATCTATAATTTACCTTAAATAGTAATGTGCCTATTCCTTCCTATAGTGTTATATTGTATATAAACTATATAATTAGTAATAGTAATACCTAATTATTCTATATATAATTAATATAATGTCTTAGATACTGTTCTAGTATCTAATTTAATTTTTCCGTTTAACTGTCTGTCTGCAGGTAATATATAGTAGAAGTTGCTACTTAAACTCTTTACTCTGCTAAGAACACTTCCTAAAATACTGCTATAAATCTTAGATCCCTATCTAATATAATCTTACTTAGTGCTCTATATCTTATAAATACTTCTTTAATATAAATTCTAGCAATATCTTTTACTGAGATTTCTTCTATACATACTATAAAGTAGCCCTATTTAGTTAGCTTGTCTACTATTACTAAAATCGCATTATAATTTTGTCCGGTAATAGGATCTCTTAACTTTAGTAACTTAATAATAAAGTCCTATAATATAACCTCCTATAGTCTTTCTAGTATTTTAATAGGTTGTAGCCCTTTATATAGCTTATACCTTATTAGTTTATTTCTTTAGCAATCTAGATATTCCTTTATTACTTTTCTTATAATATTCCAGATTCCGTTAATAATATATTCTTCCTATAATCTTAATACTAAGCCTATTACTCCATTATATCCTTAAGTTATTCCCTTATAGAAATCTTCTATAAAATGCTCTGCTATGCTCTTTAGGATATACTTCGCTTTCTAATTTTTATATATATCCATCTATAGATCTTCTAGCTGTGCTTCTAGAATTCTTTATACTTAAAAGCTTTCCAGTGTCTTATAGACTCTTCCTAGTTCATTATCCTCCTATATTATTACTAGTTTAGGGTGGTTATATCTAATCTATCTATCCTTATCTTTGCGTAGTATTGCTCCTAATAGCTTTTTATTATTCTATAGTTTAGCCTTTCTACTAAGTGCGTCTGCTCTTACGTTCTTAGTTCCTTTAGTATACTAAATCTTAAAATGGTATTTTGTAAGTATCTCTACCTATCTAACCTATCTTTAATTAAGTTCTTTTATTATTAGGAACCCCGTTAGGTTCTTATAATCCATTTTAACTATAAATAGTTTCTCTACGCCTTATAAGAATACTCTCTATTTCTTAAGTGCTATAACTATACCTAATAACTCCTTATTATAGACGTCATAGTTTAACTCTAATAGTGTTATCTTTCTGCTATAGTATAATACTAGATGCCATACATCTTTATACTTCTATAGCAAGTAGATTCCTAATACGTAGTCTAATATATCTATTTCTATAACCGTGTCTAGCCCTAATTAGTAGATTTTAAGGATTGGTTTCTAGGTAAACAACTTCTTAAGTTCCTTAAACAACTTCTTTTATTATCTCCCTATGCCTATAGTTCCTCTTTCTTTATAAGTCTGGTAAATAGTTTAATATTCTTTAACTACTATGCTATAAACCTTCTATAGTAGTTACAAAACCCTAAGAATAACCTTAACTATATTACATTCTCCGGTTCCTGCCAACTCACTATAGCTTTAATCTTTTTTAGGTCTATACTAATATGACCTAGTTTAATAACAAATCTAACAAAATCGGTCTTCCTTATAAAGAACTCGTATTTCTTAATTACTACTAGTACATTTATTAATCCGAATTGCATAACTAATGGCTTATATAGTCCTTCTCTTAACCTAAAGGCTGCCTTCTATTTATTACCTTCCTTAATTCTGATTTAATAGTACGCCTATCTTAGATCTATCTTTATAAAGATTTACGCATTACCTATCTAATTTTAGATTTTGCTAATTAAGGGTAGAGAATACCTATCCTTTTAAGTAATGCTATTTAACTGTCTATAGTCGATGTATAGCCTAAGTTTTTTGTTCTTCTTTAGTATAAATAGTACTAGATAACCTACTAATAACTGCAATAGTCTAATATATCCCTTTTATAAGTTTTCTTAAACAAACTCTTTAAGTACGCTTGCCTCCTCTTAAGTAAGCTTATAGGTTAGGAAGAACCTTAAACTTATTCCTAGTTTTAACTCTATCTTATAGTCCTATACTATATAATCTGCCAACTTTTTACTTTTTAGGCTCTATAGTTTCTTACCATACTTATAATATCTCTTTAGTATATAACTTAAGCCTCACTTAATCTCTTTATATATCGCTTCAACTTAGTACTATACTAACTTAGTTTATTATCGCATCTTATAGCGTTAAGTATCTCTAATATTAATTTAACCTATAATCCAATCAATCTTTAAATTATATTCCTATAACTAAGGCATTCCTAATACTGCCTTATCCTGTCCCAATAGTAGGATATTAAAAGACATCTTAATTTATCTCCCTTTAATGGTTATTTAAATAGGTCCTATTTTAAGGTTAATAATCCCTCCTCTATAGGCTATCGGATCTCCTAAAATTATAACTAATAGGTAAGGTTACTCCTTCTATCTATAAGGTAATCCTATTTTCTTAACTGCTACTAATAAGATATAGTTCCGCGTTACTTTACTATCTATTAGCGCTTTAAACCGCTAATCTTGCTAATTAACTTATAAATTTAGATATTGTCCTTAAATTCCTTTAAGGGTCTAAGGCTCTACTACTAGCTCCCTTTAGTCCTGTAGGCCTCTACTTTTTCTAACTATTAGCTACTTAATCCTATTATACCTAGCTCGCTCTTTAACTAATATCTAGTTCGCTTTTTATCTTCTATATACTATAGATATATATTCTCTAGGCAGGGCTTAATGAAATCGGCCTTTATACCTCCACGCGGTGGAGCCCGGGAACCTAGCAGCTACTATTAATATTCTATTTGGATCGTGTTAATAGACTACTAAAGCAAACGCAGAGACGTATATACGGCTACGCAGCGCCTGCGCAGCGACGTGGTGGTGGGGTGAAAATTTTTCACTAGGGGGTGAGCCCTAGTAAAAAGTTTGAACATAGCCACCATGTCTATTATATACATTCGGTCATTCGAATTAATAAGCAATCATCCCTCCAGCGTACCCCCTTCCTCCTATAAATACTACATACACCGCACAGTAACTATACACATACGTAAATAATCCGCGCCCTAAGCGTAGTAGACGCCCCCTATTTTAACATTACCTGGTAACCTAGGTATCTAGTTATAGGGACTGGTTCCCCTTAGATACTAGAGCGTCCTCCTACACCTCACAAATAGGTGCAAGGGCCTAGGTTTGGGCCCTAGGGCAAAAGCAATACTAAGTTATATACACCCTGTTATAGAAACCTTTTAATAAAGGAATGGATAAGAGACCTTAGTATGTAGGCCCAGGCGGAGCGCAAGCGTTATTATTAGGAGATATTTATAAGAGACTTAGAAAAGGAGCTAGGGACAGGTATACGACTTTATACAGGCAATATACAGACGTAGAAAAAATGGTTTAAGTGGTAGACGGGGCAAGATAGGCATTTTAGACACTCCTATGGAGTCTTAGAGCAGTAACCTAACGGTGTTTTTCCTCTTATTAATGTAGTACGGATGCTACCTAGAAGTATTACCTCTTATATTTCCCCTAGAGGTTTTTTATACACCTAAAAAATGGGGTTTTTCTCAGATAAGGAGGTTTTTCCTATAGGAATTAGTCTATGTGGACCCATTAGGGGGACTAGGTCGGACGGTAAATTAAATCTATTATATTCTCTAGGCATTCCCACTACTATTATCCATCTAAGCATTCTTCTATAAGGAATCTTCCTAGTTAAAGTATTAAATCCCCTAATTCTTAAATTTCTACTAGATGCTAGCCGTATATATACTTAGCATTTCTATACTATTACTTATCTAGCGCCTAATATATTCTCACAGGGTATTTCCAATTCTTTTCTTTTAGATTTTTATGTATTTTATATATATTATCTATATATACAATCTATAATAGCATATAGTGTACTAGGTGCTTTAGGTTAACTCTTAACTTATCTTTATCCTTAAGTTTAAACCTTTACCATATTAATCTAAACGTTATAACTTTATTTATAGGTACTAAAATACGCCTTTTACTTCTCTAGTCCTCTAATTATTCCTCTAGATCCTTTAATATTATAATTAAGGCTTTTTTAATATAAGTTATGGCCTTCTCTATAATTAGGTGGTCTTAGATAACTCGTTCGTCTAACTATATATAGAAATCTTCCTACTTATTATTATGTCGTTATCTATACCACTTTTAGTACAGCTATTAGAGTATATACGGCTTATCCATAAGGAAGTATCTTCTTATTACTATATTATAATAGCCCTTTATATATTGTTCTTTAAATCTAATAGGGATTCCTAAATCCTTTTCGTTTTCTAATTTAGTAAGCCACTTAGCTCTTAGTATACCTACCCTAGGCCTATTAGTAATCCTTTGTATAAGTACTCTATCCCTTATATATCCTAATATACTAGATCTCTTATCTAGTTTCTATTCCTACTATATAATAATTCTTTGTCTAAACTCTTCTATAGTTTCTTTTAGTTTACGTCTTATGCTTAAATCCTTAAAGTTTTCTTACTTCTTAATTTTAGTATTAACATTTCAATTCTATTGCTAAGCCTTACTTATAATTTCTTTAATAGTCCCTATTTTATTACTAAAATCTTAGTCCTATAAGATTCTTAATCCTAAGCTTACCTTATAACGGAACCTTGTAGTAAGAACTACAATAGGTCCTGTTATTGGGCTAGGTATGTAGGAAATGCAAGTATAAAAGTCGACAATATAATAACAACTAGTGGAGTGGTTGCCCAACAGATTAACTTTAATTGTATTCTAAGAATCACTATAAGGAAGGAACTATCTAGGTAGGGACTAAGGGTCCTTAAATACACAACTGTACTCCTATAAAATCCTTCTTGTATATAATATACGTGTGCTCTATCTACTCTGTTACAGATTATATAGATCCTATAGATTATATAGATTATATTATATAACCTTAGTTACTATTCCTCGTTATATAGCTCTATCGGCTCTATTCTAGACCGTACTTAAATTAACTAACTAGCTTCTTTCGTCTCTTCTCTAAGTAGTCGTAATATTATACTTAAAGCGTCCATAATACTATCTCCCTCCTCTTTATCTTCGTCCTTAAAGATTCCTAATATCTCTAAGTTATTTACTAAAGGTGTAATATCCATCTAGTTAATTTAGTTAATATCGTTACTTATTATACCTAAAGTAATTTCTTCTTCTTTAACTGTTCGTCGCATTCGCACTATAGCTGCGATATTATCTCTTAGTAAGATTATACCGTCTCCGTGTTCTCGTTATTTAAAAGAAGGGCTAGTTTATATTACGTTAGCGAACCCATTTTCGTAACAACCGTCCTCTTGCTTAGAGTATACTAAAGCGAATATTTGTTTATCCTATGATGTTTGCTCTATCTCTAATGCTAAATATACGCAACCTATTACTCTTAATAGTCGTCTAGTTCCCTAATTAATTTATCTTAAGGTTTTATATTTAATTTACTACTATGCGGCTAGATAATAAACTGTCTATTACTCTAGCGGAGTTATACTATTCCTATAATGTAAAACGGGAGGCTGCCGATACTTAGCAACGGGCCCTTAAGTCTTATCTTATAGCGTTTACTTAGTTAATCCGTCTTAAAAAGGTACGTAAAAAGGTTTATTTTAAAAAGTGGAAACTTATAGAATAAGGTTTATAGAAACTTAGTAATAAAAGAACGGATTTTCCTCTAATAGAGAAGGAAATAGATCTAAGTAGCTCAGCAACTGCTCTTCTTAGGTCCCCCTTAGGTAACTTATTCTTTAGCGATCCTTTTTTATTAATACTGCCTAACCTAATCTCTTTTAATACTCCTATACTTTTCTTATAGCATTTTTTAAATTCTCTAGTAGCTCCTAGGTAGTCTTAGTATAGCCTATTCACTTAACCTTATACTATATTTTATTATTAACGTCCTTATAACTAACAATCTTTAAAACTTACTATTTATCTTCTTCCTATCTTCTATATATATCTACTTTATAAATTAGTGGCTTAATATTTCTATATGCTAGCTCTAGCATTACGATATACTATATAGGGTAGATCTTTATTTTAGCTAGTAAGTTTAACTTAAATATAACCGGTAAAATCCTTTACGTAATTTTAAAAGGTCCTAGTCTAATATAGTCTAACTTCTTACTTAGTTGTTAACTCTTAAAATTTTTATATAGTAGCTATACTTTATCTCCCTCCTTAAGATCTAGTCCCTTAGATCTCTTAGCATTATAGTACTTTTTTATTCTCTTTTATACCTTCTTTACTAATTCTATAAGGTCTACATTAAGGAACACCAAAAGCGAGATCCGACCCATACTGTCCTATAGGGGTTCCTTTCCGTCTCATCCTGTCCGTACAGTTAAGCTGAGAGTAAGGATCTCGTCTGTTACTAATACAGCGGCGTTACATCGTGGCTAGAGGGCGCTTTCGAATGCGTCGTCCTTAACGCCGTCAGAACAGCAGAGTTTTCGCGGGTCTTAGCGTGCCAAGAGTCGAAAAACCATAAGGACAACTTATTACGAATAGAGGAATGGTTTTAAGAACTACCCGACGTCTTCTTACCTAGGCTCCAATCTAGGGCTATAAGCCAGCGCTTGTATTTACTAGTAGAAGTAATAGGTAGATCTAAGGGGACAATAGGGCACCTCTATACTTATTCCGCTCTAAGACTGCCTAGCAGCAAGGGCACAGGAAGAATCTTAACACTATTAACCATATTTAGCGACGTTAATCCTCCCTTTCTACGCAGCGGCGTTAACCTTTCTCTAGGTAGCGACGTTAATCTAAAACGGACTAAGAAAGAGCTAGGACGAACCTATACGCAGTGGCGTTAACCTTTTTCTAGGTAGCGACGTTAATTTAAAATAAACTAAAAAAGAGCGAGGATAAACCTATATAGGTAGGCTAGAACGGACTTAGATATAGGTATTAGTTAAGATAAGAGGATAATAAGTTTAGTTAATAGGCGGCTAAGGGACAATAGCTACGCGGCGTTAAGTTATTATAGGCCCACACCTATAAGATACGGTTGGCCTATTATTATAAGAGCGTTACAGGTAATGCGAAGCAGCTAGTAACGGCTATAGGGCGTAGTATATAATAGCAGCGACGGACAACTCTAGGAACTTTACCCCTTTACTAGGCTCTAACTCCTAGTGGACCTATCTTAGAGGAAGGATTAACACCTTATTAACGACACTGTCTATATAGCCTAAAAGGACGGATATATATATCAGTTTATTTAGGCAGGGCAGGCTATAAGGATAGGCTTATAGAGCAAATCAGGTGCATATAGGCAGTAGTTAGTTTTAGCTAGCTGGCTACTATAGAAGCAAATAGACGTTAAGGGGCGTCTAAAGTAGAAAACTATGGTAGAGGGCCCTAACAAGAGGGCCTCCGCAACTCTGCTTTATATATAACTCCCATAGCTCTACAATGCAAATATATCCTAGATGGCAGCGATAGCTAACACTGTCTATATAGCCTAAAAGGACGGATACGCGTGTCGGTTTACTATTATAAGCAAGCGGTAACTTATATAGTAGGCTTAAGGTGCAAATTAGGTGCATATAGGAAGGGGCCTATTTCTAGCTAGGGTACAGGCCCTTATAGAAGCCTGCTTAGTGCTTATAGTCGCTATAAAGGTGCTATAACGCTACCTAGGCGGAGACTATAGTAGAGGGCTTAGGCAGGTAGGCTATCCGTAACTCTACTTTATATATAGTTAAGGATATATAAAAATGCAACTAGGGAACGGAACCTAGGCCCTAGCTATATACCCCACCGGATAGACCTAGGAGTACGCATTAAGATGGCTTTTCTATAGCGCCTTAAAGAGACGTTTACTCGTGCTTGGCAGTTACTAATCAGAAGAGAGGCTATATAGGCCGTATAACAAGAGAAGAAGAGGTTTTATCCGGCCCGAGCGGTACGGTTCCCCTCTTATATATGTATATATATATAACCATATAGACCCGCTACATAGACCCTAACGGGAGCCGTAACAGCGTAATTGAATATTATAATATAACATATAAGGTCTATATAAAGATTTATTAACGTCTTTATTCTTTCTTTAGCTATACTACTTATTTTTCTTACTTATTATAGTAATAATAATATTCTTAGTTTATATCTATAATTTGCCTTAAATAGTAATATACCTATTCCCTCTTAAGGTGTTATATTGTATATAAATTATATAACTAGTAATAATAATACCTAATTATTCTATACGTAATTAATATAATACCTTAAATACTATTCTAGCGTTTAATTTAATCTTTCTATCTAACCGTCTGTCTGCGGGTAATATATAGTAAAAGTTACTACTTTAACTCCTTATTCTGCTAAGAATACCTCCTAAAATGCTATTATAAATCTTAAATCTCTATCTAATATAATTTTGCTTAATGCTCTATATCTTATAAATACTTCTTTAATATAGATTTTAGCGACATTTTCCGCTAATATTTCTTCTATATATACTATAAAGTATCCCCACTTTATAAGCTTATCTACTATTACTAAGATTACGTTATAATCTTATCCGGTAATAGGGTCTTTTAACTTTAGTAATTTAATAATAAAGTCCTATAATATAACCTCCTATAGTCTCTCTAGTGTTTTAATAGGTTATAGCCCTCTATATAGCTTATACCTTATTAGTTTATTTCTTTAGCAATCTAGATACTCTTTTATTACTTTTCTTATAATATTCTAGATTCCATTAATAATATACTCCTCTTAAAGTCTTAATACTAAGCCCGTAGCTCTATTATATCCCTAAGTTAATCTCTTATAGAACTCTTTTATAAATTACTCTGCTATGCTTTTTAGGATATACTTTACTTCTTAATTTTCGTATATTTCCGTCTATAGATCTTCTAGCTATATTTTTAGAATTCTTTATACTTAAAAGCTTTCTAATATCTTATAGACTTTCTCTAATTT
>Ga0307515_10018182_pt1 | contig 12750 bp, 12 predicted proteins | sample 17_EM_MG_FD_194513 | JGI IMG/M metagenome (GOLD analysis project Ga0307515, IMG submission 194513) | Populus trichocarpa ectomycorrhiza microbial communities from riparian zone in the Pacific Northwest, United States - 17_EM | ecosystem: Host-associated > Plants > Roots > Unclassified | place... | reverse complement strand
AAGACCAAGGCTGACGCGTAAGCCGTCTCCCTCTCGCCATGAGCGGCGTGTTTCGTCTCGCCGTCGACTGCATGGGCGGCGACCACGGCCCGTCGGTCACCTTGCCGGCTTGCCGCGCCTTTCTGGCGGCGCACCCAAGCGCTGAAGTGATCCTCGTCGGCCGCGCCGACGAGCTGGCCGAGGCCAAGGCTTGGCCGCGCTGTACCGTGATCGCCGCCAGCGAAGTCGTCGAGATGGACGATCCCGTAGAGGTGGCGCTGCGCCGCAAGCGCGATTCATCGCTGCGCGTCGCGCTGAACCAGGTCAAGCCCGACGCCGACGGGCGCGCCAACGCGCAGGCCTGCGTCTCGGCCGGCAACACCGGTGCGTTGATGGCGGTCTCGCGCTACGTGCTCAAGACGCTCGACGGCATCGACCGCCCGGCCATTGCTGCGGTGATGCCGAACCAGCGTGGCCGCTACACCACCGTGCTAGATCTGGGCGCCAACGTCGATTGCACCGCCGAGCACTTGCTGCAGTTCGCAGTGATGGGCAGCGCGCTGGTCGCCGCCGTCGACGGCAAGGAGAACCCGTCGGTTGGCCTGCTCAACATCGGTGAAGAAGAGATCAAGGGCAGCGAGGTGATCAAGCGCGCCGGCGAACTCTTGCGCCGCGCGGCGGACGACGGCCACCTCAATTTCTACGGCAACGTCGAAGGCAACGACATCTTCAAGGGCACGAGCGACATCGTCGTCTGCGACGGCTTCGTCGGCAACGTCGCGTTGAAGACAGCCGAAGGCGCCGCGGCGATGTTCGTCAGCGTCATGAGGGAAGAGTTCGGCCGCAACCCGCTGACCAAGCTCGCGGCGCTGATGGCGCTGCCGGTGCTCAAGCATTTCCGGGCCCGGCTCGACCACCGTCGCTACAGCGGCGGGGCGCTGCTGGGCCTGCGCGGGCTGGTGTTCAAGGCGCATGGTTCGTCCGACGCGTTCGCGTTCGAGCAGGCGCTGAATCGGGCTTATGATGCCGCGAGCAACGGCCTGCTCGAGCGCGTCCATGACCGCATCCTCGAGACCTTGGCCGCCACGCCCGCCGTGCCGGGCGACACGAACGGGCCCGACGCCAGACTCACCGCATGACTCCTTCCTCGCCACGCTATTCGCGCATCAGCGGCACTGGCAGCTACCTGCCGCCCAAGCGTCTGACCAACGACATGCTTGCCGCGCAGCTCGCGCAAGACGGCATCGAGACCTCGGACCAGTGGATCGTCGAGCGCACCGGCATCAAGGCGCGCCATTTCGCCGAACCGGACGTGACCTGCAGCGACCTGGCCGTGCACGCAGCGCGCCGCGCGCTCGAAGCAGCCGACGTCGATGCCACCGCGATCGACCTCATCATCGTTGCGACCTCGACGCCCGACATGGTGTTCCCATCGGCCGCCTGCCTCGTCCAGCAAAAGCTCGGCGTGGCCGGCTGCGCCGCGTTCGACGTGCAGGCCGTGTGCTCGGGCTTCGTCTACGCGTTGACCGTCGCTGATTCGATGATCCGCACCGGCGCGGCATCGAAGGCGCTGGTGATCGGCTCTGAAGTGTTCTCGCGCATTCTCGATTTCAAGGACCGCGGCACCTGCGTGCTGTTCGGCGATGGCGCCGGTGCCGTCGTGCTCGAGGCCAGCGACACACCGGGCATCGTCGCCAGCGAGCTGCACGCGGATGGCCGGCATGTCGGCATCCTCTGCGTGCCGGGCAACGTTTCTGGTGGTCAGGTGCTCGGTGATCCGGTGCTCAAGATGGACGGCCCGGCGGTGTTCAAGATCGCTGTCGGCGTGCTGTACGACGTGGCGAAGTCCGTGCTCGAGAAAGCCGGCCGCACGGATGCCGACATCGATTGGCTGATCCCGCACCAGGCCAACATCCGCATCCTGCAAAGCACCGCGAAGCGGCTCAAGCTGCCGCTGGACAAGCTCATCGTCACCGTCGACCAGCACGGCAACACCTCGGCCGCGTCGATCCCGCTCGCACTCGACGAATCGGTGCGCGCCGGCAAGATCAAGCGCGGCGACACGGTGCTGCTCGAGGGCGTGGGTGGCGGCTTCACATGGGGCGCGGTGCTGCTCGATCTCTGAGCCGCCCGTCTTCACGGCAATCCCTTTTTTGGCAAGACAGCGATGACCACATTCGCATTCGTATTCCCGGGCCAGGGCTCGCAGGCCGTCGGCATGCTCGACGCCTGGGGCGACAACCCGGCGGTGCAACAGACCCTGATCGAAGCCTCCGACGCGCTCGATGTCGACATCGCCCGCCTGATCCATGCCGGCCCGAAAGAACAACTCGACCTCACCACCAACACGCAACCGGTGATGCTCGTCGCGGGCATCGCCTGCTACCGCGCATGGCTGGCCGACGGTCAAGCGGCGCCCAGCGTCGTCGCCGGGCATTCGCTGGGCGAGTACTCGGCGCTGGTCGCGTCCGGCGTGCTGAGCATGGCCGACGCGCTGCCGTTGGTGCGTTTCCGCGCGCAGGCGATGCAGGACGCGGTGCCGGTCGGCGTCGGCGCGATGGCGGCGATTCTCGGCATGGATGCGCAGGCAGTGCGCGACGGTTGCGCCGAGATTGCGGCGGCGACCGGCGAGGCGGTCGAGGCGGTCAACTTCAACGACCCGAAGCAGACCGTGATCGCCGGCACCAAGGCCGGCGTCGACAAGGCCTGCGAGGCACTGAAGGCCAAGGGCGCGAAGCGCGCGCTGCTGCTGCCGGTGTCGGCGCCATTCCATTCCAGCCTGATGAAGCCGGCGGCGGACCGCCTGCGCGAGCGGCTGGCGGCAACGACGTTCAGCGCGCCGCAGATCCCGGTCGTCAACAACGTCGACGTGACGATCCAGCATGAGGCCGCCGCGATCCGCGACGCGCTGTATCGGCAGGCTTTCGGCCCGGTGCGCTGGGTCGAGACTGTGCAGGCGATCCGCACGCGCGGTGTCAGCCACATCATCGAATGCGGCCCCGGCAAGGTGCTCGCAGGCATGGTCAAGCGCATCGATGCCGAGGCGGTTGCAGCGACACTGCTCGACCCGGTGTCGATGGCCGACGTGAAGGGGTTGCTCGCATGAGTGAAGCCATCAAGATCTCGGGCCAGATCGCGCTCGTCACCGGTGCGTCACGCGGCATCGGCCGCGCGATCGCGCACGCGCTGGCGGCGCAGGGCATGAAGGTGGTCGGCACGGCCACCACCGATGCGGGTGCCGTGGCCATCGGCGAAGCATTGGCCGCGCATGACGGTTGCCGCGGCCTGTGCCTGAACGTCAACGACGGCCCGGCGCTCGACGCCGCCATCGACGCCATCGTCAAGGAGCACGGCGCCTTGCACGTGCTTGTCAACAACGCTGGCATCACGCGCGACATGCTGTCGATGCGCATGAAAGACGACGACTGGGACGCGGTGATCGACACCAACCTGAAAGCGGTGTTCCGCGCCAGCCGCGCGGCGATCCGGCCGATGATGAAGCAGCGCTATGGCCGCATCGTCAACATCACCTCGGTGGTGGGCGCCAGCGGCAACGCCGGCCAGGCCAACTACGCCGCGGCCAAGGCCGGCGTGGCGGGCATGACGCGTTCGCTGGCGCGCGAGCTCGGCAGCCGCGGCATCACCGTCAACTGCGTCGCGCCCGGCTTCATCGAGACCGACATGACCAAGGCCCTGTCCGAGGCGCAGACCAGCGCGCTGATGGCGCAGATCCCGCTCGGCCGGCTCGGCCATGCGAGCGATATCGCGCACGCGGTCGCGTTCCTGGCGTCGCCGCAGGCCGGCTACATCACCGGCACCGAATTGCACGTCAATGGTGGCATGTTCATGACCTGAGTCAGAACGCAAATTTTCTCGCCGGAAGGTCCCGACCGGCGTGCGGCCAGGTGTCATAGAGGCATCGCTCTACAGGCCGTAGAATCTCGGGCTGTTTCTGTAAACACTCCCGGAGGAGTCATGAGCGATATCGAAGCACGTGTCAAAAAAATCATTGCTGAGCAACTCGGCGTTCCCGAAGCCGATGTGATCAACAACAAGGCCTTCGTCGCCGACCTCGGTGCCGATTCCCTCGACACGGTCGAACTGGTGATGGCGCTCGAAGACGAGTTCGGCATCGAGATCCCCGATGAAGAGGCCGAGAAGATCACCACGGTGCAGCTGGCGATCGACTACGCCGTGAAGCACCAGAAGGCGGCGTAAGCCTTCGCTGCCCCACCTGACCGCAGCGCATCCATGTCAAGACGTCGTGTAGTCGTGACCGGCCTCGGCCTCATCAGCCCCGTGGGCAACACGGTGGCCGAGGGCTGGGCCAATCTGCTGGCCGGGCGTTCCGGCATCGCCAACATCACCAAGTTCGATGCATCGAACTTCGCGTGCAAGTTCGCCGGCGAGGTGAAGGGCTTCCGGGTCGAGGATTACTTCCCGGCCAAGGACGCGCGCCACATGGACACCTTCATCCACTACGGATTGGCGGCGTCGATCCAGGCGGTGCGCGACGCGGGCCTGGCGACGAACGATGCGCTGACCGAAGAGCAGGCCGAGCGCATCGGCGTGCTGGTGGGCTCGGGCATCGGCGGCCTGCCGCTGATCGAAGACACGCACGCCGAGCTGACGAACCGCGGCCCGCGCCGCATCACGCCGTTCTTCGTACCGGCCTCGATCATCAACATGATCTCGGGCCATGTGTCGATCACCTACGGCTTCCAGGGCCCGAACCTGGCGATCGCCACGGCCTGCACGACGGGGCTGCACAGCATCGGCGAAGCCGGTCGCCTGATCGAATACGGCGACGCCGACGTGATGATCGCCGGCGGCGCTGAATCCACGATATCGCCGCTGGGTGTCGGCGGCTTCTCGGCGGCGCGCGCGCTGTCGACCCGCAACGACGATCCGCAGACGGCCTCGCGCCCCTGGGACAAAGACCGCGACGGCTTCGTGCTCGGCGAGGGTGCCGGCGTGCTGGTGCTCGAAGAGTACGAACACGCAAAGCGGCGCGGCGCCAAGATCTACGCCGAGCTGGTCGGCTTCGGCATGGGCGCCGACGCGTTCCACATGACCGCGCCGAATGTCGACGGCCCGAAGCGGGCGATGAAGGCCGCGCTGCGCAACGCCGGCATCAGCGCCGACCTGGTCCAGTACCTGAACGCGCACGGCACCTCCACGCCGCTCGGCGACGTGAACGAAAGCAACGCGATCAAGCTGGCCTTCGGCGCGCACGCCAAGGACAAGCTCGTCGTCAGTTCCACCAAATCGATGACCGGCCATTTGCTGGGCGGCGCCGGTGGCATCGAATCGGTGTTCACGGTGCTTGCGGTGCAGAACCAGATCGCACCGCCGACGATCAACATCTTCAACCAGGACCCCGAGTGCGACCTGGACTACTGCGCCAACACGGCGCGCGAGATGAAGATCGAGTACGCGCTGAAGAACAACTTCGGTTTCGGCGGCACCAACGGCTCGCTGATCTTCAAGCGCGTTTGACGGCGCCGCAGCGTCGGTGCTGCGTCCATGCGCGCTTCTCCACCGTGTCAGGTCTCGCTGCGGCACTTCGGTGCATGGCGCGTCGTGGTCGTCCTGCTCACATGCGCAGGCGCGGCGGCGATCGCGCGCTGGCTGCCGAGCCGAGAGCCCGTTGTTTCCGTCGGGTGGATGGTGACGCTGGTCGTCGCGGTCGCGCCGCCGATGCTGGCGTGCGCCGTCTCGCTCTGGCGTGTGCCTGCGCAGAGTCTGCGCTGGGATGGCCGGGTCTGGCAGCTCGACGGCGTGCCCGGCGAGCTGACGGCGGCCATCGACCTCGGCCCGTGGATGCTGCTGAAGTTCACCCCCGAGATGCCGGGCCGGGCAAGCTGGCTGCCCGTCCAGCGCCACGGCCTCGAGGCGCAATGGCACGCGCTGCGCTGCGCGGTCTATTCGCCGCGGCCGGCGGCCGAGGCATGAGGCCAGCATGGTGAACGGGCCGGACGCCGATGCCCCGCTGATCGCCCGCGTCAAGGCCGGCGATGTCAAGGCCTTCGAGATGCTCGTGGTCAAGTACCGCCGCCGCATCGAGCGCCTGATCGGGCGCATGGTGCGCGATGTCGATCTGGTGCCCGACATCGCCCAGGAGACCTTTCTTCGCGCCTACCGCGCGATCCCGCAGTTTCGCGGCGAGAGCGCGTTCTACACCTGGCTGTACCGGATCGCGGTGAATACCGCCAAGAAGCAGCTGATGGAGCTCAAGCGCGACCCGCTCGTGACCGAGTCGGCCCGCGCCTCGCGCGAAGAGGACGACGACAGCGGCTCGCGCGTCGAAAATGAGCTGAGCGACGGCGAAACCCCCGAGGCCGTGCTCGCGAGCAAGCAAATTGCGGCGGCAGTGAACTTTGCGATGGAAGCACTGTCCGACGACCTTCGGCAGGCGATCACTCTGCGCGAGATCGAGGGCCTCAGCTACGAAGAGATCGCCGAGTTGATGAATTGCCCGATCGGCACGGTGCGGTCGCGGATCTTCCGCGCCCGCGAGGCGATCGCGCTGCGCTTGCGCCCGCTCTTGGACACGCGCGAAGGTGAGCGTTGGTAAGGTTGATGGAGATGCACAACATGTCGTTTGATTCAGAACGTGATGCGGCAGCGCTCGAGCGCCTGTCTGCGCTGGTCGATGGCGAACTCGACGGCGATGCCGCCGTGCAGGCCTGCAGCCATTGGCGCGAAAGCGGCGGTGCGCGCTCGTCGTGGCATGCCTACCACGTGATCGGCGATGTGCTGCGCTCGGACGACCTGGGCTGCGACCCGGCGCGCGATGCCGGTTTTCTCGAGGCCTTGCGTGCACGGCTGAAGGACGAACCGGTGGTGCTGGCGCCGCAAGCGCTCGAGCACAGCCGCCCCGCGACCGCGCAGCTTGCCAACGGCGCTCGCAGCCGTCGATGGTCGTGGGCGGCGCCCTCGGCCGTGGCGGCCGGGTTCGTCGCCGTGGCCGGCGTCGTGATGCTCACGCGCGGCCCGGCGATGCCGAGCGATCCATCCGTCGCTGCCAGCTTGGCGCAGGTCTCGCCGGCGGCGCAGCCGCTGATCGCGTCGACGCGGACGAGCCCGACGGCAGGCGCGAACGAACCGCAGGCGCTCGTCGCCAACGGCAAGCTGATTCGCGATGCCCGCCTCGACCGCTACCTGGCGGCGCACAAGCAGTTCGCCGGCAGCTCGGCGCTCGGCGTGCCGTCGGGGTTCCTGCGCAACGCGACGGCCATCGAGACCGATCGCTGATGTTGTCTGTGACGTGGCCGATGATGCGGCGCCCGTTCTCAGTGCTGGCCCTGGCCGGTGCGGTCTGCGTCGCCGCGCCTGCGGTGTGGGCGCAAGCCAGCGCCGCGGCCGGTGACGGTGGGGCCCAAGCGCGCGAGGTGCGGGCGTGGCTGTTGCGCATCCACGCGGCCGCGAGCCACCGCAACTTTCAGGGCACCTTCGTCGTCAGCGGCGGCGGCTCGGTATCGAGCGCGCGCATCGCGCACTTCTGCGAAGGGCCGAACGAGTTCGAGCGCAGCGAATCGCTGGACGGGCAGGCGCGCCATGTCTATCGCCACAACGACGTCGTGACGACGCTGTGGCCGACCACGCGTGTGGCGACCATCGAGCAGCGCACGATGCTGGCGGAATTCCCGGCATTGCTGCAGGCGGGCGACGATCGCATCGCCGAGTTCTACGAGGTGCGGCCGCAGGGAGCCGAACGCATCGCCGGCTACGAGGCCAATGTGCTGATCGTCAAGCCGCGCGACGGCTACCGCTACGGCTACCGCCTGTGGGCCGAGCAGGCCAGCGGCCTGCTGTTGCGTGCCGATGTGCTCGGCGAGCACAGCGAGGTGCTGGAGACATCGGCGTTCTCCGACGTGGCCATCGGCGTGAAACCGCAGCCCGAGTCGGTGCTCGCGCCGATGAAGAAGCTCGACGCCTACCGCGTGCTGCGACCTGTTCTCACGCCCACCAAGCTGGAGGCCGAGGGTTGGGCGCTGCGCCAGTCGGCGCCGGGCTTCAGGCAGGTGAGTTGCGTGAAGCGGCCGATGGACAATGCCGTGCCGGGCGACAGGCAAGTCCTGCAGACCATCTACTCCGATGGCCTGACCTATGTGTCGGTCTTCATCGAGCCCTTCGACGCACAGCGCCACACCCGGCCTATGCTTGCCAGCGTCGGCCCGACGCAGACGCTGATGCAGCAGCAGGGCGAGTGGTGGGTGACCGTCGTCGGCGACGTGCCGGCGACCACGCTGCGGGCGTTTGCCAAAGGGCTGGAGCGTTTGAAAAAATAATTGCTGCAAGCGCCGTTGCTTGGGCAACGTGAATTTCCAGGGAGCGATCTTGTTGAATAGCACACCACTCCATTCGGGCCACTCGGCCGTCCGCCGGCGCATCTGGCTGGGCACGCTCGCGCTCGGCCTCGGCATGACCGGCGCGCTCGCCGCAGCGCCGGTGGGTGCCCAAGGGCTGCCCGACTTCACCGAGCTGGTCGAGAAGGTCGGCCCGGCGGTCGTGGGCATTCGCACCACCGAGCGTGTGCGCAGCGGCTCCACCGAGATGGACGAGGACATGCTGGAGTTCTTCCGCCGCTTCGGCCTGCCGCTCCCGAATCAGCCGCCGAACAAGTCCAACCCGCCGCGCACGCCGCAGCAACCGGCGCCGAACCCCGAGCCGCAAACGCGCGGTGTCGGATCGGGCTTCATCCTGAGCGCCGACGGCTACGTGATGACGAATGCGCATGTCGTCGATGGGGCCGACGAAGTGTTCGTCACGCTAACCGATTCGCGCGAGTTGAAGGCCAAGATCATCGGTGTCGACAAGCGCTCCGACGTGGCCCTCGTGAAGATCGAAGCGGCCAGTCTGCCCACCGTGCGCATCGGAGACGTGAATCGCCTGAAGGTGGGCGAATGGGTCATCGCGATCGGCTCGCCGTTCGGGCTGGAGAGCTCGGTCACTGCCGGCATCGTCAGCGCGAAGGCGCGCGACACCGGCGACCTGGTCAAGCTGATCCAGACCGACGTGGCCATCAATCCCGGCAATTCGGGCGGGCCGCTGATCAACATGCGCGGCGAGGTCGTCGGCATCAACTCGCAGATCTACAGCCGCTCGGGCGGCTACATGGGCATCTCGTTTGCGATCCCGATCGACGAAGCGACGCGCGTGTCGGACAGCCTGCGCACCAGCGGGCGCGTGATCCGCGGGCGCATCGGCGTTGCCATCGACCAGGTCACGAAAGAAGTGGCCGAATCGATCGGCCTGGGCAAGCCGGTGGGTGCGCTGGTGCGCAGCGTCGAGTCCGGTGGGCCGGCGGACAAGGCGGGCGTCGAGGCCGGTGACATCATCACCAAGGTCGATGGCCGAGTGGTCGAGAAATTCGGCGACTTGCAGCGCATGGTGGGCATGGTCAAGCCCGGCACCAAGATCTCGCTGCAGATATTTCGCCGTGGCGCCTATCGCGATCTGAGCGTTACGGCGGTCGAGTTCGAAGCTGCCGAACGCGCAGCGAGCAGCGGCGGCGCACGCGAGCCGGCAAAGCCACCGGCGGGCGTCGGCGCGCTGGGCTTGGGGGTGACCGATCTCACCGATGTGCAGCGTCGCGAGCTCAAGGTCAAAGGCGGGGTGCGGGTCGAGAGTGTCGACGGCGCAGCCGCGAAGGCCGGCGTACGTGAAGGCGATGTGCTGCTCTCGCTCGACAACACCGAAGTGACGAGCGCCAAACAGTTCGAAGCGCTGGTCGCCAAGCTCGACAAGGCGCGCTCGGTGACGCTGCTCGTGCGGCGCGGCGACACGGTCAATTTCCTGATCATCAAGCCCGCGAAATGATGGCAAACCCGGCGATCGGGCCGGGTCTTTCCACAACATGGGAACCGGCGACCGAGGAATTTTCGGTCGTCGGCGGTTCGTGACGAAGTTGGCGTTTGGTTGGTGACCGCTCACATCCTGAAGCGAGTGTCGATTGCTGTTGCTGAACGCTACAATCGAGGTCGGCAAACGATGGTCTTTGCCGATTTGGGCAACGAACTCGGCCCTGAAAACCTATCCCCAAGCCATCCACAAGGGTTTGTGGATAACATGTTGATTACTTATCCTGTTGGCAGCTTGCAACGACGAGAAATCGAGCAATGGCGCGGTTTGCAGCCCGGCTCTTTTGACTACAATGAAATCCCAACAAGCAGTTGCCAATCGTTTTGTTGGAAGGCGCGTCATTGATTCGACGTGCCTTTTTTTTATGTTCAGCACGGCCTTTCGAGCCTTCACATCGCTTCGCGATTGAGAGCTTGCGCTGAAACGGCTTCGCCGTTTTGACTCCGCAGCAAGCATCCACAAAAGCACATCGCAGCAAGCATGGATCACATCAGAAACTTTTCGATCATTGCCCACATCGATCACGGCAAGAGCACGCTTGCCGACCGTTTGATTCAACGTTGCGGCGGCCTCTCCGACCGCGAGATGGAAGCGCAGGTGCTCGACTCGATGGACATCGAGCGCGAGCGCGGCATCACCATCAAGGCCCAGACCGCGGCGCTCGAATACAAGGCCCGCGATGGCCGCGTCTACAACCTGAACCTGATCGACACACCAGGTCACGTCGACTTCTCGTATGAAGTGAGCCGCTCGCTCTCGGCCTGCGAAGGCGCGCTGCTCGTCGTCGATGCGAGCCAGGGCGTCGAGGCGCAGACGGTCGCCAATTGCTATACCGCGCTCGACCTCGGCGTCGAGGTCGTTCCGGTCCTGAACAAGATGGACCTGCCCAACGCCGACCCCGAGAACGCGAAGGCCGAGATCGAAGACGTGATCGGCATCGACGCCGACGATGCGATCCCGTGCAGCGCCAAGACCGGCGAAGGCATCGACGACATCCTCGAGGCCGTCATCACGCGCATGCCCGCGCCGCGTGGCAACCCGGACGCGCCGCTGCGCGCCATGATCGTCGACTCGTGGTTTGACAACTACGTCGGCGTCGTGATGCTGGTGCGCGTGGTCGACGGCACGCTGCAGCGCGGCGAACGCATCCGCATGATGGCCAGCGACGCGGTCTATGGCGCCGACAGCCTGGGCGTGTTCACGCCGAAGTCGGTGGCGCGCGAGCGGCTGAATGCCGGCGAGGTCGGTTTCATCATCGCCGGCATCAAGGAGTTGCAGGCCGCGAAGGTCGGCGACACGATCACGCTCGAGAAGAAGCTGCCCAACAACAAGGGCGTGGCGCTCGAGGCGCTGCCCGGCTTCAAGGAGATCCAGCCTCAGGTGTTCGCCGGCCTCTATCCGACCGAGGCGAGCGAGTACGACCAGCTGCGCGATGCGCTCGAGAAGCTCAAGCTCAACGACTCGTCGCTGCGCTATGAGCCCGAGGTCAGCCAGGCACTGGGCTTTGGGTTCCGCTGTGGCTTTCTCGGTCTGCTGCACATGGAGATCGTGCAGGAGCGGCTCGAGCGTGAGTTCGACCAGGACCTGATCACGACCGCGCCCAGCGTCGTCTACCAGGTCGAGCTTGGCAACGGCGACGTGATCCAGGTCGACAATCCGTCGAAGATGCCCGACCTCGGTCGTATCGCCGAGATCCGCGAGCCCATCGTGCTGGTGCACCTGTACATGCCACAGGATTACGTCGGGCCGGTGATGACACTGGCCAACCTGAAGCGCGGCACGCAGATCAACATGGCCTACCACGGCCGCCAGGTGATGCTCACCTACGAGATGCCGCTGGCCGAGATCGTGCTCGACTTCTTCGACAAGCTCAAGAGCGTGTCGCGCGGCTACGCGTCGATGGACTACGAGTTCAAGGAATACCGCGGCGCCGACGTCGTCAAGGTCGACATCCTGCTCAATGGCGACAAGGTCGATGCGCTGTCGATCATCGTGCACCGCAGCCAGAGCCAGTACCGCAGCCGTGCGGTCGTGGCCAAGATGCGCGAGCTGATTTCGCGCCAGCAGTACGACGTCGCGATCCAGGCCGCCATCGGCGCCAACATCATCGCGCGTGAGACAATCAAGGCGCTGCGCAAGAACGTGATTGCCAAGTGTTACGGCGGTGATATTTCCCGCAAGCGCAAGCTCCTCGAAAAACAAAAGGCCGGCAAGAAGCGCATGAAGCAGATCGGATCTGTGGAAGTGCCGCAGGAAGCCTTTCTGGCCATCCTCCAAGTGGAAGACTGATGGGTGCTCTGACCGGTTTGCTCTATGGCCTTCTCGCGGTCTTTCTCGGTGGCTGGTATTTCGGCAAATGGAGCGGCAACTTTTCGCTGCTGCTGCTGATCCTGACCGTCGTCACGTTCGCCTACTGGCTGGCCGAGCGCTTCGTGTTCGCGCCGCGCCGCAAGGCGGCCGCCGCCACGCTCGAACAACACGACACCGAGCGCCGCGCGCGCCTCGCGCAGCAAGGCATCACCAAGGTCGACACCGATGTCGCGCAGGCGCGCGAGACGCTGCTGATGCAGCCGTGGTGGCTCGACTGGACGGCCGGGCTGTTCCCGGTAATCCTGGTCGTGTTCCTGCTGCGCTCGTTCCTGTTCGAGCCCTTCAAGATCCCGAGTGGCTCGATGATCCCGACCTTGCTGATCGGTGACCTGATCCTCGTCAACAAGTACCACTATGGCGTGCGGCTGCCGGTGATCAACAAGAAGATCGTCGCCAACCACGAGCCGAAGCGTGGCGACGTGATGGTGTTCCGCTACCCCAAGGACACCAGCGTCGACTACATCAAGCGCGTCGTCGGCGTGCCGGGCGACGAAGTGTCATTTCGCGAGCAGCGGCTCTACGTGAACGGCGTGG
>Ga0307515_10018181_pt1 | contig 12750 bp, 16 predicted proteins | sample 17_EM_MG_FD_194513 | JGI IMG/M metagenome (GOLD analysis project Ga0307515, IMG submission 194513) | Populus trichocarpa ectomycorrhiza microbial communities from riparian zone in the Pacific Northwest, United States - 17_EM | ecosystem: Host-associated > Plants > Roots > Unclassified | place... | reverse complement strand
GGGGGAAAGGTTGGGCTTGAAGAGTATGAAGTCGCAAAAGTAGAATCCGACGTGCTTGAGGAGGAATAGTACTTAGAAGTAAACCCATAAATGTCGGTGTTCAGGCGAGCAAATGGTAGATTGGGAATTGGGATAGGGTTGGACATTGATTCGGCTTCAGTGGCTTGGTCGCTGTGGGGAGAGTTGCCCTGGTGGCTCATTAAGGCTAGGTGCTCGAGTGACGGTGGTGAGGTGTGGGGGAGAGTTGGCACGAGGGGTCGACTTCTTATACCAGGAGCGGCTTGACCGCTGATAATGCAGCTATGGGCGACATTTATTCAGGGATTCAATAGATACTTCCCCATCTCTCCACGCGAAGCTGGTGGGTGGCCGGCATTGCGCGATGCATGGGGCAGGCGAGTCGGGTTCAGGCCAGAATATGATTCGTCCGGGTCGCATTCCCGTTCGTACAGCCTTTGATTGGACTGTATTACACGTTCCTAGAGGAACGTGCGGATTCGGTGTGGACGTTCCTAGCTCGCGCTTGATACCGGAAGAGCTCCACGCCCTCGCGTCACTATGCCAGCAGATCTGCCTCGGAATGCATTTAGATCAATGATGATGTCCTCTCGCGCCCGTGACTGAAGATGAGAGTGAACCGATCGGCCGTTCGGTCGCGATGTACATAGTCTCCTGACAGGGAGTCGAGGATTGGACCCTCGGTTTTGGAGTGCTGGTGGATGGGTGCAAAGGCATCGATCACTTTAGTCGGTCGTGGCGACGATATGGCGATGGTATGGCGACGGTATTGCGACGTTGGGATGGCGCCACAAATGCGGTTGCACGGTAGATCGTAAAGAAGGCCAGTACGTAATCATACCGAGTGGGGTTAAAGTCTGGAGGATGAAGGGGAGAGGAGAGAAAGCACTTGGTGGCACCTGTCAAATAATTGTCAAAGGCGATGCGGCGAAAGGCAGCACGGCGAACACGCAAGAGCGTCCAAAGGTGAAGGTAGGTCTGTGGAGGTGCCGTAGGGCGACCTAAGAATGGATAGATGTGATGTGAATAACCCACTCGTCGGATCTGCCAAGGTACCCCGGCATACATATAGAGATGGTCACCACTGGCCAACCGAGATATCCAGATCTAGGACTCAGTTTTATCCTTCAGACTTCAGGAGCGGGCATTTCTATCCATGGCATCATACTCAATCCATCACACGACATTCGCAGATGTTCTCACACACACTCTACCTTCATTGGGATGGGAATGAATGGCCATGCTAAAAAGCTACTCACGAATGTTCCTCCAGCGTTCGCTCTAAGCGATCCGAGAGCCTCCCGATTTGCCGAGGTCAACTACCAGCTGGAATTCCAACTAGACCATCGGCATTCCAGCACTTGAAGGGGTTTGTTGGTTTGGAAACGGAACTTTTTCCTCAACGGGTCGAAATGCAAGATGTAAGTGAGCTAAACCTATCTTTATTTTGTTTGCCACCACTTCGGAAATGCGTCCGAAGGAGAGTCCTCGCAATGGATAAGAAAGACACTCCATGATTCGAGAAGTTGCCCGACTCTCGCGTACATGGGTAGATGTCAGCTATATTGCGAAGCGCAGGACTCGTTACGGACAAAAATCACTGTTTACTTGGACAGTTTGCGGAATGCCGATTGCGGTTTCCCATCTTATTGAACTCGCGATTACTATACGTGTTGTGAGCGTGAGCGTAGGTAATGACCAAAGAAATAGATCCGCACGTACCAATATTCACACGCAAAGACTTTGGTCCCTTTGTGGCGTTCTTCATGTTGCGTATGATCCTGCTTTCTTACGAAGCGCTTTGGGCTGCGAGGAGATCAGTAGTCAATTCCCAAACTCGCCGACGGGATTCACCATTCTCCACATTGGAACTGCTTAAACTGCAGGTGGGATTTGGCATGATCTCGTGCTTGGGTTGACTGTGGTGTTACTCTTGTGCTACAGGTCAAGGCTAGACAAGTGAATACATCCTCCTCCTTGTCACCCTTCGTCTTGACATAAAGCGTCTTGAACATTTCTGGGGGTATCGTGTCGTCCTGTTTGAGCCAGGCATCTGTGCCCACAATGGCATGCACAGCGGGCTGCAGTTCCGGTGGCCAATCCTGAGGTAACTGTGAACGGAGGGCTTCGCGTCCGTCTGGCTCATTAGAGGGACTACTTATAGGATAGTGAAGGAATTAGCATTGGTATGGCTCTCTCACTGGCGCGGCTCCGGACCAGTTCCAGGCCAGTCACACGCTATCTCACCCACCTGTTGCTGGGGGCTTCCCCCTCAGTATCATCTTCCAAGAGGGCTGGATCGATGTACTTTGGTGCGAATCCCTGGTCAGTGTCTTCATGCTGTAAGCCGAAATAGATAATCACCTCTACCGGCATGCCTGACAGAGAGGCGAATGAGTAGCTTGATCCTCGTTCCTTTAAGAGGTTACAAAAAGCTCCTTGGATCTGGAATGCGAAAGCGGTTGATGGGGAATCAGCGGTTGATGTGGTCAGCCACGGCGGTTGACTGCCTTTTATGAGAAGCAAAGGAAACCACGTATGTCCAATGGATTGTGCTGTTAACTGTCCAGAGGAGCATTGCCTTGCACAAGTCATGCTGTGAAAGCGGACTACAAGGGACCAAGCCCTGGGAGCCTGATCAGGGTTTGTGGTCGGGCAGCACCGGCAGCACACTCACCCAACACTTTGGATCCGGCTCCCTTCTCTCACACAGGAAACGTCCCACACCTTAGATCTCGGTGTGACGATGGCCTTTCGAGAAGGTGCGGTTAGTCAGGTGCTATCTCCATGAGTCCCATTGCAGAACCTACACGATCAGGCGGATTACATAGCGGCTGGGACCCTGATTGCGAACGTCAACTCATCGCGTGTTCTAGGGCAACAGGAAGGCTGACCTCTTCGTAGAATTCAAAGGAATATGGGATATTTTTGGGCTTCAATTTATAGTTGATCAAAAGTGGCGTTGGCGGGTCTCCTGTCAGAACTCGTCTTCAACTCGTGGCACGACACGATCGGAGGCATGGCATACTCGACCAGAGCGTCTACTCAATAACCCATACGGAGTTTGCGATCCTGATCATAGGGTATCTTAACAATTGAAGGGAAGGGCGCCCGATATCAACTTTGAGACCGCTTGAACCTGGTTACGATCACGACTCCAAATGAACCTGCCTCATTGACTCTCAGGAGATCCGCTATTTGAAATAAAGTGTACTCTAACCTTGAGTAGGGCACCAGACGAGCGGAACGGATACAACCCAATAGACTCAAAAAAGGCGGCACCTTTCCTTTGTAAATGGGGATCACGATTCACCTGCTATATCACCAGAAGCTTTTCTGGCTTTTGCTGTAGGAATCTCCATCGTGCATCGTCGCATGAAAACCGGGTTGGTAAAGGAGCATCTCAAGAATGGCACTCTATAGTTTCAATGACTCGTATGCCATCGCCATTCCGAGAGAGCTACGCTATACTGTACTTGGTCGACCTCCAGTCAGGTACCACTCCCATAGTTTCAACCATTTCGCCCTCCTGGCATTTACTGATAATATCCACATCGTCCAACTCATCCCCCGCCCTGCACATGCTCTAAGGCTGCTCAGCATTGTCATATACTCTCAACTTCAATGGGACTGGAGGAAGGCTATTGACAAACTCCCTGCACAAGGTAAACGAGCGACCAAGGACACGTTTCTTGAGCACTACGCTGGGGCTAGGCTCAGAGTATTCCTCAAGCTTGCTGAAGACATCCATGGGGCAACTCAGAATGTTAAGCGCTTCCGTCGCTTTGCGGATCTCTCGAAGCGCCGATGAAATCGAAGGCTTCTGTCAGTGGGATGGATGGCCACACCGGCCGAAGTGATACAGGCTCTGTGTCTGTATATCCCCTCGGCCCATGGCCTGGGACCCAGGAGGACGGTAGGAGTGATTCGGAGCTGGGTGCTGGCTCGGAGTCAGATAGCAACACTGACATTGCAACCAGCACAAAGGGTCCAAGGCTTGTCAATGAAGATGCTTGTGCTTGGATCTGGAATGCTTTCAGAAAAACCGAGCTCGAACCAGTCGAATGTGGCGTGATCACACCTGAACAAGGGCACCGGGTGCTGAGTCTTCAACTTGAATTATACTCCCTACCATATATACCATCTCCAGCATGGCGCCAGACGGTTCCGAGAGATTTTACAAAATATTGCTTCCTACCCATCGGACCCATCTGCGCCGAGAAACCACATATCGACCCTGTAGACCCCTTTTGGCACATTATTATACCAACGTCTCTGCACCACTATCGCCTCTCGACCAAGAATCATCACGGGAAGACCTCCACGAGATGGGAATGCAATTTGAGGCATCGCTAGCGGAGACAATGAATACTGCAGAGGGAGCAGAAACCCGTACCATCCTCATTATATTTGAATATGAGGAGTATCGACACAGATGGGAGTTAAAGAACCCGAAAAGTAGGGCTCACAAGGTCCCCGTTCATAAGCGAGGGACTGCTTGGCATGATAACGGTCTCAATGGAGGCTGATCGGCAGGGACGATTGGTGACAGAGCCAAGTGAGGAACAGCAGGCAGCAAAGGCTGAGCAGAAGAAAGAGCAACAAGATAGAAGGAAACATGAGAAGGGTCGGAAGCAAGCAGAGAAGGAGAAAGGCTGAAACAATCGAATTTGCGATTTTTCTCACACTTAAACAATTTCAGATGTGCAATGTATTTCCTAAGCCTAATCCGACGAGAAGCCGGTGCTTAGGAGATACAGTCGCCCCTGCTAGCTCCAGTCCTCCACTCGCGGAGATGATTAACTTTCCTCCATCCAAACGTCAGTTGTGAACTCTTTGTGGTAATTCCGTCCCTGACGGAAAATAAAGCCTTCTTCTATCCCCTTCTACGGCGGGATTACTATAAGTAACCATAAGCGGCCGGGCCACACACGAAAAAATTGCCAAATGCAGGGGTGCATACTCGGTCGCCATAGGACAAATAAACCGTGACAATTATGACCAGAACTCCAATATTCTGACAGTCCCTTCTTTGCCATCGTTTCGGTTGGACTCTTGATTGGCTCCAGAATCATTGATGATCCCACTAACAATGTCGTGCCATGCCACCCAGACGGTCCCACGTTCCCCTTTCCCTCCACCTTTCAGGGTTGTTCGTCACATCTTGCCCTAATAGTCTACTGATTGTTTTCGGTCTGCATTTAGATCCATAGATTTATTCCCGAAGGTGACTCTGTGTGGTAAAGGTGGTAATTACGGACCTGAATGATGGATCGGGTGATGGGTGTACATGTCTGTTGAGTTAGGTACCTGGATCTACGTTACAACCGGGTGAACTTTAAACTACCAGTCGCGGTTTCTTCCACATATTCCACATAATAATCCATGTATTATTGAGTGGATGCGCTCCCCATTCAAGTATTGAAGGTCATGTCTGGATGCGGGAGAGAATCGGGCCTAGGAAGCGGGCCTAAGGCGGCGAGGGAGACAGTAAAAGTCCAAGTATAGTCTATGGTTCTATCTACCACGATGTATCTTAATATGCGTTCAGTCCAAGAGGATGGGTGTACAGAGGGCGTTTTACGGAAAATGCCTTATGGTAGCGGCGATGGCCCTCCAAATACGCCAGACTCAGTCGAGATATCCCATGGCACCATAAAGGAGCAAATGTCTAAGTTGGTCCGCACCCTTCCATTTCGCCCGATTCCTAGCGAGAATGTATTGTGCAGGCTCCGGGTCTTTAGCGGAGTCGGGCCAGTCAACGGTTGGCGCCAATGACCTCAGGTCTTTGTCCCGGCTTTATTTAGTAGGGACTCTGTTGTGGCCGCCCGACTCACACACTCCATCCCACCCATTCCTCCTAGATCCACGACGTAGGCTTTCAAGCTCACGTCTCGTGCTGGTACAGATGCAGCAACCAGGTAACACTGAAGGTGCGCACCTATTACGTGTGTTAACGGTCTGTGTCTCGCGCCGAACGTGGCTGCAGGTCCCCGAACCTTCCAAGGATTCTGATTCATCTGCGCAGATACTTTCAACGTGAGACACTTGAATGTTTCTTATATGACACGTATGCGTGTGTGCTAGACCTTTTGGGTGTTTAAATGGATTACTGACGCTGTTTCGCAATAGATCTTGCACGACCTGCGAGCGAATGGGACGAACCGTGCCCTCGTACATGGAGCCAAGCACTAGCGTGGCTTCATCTATCAGAGAAAGATATTGACCGCCTGAGCTCATTACTTTTGCCGTCTTGTGAGTACATGTTCTCGTTTTGATCTACGCTGAGCCTCAATACACCCAGTCATCCCAACCAGTCGACTCTGGAAAGAACTATTAACACAGCCGTGGCTTCATAACGGCGAATCAGACCCTCTTGACGAAAGAACCGGTCAATCCGTTCTTTCCGTGTGGATACATAACCCTGAACCTCGGGTCTACATTTGCCAAGTACCACTGGACGATTCTGGGACGTATTGCGAAACGAAATATCAACGCCACGACAGAGCACTGACTCACGTTCGAACGCATTTAAACTATAAACCCTTTGCTTGCCGAGGACGTTGCGGAATGAAAGATTGGTGAGCCATGTTCTGTCTCCCTTGTCTTGTGTCTACTCACAGCGTTTGTCTATGGTAGCCCTGATGCTTTCACATCGGAGGCTTATTTGAAGGTCCACATACAGCCAGTGCGCAAGGATTGTGGGAAATGGTAAGCTTTTGGAACCACTTGTTAGCATACAGCAAATGTATTTTATGGTCAACACAGTGGACAATCATATTTGCGACAGAATATCAAGCGGCACGCAGCGCACTGCAAATGAACTATGAGCACCCACATTTGGATTTTCACTTCCTGTTCCACCCTCCATAGATAATTGATCCGATACCATTTCCAAAGTACCTCTCTATATCGCACGGTAATCGCCCGCTGAATTGTATTGGTTTGATGTTTGTTAGATACCAATGAGAATGATTATGACTAGTACCACCTGGGGGGCACTCGGTGATGATTTATTCCCGGTTACAGAACCATGTGTGGCGTCGCGGAGTCCCTAGTAAAACATAATAAAACACAGAAAATTGCATGTAGCGTATGACTAGTTGTTAAGGTACTTTATTTATTATGTGAGTAGCACCTTCCCTTCCCTAAGTTTATGGCTGTAAGCACAACAGCTGGGAGTAAATATTCCGGGGGTAAATGAATCGAGGTGCGAACTTACCTTAACCACTAGTGGAAAAGTCATGGTTCATTATTTGTATATCTACTAGTGGTTAAGGTAAGTTCGCACCCTGTTTACTCCCGGCTGTTGTGAAAGGTGGGTACACATATATGGCATGGCACCCTCAAAGCATACTGATAGCTCCTACTTGCATTGTGTGTGAGTCAATATTTGGAAATGTACCTAGTTGCGCATTTTTTACAGCCCGAAATTAAAGGCCTGAGTTTCAGAAAAAAAGAAAAAGAAAAAGGCCTCCAAAGCAATGTATTGACTGGATTACAGGCTATAGGTTGTCAATGTCTGTCGAAATGCACTGACGGATCGCACACAATGGGGGAGGCAGGTCACAAACCAGCCTAGTCGGCCAACTGACAATATCTTCTTGCTCATAATTTTTGATACATTTACGGTCAATAGAAATACAAAAATACTCCTTTGTAAGTGTCCGTACAACATAGCCCGCACATATAATTAAGCACGTTTCTTGTACACTGCATATGGAATGAGTGGCCGAGTGGTACTGTTCTCGTTTGTATCCGTTAAACTCCTGTTCCGATCGCTGTCAGCACGTAATACTAAAAGATGCGGTAAACGTGCCTTAAAAGAGCTGTGTCAACGACAGACTTGAATACTATGAATAGATGAGTCGGGTCATGAGAATCTAGCGCCTCGCACTCCTCGCACAAGTCCTTCGGACAATAAACACATCGAAACCATTCACCGGTGATGCGCTGTACGCAGCGGTCGCACACGGCCGACCGATTTTGGATCGTTTGTAAGTACGCTGTACGGATCACTGAGTGCAATGTATTACATGTTTGGTGAGCGAAACGGACCTCTCGGGTCTTCGTCGTTGTTGATTGTCCCATCGAGAGACTGTCCAGCATGCATGATATATCTAGACAAGTTAAAGTAAATGTAAGGTTTTAGTACCCAAATGTTGTTACGAACAGTGGTGGCACAAGAGCCTCCTCCCAGTAAATTTGACGGTCGACTGGTATCGGGATTTTGAAGAAGCTGTGAGTAGGGTCGTGCAGCGTGTAGCTCCTCGCATCACATTCCGGGCACTAGGTGACTTGTCAAAGAGAAGTTACCAATCGTCCAGGGAGTTACTCACCAAACTATAAACGTTTCCAGGTAGCGCAGGACAGCCAGCACATTGATACCTGACACCAGTAATATTCTTCCCACATCCATTGCACTGAATTCGGTGATCGAGAGGATCCGCCCCTTTGGTGCTCCCATTCATCGAGTTTCTTCCTTTTTTCTCCCCCAGAACTGTGCCGTCGTAATCCGAAAGCATCGCTTTCTTCTCCGAGCACATTAGATCGTCGTTCATCATCGCGGCTTTGCCGATGCCTGGAGCATCGCGGCCAGCCCAAAGATGCATCGCTCGACGGCTCGCAGTTCTGACCTCGTCCTGTTGTAGAGGGAAGGGAATCTTGATCATGATATGAGACGATTCGTGTCCATTATCCTCGGTAGTTGTCAGATTCCCAGGCAGACCCGCAGCTTCACACTGAGAACAAATGTCGACCGAGGGACAGATGGCGCAATGAAAGCGAGCGCCAACAATGTCTTGCATACAGCTAAGAGGCTATCAACGGACGTTCGTTGTGAAGCTGGGCGACGTACTGAGTGCATTTAACGTCAGGATGCACCATTGCTGTGGCGCAAATCAGTCTTGTGAAAACTCCTACAACCGTAGTACATACATATCTCGTCCTCGTCTTGCGGCTGAACTACCAACGGAGGTGTCACTGATCGACCGACTGCCTCAATTGGCGGAGCTTTCTCTTCTTCCTTCCTTTGCGAAACAAGGAAAGCGTGTATAGGATGGACTTCGTGCACTTGATTATAGCAACCCTTGCATAATATCATGTTCTCGCATGTCGAGCCTACCAACAAGGTTCGGTTGTCAGTGCTTTTCAAGCGCCTCTTAGTGTCTTACATTTGTACTTGGTCTCCTTAAGCAGAGAACCACAAGTGGTACATTTTTCGATGTCGGCTTGCTCTGCTCCAAACATTAACCGGGAACCAGGAATGCCCACTTCACTCACCAACTTCAGTCCAGCCGCTTGGGCCCCAGAACTGCTCAATAAACGCATGTCTAAATAAACTTTTCTTCTTAGGAGTCGCCCGCCTCCAGCTCCCCGTGTCCAGGCTGACCTGGCTTCCACCATAACCGGATGCGTTACTCCCAATAGTTCCTCCCGTGAGAGGCGTAATAGGTGCTCCGAGCACACTCTCCGCTGCATGATCAACACCGACCCCAGCCTGCATACATGCCACGCAGAGCTCAAAGCCGGTGTCGGTGAAGAGGGTCGGGGTGGTGCTCGTACTGAGGCGCGAACCTGACTCCAGGGACACCGTACTACCTCGTCTGGACGGAGGTAGAGGAGGAGTCAAGCCCCGTCCACCTGGTAGTGTGACACTGAGTGGGATCGGTGGGAGAGGTCGCACAGAGGAGTGGCTCTGACCAGGGACACGACCATGGTGTGAATGGTGCTCATTGACTTGCGAGTGTGCCGAAGGTGGATACGAGTAACTCGGTGTCAATTCATGCGCCTTTGTATTGTCCGGGTTGGCCCAACCACTTGAATGTGAACTCGTAGTCCTTTCAATGCTCGTACCACTCCCCGAGGGATGATCGCTAACTGACAAGGATGTGTCCGCCCTTCCCTTCCCTTTGTCATGGTCATTTCCGCTTGGTATGACTGTGTTATTCTGCGCTCTAGGTTTGCGAGGCCCACAAGTAGCACATACGTAGCGGAATGAATTGAGGGTAGTAGAGCAATTTGAACATTCGGTGAGCTCGCTAGGGTCTTGGACGGCTTCTACGGGTCCTCCCCGTGACGGGAGAAATGGCAGGACCTCTGATGGGATGTCTGGATGGCTAGCAGCGTCATCAATATGGATGATGGGATGTACGGTCTCGAATGATCGATTATTATTGCTCGGAGAAGGTGCTGGGAGGTTTTTCGAATGAGACGGGCCAACCCAGACGCCCATCATCAGTCCCGTACTATCGAATGATGCATACGAGTCCCGATGGGAGTAAGGGTTAGCACTTGAACCCCCCCGGTTCGTTTCTATTGAAACACGATTGGGATTACGACGGTTGCCATCGGATGAATGGGAAAGGACGGAGCTAGCTCGGGAGTTGGATCTGAGTGTGTAAAGCCGCAACCGTCTGGGATCCTGCTGAAGTACTAAATCACCTGGAAGGTCGTCCGCCTCCCCCGGCGGGATATCAGAAAGGGAATGACGATCATAGCCGTCACCAAGCTCAGATACTAAGGGCTCTAGCTGCGTCCCCGTGCTGAGAATGGCTGGATTATGAGCATTCAACTTTGCTAGCCACTCTGCTGGTCCGTCCCGCTCTTGCAAATTGTGTGCAGACTCAGCGGCCCTGAGACGTTCAAAAACTTGACTATCTCGTAGGCGGTGTTCATACACGTCAACGTCTCCTGGCTCCTCTGGTAGACGCCCAAGGCCACCCATCGAATCTCCTATGGAGGGCTGATGGTGCGGGTGTGATTGGGTAGAGAGACGAGAAGATTGAGTCGTGGTCCGTCTAGGGAGTACACCCTTATTTGAAGGAGCTGGGCGAGAGCTGACAGTCACTTCGTCGTCGTCCCGTTCTCCATCCACTTTCCCGTAGTTCCGTAGATCTCCGTTACTCATCCCAAGCGACACATCACTTCCGTTGCGGTGTTGGTATTCCTCTAAGCTTGCAAGTGAACCTGTATCGGACAGACCAGGACCATCGTAATCGACCGCAATGTCTACGCGAAGGACGATCTTGCGGCCGCTACTGCTCCGACCGGAATACCAAGACGCATTGGACGAGATAGGAACATCGTCCGTACCGTAGGCGAAGTATGTAATGGCTTCAGTGAGGTCCTCGTCTGAGGTTATGTCGGTAATTTGTCCGTCGTCGTCTTTGTAGGAGACTATAAAGGCTCTGGATTGAATAGAGAAGCATTGTTCAACCTATGAGGTTTATTGGTCAGAATATAGATTCTTACGTCAATGAGCGAGGAACAGGCAATTTGCAAGGATAGAGAGAGAAATAAATGTAGCAATAGGCATATATGCCCATACACGAGCCTAGAGACATATTGAGGTGTAACCCGCCGGCACTGGCACTGGCACCCGAGCTGCTCTGCAGTGATCGACATAGAGCAAAAGCGATATTGACGCGTATAACAATGTCATGTGAGCCTAAAGCCCCGAATATAACCTAAATATAATGGACAAAGCCAAGTGGTGTGTTAACGAGGTAGTCAGCGCGGCGCCTCTCTGGTGCTCGTCAGCAGAACAGGGTGAGGTGTATCGGTAAATGTGAATTTAGAGAGGATGGATACCTTTCTCTTCAGTATTACATACGAGCAGTTCTTTGAAGAGGTAAATTTGATCCGTCGTACAGAACGGTCAAATGAACACTCGACGACGAGCGGCTTGTCGGGTCTTGCAGTATACGAGTGCCCTGACACTACAGAGGCCATACTCGTTCGCGCTGTGGCGCCTGCGCGTTACGCTCCAGATGTGGTTGGAGGACAAAGATTGATTTCCGCAGCCAATCGACCAGCCGCTCATCGGCACTGTAGCCAGTGGTGCCGATCAGCATGCATGTCTGTACTCTGGGCGGTAAAGACGACGGGCTTTCGAGTGCGCGCTGTGACAACACTTTGAATCCCCGCGGTGCTAATTTGGTTGGCTCCACGACAAGGCTCCCGATGCGCTGGAGAGCGACACCGACATTCGAGTCCCTCTCAGGGCTTGCATGGACCACTACTAAAATACAATTTCCAATCCTTAGCTGATCTCGCCCCTAATCTTCTGGCATCGTGCGAGGAGAAATCCAAGTGAAGAGAGGAATGTCTTTGATCTCCCTTCGCCTACCCAGATCGTAACATCCCTTGCGGCAATGTCGAAGAATTCATTGAATAAACCCTTCGATTAGTTGCAGCCGGAATCAAAGGCGTATTGGTGCGTGAGCAAGATGGGTGACAAGAAGAATCCACCAGGAAATTGAGAAGAAAAGGTATGCCATGCACACATTTGGTTGAGGTCTATTCCTCGTTGGTGCCGCTGCTCTAGCTTGCACACTCACGGTTAATTCCTTTGTGCTCAAGTGATTGATATGGCGATCACTAGGGCAGTATAAATTCGCTTGTATTCTGGTCGTTATGTGGTACTGGTTTTTGCACCATTACGCTGCTACAATTATTATTCATCGAATTTTTTGCAAATATCGTCGATTCACCCTTCTCTATTCGATGTACCGGAAAGGAACTCTGGAGACCGTCACATCTATCCCGACTGTTGTTACTACATTCAGACTTAGTCATAGTTGTCACTGCTTTGAATAGAAGGCACGGCCGATAGTCCTTGCTTCCCGTGCATCGAACAGAGTGAGGGTAAACACTCTCATATACGTTGGCAACATTTGGAAATCCGATCAAGTAATATTTGTAGCAGAACAATGGTACAAATCAGCACCA
>Ga0307515_10018180_pt1 | contig 12751 bp, 11 predicted proteins | sample 17_EM_MG_FD_194513 | JGI IMG/M metagenome (GOLD analysis project Ga0307515, IMG submission 194513) | Populus trichocarpa ectomycorrhiza microbial communities from riparian zone in the Pacific Northwest, United States - 17_EM | ecosystem: Host-associated > Plants > Roots > Unclassified | place... | reverse complement strand
CCCCCCCTTCCCCCCCGGAAAGACAACAACTCTTCGAATTTCACCTGGAATGGACCCCCCCACTTTGTTTGCTCTCGCCTCGACAATCCCGTTTCCTTTCGCCCGGTCTAGTCCACATAATGACCCATTGCAACACAATCTGCACGAAAGAACGAGCCCGATCGAAATTTTTTTCTTCGGACACACCCTACTTGACTGGACCGACCGGACGCTGCTTCGAAATTCCCTATGCACCCTGTACATTCGGTCCTCCCCGGATCGTTTCGCAAACCCCCCATGCCCCCAACCACCTATGCATTCCAACCAGCTCCTCTCGATCTTAGTCTCGGCTCCATCAAAAAAATATCCTTCGGTCTTCTTTCGTTTACCGTCCTGCTCCAACTCGTTCGGGGACTCACTCTCAACCCCACCGAATGGAAAGAATCCGTTTCTCGGCTGCTTCTTTGCACTTTTCTCGTCTTCGTTCAGTATACATTATCACTACTCAATTCTTCGTTCTTCGTTCTTCCGTTCTGCTTTTTTCTCGGAAATCTCAAAAACGGACCCTTATCACTCCTACCCTCCCCTCCCCCCCATGTCGGATTGTGATTCATCCATGCGTGCGTGCGGTTGGCAATATGGTTTGGTTTGGTTTGGGTTCAGACAGTCTGGATCAACCGACTGCTCAGTTCATTTTTCATCCGTACTATAAATACTAGCAATAGTGTGTACTACTAGTAGTCGTCCATTTCACGTTTGATACCCTCCCTCGCTCCACCCCGCCACGCCACGCCATCCACCCCCACGCTCACGCGCTCACGCACGCACGCACGCCCCCCACGATACGATAACGATACGATGCCGTCTGACGATGATGATTGTTGATGTCCCTCCACGCGTCGCCGTGGTACGATTGCGCTTGTCTGCCCCTTGCTCTTGTTGTTGGCCAATTTGTCAATAGAGTGGGCCGCTTGTTTGATCGTTAAATCCGTTGTCTGTTGTCCGTTGTCCGTTGTTCGTTGTCGTGATTACCTGAGGGGGGTGTGCTTGTCCCTGTCGTTCCTGATTATGACAAGTGATGGTGAGCGAAGCGGCCATTGCCGAGCGTTCCTTTCGAAGCGTCCAAAGACGGCAGTGCGTCTGCTGCGGTGTTATACCTACGCTTCGACGTGCCGTGCCGTGCATGGGGGGAGGAGACGGGGGAGTGGAGAGCGGAGAGAGCGGAGAGCAGGGAGCGGAGGGCGGAGAGAGGAGAGGACAAGGTGCGTTTGTTCGAATGTAGATCTCCATCCAAGAAGGCTATTGTCCCACCAGCGCCACTCGCTACTCACTACTCATAAGCTAGCCTCCAGCTCCGCGTCCGTCCTACCTGACAAATGAATGACAGTTGCCGATCTTCAGTAGGTGCCAACTCTTGCCAACTCTTGTCACCTCTCGGGGGGGACAATAGGCACAGGCTGTCATCGGGTACAGAGCCTTTTAATCGACTTGTGGGAAAAGCGAGAGCAATTTCCCTTGCTTGCCTGCCGACATTTCCATATTCGACATTCCAAATTCCCTATTTGTCATTCGTTATTCGTTATTCGGGCTGGTGACGTGACGCCCCTGCCACGAACCTGCCCACGCACCTGCGCGCGTCGCATCCGTGAGTGAGACGCGGTATATATATATTGGGAGACAGGTCTTTACACACTTTGCTTTCTTTCTGTTTTCCTTTTGTTGTTAATCCGTGGTCTTCCATACTCAATCTCGTCGGGCTTCTTCGCGTCCACCGGGTTTTGGAGTTTATCTTCACAATGCGGTGATACTGATACACCTACGCACTGCTGGTGGGTGGAGGGTGGTTCCCTGTATGAGCCAATCACTCACCTCTCTTCTTTCCCTCTATCAGATGGAATGCTCCGAGCGACAAGGTCCAATTAGGAATGTATTGTAGTGAAGTGTATACATTCCAGGATGAAGAACACAATGTCTCGATCGCTTTCCTACTCTCGCGTGCTATGCATGGGTCGTTCGGCTTCTCTAGCGGGAAACAGACGAAAACCGATTTCGGCTTCTCAATCGATCATCGCCCTAAGGAAACATGGAGGATCAATTGGAGACCTGTGGGATGGTGAGAAAACCTCTCTGTCACAGCCTTTTGGTACCGTCAGAACTGCCTCCGGAGATTAGTCGTGGCCTTCTATACTTTACGGCGGGTAACAGCCATACTCCGGGCTAGATACAGATGCCAATGCATCCCCCAGATGTGGCCGTGGCGTATCCTTCGGCCAATCGGCTGGCAAATTATATTGGGTTATCGTCGTGATACCGCCGCCTCCCTTTTACTGTCGACTATTTGTTTACTGTCTCAACACTGATATCAATCTGTGACCATTTTGATCCTTGAAAAACAAAGAAACTAAACGGAGAGGTCTGGTGTGTGTCACCCGCTCCTGAGTACAAAAAGTACCTTCCCAAGATTGTCGCCGAAATGAAAAAAAAAAATGACCGAAACCCTGCTGTGTCATGACCGCCGAGTGACTCAATGCAGTGGTGCTGAGTGAATAAGAGATTTTCTGACTGCGTTGTAAGGGGTGTCACCGCCAACACAGGAAGGATGTCATTTTCACACAGGCGTGGGCGTAGTCGGCATCCCTAAATTCTAATAACAATAACAATTGCAGTCCCCAAGACACCCTCGTCTGGGTGGAATAGTCTGTTTAGAAGAGGCAAATTAATTCTAATTATGCTGACGTAGCTCAGATTCACTTAAAAGTGACAATGTAGTGAATGAAATTGTTCTTTCGTAAGACATCTGAGGTTGGCGCCGCAGCCCACTGGCTGGACTGCTTCCACTCATTTCACTTATTGTCCCGTAATTAATCAACCAGATTGGCTGTAGCCCCGACAAGCACAAGCAACCAATGGAGTTGGTAGCGAGTGAAAAAAAAGAGGGGAGAGGTCCAATTGAGGTCTCCGTTGATCGAGTCGAGAGCATTTTGAGAACGAGGTCTGTCGAGGTTGGGATGAGGAACAAATATAAGTTACTATTAGCCAGATGAGAATTTCTTCCTGCGAAAATGTGTTGCAACAGATGCAGTGCAGGCATTGCTGGGCTGGGCTGGATAAAAGGGAGCGTATATGAAGGGGAAGTTATGGACGGGAGGCGGTTCAGTGGCCGTACCTTGGGTGACGCAGTGCAGAGTGAGTGGTGATATTGGTCCTAATAGGCACTGCCTATAGCAACCCTCGCGTTCCGGGTAAGCATAGTCCAAATATAGTCAGTTGCGCCCCACTACAATGTAGTTATTACATGAAACGTTCCTATATATCTCGGGTTCTCGTTTGCTTTATTCCTGCAAATTATTTTATTTTATAGCCCAATTTATCGTGCTAAGGATGGTACACATATTATTGGATGCTTCGTATTGTTTATCTATCCTGCTCCACCTCGCGTTACTGTCATACGTTTTGCTGTGGCTCTGGCGTTCGATGGGCGCAAGTTGTTTTGGACGTGATATTGTGGTTAACACCAAATATATAAAGTAGGGCTCGGGGCGCCAGCACCACTCGTTATCCTCGATTAGCCCGGCGTTAACAACCCCGTAGGTGGTTCTGAACCGTTTGAGGTAGTCTAACGGGTGGCGTATTGCTGATCACTCGGACAGCAAGTATTGTATTGAGTATTCTTTGCGGTTTAGTGTAAGTGTGAGTGTAAGGTAGGAATTGCGTATTTTCAGCATTGGAGGAGTAGGTGGTTTACGTTCTCGGCAGTGAGGGCATTTGGGTGATGAGTCGCTTCGGTGAATCCTGCATGGGTGTTCGTTCAGTGCGATGTGACCTATGCGGGGTTTGTGATAGTACGCTGATCTGCCTGTGGTTGAGGTCCTTTGTGGCTTTGGTGAAGCTTGGGTTGAAAAAGATGGGTTCGATACGCTTGAATCTTTTGGATCCTTTCCTCTATTTTCTATTGTCCCGTTTAGTTTGTCTTTCGAATCGTTAAATCTCAGAGGCTACGCCGGGGTCGTTCCCTCAAGCAAGAGAGTCCTCATCATCCGGGCGCCGAGACATCGGCTTCCGTATATCAAATTGATCTGATACGGGTTTCATGTAATTTCGTATGGTAGACAATGCCCAACAAAGGAGACACACGGTCAGAGCGTTGCCGGACGCGCAACCTGGTGGCCCAAGTGGCGTGAATAGCAAACAAGCTAGCTACAGATACAAAGAGCCAACTATCGTGGACATTGCGGGAGAATACACAGTCTGGAGCAAATCCCAAGTCAGAATTTCGACCTGGGTTTCTTGTCCTCTGTATCGCGCCGGCTTTACGACCCCAAAGTTCTCATCAACAACTCCTTTCGATAAAAAGCGATACTTCCGAAATACTAGAGGTGGCGCAGGCGCCAGGCAGGAGAGACGGCTCTTGTGTCCGAGACTTTAGTATTTGTCGTGAGTGCCTATGTAGGACGAGGTGGAGGACCACATATGAGATAACTATAGATAAAGTGGCTTGCATAGTTAATGAGTGACGGTGGGTGGAGATTTTTATATCAACTATAAGAAAGAACGAGCGAATTCCGGCAGTAAGGTGTAAAGAAGGAAGGGACTAGGGAGGAAGGAAGGATAATCGAGAGAGTTTTCTGATCTCACATACAAAACGCCACAGAGGCTAACCTCCTCATTTCTTCATCTTGAATCGCCTCCACCTCATTCCTGATCCAACCTGCTGATCGTAGCCCCAAATCTGATACCTTCTCGAGCTTTGTGTCCGCATCCTCTCCACCATGACCAATCGCGCTGCCGCGTGAGGCCGCTGCCGATTCGGGTCCCTCTCCTTGTGCTTCTCTGTCGTCGTAGGGGTTAAAATATTTTCCGTCCCTGCACACGATGGGAAACTTCGCATTGTATTCAGGGCTGATGGTTCCTGAATTTGGTATCCACGACTGTGGTGGTCGGGTCTCAATGGTGGAGTTAGGCGTGTGCAGATCCGAGGTGCCATGTGAGGACACCGACGTCGACAATGAGGGTCGCCTTTCGCGCCCTAGGGTTGGAGTGATTGGTGAAACTGGTTGAGAGCGAAGTGCAGAGTGACTGGGTGCGGGAAGAGGGAAGATCGTCGTCTCATTTGGGATGTACCATTTTTCTCCCTTTGCTGGACGGCGCCGTCGACCAAGCGATGCAGAGGATGCATTGGTCTTAGTGAAGGACAGCTTGGAAGCAATATTTCCTTCGGATCTGTTTCCGAGTGGATAGATTCGCGACGTAGGAGCGCGCTGGGACTCAGTGGCTATGGAGACGGGGGAGGATGATTTTGAAGGGAGAGGAAGTGTAGAGGATCTAGTGGGCTTGAATAGTTTCTTGAGGCGATCGACTACGGTCGGACGGCGAGAGAGCTTTGAGCTCATGCTGGATAGAGTGGCAACGAACGACGGGGAGGACACGAGGTCTGGATGGTGGACGATATAGTAGCACTCGGTTTAAAACGGGGCCTCGGGTAGCGGCCAGAACGAGCCGGCCAGCATCGGGGGCGTTGACGATAGGTATTAGGAATCAGTTCTGAACTGCAATCATGCGGGTTGTCTGTGCTTCGAGAACTGACTGGTGGGAGGTCTTCGGGCGTAGTTAGGAGGTTTCGAAATCGCGCACCCACGAATCAGGAAGCAAAGTGTGAAGGAAGATGCCCACGGACATGCATCCGATTCCTCAGGTGTGACGTGCGCCACCCAAGGAAGGGTTCTCCTTTCCTGCGCGGGGTCGACGGAAGCTGGTAAGAGTAGGACGGATGGTACATATGTTGATATGACACACTGTCCTACTCCTTTGCCGCTCCGTGTCAAATGGACTCGAGAATATGCCCTATTTAATACAGAGATTGAATTCTTTTATAACCACCCTGTGCGAATGGGTTCCCATTTCAAAATAAACCTCATCGACATTAGGTGACATTAGGCCCTCAGTCCAGATATCTACTCATCGAGCTGTAAAGAGCGACTTATCAAGCCTGATACTCCTTCCTACCCTTGTAGCATTTATGTGCTTCGGGAAGCTAGTAGAATGTATCCCAACACCTTCAATGCCACAATAATCCACTCAGCTGCTTGCCCATGTATCTAACAGCTCTATGCGGAAGCGCTGCCGCCTCCAACCCCCCCCCGCGGAGGGGGTGAGTTCCCGCGACGTCGGAATGCCAACGGAAAGCGATTACCACCGAATTTGTTTTTGCGGGGCTTTCAAGGCCGTTATAGCAACCGGTACGAAGGAGAAGCATGGGATTGAAACCGATCGGGTAATGGTGACAGCGATGTAGGGGCTCCGCTGGAGACCGTGCTCTCTCTCTCCATATCTTCGCCGCAGCGCCGCACACAAAGGACTTGGGAGAGCATTATATTACTGGGTTACTGGATACTGCATCATCACTCCAAGTAGTGAAATCCATACCTGGTTGCAAGTCATGCTACATCGTGATTGACCCCGCGAGGCTATCAGACAATGTTGCAGAGGAGAATAGCTCCACGGGGCAACAACTCCCCGCACTCGGCAATATGGAGAACTGAGGTGCCTCCCCAGAACTTGAGCCTGACAACCCACAGTCCTGCGATCTCTAAAATTGAATCTATTGGTACCCTCGTTCTGGAGGGACTCACATCTGAAGCGGAAGAATACCAAAAGAGAGGGGGAGGTGGCTTGCTTGAACCCACGCCACGGGATTGGAAGTGCCTGACATAATCGGGAACTCGGCAAGAGGGCGTTCGTTTATCAAGAATGATGGTTTATATGTGAGAGGATTGTACCAGGAGCCGTCCTTATCTTGATATACCCTTGTGCGCCGGGTCTTCTCGCAATTGTCCGCAACCATTGAGCGTAGTACATCGAGAAATCTATTAGAAGAGACAAACATGGTACAGTAGACGAGATTTCACGGATCCTGCACGAGAGTGAGCTCTGGCATACATCGGAATAGCCGCTCCATAGCACTACAGCTGGATCCACTTCTGTTTATCCTTGGCCTTCTCCTTCTTCCCAAAGCCAAACATCCTCATAAACCCACTGACCCCACTGCTACTGTTTTTTGTGTGGCCCTTCTTCACCGGCTGAGGGTCAGCGCCAATAGCAGTTCCTTGAGCGGTAGCGCCATGACCACTACTGCTATGAGGAGGCATATGCGTTCTCTCCCTTCCAGCCCACCCGATCTCAACTCCTAATTCTTCGAAGCTGGGTCCGCGTTCGCCGGAGGGGTACGAAGGAGCGGGGTAGACTCGCGGATTCGGCGCATGAGCTTGTAGAGGTGGTGTGTCCTGGTGCTGTGTGGACAGTGGCGGTATCTGGTATTGAGCATATGGATGAGGCTGTGCTGAGACAGGAGCGGGTACAGTAGTTCCAGAGTAAGCCAGGTTCTCGTCCTCCTCTCCCTTCTTGCTAGACTGTCCATACGTATTCACCGACGTCGACGAGCTCGAGAAAATCTTGCCTCCCCACCCAACCAACGCTTCGAAACTGGCGTTGATGCCTCTCGAGTAAAACGCGCTCTTCCGGTTCTCCTTCAGATCGTTGACGTCCTTGGCGTCCTTCGATTTCTTCGCACTCGAGGCCGCAAGTCCGGCAAGATTGGTATCACTCGCCGTTCCACCCGCATTCGCAAAGAAACCAAACCGCGCCCTCTCCTTGGCCATGCCTTCCTTTCCCAATTTTGCCTCCTGCGTACCACCAGGACCCATCACACTCACATTAGGGAAGGACGGCTCGCTTGGACTTCGGCCATGCGCGAACCGGTCTGTATCCGAGTTTGACTTGGAACCGAGCGACAGACCGGCGGAGTTGGGCGTCAAACCCCAAGCATTTGTGATGGCGATACTATGCCTGTTTTGGGTCACGCTAGCACTGATATCTATTACTTGAGTGGCCGGCTCGGGCATGTCGAGGGCAGGCTGGGACCGTTGCGACCGTAGCGCTGGTTGAGTAGGCGGCTTTTGCGGCAATGCTTGGAAGAGTTGGCTGCCAGGTCGTAGCGCGGCAGGCAATAGAGAGAGTTCAGATTTTTCGCGTGCACCGAGGGTAGTGTTGGATCCGGCTAGCTGTTGCAGAGGTCGTGAGGATCGCGCAACCGGAACACCACCGGGTTTCAACATAGGCGGGATCTGGGTGAACGTTTCTGCCTCCTTTTGCACGGCCTTTCCTCTGCCCTTGCGCTCCTTATTCTTAGCATCCTTATCCCTGCTGCGCTGCCTCCTGGCTGCTGTAGGTTCCTGCCTTATTTTTTTATCCCGCATCTTGTCCAGGTCCCAAGTTTGGAGTGTAAGCTGCGGTTTAGACGGATTGGGCACGAGGCCTCCGTTTCCGAGTGGCGAGCTGGAGTCACTGGCGGTCAAATCGACATCTGTGATAGCATCGTTGGAGGAATGGGGCGAGAGATCGCGAGGTTGCGTGGATGAAGGCTCAACTGAGTGGCCGGCGGTTGCGTCCGTGGTTGGCGTGTAGGAATGAGTTTTGTAATCTGCCTTGGGAAACTCTGTTTCTTTCACTGGGATCCCCTCCAGTTCTTTGACAACTGCCTCATCCATCGCCCTCTCCAAGCCTTCGGGGACATCCGGAGTATACGGACTCCAGCAACTCCCAACGGCCGCGCTGGGTGGCACCGCGAGCGACCCACTGGTTCTCCCCCATGAACCCTTCTCATCCTGATGTCCCCTCTTCGTACTAATTGGGCTGGTACCGGTCGCAGTCGAGAGCAAACTAGTTGACGCAGGCGTATGCGGGGAGAAATAACTAGCACCAAATCCGGTGTTTAGGTCCGCACCTAAACAGGAGGCACCCCCGGTTTGGATCTGAGAATCGTGGTTGAGTGGATTCTGAGGCGTATGAGGCGAGAAGTGGCTTTGCAGATTCGCTTGTGGTTGGAATGGATTGGGAAGCGATGCGCTTGTATCATTGATAGCGATGGTAGCAATGGAAACCGCCGCTTTTGAGTCAGGAACGCTTAGTGTCAACACGGGTTTAATGCGTGGGCGGGGGCCGAATCCGGAACTGCTAGAACTAAGGGTGCTACTAGCATTTGATGAAGCTGTCATCGTTCTGGTCAGGGACGTGGTATAGGGGTTTGGGAGGCTTGGGGTTGGAGATGAAGGTGGGTACAATTCATCAGCTGTGGACTGTAAAGGGGGATTTATAAGTGCTATTAGATTTAGTGAGTAGTTCTGGACGATACCTGAGAAGTCCTTGGGACAGACACGACCGGATATGAAGTGTTGGGTACACCAAACTCTTCAGCAGAGGGCATTTCGACACCTCGACGCTGCTCGAAAAGGAAAGAAGAAGAGACTCTTTTGCTGTTCCTAGCCGGACGGGGTCCAAACTGGACATTTGGAAGCAAGGACTTGTCCTCAACTGATGGTGGACGACCAGAGGAGAGTGGAGGGCTACTAGTGGCATCACTGAGAGGTGGTGTTGGTATGGTTAAAGAGCTTTCCCCCTCGGATATGGAGGTTGACGTCGATGCAGTATTTGGGAGGTGGATGGTGGTAGACTGGGGAAAAAAGGCAACGTTATTCAGCGCGGGAGGAGAAGTCTGTGCTATTGTGGATGGTGTGCCCATGGGCTCAGTAGGCGGTGGTTTTTTACGGGCAATTCGTAAAGGCGGTGGCCGAGGAGATACGCGGGGAGATGCCATGCGCGTTGAGGTTGGGTCTGTCGATGGCAATGGGCGGGAGAATTGAAGAGAAGGAGGGAGAGAGTATGAGATTGGGAGGGTGGTATATGAGGGGTGGGAGAGAGAAAGCTGTGGTGGATCGCTTTGGGTTGTGTGGCGGGGATCGGTTGCTTGAGGTACCATAAGCATAAAAAGCCACCCGGGTATGGCAAGAATACAACCAACGTAGATATAGATATGGGAAGGGAGAGCGGGAGAGCGAAGGCCAGATTGAGCGGACGGAATGGGAGTGAGGGCAAGCGTACCCACTTGGTTGCTCGGTATCAACATATTGGGTCGTCATCGCAGTTGTGGTTGCAGCTGCAGGATAGTCCTGTTCATGTATCATCGACGCTAAGTTTCTGTGTTTCTGTGTTCACCAGCCGTGGAGGTGGAGAACCAACAGACCAACAGGTCAACAGGTCACCCGATGGCTCAAGAACGCGGCCGTTCGCAGGGTACTGCTGCGCAGCGCACAGCCTCTGCCACAGCCTCTCGGGGCGGAGTCGGAGGGCGGCGGAGGGAGTTGGGAGTTGGCAGGGTGCTTAGCAACTGCGGCTTCGTTCTTCTGCAACCTACAACGGCTATTCCAGAGTCCAAAGTTCAAAGCCCAACGGGAGGGGTCGCAAAAGCCCGCCAGACACGTCAACTACACGCTACACGTCGACGTCGGTTTTCCACGCCCAGGATTGGGCCCAAGACGCCAGGCTCGACGGGGTTCGCCGGGGTTCGATTGACGGGGATGTGCTTCTAAAGTGTACAACGGTTGCTCTATCTGCCCGTCGTTGCCAAAAAGGAAAAAAAAAGGGTCGATCGGTGGCGGTGGTTGAATCCATTGTGTTCAACCTTTGTCAACCCAGCCCGTCCCAGACCCAGACCCAGCCCCAGTACTAGTCCTAGTGACTATACACACACACATGTACATCCACCTCGAGCCGACCGACGGTACCAACAATTTCCGCCGCATACATCAGCGCCCATACAATACGGATCGAATCGGAGACCTTTACCCGTATTTGGGGCAGAGACTCGGTTGGTCGCTAGGAATAGCCATGTCGTGCTTCCAGTTATCCTCCGGCTCTACCCGCGCGAACTAAGTTGTTGGTGTTTTCGTGTCTCTGGGATGTAGCCACGCATTTCAGTGAGCCTTTGTGGTTACATCTGGCATTAGAAAACTCGCCTTCCCTTCTCCCCTTCACAACCAAAACTTAATGAGAATGGGTGGAGTGGTTCACCCTTATTCTCGATTGAACAGGACTCCCTCCCCGTGCCCATGGCCATTTATTCTTTGTGACCTCCCATCTCTACATCGCTTTGTTGAAGAGGGACCAACGTCAGGGGTCATAAATAGGTGTAATCGCTAGTCATGAGAATAATAATTAATGGACTGCATATAGATGATAGGGAAGTTGTACCTGGTTTGGTTATATGAAGTTAGGATGATAGCAAGGGTCCGGTAATCAACTTGATAAGGCGAAACCGCCAAATCGCCAAAATATTGGTGATGTGTAGACCGCAAGGAAGATAGCTCAAACAACTCAAAGGGTATAAAAGATGGTTAAGGAGTAAAGATAGGGGCTAAATACAGATTTCGAGAGATTTCGAAGTTAATGGAAGAACCTGAGCGAGGCCTGCCAAAGTACAATCCAGTTGGTACATAGTATTGAGCTATGGTAACACTGAATACCTACGGTAGTGCAATGCTATACGTGGGACTGTCGTACGCTCTCTGTGCACCAGGTCCCAGACCTGAGCACGGGGTACACCGGGTACGAGACCTGGTGGATATCGTGTCAGATACCCGGTGAGTATCACCGGGCCAGGGACCCATTTGATCACCGGGTTCGAATGGCGTGACGGTCGTTGGGTTTGGGGCTGGTAATAGACCGAAGACTGTAAAATGTAGTACGGACAGTAGTGTGTGTAGTGTACAAAATTTAATTGCAAATATATCTCTTTACAATTGCTGAGGGTTGACTCGAGCACAAACGTGACATTCAAACTCCGATATTAACCAACAGACGCGAAAGGCAAGACGCGTCGACGACCATACTGCAATGCAATTTTGTAAGTACTAGCGTGACCTGAGTTGGGAAAGTGTAGGAGACCGGGGGAGTAGCCGTTAGTGACTTGGTGCGTTTTGGTCACCTTGAAGTATTCTGGTGAAAATCAGGGGCTAACTCCAATGATACACAGGAGCTGGCTTTGCGTGGAATGACAAGGAGGAGAGCAAGCAAGGCGCGTCTGGAGGGTCTGGAGGGGCTGAATGGTCGATTGCGGACAGGTGACGAGAACGTAAGTGTTGGGTTGGAAGCGAACTTGGCATAAGACGTAGGATGGAGGATACTCATGTGTCTAATCCAGGTATATGACGCGCGAAGACCGGCCTGCAAAGCACCAGCCCTCATCTGGTCACCTCACGAGCGGCTCCACCAGCTCTGGCCGTCACCAGCGCCATTTTCTCCATTTTTATATGTCATAACCTTCATTTATACTTATGCAATATAAAAATCATTTTATGTACCACATTCGCCAACGCGTCTTTTCAGCCCCAAACCGTTGGCCATCTCCAATATTTTATATGTAATACTGTAAGTTTATTGATTATTATAATCATAAAAGCCGTCATATAACAACGTTCGCCGATGCACCATGTCAAACCGCTGGCGCCGGTATCAAACGCAACGGCTACCGCCTCTCCACCCCAGCCTTAACAAACACAGGTGCGAACAACGCGCAATTTACGCGAACACCAAGACATGATGACGCTAACAACAGGCACCGCAACGAAGCGTGCATCAACAGGAACCACGACGAACGCAACGAAGTGGACGGCGACAAACGGCAGCCTTTATTAACCACCAGGCAGCGACGACTAGCATCGAGCCGATACATGTACCAGTACATGAAAGAATATGAAACGACTTTTAACAAGCCTCATCGCCAGACGTGACCGCTTTCGTCCGGGACAGGTAGATGTCAGCTGTCACGGAGGGGGGGGGGGGGGGGGGGGGGGGGGGGGGGGGGGGGGGGGGGGGGGGGGGGGGGGGGGGGGGGGGGGGGGGGGGGGGGGGGGGGGGGGGGGGGGGGGGGGGGGGGGGGGGG
>Ga0307515_10018178_pt1 | contig 12751 bp, 10 predicted proteins | sample 17_EM_MG_FD_194513 | JGI IMG/M metagenome (GOLD analysis project Ga0307515, IMG submission 194513) | Populus trichocarpa ectomycorrhiza microbial communities from riparian zone in the Pacific Northwest, United States - 17_EM | ecosystem: Host-associated > Plants > Roots > Unclassified | place... | reverse complement strand
ACACGTGGGAGGGATTGGCGCGCGCTGTCGGCGATTGCCGTTGCTGATCGACAGGAAGGGGTGGTTCCGTTTAAAAAGTTGAAAGCGGCGAGCAATCTTTCCTCCAGATCTCTTCGTCTCATCCACTCACGACACACCCCCATCCTCTCTCTCAACATGAGCAAAAACGCTGAGCGTACCTACATTATGGTCAAGGTTGGTGATCAGCGTGCATACCTACCTCGTCGGAGATCTAATTGCGCTGATCGTCTCGTCTTTATCTCTCTAGCCCGACGGTGTCCAGAGGGGACTCGTTGGCAACATCATCGGTCGTTTCGAGAACCGTGGCTTCAAGCTCGTCGCCCTGAAGCTCGTTCATGCCACCCCCGAACACCTCGGGAAGCGTACGCCTTTTTTCTCGCCCGTCGTCAAGCGTAATCTAATAGATCAGGCGCCCTAACTTAGACTACGAGGATCTCAAGGACAAACCCTTCTTCCCTGGCTTGATCAAGTACATGGCTGCTGGCCCCGTCGTTGCCATGGTTTGGGAGGGTTTGGATGCCGTCAAGACCGGCCGTGTTATGCTCGGCACCACCAACCCTCTCGCCTCTACCCCAGGTTCCTCATATTTCCGAGACGTGTTGCCCCCACAGTGGTAAAGCTGACAAAATCGTACCCAGGCACAATCCGTGGTGACTACGCTTTGGCTGTTGGCCGTAACATCTGCCATGGATCCGACTCTGTAGAGAACGCTGAGAAGGAGATCAAGTTGTAAGGCCGTCTTTCATTCATCGTCTCGTTTCCGGACTCTGACCTTTATTCACGTAGGTGGTTCCCTGAGGGCACCATCCAGTACACCCACGATCTCGCCGGCTGGATCTTCGAGTAAACAAATCGAAAACGGTAACCTTAGAGCGTGTTTTCCCGAGCGCGTTATTGTATATAGTTTTACGGAAATCAAATGCTATATGGGAATGTACTATCAACGTGCAAAAACATAAAGCGGGCGTTTACAACTGTAACGGAATCCGGGTGAATGGGATTAGAGAGCGTGTGTGGGTGGTAGCATTTCGATTCTGGTAGGGGATGCGCGCGTACCAGTCCCCGGGAGATGTCGTCGAGGGAAGGACTCCGGTTATCTCCGTCTCTATAATGACGAGGCAGGGTGTACCCTCGCGGTTATTCCGCATGCGCGTCAAACCAATCTGAAGGCATCAAAGAACGGTGGGCTTCGGTTCCGTGGTTTGCTTCACTCGGTCCTTGGAGATATAAACACGCGCCTCGACAGAATCCAGATGAGTGCTGGATCAGTTCGAGACAATTTCGAACGTTGGCGCGATCTCCACCCCTAAAACCCGGTTAAAAAATTTCGTGTCTGTAAACACAACCGCAGTGTCCAACGTAACATGCTTAGTGGTTGTAGAAACCCCACACGCTGGTGATAGTGATCATTAATCGACGAGCTGCGGGTCCAAGGGGATAAACTCGTCAGAAATCGCAAAGGTCACAGGTGGAATGGAGTATATTAACGTTTAACATTTGACCCAAAGAGTTGATGCGGGAGCTCGACTGAGGGGCGGGGATCATTGCGAGAAATGGCCAAACGTCAGGGACGTCCTTCCCCTTCTATGTAAGCTGTGTCCTCTCCGCCTCTGAACCCGAGGCTGGATTACAGCCTAACCAAACGCGAGCTTGGTAAAGGAGGACCAGGTCTTTTCACGATAGTGACCCACGATCCCCGTAACGGCAAGCTTTGTCGTCCCGGACCGAACGGGGTAGGGTTAACATTTGGAGGGTCGACGCGGGAGCTTGTACTAGGGACTTTGTGAGAAACGACCAAACATGAGCTTGGTAAAGGAGGACGACAGGCCTCATCGTCCTAGGCCGAACGAGTTAGGAGAAGGCGAAGGCGCAGAGAGGACCGGAAAAAGTGCCGACAACGGTACGCCGTCGGGAACCTGCACAATAAGTTCGTATATTATTTTGCGGGGAGTCGGCCACACTTACATATGTTTCACGTAATCCGGCTGTCTCCCGGGGTATTTTGGAGCCTACTTATTTTTCCGTTGCCAAATCCCGGGTGAATCGTCGTGACAAGTTGATCGCGCAGAGTCGATCGGCAAACGCAGGCGGGATCCCGTGAGAAGCCGACCTAAGTCAGGGTGGTACTGTAGATCAATAAACAACACGCACAGGGGACGGCGTAGGCCGTTTATTTGGGACAAGAGCACCCACTCAAGTTGGCCACGGGAACGTTACGGCTCAGATGATCTGGATCGGCAGGAAAGTCGACCCGGAACTATCAGAACACGCGCCAGGGAGTATGCGCATGCGTGAACGTCAGGAGATAACCGTCGCTTCTCTACACATCACGGTACTTAACCATGATTGGCCATCGGGGATGCCGGTCGGGATTCGGTGCGTGGGGTCAAACACACGTCCGGAGGAACGGCGGCGGTCGATACGTGCGGGGGGGTTCAGCCCGTTTCGTGTTGCGTACCTTACCTCCGCTCGTAGCTTGAGATTACAAATTAACGTTACCGTAGGCCTATCCCTGTATCGTCTGTGATACATGGCATACGGACGGGTACTCGGCGGCCATAACCGTTCACCCGCCATTAGCGGATGGACGGGCAGTTAAACAGTGCGAAAAGTTCACCCTCGGCTGTATGGTATCTGAACCCACTGGCTAATAGACGGAATAGTTATGTAATGGCTGTGCAAAAGAACGCCCCGATCAGCTACTCAGTTGGCGGCGACGGAAACGATGACGCGTGACGCACAGAGGGATTGTCGATTCGGGCCAGATGAACGACCTCAAATCGAGGCAAAGGGTGACCGGGTCAGAGAGTACTATAAGAGCCGTATGTTTTGTGGATTGGACACTACGAGAGTACTACGTTTCGAAGACTATCGTTCACGGGGAAAGAGACATGAGACTTTTCGTGTTCTAAAAGAATATCGTCGGGGAAGGCTGCTTAGAAGACCAGCAATCCACCGCCAATGATTCCCAAGAGAACAGCGCCCCCGGTAGCGAGACTGGCGGAGAGACCAGCAGCTCCACCGCTACCTCCAGCTGTGCTAGTGGGAGACGAGGTGGCTGAGGAGCGGCTGCTGGCGGAGGACCCGCGGGAGGAAAGACTGCTGGAAATGCCAGAGAGGACAGAAGAGAGACTTGAGGTGGGCAGGCTGACATAAGAAGCTGGAAGGAAGGCGATGTCAACATATAGGAAATTCAAGAAAGGAGACGTGACGTACTGCTACCGCAAAGGGAAGCCTGGAGACCCAGGGCAGTCTCAAGCTCTTCAGGGGTACAGTTGTCCCGAAGACACCCAAGGACTTCTTGCTGGTAGGTCAAGTCGGTGCAAACGCAGGTAGCGTTGCCGCTGAGAGAGAGCGATAGATGTGATTAGCTTCAAGTTTAGAATTGGTGTCAAGGGAAAAGAGAGGCGACTTACAAGGTACACCCGGTTGAAGAGGTGACGCACTTGGTGATACAGGATGATAAATCCGAGGTCGAGGTAGGGAGAACACCGGAGGAGGTCTGGGTGGCGGTGGACTCCTGAGCGTAAGCCGAGGTGGCGAGGACAGCGGCGAAGATGATTTGCTTGACGAGCATTATCGTTAAAGGATGTGGGGGTGGAAAGAGATGATGGGCGAAGCGGAGAGACTTGGGAAGAGGGGGGAGGTGGTATTTATACGAACCCCCGATGGTTCGCTCTACGCGATGAACAAGTCCGTTACATCCTCGCAATCGAGTCGAATGTTGTCGAGAACAGCCGGTGGGAGGCTCATCTATGATCGCGGCAGGCGCGATTGTCGTTCCGATTTGATTGTAGACGAGAGGGGCGGAGTCACCTCTCAAATAAATACCTAAATAAGTGCCCGAAAGGGCAGAACGACCGCGCGCCTTGTTCAGGAATAATCGCGATTTTTTCGATTTTGACCCCCTCGGCGCAAGGAGTCAAGAATCGTACAGAATGGGTCTGAGAGGGCTCCTCCCCTTTTTTATATCACCAGAACGGGGGTTTAAAATATTTAAACAAATACTCACCCGTGTGGGACGTGGTAAGGGGATTTCAGCCCCAACTCCCCGCCTAGGGGGCAAGGGTAACCGGACTCGTGCCGGGCGATCGAAAAAGGGTCTCAACACCTAGATACATATCCAAATAGTTAGTATATACAAGGGCTGAGGCCCTGCTTACCTAGGTGGCTCGCTATCACGAGCGAAAGGAGGGGGCGAGTTCGGGTGTGACTCGGCAGGTGAGGCCGCGCGTTCCCAAAAAGGAAGTCGCGATCGATCCCATCGATCCGCGCGGTGAGCTGGGAATGCTCGCTTTTCCTCAGAGCGAAAATTGAGCATATCTCGCTCAATTCTTGTCCGTTTGAGGCCGTGTTTAGCGGGATCAACCGCCTTTGATGTGTTATGGGGCCCGGTATTTTTTCAAATTTTATTTCAGACATTTTTGAGCGCACACTTTTTTAATCAGCCAGTAAAATAATGATTATAAGCTAAATAAAATATATGGTTGAAATATGGTTGGAGGGACCCCTGGGTGTATATCCAGAAAGGAATGATGCTGGGGAATGAATTTTTCACAAACAAGCATCCTCCTGGAATTGTTTAATGGGAGGGCCCATCACAGAATGTGGACAAAAGTGTCATGCTATTTTCAACTTTTCCTTTTCACTTGTTTGCTCAACTTTGTTCATTATTCGCAAGTTCACTTTCACACAGTTGCTCCTTCATACACACATTTTTCTACCATTCAACTTGTCTCACAACTAATGACCCACACTTTGCCTCATGACCAGTCATGACTTGTTATAATTGATTAATGACTATACCTTTTTATTATTATCTTTCACTTATTCTTCATTCACTCTCTTTCATTCAGAACAGAACAATATGTTTCTTTGAGACTCTTTGGATATGTTTACTAACTATTCAAAGATTTTGAGATAGAGTCTCACTCTCTTGCTCTCTGCTTTCCTCACTCCTCTCACTGTTTGACCTGCTGGTATGTACACCCCCTGACATATCAATAGCATATATGATGGTCAGATTTTCTGAGCTACTGCAGTCACAGTCAGTGATACAAGGTACTCCATGATTTGCTCAATACAAGCAATTTGACCTCTTGTCTCCTCCCAAAACCTTGTCCAAGGATCCCTCTCCATTGGCATGGTAGGTGGAACTACTGTGAATGGTGGAAGGCTGTCTAAGCTCTCTCTGAGTGATCTGCCAGTTTTTAATTGTGTCTCATGTACTCAACTTAAAAACATAAAGAGTCCTTCAAACAACTATGCAATTGGTCCTAGCTACCACTGACCACACAGGTGAAGGGTAAAGAGTGATAAAATATGAGGAGCGCTTGCATTGTGCGTGCTAGATAATAGACACAATATCTCAGTGCACGAGTAAGGCGAACACTCATGTATAATCTAACCTAGATAATAGATACAATATCTAATATATGGTGAGATGGGAATAGGAGCATAAATAATAAGAATGAGTACAAACCTCAGTCCACGAGTAAGGCAAACACTGAGGAAAGAGGCGATACCGACGAACAGCTTATCTACTGTTGTCAGGATCAGGTCTGTCTGTTTTCGATGAAACAAAATTGTGAAACAAAACATATGTGAGAAGTTTACAACATGCGCAACATATTGTTGGCGTTTGAAACTTGAAACTATTTGTACGACGAAAATCATAACAAAGAGGTGGTAGATGTAGAGGATACTACTGGTTCTCCTTTTAGAAGGTGGTTGAGGTAAGAATTGCTCATACATTTTGTTACCCTTAACCCTGGAGGTAAATTCTTTATATACTTTTCTACTATTAATTGTCTACTACTTTCTCACACTTCATGTTTGGTGTGAGCTGCATGTTACATGTCACATTACAGTATGCCTTCTTGTATTGGGCTGTGCTGTAGGTGGCCTGTGGGAACAGAGTATTGAATTGGGCTATGGTGTCTTTGTGACCTCACAGTCTCAATGTTTGGTCTATCCTGTGCTGGGCTATACCACATCAGCTAGCTAAACTAATTGTGGAACTGAACTATGCCAAACCAAGCTGGGCTGCACTGGGCTGTGCTAAGCTATGCCTGACTTGGGTGTTCATTCTCACACTAGCTTTCCTAACTTTCTTGTATGCATGGCTTCTGGGCTATATCTTCAGGTTCTGGTCTGCTTTTCTGAACCATCTCTGATCAGAGATGGTCTGGTCTGGCCATGCATAGTGAGCCATTCCTTTGGTGCTCACCTGCCATCTAGGTGCATCTATACTTTGGACTTCTTGCACACCTCCTTGGTGTGGGGACTTGGTCCAGAGGCACCAAACTTGGGCAAATAATCAGGAATCCAACCTCAAGCTCAACAGCAGGATATGGTCAAGGAAGGTGATGAGGGAACAAGGAATGCAGGAAGTGCATGATACTGATGGGGAGAGTAGCATAACAAGACAGAACTATGAGAGGGCTGCTCAACCAAGTAGGGAAGACAGAAGGACATGGGACTTACATGACATACAGGAGATACAGGAATCAATGGGGAAAGTGGGAGTAGTGAGTAACTTGTGTTGTTGATATCTGAAAGTGCTGAAGGTGAACAAAATGGTGGCAGGACACCAGCTTAATAGAATATAGCCTGAATCCAATGTAACTAGGATATGGAACCTAAACCAAGACCAGCTCACAAGAATATAACCTAATCTAGCCTGAACTCAGCCAGCTTGTTGTTGTTGTTATCATCACATCACCAAGTGGGTTGATCTTAATCACAGTGTTGGGTTTGAAAAGGTCTTAAGATGAGAGGATGGATGAGAGGTGGGTGGTGGCTATAGAATTATGACCTGACAACCAAATTTATGTGTGTGTATTTCTCATCCAAAAGCTGACTTGTCCTTGGTCAACAAGCTGGCTCTGGCATGAGTTCTCTCTTAGTAAGATAGATTAAGTGCTCCTCACCCTAGGTTGCTGGGGCTGGAGGGAAAAGGGGATGGTGCAGATGAAGGGAATATGAGTTGCTCTTAGATGAAGCTATTAATGGCAGTTTGTCAGTATTCCTGTGTTCAGTAGTTTCAGATGTTTGGCAATATCACTCAGGTTCACTCAGATGTCAGAGGAGAATAGGGGTTCTAATTGCTTATCAGACCCTACTCAAGCTAAGAGATAGACTGCTAGGTACTCCCTAGTCAGAACTGATAACCAAGGCTTCCTTGAGCTCCTCTTACAGAAGGGGTAAACTCCTAGAGAAAAGTCTCTGGGGTAATCTCAACAGAGGGAGATCCTAGGTGACCATCCTAAAAGAGGGTGCCCTTCTTAGCTTGAACAGGGTCTAGTATATATACTAATTCTACTGAGCCACATGGCAAAGGCTCCATGACCTTCCACTGGGTTCCATGGCTTTCCTTTGTGGGTAAGTTCCCATGATCTAGAAATCCCTATATTCCTCTAGATGTCTCAAAAGAGTTATATGGATATTCCTGAATTCTGGGGCTTTTCCCACACTCTTTCCTTCATCTTCCCATGCCTCTTTTCCTCTCCCATGAGGATCTCCTATCTCCTTCCTAGATATCTTTGTATTGTAGCCTGTTTCTCACTGCAAAATGATCAAATAACTGTCAGTCCACTGATTGTGTGCAACAGCAGTTCATGGGCCTGAATGCAGGTTGATGCATGATGGGTTGGATATCCTGGGTGGCCACTCATGGAATTAGGCCATTATCATTGTAGATGTGAGATCCTTGTCATTGAGAGAGAAGAGTTCCATTAATGGTGCCAGTGCCCCACTTGGGGCTTACACCATCCTGTCTCCTGTGGTGGTGCCTAGCACACTGTCAAGTGGAGCTGTGTTCCTTTGTATATTAACAACTTTGGTTCAGCTTTCCCCTGTCCCTTTTTCCTGATAACTACAGGCTATTGTAGGTAGGCCCTCTTATGCACTTTTTCACATACCCTCCCAGCAACTCACATTTAACAATGCCAGGCACTTATGAGCATGTTGATCAAGAAGACACCTATGTGCCAGGGGATGACAAAGTATGCAGGATGCCTGTAGTTCTGGTGTATCCCCCACTGCCCTTCTTGTCTCACTTGTATTGAAGTTTTTTCCACAGGCCCTGGATGCCCTACTTGCACAGGGATAAGCCTATACTTATAGGCAGTTAGACCTTTCCAGTACTTTTCTTGTTGTAGTCATCATATGAATAAACAAGATTTTGACTATCATGCAATCAAACTGCCATCAAAGTCAAAGGGCAGTATGACCACATATCCTGAGGGGAGTACATTTTTTTGTGCTGTGATAAGTGCTGCTAGGTATTAAAGTCAGTGTCCAAGATATTCAAATTCAAATGTTTTTGTAATGGAGCCATAAGCACTGCATATCACATCAGCACCCTATGAAGTACTTTTTTGGAGTACATTTGAGGTACTTCAAAGTGCCAAAATAAAGACACCAGGGTATGCTTTTTTGGTACTGAAAAGCAGTACCTTCACTTCCCTCTATGAGAATTGGTATTGTTGCTTCCTCACTTGTACCTCTTGTGTTCCCTTCTTGTTCTGGAACTCCCAGATTCCAACTTGGCCTCCAGCCATTTTGCCCCTTCTCATCTCTTACCTTGTCTCTTGTCTTCTGGTTGCATCCAGGTGACCAGCAGTTCAATGGCTGCCAGCTGTACTCCATTGATATTATGCTCCAAATACACTCCCATTCACATTGGAGACATACTTGGTCTAAGCCTGAGGTCTCTAAGGCACTGCTCTGGTAGAGACACCCCCTGAAGAACACCCACTACCATCCTTATCACCCTCTGAAAGCCTCCTCTGCTCTCGACATCACCCCCAATACCCCCTACCCTCACCATCCTTGAGAGTATCCCCTCTCACTCTCATCCATCTCCACCCTAACCTCCAACACCATCATCCAGGAAGACTTTTGGTATCCTTTTTGAGTGCTGAGCCCCTCTGAAGGTTCAGTATCACCCAGATAACCCTCAGTGATCTCACATTAGACACAGTCTGTTACCCAAGAGTTAACTCTGACTAGGCTGAGAGCATCATATTATTTGGTGGTCAGCTTGAGCAGGACACTCTTGGACCCACCTTGGTCCCTCTCTCCCCATTTCCTAAGCCCTTCCTGAGCACATCAGCATGCTCTATAACCATCTATTCCTTAAAAGAAGCAGAGACATGTCAGACCATGTTGTATGAATACTGAGTGATCACCAATTGTTTTTGAGCTAGCTACAACAGTGAAGATACAAAGTATGTGTGCTACTCCTAGTTCTACTGTTACAGTTTCTTGAACTTGAAGTGACAGGCTGTGGAGCATGCCCGGATGCCGAGCCCCACATGTAAACAAAAAATCCTGTGTGTTTTTTTGAAAGCGAGCTATCAAATTGCAGGTGGCTGTACCAAATTCCGGGTGAATCGTCGTGACAAAGTTGATCGTGCTGAAGAGTCGATCGGCGAACGCGGGCGGGATCCCGTGAGAAGCCGACCTAAGCCAGGGTGGTAGCTCAACAAATGACACGCACAGAGGACGACGCATGGCCGCTTATTTGGAAAAAGAGCACCCACTCGCCAGGCTGGCCACGGGAACGTTACGGCTCATGCACCACGATCTGGATCGGCAGGAAAGTCGACCCGGAACTACAGAACACGCGCCGGGGATCATGTCCACGCACGAACGTCGAACATACCCGTCGCTTCTCCTGGCCATCGTAGATGCCGGTCGAGATTTGGTGCGCGGGGTCGAACACGCGTCCGGAGGAACGACGGCGGTGGATACGCGCGGGGTCACCAGGCCGTTTCGTGTTGTGTACCTCACCTCCGCTCGTGCCTTAAGATTGCAAATTAACATTACCGTAAGCTTGTATCGTCTGTGGCATGTGATGCATGATGGACGGGTACTGGGTGGCCATAACTGTTCATCCGTCATTGATTTCGAACGGATGGACGGGCAGCCAGACAGTGCGAAAAGTTCACCCTCGGCGGCTATAACCTTCCCCCGTCGTGTAGAACGGAGCCCACCGGCTCAACGGAGTAATTAATGGCCGTGCAAAATAACGCCCCGATCAGTCGCTTGGCGGTGACGGAAATGATGGCGCGTGACGTGCAGAGGGACTGTTGACTTGGGGCCAGATGAGCGACCTCAAATCGAGGCAAAGGGTGACCGGGTCAGAAAGTACTATAAGGGTCGTATATTTTTTGGGTTGGACACTACGAGAGTACTACATATCGAAAGCTATCGTCCACGGGGAAAGAGACATGAGATTTTTCGTGTTCTAAAAGTATATCGTCGGGCAAAGCCGCTTAGAAAACGAGCAATCCACCGCCAATGACGCCCAACAGAACAGCGCCCCCAGTAGCAAGGAGACTGGCGGAGAGACCAGCAGCTCCACCGCTACCTCCAGCTGTGCTAGTGGGAGACGATGTGGCTGAGGAGCGGCTGCTGCTGAGGGAAGAGAGCCGGCTGCTGGCGGAGGACACGCGAGAAGAAATACTGCTGGAAACGCCGGAGAGGATAGAAGAGAGACTCGAGGTGGGCAATGAGCTGACAGAAGAAGCTAGAAGGAAGACAATGTCAACATATAGGAAATTCGAGAAAGGGGACGCGACGTACTGGTACCGCAAAGGGAATTCTGGATATCCTGGGCAGTCTGAACCTCTTCAGGGGTACAGTTGGCCACAAGACATGCCGCAACCTCTGACTGGTACTCGGTGTTTGTGCAAACGCAGGTAGTGTCGGTGCTGAGAGAGAGACGTGATTAGCGTTAAGCTTAGAATCGGTGGTAACGGAAAAAAGGGGCGACTTACAAAACACACTGGGTTGGAGTGGTAGCGCAGGTGGTGATACAGGGCGTCAAACTTGCGGTTGGGAGAACACCGGAAGCGGTCTCGGAGGGGGTAGACTCCTGAGCGTAAGCCGAGGCGGCGAGGACAGCGGCGAAGACGATCTTCTTGACAAACATTATCGTTAAGGGATGTGGGGGTGGAAAGAGATGATGGGCGAAGCGGAGAGACTTGGGAAGAGGGGGTTGGAGAGGGGGGTGGTGGTATTTATACGAACCCCGGTGGTTCGCTCCACGCGATGAACGAGTCCGTTACATCCTCGCGATCGAGTTGAATGTTGTCGAAAATAGAAGGCTGCGCATAACCTCCGCACCCCTTTCGGGAAATAGCGCCATCATCCGTCCACCCTGTGCACCCCTGAAAGAGGCTCCAGGGTCGTGTTTACTGCGCGTTGACCGACCGTCAGTTACAGCTCGAAGGGATCGTCCTGGGCATAGAAGCGGGGAATCGGACGACTTTCATTCAAGGATGTCATCGTCGTGTCATCGTCGCTTCAAATCATGACAGGAACACACGCTAGTGCCATTTACGCGCATGTAAGATCCCCCCGACTTTTTCCCTCGCAGGCACATGCCGCAAGCTGGCAACCGAAACCGACGAGAACGTCGATGGAAGAGCGGTCATGTGCCCGGACCTTCCATTCACGAATTCCCGTGGGGTCGCGTCCGGAACCCACACCGTTTCCCCAACGCACGTGGGGACCCCACCTTGATCCTGCGTTTGTGCCAGTACTTACATGTCCTCTGGTCTAGAAGACCCTCGGCCGCTGTATGAGCTCCATCTGCGTGTGACACCCTGGAAACACAAACTGCGCTTCCCCGGCGAAAACTGCAGTGCTTCACTGAGCACTCCACAGACCCCTGAAGTTTAGTGATGTCACGAGATGGCTCACCATCGAACCCCCGTTTCAGGAGTATCCAACCAGGATGATCGACATCACCGAACCGGCCCCCTCGGTCACCGGTAAGATGAGCGACCAACCGATATAGTATGCGAGAGTCCCTATGGACGAGAGGCGTAGATCGCTTTCTACAAGGAGCGGGACCTAATGCGAATCTAAATGGTTGCTAGGGGTACCTAATTCTTATTCTCAATTGGGGTTACTTGTTACCGAACAAACTTTTTTGTTTGGTTGGGTTACGTTCAACGATACAACGACGGGTCAATACGGATACGGGAGAAGGTTCGTTTATTGACTGACGCGAACGGAGCCAGAATCAAAGTAAAAGGTTGAAGAATCCGCCGGGGTTTTGGTTATCGACGGGGCCGACGCAAGAACCAGGGCACCCGTCCCCGTTGAAGGAACTTCCAGCCCAATCACCACGGAGCGCCAATTGATGGTAACAATGTTTGGCATGAGCTTTTCATTGACACCGCACTGCCACTTGGGGGAGAACGCGGTCGGTGAACGTTTGAACCCCTACGGGGGGAAAGGGGATTAAATGTTTGACTACGCACGCGGCAGTTTCGGGCGATGGACTCACCCAAGTTTCGATCTGGCCATTGCTGTTTCGGACTTCACCCAGACTTTAAGGAATCCGTGCATACCAGCCGCCTTCATTACCGTTAAAAGGAAGGACCGTACGAGCTCCCACGGGAATCCGCAACACCAAATTGTTGTTCACTGAGTTGTTGCAGTCCGCAAACAGGGTATTGCCGATTTGATCGCAACCCGGAGAGCATAGTGCATCCAGAAGATATGGGGTCCTACGCAGGCCCTGTTGTATATCCGCAGATGATCGATGATTTCGATTAGCCGTAGCATCAGCAATCCATCCGCCGGGGCTCGGACTTGAAACGGCGATGCGGTATGTATTGGAACGTTTAATACCGAGAAACCGACCAAACAGGTTTCCTCCCAGATTCGCCGACAGCAACAGTGTTCCTGGGGTCGGCGGGTAAGGTGT
>Ga0307515_10018177_pt1 | contig 12752 bp, 1 predicted proteins | sample 17_EM_MG_FD_194513 | JGI IMG/M metagenome (GOLD analysis project Ga0307515, IMG submission 194513) | Populus trichocarpa ectomycorrhiza microbial communities from riparian zone in the Pacific Northwest, United States - 17_EM | ecosystem: Host-associated > Plants > Roots > Unclassified | place... | reverse complement strand
TCTTACTAATTTACTATAGCCTTAATCTTCTTTAGATCTATACTAAGTTAGCCTAGTTTAATAATAAATTTAATAAAATCGGTCTTCCTAGTAAAGAACTCGCATTTCTTAATTACTACTAGCATCTGTTCTTCTTATAGTCTCCTTAAAACCTATTTAATATATTCTCTATGTTCTTCCTTAGTTATTAAGTAGATAATAATATAATTAAGATATGCTATAATAAATTCATTTAAGTATTCTTCTAATATATTGTTAATACGCTTTTAAAATATTGCTAGTGCGTTTATAAGCCCGAATTGCATAACTAATAGCTTATATAGTCCTTTCTCTAACCTAAAGGCTGCTTTCTATTTGTTACCTTCCTTAATTCTAATCTAATAGTATACCTATCTTAGATCTATCTTTGTAAAGATTTGCGTATTGCCTATCCTATCTTAGATTTCGCTAATTAAGGGTAAAGGATACTTATCCTTTCTAGTGATGCTATTTAACTGTCTATAGTTAATATACAGCCTTAGCTTACTATTTTTCTTTAGTATAAATAGTACTAGATAACCCGCTAATAATTGTGATAGTTTAATATATCCCTTTTATAAGTTTTCCTAAACAAACTCTTTTAATACTCTACTTTCTTCTTTGGTAAACTTATAGGTTAGGAAAAACCTTAGACTTATTTCTAGTTTTAATTCTATCTTATAGTTCTATACTATATACTCTAATAGCTTCTTACTTTTTAGTAACCATAGTTTCTTGCCGTACTTATAGTATCTCTTTAGTATATAGCTTAGCCCTTTTTCTGTTTCCTTATAGGTCGCTCCTACTTAGTACTATACTATCTTAGCTTATTATTGCATTTTGCGTTATTAAGTATCTCTAATATTAACTTAACCGGTAACCTAATTAATCTTTAAATTGTATTTCTATAACTAAGGCATTCCTAATACTGCCTTATTATTCCCTAGTGGTAATATATTAAAAGACATCTTAATTTATCTCCCTTTAATAGTTAACTAAATTAGTCCTATTTTAAGATTAATAATACCTTCTTTATAGGCTATTAGATCTCCTAAAATTGTTACTAATGGGTAAGGATATTCCTTTTTCCTATATAGTAACCCTATTCTTTTAATTGCTGCTAGCAAGATATAGTTCTTTATTGCTCCACTATCTATTAATGCCTTAAACTGTTAATCTTGCCACTTAACTTATAAATTTAGGTGTTATCCTTAAATTCCTTTAAGGGTTTAAGGCTCTACTACTAGTTCCCTCTAGTCCTATAGGCCTCTACTTTTCCTAACTATTGGCTACTTAATCCTATTTATACTTAGTCCACTTTTAGCTAATACTTAGTTCGCTTTTTATCCTTAATATACTATAAATAGGTGTTCTCTAGACATTCCCACTATTATCGTCTATCTAGGTATTCTTCCGTAAGGAATCTTTCTAGCTAAAGTATTAAGTCCCCTTATTCTTAAACTTCTATTAGGTGCCAACTATATATATACTTAGCATTTTAATATTTTGCCTTGTTTATTAACTAATATATCCTTACTAGATATTTCCGGTTCCTATCTTTAGGTGCTCTATATATGTTATATATATTATCTGTATATACGATCTATACCAACATGTAATATGCTTAGTGTCTTAGGTTAACTCTTAGCTCGTTTTTGTCCTTAAGTTTAAACCTTTCTTATATTAATCTAAGCGTCGTGACTTTATTAGCAGGTATTAAGATTTGTCTTTCGCTTCTCTAGTCCTCTAATTACTCCTTTAGATCTTTTAATATTATAATTAAGGCTTCTTTAATGTAATTTATAGCCTTTTCTATAATCGGGTGGTCTTAGATAACTTTCTTATCTAACTATATATAGAAATTATCCTACTTATTATTACGTCGCTATCTATACCACTTTTAGTACAACCCTTTAAGTGTATACGGCTCGTCCGTAAGGAAGTATCTTCTTATTACTATATTATAATAGCCTTTTATATATTGTTTTTTAAACCTAATTAAAATCCCTAGATCCTCTTCTTGTTCCAGTTTAATAAGCCACTTAGCTCTTAGTGTGCCTATTTTAGGCCTATTAGTAACCTTTTATATAGGTGCTCTGTCCCTTATACGTCCTAATATACTAGATCTTTTATCTAGTTTCTGTTCTTGCTATAAGGTAATTCTTACTCTAAATTTCTTTATAGTTTCTTTTCTATTGCGTCTTATAAGTGGATCCTTAAAGTCTTCCTGCTTTTTAATCTTATTAATAGTCCTTATTTATGTGTTAAAATCTTAGTCCTATAAGATTCTTAATCCTAAGCTGGCTTCTATTTTAAGTTTTGCTCCTACCTTAGTCTAACTAGGCTTAGGTATTCTTGTCTTATCCTAAGAGTCTTAAATCTTACTTATCTTGTCTTAAGAATCTTATAACTATAGGAAACGCTATCCCGAGCTTATCCGTATATTTCTGAACTAAGCTACTGCCCTACTCTATCGGTTTTCGTCCGTTGTGGGTCCTTAGGTATGCCTTATCTCGTTTTAAGAATTTTAAGCCTTTAGCCTTTTGTCTTTATTAAGTAATAAATTAGCACTAGCAGTTGTCTACTTACTTAATCTCTATAAGATACTCTTCCTTTTATCTCGCGAAGTAATAAATGCCGTATCTAATGGTATTATAATGCCCGTTACTAAACCTTGCTCTATAGCGGTCTTAGTCTCTACTTTTAATATAACTTCTTTAAGGTTTGCACGCTCCTAGTAAGCTGCCTTTATTGCCTCGTCGTCTGCAAATATTTCGCCTATGTTAAACTCATCGTCTTCGATATCCAATCTACGCGATAGTTCGTTAGTTCCCCTATATTTTAAGGATTTTAGCTCCTATAGCTAATAGCTTACGCCATACTTAGCGTCTTTATAAACTTAGTATATGTTATTATAATAAAACGCGAAACTTCTAATTAAATATTCTTTTGTTCCTTATAGTACACTATCGTCCCTCTATATATATATGTCTTCTGCTAGTCTAGTTCCCTTTATTATATAGTAACTCTAACTATCTTTATAATCCCTTACAAAATAACCTTATTTCCTATTATTTATATAAGCTCCGTCTTTAAACTACTAACTTTGCTATAGAGTTTGCCTAAACGTCTTCTACTACTAAGATCCCTAGTTTAGCCTCTACTTCTTAGTCCTATAATTACTAGATCCTTAACCTTTAAGTTTTTTTAATAGTTTTTTACTCTATCTCTTATAGGCTTCTTTAGTACTACTTAGGTCTATTAGCTCTACGCCATACTATAGTTTCTAACTTAGCTTTGGTTGTTGCGTAATCTACGTCTTATATAATTATAGAACTCTATCCTAGCCTCTTTTAGCCTACTCCCTTTAGTAGATCCAATTGTTAATCTTAATTGCTTAATTTATTAAATCCTATAGGGTGTCCGCATCTTCTATTAGGATAATCACGTCCTAGACTTTAGCCTTAAGTCCCTATTTATACTGTGCCATAAGCGCCTTATTATTTCACTTAACTTATATAGCTAGCGTTTAGAACTACATTATGTATTTAATTACTAAGGTTCGTTACATAATATTTTAAAGTTTTCTTTCTGCTATAGTTACTGCCCCTGGGTCTCCAAATATTTATATAAGTTGCTCTATAAACCCCTCCTAACTTAAGAATATGTATCGTATATCTTAGTTAGTGGTTATTATTCCATTCGCCTATATTTCTATAAGGTAAGGCTTAAACTACTTAAGTACTATTTCTAATAGGAATAGTCCCGCATATGCTATCTAATCCATAGGTGTTAGTAACTTTACTTCTTCTTACGTAACCTTAAAGTGTATTTGCGTAAGGAATCCCTTAAGCTTTAATCTTTCTCCTAAGAATCTTTTAATTAATAGTAACTTAACCTTTACTACTCCTATCCCGTTAATCCTTTGTTTAAGTATTATATTATTCTCTATTAACTAATTAACTATCTCTTATAGTTATCTAACCGTTATAGGTTGCTATAAGTTAGTATCTGCTATATTAGTGTTACCTCCTAACCTTAAAGTAGTTGCCGCCGTTAATGGCGTTATAGTGGCTGCTTTCGGTAGCATGTTGTTTAACTTTCCGTGCTTAATACTATAACTAGGTAGTAATTATATAATAGAACCTTATAGCAGGAACTACAATAGGCTTGTTATTAGGCTAGGTGTGTAGGTAATATAAGTTTAAAGTTAATAACATAATAATAACTAGTGGAGTAGTTGCCTAATAGATTAACTCTAATTATATTCTAAGAATTACTATAAGGAAAGAACTATCTAGAGTAGGGACTGTGGTCCTTTAAATATATAACCGTACTCCTAGAAAACCCTCCTTATACGTGAGGTACGTGTTATATATAAGGTATATAAGTTCCCCTTATTTCTCTTATTTAATACGTAGCATGTTATATAACTTGCCTACTATTCTTTATTATATAGTTCTACCGGCTCTATGCTAGACCGTGCCTATATTAACTAACTAGCTTCTTTTAACTCCTCTCTAAGTAGTTATAATATTATACTTAAAGCGTTTGTAACAAGCCATCGTAACGGTTTATTAGTAGGGTTAATTTCCCCTAGCTTATATTTAATCTTAAAATTAAATTATATAAGCTCCTTTACCTATTTAGCTTATTAAGGTATAAGCTCCTTTATAGTTATAAAGTAGCGTAAATTATAATAATTTAAGAGTATATAAGTGGTATGGCTTACGTACTTAAGGTAATATTGCTATTATTTAAAGCAGTTAACTATAGCTAGCAATTTCTTATCGTGGGTATAATACCTAACTTTAGGCCCCTAGAATTTTCTACTATAAAATACTACTAGTTTTTAGTAGAGCTAGGTAGCGTCTAGATGCCTATTAGGTTATAGTAGGATACTAGTAAAAATAAAAATTAATATATTAGTAATTATTATTAATAGCTAATCTAGGTTAAAATGCTATAGTAATAAAGCTTTTATAAACTTTATATAAAGTTCCTAAAAGACCTTCTAAACCTTTCCAGGCTATAACTATGGCTTATACTATTTAGTTAGTCCCTTTTTAATTTTCTTTTTTACCGCCTTTAAGCTTTTTACTCCCTAAGTTAAATCTTAGAAAGCTTCTATAATATAGTTAAATAGGTATTAGGCAATATCTAAGTAGTTATAGATAAAGCGCCTATAGAAATTAGCAAAGCCTAAAAATACTTAAATATCCTAATAGCTTTCTAGCTCTAATTACTCCTAAATTATCTACACCTATATTAGGTCTATAACTACACCTATAGGCATTATAATATAACCTAGAAACTTAACCTGTTTAATATTAAAGATATACTTTAACGCCTTAGCGTAGAGGCCTTAATTATCTAAACATTTCAGCACTTTACGGACGTGTTACTCGTACTAATCCTTATCTTTTAAGTAGATTAGGATATTATCTAAATAGATAATATATATGCGGTTAACTAGTCCCCTTAAGGCTCTATAAATATATAATTTGAATATTATAGGCGTATTAGCTAGCCCGAAAGGCATTACTAGATACTTAAAGTAGCCGTATTAGGTCTTAAAAGCAGTCTTTTATTTATCCCCTTCTTTAATATAAAGCCTATAATAGGCGTCTTATAGATCCAACTTTATAAAGATCTTCGCCCTAAATAGTTAATCCAGCATTTTACTAACTAGTGGTAGTAGATAACAGTTCTTAATTATAATCTTATTAAGACCGCGATAGTCTATATATGGCCTTACAGTTCTATTTAGTTTTAGAATAAAGAGGATTGGCGTGCCTACCGGCGACTTATTAGGCTAGATCTATTCCTTTTCCAGTAAGCTATTAAGGTACTCCCATAGAATCTTAAGCTCTTTACGCGAGAGGTTATAAATAGAAAAGTTCGGTAGTTATTTACCTTCTTCTAAACTAATTATATAATTATACTCCAAGTTTTATAATAGGACTTTAGCTCTTCTACCTGAAAATACCCTTAGTGAATCCCTTAGGCCTACTAGAATATTTAACAAATTAGGGTTATGTTTGTCCTTTATATTATTATTAGGTAGATCCTAGAGCTCCCTTAGAATACTTATAGGCAGCATTATACGCTATAGTAGTTACTCGTATATAGTTACTACTATACGTTACACCGTTTTATATAGTAGCCAGTAAAGGGTAAGGAATTCTTTAACATAGCGTTTAAGGTAATATAGTATACTCTCTGCATATTACTTAAGCTAGAGTAACCTATAGCGATTAAAGTATCTTATAAGATCCTTAAGATCGCCGCCTCCCTATAATGCCTCTATAACCTATCTAGAAGTTTCCTATAAAGTCTCCGTTATAAAGGAGTTATTACCTATACTAGGCTCTATACCTATCTTGCTATTAAATAGGGGTTAGATCTAATACTCCTTTAGGTATAAAGGGTACACTATTTTACCTAGGGCTATATTCTCTAAAATATCCTTTAGGCTTATTAATAATATACACCCTTTTAAATCTTTATTATTCTACTATTTAAAGACTCCTATTTTAAAGCGTATTTTAAAATCTACTTTTATAAGCTAAAGGTGTCTAAAAATAAAGTTATAGTCTATAAAGTTAGCCGCCTAAAAGGGTTATAGGCTAACTACCTTAGTATAGTTATATATGTCGGCTATTAATACTATAAGCTTATAGGCACTATATAGTTTAATCCGGTGCTTATTTAGGAAGCCTATAATAGATTTCCGCTACCTTTATAATAGGATATGTTTATACTCTTTTACCAAATTATATTATATAAGATTGATTTTGGTGCCGCTATTATATAATACTTAGAACTAACGCATTTTACCTATAGGGAGTATTATTTCTAGCTTAATAGCAATATAGAGAGTCTCTCCTTTTATATTTTGCCCTAGTTACAGCTAGGAAAAGTCCGCGACTAGGACTTTTCTTTTTTTAGATTATCAGTGCGGTTATTACCCTACTTATTTTTCTAATAAAATCTACCTCTAAAGTTTTCTTTTAACTTCTTAGAGTGTTCCCATAAAGGAACTAAATAGGTATTAGGTTAGCCCTAAAAGTCTTTCCCGTTATTTAAGGCTCCTAACTTTAACCCTTTTAAAGTTCTCTTTAAGAACGGCTTCTTTAAAGGTTAGGTCTACCCTACATTACTACTAAAGTACCTACGCTTTTAGTAACCCCCTAGCTTTTTACTAAAAGAGGTTTAGTTTCTTACTATATCTTTAGCGTTTAGGGCCGCTCGTTTAAAATCCGTATATATAGTAATCCGTAATAGGGCTCCTACGCGCTTTATTTTATTATAAATTACTAGCTTAATTTTAGCCTAAGTAAACCCGATCTTCTCCTTTTTATAAATACTACTGTTCTTATTTTTAAAGGGCTCTAAATCTATCTATTAAGTATAAGTTTCCATAAAGTTTATAAACTAGCGGAAGTTATAGCGGTTAAGCTATATCCTATTCTAGAATAGCTCTATATTATTATATTATATAACATATAGATCTTAAGTCTATTTCTTTAGAAAGGTTTATAGCTGTAGCTATATAGTAATTTACTCTTTATTAAGCTAATTAAGCGCAATCTAGTTTAGTAATTGGTCTTTAATCTTACTAATAATCTAGCATATACGCTCTTTAGTATTATCTTATATTATTAGCATTTTAAAAAAGTTATCTACCTTATAAACCCAATTGTCTAACTACTAGGCGTTAGGTCTATAGCGAAGTTCTAAACTACTAAAGGCCTTAGCTAGTTAGTTTATATCATTTTTCTATTTATAGCGTAGATAACTCTCTAAATATTCTATACCTCCTTAGGTAGGTACTAAGTAGCCCCTAAAAAGCCCTTAGCCTTAGCTAGGTTATAAAAGATTTTATCTAGCCTAAATTAAGCTTTACTAAATTTAGACCTACCTCTAAAGGTTTCTAATATATTTATTAGTAGCTCCTTCCTATATAGTTTCCAAGAGCCTTACGGTAGCTTCCTAATATCTATCTTAAAGAATGTCGGTTTAGGGCTCTTAACTTTTTAACCTTAGCCTTAGAAAAGCTCTAGCTATAGAGGTAGTATTAGTACTAGTAGCTAGTATGGATTTTTCTATAAGGCTTAAGTCTTAAGTTAGTAGTTAGTTTAAATTACCTAAAGGAGTAGGCCCGCTTAGCTTATAAGTAGTCTATATACCGCTACTATGCCAATTATAGGCAGGTGGTCTTTTGGGAGGGTTCTAGTTAGTTCCCTAGTTAAACGCGTTAGTATATTCCTCTAGCATTTCTAGCTTAAGGGAAGATCTTAGAGTTACCTCTAGCGCTTAATCTTCTAATTAGCTTAGGTAGGGCTAAAGGGGTTCCAGTTACTTTCTAGTAGTATTATAACTATTATAAAGGGTATCTGTGTTTTCCTTAGCGGTAACTATAGGTATATAAAAGTCTTTAAGCTCTTAGAGCATTTAGGTATTAGGGCTTATTTAGCTATCCTACTTAGAGGGTTATATTATCGCAATCTCTTACTATTAGAGGGACCTTTTTACTTTACCGCAACGGCTTTCTATAAGGTGTCCGTAGAGTTTCCGTTTAGGTTATTATAATTTTTTTAAGGGAGGATAGTAGTTATAAATAAAAGATATAAATAAATAATCTGGTTTTTAAAGCCGACTACCCTTCTGAAAAGAAGTAGGAAGGATTTAAATATAAGGGGACTTTGTAGATAAGGGGCTATAAGGACACGATTAGAATAGGATAAATTAGTAAGAGAGATAAATCCTTAAGGAGGTAAGGCCTCTAGGATTGTAGAGACTATATACTATAAGCACGTGACCAGCGATTATCTAAGGGGCGTCTATAGGTTGTTCTAAGGGCAACCTAAGGTGTTTGCAATAATATCTCTTATATATATTAAGAACCGCCTAGTTATAGATTATATAGGTTATAGCTACTATAAACTACAGACGCATTAGGTAGTATTATATTATAGCGTTATAATAAAGGCGAAGCCAAATGCTAAAGTAAGTCGTTAACGAAACTATAGATTAATACTAGTTACTTAGCTTAGGTAGAGCTACGCTACTAAAAGCTAAATGCCTTTACCCTTTTTAGCGCCCTCTTAACCTAGACCTAGACCTTACTTTTCCCTTATAATTAGAGGATTATATTATAATTAGAGAAGCCACTAGGCTTTAGTCTAATTTAGCCCCCTATTTAGCTAAAGATGTATATATTATATGGAAATATCCTTATATAAACCTAAGACTTATAAGGCGGAATCTAAAGGTAAGTAACCTATTTAGTAGTATAAACTAGGTTTTCCTAACCTCTTTTTTTTTAAATTATAGTATATTTTTATCTTCCTTTCTACTTAATAAAGTAAATTTCTATATATATAATTTGTTTTTAAGATATGCTTTATTTTAGAAATAGATTTAATAAAATATTATTTTAATAAGCGTGTCTTAGAATTAGGTAATTAAGGTAGGTCACTTAGGGAGGTATTTTATTTAGGGGGGTAGTACGTTAAAAGAGCGCAGTAAGTATTAGGTAAAACCTAAGTAGATAGTTATATAGCTGTAAGGTATAGGCGACTTAGGAGCAACCTAGGGGTAACTTACCTATAAGGCACGTACACTATATATACCTAGGAAAGCCTCTTCCTTACCTTATATATAGACTCCTTCTTTTCCCTTAAAGATTTGTCTGTCTATATAATATACTCTATTATTCTATTAATTAGACTCCTTATTTATAACGGAACCTTATAGCAAGAACTACGATGGGCTCGTTAATGGGCTAGGTATATAGGAAATGCAAATATAAAAGCCAATAACGTAATAATAACTGGTAGAGTAGTTGCCTAACAGATTAACTCTAATTATATTCTAAAAATTACTACAAGGAAGGAACTATCTAGGTAGGGACTAAGGGTCTTTAAATACACAACCGTACTCTTATAAAATCCTTCTTATATATAAGGTACGCGTACTCCATTTACATTATTACGGATTATATAGATTATATAGATTATACAGATTACATTACGTGACTTAGTTACTATTCCTCGTTATATAGTTTTACCGGCTCCATCTTAAACTATGCTTATATTAACTAACTAGCTTCTTCTAACTCTTCTCTAAGTAGTTATAGTATTATACTTAAAGCGTCTATAACACTATCTCCCTCCTCTCTATCTTTATTCTTAAAGATCCTAAATATCTCTAAGTTATTTACTAGAGGTATAATATCTATCTAATTAATTTAGTTAATATTGTTGCTTATTATACCTAAAGCAATTTCTCTTTTATCTATAGTCCGATATACTCGCACTATTGCTACTATACTGTCGCTAGGTAAAATAATACTATCTCCGTGTTCTTGTTATGCGAAAGAGGGGTTAGTTTATATTACGCTAGCGAGTCCCTTATCTTAGCAACCCTTTTCTTATTTAGAGTACACTAAAGCGAATATTTATTTGTCTTACGATGTTTACTTTATATCTAACGCTAAGTATACATATTCTATAACTCTTAATAGTCTATAAGTTCCCTAAGTAATTTATTATAAGGTTTTATGTTTAATCTACTGCTATAAAGCTTAATAGTAAGCTTTTAAGCGCTTTTAATAAATTATGGTAATTGCAAGAGGCGGAATAAGAGGCTGCGGCTACTTAACAGCGTGCCCTTAAAAATCGTCTTCTGGTCTCTACTTATCTTTTACATCTTAAATAGGTTCGTAAGAAGGTGTGTTTTAAGGAGTGGAAACTTATAAAATAAGGTCTACAAAAACTTGGTAATAAAAGAACCGACTCTCCTCCTATAAAGGGAACAACTCTAAGTAGTTTAGCAGTTGCTCTTCCTAGGTCCCCCTTAGGTGACTTATTTTTTAGTAATCCTTCTTTAATATTACCTAATCTATTTTCTTTTAATACTTCTATACCTTTCCTATAGCGTTCTTTAAATTCTCTAGTGGTTCCTAGGTAGTCTTATTATAGCCTATTTACTTAATCTTATACTATATTTTATTATTAACGTCCTTATAACTAATAATCTTTAAAACTTACTATTTATCTTCTTCTTGTCCTCTATATATATCTGCTTCGTAAACTAGTAGCTTAATATTCCTATATACTAGCTCTAGTATTGCGATATACTATATAGGGTAGATTTTTATTTTAGCTAGTAGGTTTAACTTAAACGTAACCGGTAAAATCTTCTATATAATTTCGAAAGGCCCTAGTCTAACATAGTCTAGCTTCTTACTTAGTTATTAACTCTTAAAGTTTTTATATAGTAGCCATACTTTATCTCCCTCCTTAAGATCTAGTCCCTTAGATCTCTTAGCATTATAATATTTCTTTATTCTTTATTATACTACCTTAGCCGTTTCTATAAGGTTTTTATAAAGATTTATTAATGTCTTTATCCTTTACTTAGCTATACTGCTTATCTTCTTTACTTAATATAGCGATAATAATATTCTTAGCTTATACCCATAATTCGCCTTAAATAGTAACATACCTATTCCTTCTTATAGTGTTATATTGTATATAAACTGTATAACTAATAACAGTAATACCTAATTATTCTATACGTGATTAATATAGTGCCTTAGATACTGCTCTAGTATTTAGTTTAATCTTTCTATTTAACTATCTATCTATAGATAATATACGGTAGAAGTTACTACTTAAACTTCTTAATACCTTCTAGAATGCTGCTATAAATCTTAAATCTTTATCTAATATAATCTTACTTAGTGCTCTATATCTTGCGAATACTTCTTTAACATAGATTTTAGCGATATCTTCTGCTAATATCTCTTCTATACACGCTATAAAGTATCCCCACTTCATAAGCTTATCTACTATTACTAAGATTGCGTTATAATCTTGTCCGGTAATAGGATCTCTTAATTTTGGCAACTTAATAATAAAGTCCCATAATATGACCTCCCATAGTCTCTTTAGTATTTTAATAGGTTATAGCCCTCCATATGGCTTCTACCTTATTAGTTTATTTCTTTAGCAATCTAAATACTTTCTAGTGACCTCCCTAGCTATCCTCTAGATTCCGTCAATAATATACTCCTCCTAGAGTCTTAACACTAAGCCTATAGCTCCATTATGTCCTTAAGTTAGTCCCTTATGGAAATCTTCTACAAAGTGCACTGCTATGCTTTTTGGGATGTACTTTACTTCTTAGTTTTCGTATATATCCAACTATAGGTCTTTTAGCTATGCTTTTAAAATCCTTTATACCTAAAAGCTTTTTAATAACTTATAAACTTTTTCTAACTTGTCTTCTTAAGTTATTATAATCTTTAGATAATTATACCTAATTAATCTATCTATATCTTTTCGCAATAAAGCCCCTAATGGCTTCTTATCGTTTTATAGTTTAGCTTTTTAACTTAAAGCGTCTACTTTTATGTTATCTATACCCTTAGTATACTAAATCTTAAAATAGTATTCTATAAGCATCTCTACCCATCTAACCTATCTTTAGTTAAGTTCCTTTATTGTTAGAAATCCTATTAGGTTCTTATAATCTATCTTAACTATAAATAGTTTCTCTATGCTTTATAAAAATGCTCTCTATTTTTTTAATACTATAACTATACCTAATAACTCCTTATTATAGATGTTATAGTTTAATTCTAGTAATATTATCTTCCAACTATAGTATGCCACTAGATGCTATCCATTTGGATGCCTTTATATAAAGCATACTCCTAATAT
>Ga0307515_10018176_pt1 | contig 12752 bp, 4 predicted proteins | sample 17_EM_MG_FD_194513 | JGI IMG/M metagenome (GOLD analysis project Ga0307515, IMG submission 194513) | Populus trichocarpa ectomycorrhiza microbial communities from riparian zone in the Pacific Northwest, United States - 17_EM | ecosystem: Host-associated > Plants > Roots > Unclassified | place... | reverse complement strand
TTTCTCTTAAATTAAAAAAAAAAAAAAAAACCATTTGTCTTTAGTCCAAGGTCAATTTTGTCTTTTCACTAATTTTTTGGTTATTATTAAGTGCGTTAAGGGGCAAGTTAGTCTTTTACATTATAATAAATATCATATATAAAAAAGTTAATGACGCGTGTGAACGCATGCTTTTGAATGTGTCAACACGTAATTGTTGTTCATTGTCTTCAAGTAGCACGTATGACGTCACCTAACAACCAAACAACATCTTATTCTTCTTGGCGTCCCTTCCATTCCTAAATGACGCTTGTCATTGATAGGCATCCACTTTGGCACCAACAATCCTTTTTTTTTTTCTCCTCCTCGAATTTTGTATCTTTCCCCCTAAATTTTCAAAGCAGCCCCTTAATATTTATTTTCTTCATATTTTGGTACATGTTCTTTTGATTTCTAATTGTTTTTTCTTGTCGCTTTTGTGGATTTTTTTTATTTTTTAATTTCATTATTCAATCCCATTTTGTCATGTGTTGTTTTTCCACTTTGATCCTCATTCTTTTGATTTCTGATTTTTTTCTAACCTCTTTTGTGTAATTTTTATTGGTCTTCAATTTCATCCCCCAAAACAAATATATAGTATATTATTATTGTTTTTCAATTTGGTTTGATTTTTTTGTTCTTTTGTTAAAGTTATTTTTCTTTTCAATTTCACCTTTTAATCGAAAATTTATGGTTGCTCTCTATTTTTGGTTTTGAATATTTTTGTGTGATTGAGTTTTTTCTTCTTCCAATCTCATCCTTTATTATTTGAGTTGTTAGGGATTGAATTTCACGGTTTTTTCATGTTAGGTGTTTTCAATCTGATAACCTGGATCACGAGTTTGAAAAGTTAATGCGGGTCAATATATTTTTTTAACTTTTTTTTTTGGTTTCATCGTTCAACATTAATTTTTTTTATTTGGTTTTATGATTTTCTTCACTTTATTTTCTATCGGGTTATTTCAATATCATGACCTGGGTCGCGAATTGGTAAGTTAACTTGGGTTGACTCGCCTTTTATTATTCAAGTTACATGTCAATTATGTTATGTTGACCAAGGCCCCTTTTCCCCCTTTTGTATCCAATTTCATCATTCCATATATTTTTTTTCCAAGTTGTCATGATCGTTTTTTTAAAAAATATTTGTTTTTTTATGATTGTTGCCTATTTTTTTTATTGTAAGATTAAAATAAAACCAATATATTAGACTCCGTCAAGGCTATAACCTAAGTCATTGGTTTTTCTTCTTTAAAAAAAAAAAACAATTACAACACCTAAACATCATTTCTTATAGAAAAAACATGGAGCTGCAGCATAGCATGGGCCCACTTCTAATAATTACCTAATATATAAAGGACTTGGAAAGGCTTATGGGCTTCGCTATGGAACAATAAAGTTTCTATTCTTTTTTTTTTTAAGTTAGCCCCCCTTTCTCTATTTTCCTATTTCTTTTTCAATTTCATCTTTTTATTTTCTCAATTTCATCTCCATACCTTTTTTTTATCAATCATCCAGATTGCCATAGGATTGACCAAGTCGACTAGATCAAGTTGAAACAACTCTCACATGATTTAATTTTAAACCCGAGTTAGGCAAGTGGTCAGCTTGATAGTTTTTTTATGTCAATTTCATCTTTTTTTTTTCTCCATTTCACCTATAGACTTCTTTACCTATCAAATAGGTTGCTTTTGAAACGGTCAAGTCGACTGAGTCACGTTAGGAAAACTCCTACAAGATTTAATTTTAAACCTAGGTTAAGTAGGGAGTCAAATAAAGAGATTTTATTGTTGGCCTCCTAGGTCGAGATTTAATAACAATGTCAAATAGTTCTCTACAACCTCAATGTTTTTTGTTATGGTAAAAAAGTTCTCTAAAAAAGTTGGAGTGTTTATATTGTTCACCACATTATTATTTATATGAACAATGTAGTTTTTGTTTTGGTTTTTTTCTATGTTTGGTTAATGTTTTCATTTTTGTTTTTTTTTCCTTGCACTATTCATATTAGGTTTTTTTCTTGCACTTTTTTTTTCCATCCCTGTATCCATCACTAAACACCGATAGAAAAATTCTCTTGGTATATACCGAGGGAATTATAGTGGGAAAATAAAAAATGAAAAAAAAGCCAAACAATACAATAACATATAACTTTTATAGACAACATTACTGATGAAATTAACCCAATAGTAAAGTACTCCATAAATATACGGATGTAAATTTTTTTTAGTATATACTAAGGGAATTACGAAGGGTATTCTAATGGGATTCAAAAAAGACAAATCATATGGTGACATGGTATTTTTACTGACAGAATGACCGACAAAGTTACATGGAATAATTATGTTGGTAAGGCCTTCAATTATTTTTTTATTTATGACCTGACAATTAACCCTCATTTTCCCCATTTCTCTTTCTTCCTTATGTATTTTTTTTTCTGCAACAAACAACCACTTGTTTCCCCCTAATCTTAACACAATTCAACCTCCCACAACAAATTCGACCACAATAACACTCAGTTTTTCTACCCCTTTCTGTATTTTAACTCAATTTTAAAATATTATTTGTTTTTGCATATTTTTATAGTATATGTATTTTGTTTGAGTGTTTACTTGTTTTATAGTTTTTTCTTATACAAATTTGTCTTGTTTTATACAAATTTGTTTTATTCATGTCCAAACTTTTACATGTTGTACTATCTTGAAAATGCAGAGTTGACCGAGTGTAGAACATTTAGGCATTCTTGTTATAAACCCATGACTGACAGGGGAAGGACTCTTGTTGCGTATAGAAAAATTAGATACTTTCCAATCATACCTCAACTGCAGAGATTATCATGTTGTTACAGGTGTGCGGCGCCGCGACGATCATCCTTCCAGGTCATGGTTATCAGGGTTGGTTATGGTAGATGCGAGTGTAAAGAATAAGGAAATATTATATTTTATCAATAAAAACGGGAAAAAGAATCGTTACCTAGTATCATAGTAACTAGGAAACCTCATAGTTCGCGAGAGTTTAGGTAAGGAGACTGGTTGTGCAGGAAAAAGACATATCACCCCCAATGTACCCTACCTATGGTAAGCTGCTTTGTAGTTTGTTCTAAGTCATATTTTTATTTGTTAGTCTGTCTATGGTTTGAGAAAAGTTCTCCTCATTAAGGAGATCCCTATCTCATCGGGTTAGAACTTAACCAATCTAAAGCCCCCCCAAAAAAGTCTATTTAAGGTTTAAGAAAAGTCTTTTTCAGTAAGAAGATTCTTAGCTTATCGAGTCAAAACCTAACTATTCTAAAGGTCAAGAAAAAGAAATGTTTTTATTTGAAATTTTGGGCAAATTCTAATAGATAATCACAAACTTGTTGTGATACTCATTAAATGATTTTTTGTATTCTTCAAAGTGTAATATCCTAATAATTCAAAGCTGAAATTGGTGGTAATTTTTTTTTTGTAAGTCACTACATTCTGGATGCTTCCCACAATAGTATTCCAAGAATTAGTAAATAGGTTCCATTCATTAACATGACACAATACTTATATGATCGCGTAATTCATCATCTCCATATAACAAGTACTCCATACACATACCCACAACATCATATTTACATATACATAACTTTACATTATATCACAATAACATATACATAAGTTGACATTCCTATTCTAATATTATTATCGTTACGAGTTTAAACAAAAGTGTCGATCAACAACTATACAACTAATACATTCGATTTTACCAAATACATAACACCTAAAACATGTGATTACATAGTTCCTTTCAAAATATATCGGCCCGTAAATCGGGTTTCCTTACGCACCTTATTGGGGTGACGTCCCTGTAACAGTACAAAGATAAATACAAGAATTGTAAACAATTTAAACATAGCAATAGATAACTAAAGGAATATTAATGTTACTTTTCGTTCATAGCCTTAAAGAATATAGTCCTTTCGTTACTCCTTACATACGTAATATAACTCTTATTTTTTCATCAACTACCGAAGCTAATTATAATATTGAAGCTCGGTCATCCATCTCAAATGACATTAACCAATGTTAATCATAATACTCATCCCAGCCATCCTTCTAGAATGTCATTAGCTGAAGCTAATCATCAAACATAACCTGGCCATCTTTCTAGGATGACATTAGCCGAAGCTAATCATCAAAAACAACCCGACCATCCTTCTAGGATGCCATTAGCCAAAGCTAATCATAATACTCATTCAACATTCCATAATAGTTTAGTATTCACCACAACACAATACTAGATCTTTAGTAATGAATTCACTTAGAAGAATTAACATTATGCTAGAAAGGGGTGGAAGCCATACCTGTTCCTCCCGTGGGGTGTTCTCGTCTAGTCAAAGGTTCGATCCTGGTTGCACCACCTGACACATCAAATGATCATAAATCAGCACATTTGCATTTGGTAATCACATAATTGATCACCATGCATACTTCAAGAATACATATATTCACATTCGAGTGTTCCACGCATAATGCAATCACACAATGAACATCATCATATCAAGACACTTCTTTTTATTTTAAACGTGACCATTCACAGAAATCCTAATGTTTAATTCTCGAATTTCATAGTGAATTAGATTAGACCAATGACGAAGTAGTCATAATCATTAAATCATTTCTAATATGAAATTCTGTCGTAGAAAGTCATTAGCGAAGACTGGTTCGCTGGTGGCACAGAAATCATCAGCGAAAACTAGTTCGCTGGTGACAAAGAAATCATCAATGAAAATTGATTCCCTGGTGACACAAAAATCCTTAGTGAAAACTGGTTCTCGGTTGGAGTATGGAGCTTAGAATTTGTCAGCGACAACTGGGTTGCTGGTAACATAGAATTGTCAGCAAAAACTGGTTCTCGGCTAACGTATGGAATTTAGAATTCATTAGCGATAACTGGGTCGCTGGTAACATAGGATTTCAATGAACATCATCCACTGCTGACTTAGAAATCATCGACGAAATTAATCATGTTCTACATGCTTTTAACACACAAAAAAGAAGCCAATGAAGGAAGGGAAGAAGAAAGTGGGTTTCTTGGTCGAGAGGGGATGTTGCTAGGCTGGTGGTCTTGTTGGTAATCTCATGGTGGAGGTTCTTGGCAGTGGCAAACCGTGGTGGCGTTGTTTAGAGAAGAGAGGGATGTTAGTTGCTGGACAATGCTCTAATGGGGCAGACGGAGTGCACAACTTGACGCCCATAATATTACTATCTATATTGGTTGGTGAACAACTAGAAAATGTTGGTGGGACTACTAGGGAAGAAATAAATGAAACAGTAGGGCTAGTTGTAATGGTAGGGTAAGGTTTATTTATATTTTGTTTTCGATTCTTTCACAATTAAAAAAAAGAGAGAGTGGCTTGATATTGAGCAAAGGTTTGGTTTTATATAGGTTTTTTTGTTAAAGGGATGTGAAGCTCCATATAGGAACAATGGTGGTTTCTTTTTTTCTCTATATTTAAAAGAAAAAACTGGTGCAGGGGGTCGGTTTTTGGTGCTCTTCTTCTCTTCCCTTTATGCTAGAGCGGATCGTCCCTATTTATAGGGGATGAAGGAGGAGTGTTTGCTGCCATTTAGAGCCAAATCTCGACCATTGAGTCCTTTGGGATTAATCCTAACCATCAATGCCAAGCCAAAGGAAACTAGTACGCTACACCCATATTGTCAAAGGCTGGTCGAGTCTGTGGTTTTGGACTAGTGTTGTAGCAGCTACAAGGGGGTGAGGGTGGTAGTACTATTGCAGAGGGTGAGGGTGGTATGTGTTTTGTCTTGTTTGGAAGAGAAAACAAGTGCTAAATAGTCTTGCAAAAAGATATAAAAGCCAGCTACCTATTTTTCTCTCTTACAGGAGGTTGAAGACAATGCACAATGCCCCCTAAAACAATGTCATTTCCTCTTTTTTTTTTTACTAATGAATTACCAAAATGATGTCATTTTATATAAAACATGTCATTTCATTTAAATGAAACGTTGTTGTTTTGGAGCTTTCGATTCAAATTAGGTTTAAAAACTCCTCTCTCAATTTCAATCCTTAATTTTTTATTTATTAAATCAAGTCCTTAATTAAATTTTGACTTTAAGAATCAATTCAATTTTACCCTTGCCAGGTTTTAAAAACAATCCCCTCATTTCAACGCCTTTTCCATCTTAGTCCTTGGTTTTGGATTTATGTGAATTAATTCTAAATTGACCATTCAATTTTCAATTTTCTTCAACTTCACCCTTGTTTTCAACCGAATTTGGACCCTGAATTCACATGCCTTATGCATAATAGTTCTCGACCTTGAATTTCTTCAATTTGACCCTTGATTGAGTACCGAACTTTGATTTTCTTGCAATTATGTCCCTGATTTCAATCAATTAAACTTAAAAACAAAAAATTTAGTCCTCTAAAATTCTAAACTTTTCAATCAAGGCCAAATTAAACTTTAAAACTTAATTTTCACCAATTAAATCCATAATAAAATTAATTTGACCCATTAAAATTTCAATTAAGTATTTGCACTTAATTAAATCTTTTAATTTGACCCAAATTAACTCTTGAACTTAATTTTTGTGCAAATTCATCCGATAATCATTTAATTTAACCTTGTATCTACATTGTCTTTCAAACATGGGTATAATTGGGTTTTTCATTTTGTCGAAAACTCCATCTTGGTTTCTTCATGTATTTGAAACCTTTCTCAGCCTGATCTTACCCATTTTTTCCAAAAGAAAAATGATAATTTTAGGGGAAACCTAAAATTAGGTTATGACACACGACACCAATTGTATGATGCGGTGGATGAAGTAATGGTACACCCTTTTAATGGTTAAGCCTAGAAATACTTTAATAGTGTGCATCCTCAGTTTTCAGTAGAGACGAGGAGCGTGTGTCTTAGGTTATTCACAGACATATTCAATCCATTCGGGTCATTTACTGCTCCTTATTCTTGTTGGCCGATGATACTCACGGTTTATAATTTTCCACTAAGGATGTGTATGAGGTTGGAGTTCATGTTTTTATCTACGGTTATACTTGGTCCTAATAGTCTAGGTCGAAATATAGATGTTTGTCTTTGACCATTGATTGATGAGTTGAAGTAGTTGTGATCATCTAGGATTTTAACTTATGATGTATTAAGAAAATATTATTTTCTAATAAAGGCAACTTTGATGAGGACTATTAATGATTTTCTAGCTTATGGAATGGTTTCTGATTGGAGCGCGCATTGAAAACTAACATGTTCATACTATATGGAAAATAACAAGGCATTCACGCTAACAAGTAATGGTAAAACATATTTTTTTTAACTGCCACTGGCAGTTCTTACTAACGAATCACAAGTTCAGAAAGAACAAAAATGACTTTTTTTTGGCAGAGTTGAAAGTGATGTTGAACCGCTGTTTCTTTTGTGTAAAGAATTTTATGACATGGTGTTAGAGGATGGTGACATTATGTTTGGTTTTCAATCTGGTATGTAGAAGTTTTCTAGTTTTGGTTTCACCCACAATTGAGTAAAGCGAAGTATTTTTTAAGAGCTTTCTTATTGGAAGACCAATCTCCTTTGCCATAACATTAATGTCATGCAAATAGAAAAGAACGTGTTTGAGAATATTTTCAACACAGTTATGAACATGAAGGGGAAGACAAAGGACAATATCAAGGCTAGAATGGATACAACTTTGTTTTGTCACAGTAAAAATATGAAGTTGGGTCACAGGTCGCGAAGCCCAAAGCCAGCTTCGCCTTAGACAAGAATTCATAGTTACTTGTCTACCAATGACTTAAAAGTCTATGTTTTCCTAATGGACGTGCATCGAACATATCAACGTTGGTGAATTTGAAGGATTGCAGATTGTATGGAATGAAAAGTCATGACTGCCACGTGTTTATACAAACACTCATTCCTTAAAAGCATCAAACACTATTTTACATTGATGGAAATACTGACAAACTGTATATTACATACGGGTATAGCGACAAAATGTCCATTGATATATTCCAGTGACTATGCGAATTACTCCCTGACACTGATCATGATGTTCATTACATACAAGTATACTAATAGAATGTGTCTATCGGTATATTCCAATGACTATAGGAACTGTTCACCTCTCAATGTGCTGATAATTAATATTCTTTTGACTATTCACTTTTTTCTCATCGATATCACCGATGAAATGAAAAGTCTCTAGTAATATTTAGAGGGCTTTCTAAAAATTTTTTGTGCAAGTTAAAAATTTCCATTTTACTTTATAGACAGAATCACCATTGGTAATTCTATTAGTAAAACTAAATTATAAGACCAGAATCAAAATAGACGGGGTTTCATCTTCTTCTTTCTTCTTCTATCGTCTTCTCTCACACAACCAAAATCAAGCATTCTCTTCTCTTCTGTCTCTCTCCTTCTCAGCTGAAATCAAGCATTCTATTCACTTCTCTTCTCATCCTAAGGTATATTATCTTTCTTCATTTTTCTTCTTATTTTTCTTTTCTTTAGATTTATTAACAATCTCTTTTCTTTTATTTTTTTGATTTTTTTTCTTTTTTAATTATTAGCTCAAATTAAGCACGCCATTAAGGTAAGAATTTTTTCATTCCTTTTTTTGTGTTTTGTTTTGCATTATTTTTTTCATCATTATTTTTGTTTAGTTTAGAGTTCTTAATAATTTTATGAATTAATAAATGTATTGAATTTTAGTTGTTATTGAAATAATTTTTGCATTATTTTGTTGAATCTTAGTTTTTTTTTTTTCAAATTTGTTGTTCAATTTCAATTAAATATGTATGATAAATTTTAATTATTATTTTGTATTTATTCCATTTAGAATATTTTTTTGTAAATTTAGGATTAAAAATATTATCACTTAGAAAACATTATGTTGAATTTTAGTTGTTATTTGATTAGTACTTAAAAGTGCATTTTTATCAAGGTTTTATATCATCATTTTGCACTTGAAGTATCAATAACTCCTTAACTAAAGCATATGTTATAATAACAAGTCTGATACCATAAGATACCTTTAATTTATGGTAAATGTTCATCTTAAATGTAGGCCTATTACATAAATGAAAGGATTAATTGATGAGTTTAAGTACGGAAATTGAAAGGACAAAGAGAGGGCCAAACTTAGAAAAGAGATGCTGGTTCAGTCCAAACTGGAACACTGTTTGGTCATTGGGTCATATTTGGAGCTGTAGATCTTGGATTTAGGTCTGCTTTATATGGATGGAAATCTAATACATAGGCCTAAAACGTTCATGAGGAGTCCAAGATTTAAAAAGGCCGTTTTCAAGTCCAAATTGTAGCAACAACGGAGAAGTCCAAATCTGTCCTACAGCCCAGACACTGTTCAGTGTTCAGCCCATATCTCGAGTTCTAGAAGTCCAAATGACCTCAACGTTTTTTTCTTGGAAAGCTGAGACAATTTCCTAGAACTTTCATGATTTAAGTCTGTTCAAATTATGACATTATCAATGATGTTTTTGGCAGACAAGAAGATAATGATTGTTACTAAGTCAAGATATGGCCACCCACTCAACAATTAGTCAACAAATTAATAGTTCTGAATTTTGACCTATAAAAGGAGGCATTTGCCATGTATTTAGGCATCTTGGTTTTCATATGAAGATCATGCTCTTGCTCTCTCTTTATATTTTGTAATGCTTAAGTTTTGCTTATATTAATCTCTTGCTTATGCTTTTCATTTCCTTTCCTTTTTTATTTATGTTTCTCTCTTTCATTCTGTTTAGCTGAGTTTATCATGTCAATGTGAAAAGGTTACACTAATGGTGTAAGAATAAGTATAATACAAACTCAACATGGACCTTAATGTTTGATACTAACATGTTTTATATTTGTTATCTTGTTCACTTTTAATACTTTGCTTGTTCAATGGTTAATCTAGATTTATGTTGTATAACCCTTGGTACAACAAATACTTGGCACTTTCATAGCCCAACCGTATGGTATAACCGACACTTGTGCTATGAAAGAAACTTGATTTGTTGTTAACATAAGTTATAATCATGAATGCCTGACAACATTTACAAGTATTAGCATTATTCGAATAAGATAACTAATGTAATCATGTTAACAATTTATAATCCGATTGGAACCTCCTTTATGTGTGGTTTCCAGTTGAGTTTATACTATACTTATTTGAAATACCATTAGTGGATCCTCTAACCTTGACAATTATTTTATCCTTGTTTAATCCTTACATCAATATCACATCTTATAGCTCTCTTTATTATTACTATTATTATTGTTGTTGTTGTTGTTATTTATAATTTATACAATTAACCTCCCTGTGGTTCAATCCCGGTTTTGCCGGGTTATTTATTATTTCGACACTCCTACACTTGGGAGAAGATATCAATCTTTTGGTCATGTCAAGTTTTTGGCGCCGTTGCTGGGGAGGTAAATTCTTGTATAAATTATAATATTTATTTTATTTTCTCTTCACTTTTCATTTTATCTAACTTTTGTTTTGTTTTGTTTTGTTTCCTTTTCTTTTCTTTTCTTCCTTTTATTCTCTTCCTACACATGTATAAGAGTTTGATCACGTACATTAAGTGGTAGACTTTGTAGGGTATCCTTATCATTTTCAGAAAATATGGCCGAAGAAGATAACCAGTCGCTTCATAATGAGAATAATGAGAATAACCGAGTTAGAATACTTAGAGACCACATGAATCCCATAAAAACAAGTGCACCCTCATGCATAGTTTTTCCTCCTGATGCATCTCATTTTAATTTTAAGCCAAGCATTATTCAACTTTTACCTTCTTTTCATGACTTAGATGTAGAAAATCCATACTTGCATTTAAGGGAATTTGAGGAGGTCTGTAACACCTATAATGACTCAAATTGTAGCATGAACACCATCAGATTAAAGCTTTTTCCTTTTTCATTAAAAGATAAAGCTAAAACATGGCTATAAAACTTGAGACCTGGATCCATTCGTGTTTGGGATGAAACGCAACATCAATTTTTAAAGAAGTTTTTTCCATCTCATAGAACAAACTCTTTCAAAAGACAAATCTCACATTCACTCAAAAATCAGGAGAAACATTTTACTAATGTTGGGATAGGTATCGAGACTTGCTTAATACTTGCCCTCATCATGGTTTTGAAACATGGAGATTGGTTTCACATTTTTATGAAGGGTTAACACCTAGAGATAGGCAAATGGTTGAATTGATATGCAATGAAACTTTTGAGGATAAAGACCCTAATAAAGCAATGGAGTACCTAGACTTGCTAGTTGAAAATACGTAAAATTGGGACACTACAGGCACTTATGAGGCACCAAGTAAAACCCAACCTCATACATCTAGTGGAGGTATGTACAACCTTAGGGAAAATCATGACCTCCAATCCAAGTTTGCATCTTTAGCTAGAAAAGTCGAGGCACTATAATTAAAAAAGAGTGGTCAAGTAAAATCTGTTCAAAACATTGTGTGTCAAATCTGTGAAACCAATGAACATTCAACCAATGACTGTCCAACTTTGCCTTCTTTTAAGGAATGTCTCCATGAACAAGCCCATGCTTTAAACAGTTTCCAAAGTCCCAATCATAACCCATACTCGCAAACATACAACCCTGGTTGGAGAAATCACCCAAATTTCAATTGGAAGAGTGATAATAATAATGCACAAACTTCACAGCCACTGTTTCAAGCACACCATAATTTCCAAAATTCTCATTGATATGCACCTCCTTATGCTCCACCTCCTAGAAGAAATCTTGAGGAAACATTGCATGCATTCATTGAAAAGCAAGAGACAATCAACACTCAACTTGCTCAAAGCATGACAGATTTTAAAGATACTCTTGCAAAATTAACATCTGCTCTTAATTTTCAAGAGAAAGGTAAGTTTTCATCTCAACTACAGCAAAATGCAAAGGGGCAATAGAATGTGAATGCAAGTAGTTCTGGAAACCAACACATGGATTAAGCCAAATTAGTCATCACTCTTCGCAGTGGTAAGGTTATTGAAAAACTCATTCTTGAACCTTGTGAGAAAGATGATGAGTCAATCTTTGAGGGTAAGGAAGGGGTTGAATCTGAACATTGCAAAGAAAAGACTGATTCCCCGCCAGCGCTTTCATTTCCACATGCCATGACCAAACAAAGAAAAGTCAATCACAACTCTGAAATCTTTGAAACTTTCAAACAAGTAAGGATCAATATACCTTTATTGAATGCTATTAAACAGGTACCTTCTTATGCTAATTTTTTGAAAGATCTGTGCACTTTAAAGAGAAAACTGAATGTGAAAAAGAAAGCATTTTTAGCCGAACAAGTAAGTGTCATTCTTCAGAAAAATAATTCTTTGAAATATAAAGACCGTGGTTGTCCTACAATTTCATGCTTTATTGGAGAACATAAAATTGAAAGAGCTTTACTTGATCTTGGAGCTAGTGTGAATTTACTTCCATATTCAGTTTTTCAGAGTCTCAATCTAGGTGAGTTAAAACCAACTTCTGTAACTCTTTTACTTGCCGATAGATCTGTAAAAGTGCCTAGAGGAATAATTGAAGATGTGTTAGTACAAGTCGATAAATTCATTTATCTTGTGGATTTTATTGTCTTGGATACACAACCTGTTGAAGCATGTAATTCATTTCCTGTTATTTTAGGACGTCCGTTTCTTGCAACTTCTAATGCATTGATTAATTGTAGGAATGGACTAATGAAGCTATCATTTGGAAACATGACATTGG
>Ga0307515_10018175_pt1 | contig 12753 bp, 1 predicted proteins | sample 17_EM_MG_FD_194513 | JGI IMG/M metagenome (GOLD analysis project Ga0307515, IMG submission 194513) | Populus trichocarpa ectomycorrhiza microbial communities from riparian zone in the Pacific Northwest, United States - 17_EM | ecosystem: Host-associated > Plants > Roots > Unclassified | place... | reverse complement strand
CGCACTATACCTAAAGAATCTACTTAATTCCACTAACCTAGGAATTTTACTAAATTCTACCGGTATAAGACTCCTATTAATATCTACTAAGAATCTAAAAATTCCACTAAATTCTATAAGTTATTACTAAGTACTATACCGCCCCAAACTAAGTAGAAGCTTAAGCTTAATATATAAAACTACTAGAAGAACTAATATCCTATAATAAAAAGAATACTTAAAGAACCTAAACCTAAATTTAATACTAACTCCGTACCTAATACTAAACTTAAAGCCAAATAGGAAACTATGTAAGAAACTACGGACAACCTAAACGAACTTAATACTCTAAATATCCATATAATTGGAGCTACCCCGCTAGCGCGACTTGCTAAGAAACCCGAATATATAATCTTTGCTATTACTATAGCTAATATTAAGAAAGCCTTAGCACTAAAGAAACACACTAACCCTGCCACGAAGATACTAGTAGAGTATTATTACCGCCTAGATGCATTCTTACGAAAGAAAGGTAATAAGCTACTAGAATGCTAATTATATAGCTATAAGATTATACTTAAAGAAGGAAAGTAGCCTGGATTTAGACCCCTATATAGGATATTCTAAAATAAACTCTAAGTGCTATAAAAGTATTTAGACGAGAACCTAAGTAAAGGATTTATTAGAGTAAGCTTGTCGCCTATAGCTATACTAGTAATCTTTATTAAGAAACCTAGCGGCGGTCTGCGCTTCTATATAGACTACTAAGCTCTTAATACCGTTACCGTTAAGAACTAATATCTAATCCCGTTAATATAAGAGATACTAAACAGACTAAGTAATGCTCGCTACTATATAAAGCTTAATATTATCTCTATATTAACCGCCTCTATATTATAAAAGGAGATAAATAGCTTACTGCATTTTATACTTAGTATAGATTATTTAAATACTTAGTAATACCCTTCGGCCTTACAAACACTCTAAGCTCGTTTTAATATTACGTAAATAACACCCTATATCCTTACCTAGATATCTTCTATACTACTTATATTAACAATATTTTAATATATAGTAATAACCTAACTAAATATTAGAAATATATTAACCTTATTCTATAAGCCCTATACGGAGCTAGTCCATAATTAAATATAGATAAATACAAGTTCTATAAAACGGAAGTCCTATACCTTAGACTTCTTATTTTTATAAATAGTATATAAATAGACCTAAAGAAGGTCGAAGTAATTATAAACTAGTAAGAACCTAAGAACGTTAAGGATATAAGAGCCTTTGTAGGATTTGCTAACTTCTACTAATAGTTTAATAAACTTAAGCTTAAGCTCCTTAAACACGTATATAACCTACTAGTAGCCGGCTAGCTAGGCTAAGGAAAAACCCTAAAGCTACTCTAACGGGAGTATTACTGGCTAAATATGCATAACATGATATAAAGGTACGTCTTTAGCTACTATATCTACTAATAAGCTAAAGCTTTATATAAGACGTATAATGGCCTACTAAAGCTACTGCCTATTCCGGACCGAAGATAAAAGGATATCTTAATTAACTTTATTATTGACCTCCCCGTAAGTAAGGGCTGTATAAACATTATAGTAGTTATAGACCAACTATCTAAGATAAGGCACTTAATCGCCTGCCCTAATATACTAACACCTACTGTTGCTTAACTATTTCTAGATTACGTATAGAAACTCTATAGACCCCCTAAAACGATTTTCTTCAATAAAGGCAGCCAGTTTATCTCTAACTACTTAACTCCATGTTAAAGCACTACTATTTACTATATATTACCTAGAAATAGACAGTTAAACGGAATATATAAACGCTATAATGGAATAGTATATCCGGATATATACGTCGTATTTTTAAAATAACTGGATTAACTAGCTTGCATTTGCCGAGTTTACTATAAATAATTCCGTCTTAGAAATTATAAAGGTCTCCCCGTTTTTAGCTAACTATGGCTAGTATTTATAAATGGGTTTTAAACCCTTTAGCAACGTTCCTTGCCCCGTTTATTACGCCTTATAAATTATAGAAGTAAATTAATTTATAAAAAAGATAGAAGAACTGTAATAGTTCCTTACTAATAAAATAATATAGGCTTAATTTATCTATAAAGCCGCAGCGAATAAGAAATAAACCCTAGTACTAGCCTACTAAATTGGTAACTTTATCTAGCTAGATATAAGAAATCTAAATATAAAACGACCTACTAAGAAACTTAATTAAAAGAACGCTAGCCCTTATAAAGTTAAAAAGATTATCTCCTCTTACTTCTATTAATTAAAGCTCCCTAATGCGGTTGGAATCTACCCCATATTCTACACGTTAGTGCTTTACCTTACTACCCCTATATTAGATACCCTACCTAAATAGATATAGAACCCTCCCCTACCAGTTAAAGTAGATAGTAAGAATAAATGCTTTATTAAAAGAATTAATAATATTAAGTATAATAAACGAAAACGCTAATATATATATCTTATAAAATGGAAAGGCTTTATTAAGCCCTTATAGGAACCAGTTAACTCTATAGAACTTATATAAGACGTAAAAGACTTTTACACACTTTACCTAAAACTACTATAACCCTATTTTATAGAAGCTTAAGTTTAAAGGGGGGCTGTAAGGGTACTTTTGGTCCCTTACTTGGCTACATCCTAGGAGCTCTCAGGGGCTGCCAAGGCTAGCCTTCGGCTAGGCCTTGGCCACCCCTTATAAGCTCCTCGGGCTTACAGCCTCCTTCCTCCCCCATCGGTTCGTCTTCGTACGAGGCTATTGCCTACTCTTTACCATATCGTCCTCTTCCATCGACTCCCTATGTAACTCATGCTCGGCTTGCCTGCTCCCTACCGTATACCCTAGCAATACTGCCTTACAGGGGGCACTGTTATAGAACACCCCTATAATACCTTATATATATCTACCTATTTCCACTAACTTAGTAACTAGAGACTGACTATAAGACGGCAATCTAACGGCAATTTACCATATTCTGCCATATTCTGCTATATTCCACTAAGTTCTACTAAATCCTATTAAGTTCTGCTAAAACTACCACCTAAATCCTATTCTACTCCGTATACGTATTAACTAAGCAACTAAGTCTATAATATATACTCTTTCTTCCCATTTCCTATCTTCTTTTCTTATGCAACGTTTTAATTTTATTATACAGTTTATATACATAGCTTAATAATATCTACTTTGCTATATATTATCGTCGCTTATACATACTCCGTGACACTTATAAGCTATAGCTTACCTTAAGAGCTTTAGCTTTAAGATCCTATATAATCTTGTAAGCTACGGCTTATTAAGGACTATAGCCCAACCTAAAGACTCTTCGGTTATTAGCTAAAAGGGCTACTAAGACTTAACTGTAGGCGGTTATCTCTTAGAGCTATACTTACCTCAAGCTTCGGCTTAAAGATTTTATATAATCTTATAAGCTACAGCTTACTCTAAAAGCTTTAGCTCTTAGATTCTATATAATCTTTTATGGAGCTATAGCTCTAACCTAAAGACTCTTTGGCTACTAGCCTAAGGGCTACTAAGACTTAACTATAGGCAGTTGTCTCTTCTTAAGCTACGGCTTACTTTAAGAGCTATAGTTTGCTTAAAAATGGCAATAGCTTATTCTTTAGCTACGGCTTTAATCTAAAGCTACGGCTAAAGTAAGAGCTATAGCTTTAAGATTAATTGTAGAGCTCCTAGTAATAAATATATATATATTTAGATCACTTATTATATTTATATTATTAAGGCCTTTAGATATTTATTATCGCGATAATATTGCAATATTAGCTTCATAAGTAATATTACTAGGCTTGGCAAGGTGTTAAGGGAGGTAATCGTCCTTAAAGTCCTTCTAAATCATTACCCCCCTTCTACCTTTTAAATTAATAAGCTTATTAATAGCTCCTTTCTCTATTCTAATACAATCCTACTTCTTATCTATAATTTTAAACACTCCATTTGCTTAATATTTATATAGCTAAGGCTTATTCGCTGCTAGGATATTATTTGCTAAGCTCTTAAGAAGATACGTTCTAGCTTGGCCGATATAGATAGTATAGATAAAAAAGCTATTGCCATACGGTAGAGCGACTAGTAGTTAGTATAGTTACTTAGATTAAGCTACTAGTTGAGGGTAATAGTTCTAGAAGGCAGGCTTATAAGAAAGGCGTTAATAAAGTATTTAAATTCGTCGTTAATCGCATTAAGAGTTAACTACTTTTAGCTCTAAATATTATACCTATCTAGCTTTTAATTATAATTAGAGGCCTCTGCTATTGCTTCTATATTAAACTTCTTATACTTTTTTACCTAAAGCCTTTAAGTTATATTAACTACTGGCTTCCTTTATAAGGCCTTTTAGTTGCAATTAATATAGGCCTTCTATTAGTAAGGAGTAAGTAGTAAAGTAGCGCTATACGCGTAACCTTATAAGTCTTAAGGTAGCATTTATTAAAGGCGTGTTAACTAGTGCGTAGTATATCTAATAGTTAGTAATACTAGTAGCGTAGCTGCCAAGAAGCTAATTATATTAGTAGTTAGTTAGTATATATTCTATAGCGGCCTATAAAGCCCTACTATACGCATCTATATTGCTATAGATAGAAATATTATCAGGAATCTATTCCTCTTAATAGCTAAGTATAGAGGCAATAGTAGAGAGCCGTTATAGCGCGTATAGCGCTGTTATAGCAACTTTATAGCGTCAAGCCTATAACGTATATATCGCCTTTAATAATACTAGGAGCCTTACTACCTCCGCTTAGAGCTCCTGCTATACTATCTAGAGAGGCCTATTAGGGGAAACTAGGATATAAAAACTACCTAATATATAACTACCTAGCTTGTAGCTAGGCCTAAAACTAACCTTATCTAGCTAGCTAATATAAATATATCCTAGGCGTATAATAGGACACCCTTAAGCTTATACTAGCTAAGACTAAAAAGATATAGATAAAGCTCTAGGTAGCGGAAATATAGGCTAGCTTTAACGGCCCTATAGCGTTCGACTTATAGTTAACTTATAGGAGGGTCTTAATAGGCGTAGTATACGTAACCTAACGCATATATATATAGAGGAGGTTTTAGGGAAATATAGGCCAGTTAGATAAGAACTCAATAATTAGAGATATAGGCCGGCTTATAAAAAGGGGGGATATAAGCTTAATTAGTAGAAGAGGGGGAAGTAGGTTACCTAGTACGGGACCTAGCACCTTTATAGCCCCCTTCTATAAAACACGGTCAGCCTATTATAAGGAGACTTTTATAGGTAACGCGAAATAGGAATTAAAACCTCCTACGGGGCGTAGTGCGTACTAGCTACTACTAGCTCTAAAGACCTTACCCCTTAATTAGGCTTTAACCCTTAATACAGCTAGTAATTTAACTTACTTTTCTATATATATAGTCCCTTTTTGTTAGTAGGCCATATAAAGGGTTTATTATTCTTTAACTATTATACTATATACCTTTTGTAATAATTACAAACCCCTAAAAACAATTTTAATTTTATAATATTCTCTAATTTCTACTAATTAACTATAGCTCCTACTTTCTTTAGGTCTATATTAATATAACCTAGTTTAATAATAAATCTTATAAAATCAGTGTTTTTTTATAAAGAACTTATATTTTTTAATTACTCTTAGTATATATTCTTCCTTTAGTCTTTTTAAAACCTATTTAATATATTCTCTATACTCTTCCTTAGTTAATAAGTAGATAATATTATTATTAAGGTATTCTTTTAATATATTATTAATTTATTTCTAAAATGTTACTAGTGTGTTTATAAGTCTAAATTTTATAACTAATAGCTTATATAGCCCTTCCTTTAACCTAAAGGCTGCCTTCTATTTATTACCTTCCTTAATTCTAATCTAGTAGTACGCCTATTTTAGATTTATCTTTATAAAGATTTATATATTACCTATTCTATTTTCAATTTTACTAATTAAGAGTAAAAAATATTTATCTTTCCTAGTAATGTTGTTTAACTATTTATAGTTAATACATAGCCTAAATTTTCTATTCTTCTTTAGTACGAACAGTACTAGATATCCTGCTAATAACTATAATAGTTAGATATATCCCTTTTATAAGTTCTTCTAGATAAACTCTTTAAGTACTCTTAACTTCTCTTAAATAAGCTTATATATTAGCAAAAACCTTAGACTTATTTCTAGTTCTAACTCTATTTTAGAGTCTTATACTATATATTTAAATAGCTTTTTACTATACTTATAGTATCTATTTAGTATATAACTTAAGCCTCTCTCTGTTTCTTTATATATTGCTTTAACTTAGTACTATATTAACTTAGTTTATTATTATATCTTATATTATTAAGTATCCTTAATATTGACTTAGCCTATAATCTAATTAATTCTTAAATTATATTCTTATAACTAAGGTATCCCTAATACTGCCTTATTCTATTCTAATAGTAGAATATTAAAAAATATTATAATTTATCTTCCTTTAATAGTTATTTAAATACGTCCTATTTTAAGATTAATAATACCTCCATTATAGGCTATTGGATCTCCTAACATTATAACTAATAAATAAGGAAGCTCCTTCTATCTATAAGGTAGTTCTATTTACTTAACTACTACTAGTAATATATAGCTCCGTATTACTCTACTATCTATTAATGCTTTAAACTACTAATCTTACCACTTAACCTATTAATTTAGGTGTTATCCCTAAATTGCTTTAAGGGTTTAAGGCTCTATTACTAGCTCCCTTAGGCCCTATAAGCCTTACCTTTTCCTTACTATTAGCTACTAGATTTTATTTATACTTAGTCTACTTTTAACTAATATTTAGTTTGCTTCTTTTCTTCTATATACTATAGATATGTATTTTCTAGGCATTCTCACTACTATTATCTATTTAGGCATTTTCCTATAAGGAATCATTTTAATTAGAGTATTAAGTTATCTAACTCCTAAACTTCTACTAGATACTAACTATATATATACTTAGCATGTCTATATTATTACTTATTTAGCGCCTAATATATCCTTACTAGATACATTTTTTTTTACCTTTAGTGCTTAGTATATACTATACTGGTTATCTATATATGCGATTTATACTAATATATAATACGCTAAGTGTCCTAGGTTAACTCTTGGCTCATTTTTACTCTTAAGTTTAAACCTCTATCTAGTAGATCTATATATTAGTACTATATTTACTAGTACTAAGATTTACCCTTTACTTCTTTGGTCCTTTAATCTTTTTTCCAAAATTTTAGATAGTATAATTAATACTCCCTTAATATAAGCTATACGTCTTTTTATAATTACTTAGTCTTAAATAACTCTTTTATCTAGCTATATATAGAAATCTTTCTATTTATTATTATGTCGCTACCTATGCCGCTTTTAGTATAGCTCTATAAGTATATACAATCTATTTATAAGAAAGTATCTTATTATTGCTGTATTATAATAGTCTTTAGTATACATTTCTTTAAACCTAGTTAAGATCCCTAGATTTTCTTCTTATTTTAGTTCTTTAAGCTACTTTACTCTAAGCGTGCCTACTTTAGGCCTATTAGTAACTTTTTATAATAGTAGTCCACTTCTTAGTCTACCTAGTATCCTTAACCCTTAGTAAACTCTCTATTCTTACTATACTTTAATCTAGTACTTAATTTATATCTAGTCTTTTAGTTTATATCTAGCTATTAAATTCTTTAAATTCTTTAAATTTAGTAATTCTAGTATTAATTATTTAACTATAAGGCTAAATAATTTGTTTACCTAATATAGATACTCTTGTTATAAGGGAACTAGGAGTTCTTAAGATTAATATAGTAAAAAAAGGCTTAACTCGGCACAATCGGTCAATAGAGGATACTATCTGTATTTAACACATTACAAATAGCTATCCCCCTACTAGAGCAGCTGCTTGTGGTTTTATCTAGCGCTATCTAGTTAGGACTTTACCAGATTAAGATAAAGCCTCTAATCGGTCTAATTCTATCTATAGCTCGGACCAGATATACCTTGTTACCCTAACTTAGGTCTACTCAGGCTCCGTATAAGGCGGTAAGTCCTCCTCTACTCCGATTGTTACCAGATCGTCACTGTTTATAACACTTATTTACTTATTAAAATCCTAGCTCTCTAAAAATCTATATCCCGTACTTTTTTTATTCATCTTTAAACTAAGCTACTACTTTTTTTTATTACTTTTTATCTATGATAGGTCCTTGGGCTCCTCTTATCTCTTCTTAAAAATCTTAAGTCTTTAGCCTTTTACCTTTATTAAGTACTAAAATAGCTTATTATCCTATTTCTCTTACGTCTTATAAAGTAATAGATATTATATCTAATAGAGTCTTAATCTCTATTGCTAATTCCTATTCTATAATAGATTTAACCTCTATCTCTATTATTATATCCTTAAGGTCTGCGGATTTCTAATAAGTCACCTTTATTCCCTTATTGTCGCTACTAATAGTCTAATTATTTTAATTCTTAAATACCATTACGTTTTAATAAAACTAGTATAAAAGAACTTTCTCCGCTAACTACTAGCTAAACGTGCCATTTTAGTCCTAATCTAGTTTATAAAGTTAATTTTATTCTCTACCTAACTCTCTTATACCTTAGAGTTCTCCTAACTTAGGCTTTTATAGCTAATAGCTTATACTATACTTAGCGTCCTTATAAACTTAGCATGCGTTATTATAGTAAAATGCAAAACTTATAATTAAATATTCTTTTGTTCCTTATGGTATATTATTATCCCTTTATATATATATATTATCTACTAGTCTAGTTCCCTTTACTATATAGTTACTTTAACTACCTTTATAGTCTTTAGCAAACTAATCTTATTTCCCGCAATTTATATAAGCTTTATCTCTAAACCACTCTTTTACTATAAAGTCCGCCTAAACGTTTTCTACTATTAAGATCCCTAGTTTGGTCTCTACTCCTTAGACCATTAATTACCTAATCCTTATCCTTTAGGTTTTTATACTTTCTTATTTCTTTAGGTTTCTTTAGTACTACTTAAGTCTATTAGCTTTGCGCTATTCTATAGTATTCTCTTTATATATATTAGTCCTTACAATATTCTACTAAATTTATTGCTTTAGTATAACTAGTTATCCGCTTTAATAGCTTATTTAATTAACTCTTTTGTATAGCTTAGATCGTCTAATAGTATTATACTTACTTAAACTTTAACCTTTAGTCCTCCCCTATACTATACTATTAATACCCCTTAATTTTATTTAGTTTGCGCTAGTAGTATCTAGTACTATATTATATAATTTATTACTAATCCCTTTTATATAAGTTAATATAGTTTCCCTTTAGCTATTACTATTAATTCTTGATCTCTATATATCTATATAAGCCTACTAGCAAATCCTTCCTAGCTTAAAAATATATACTACGCCTCTAGGTTAGTAGTTGCTAATCTATTAGCTTATATCTCCATAAGATAAGGTTTAAACTACTTTAATATCTAACCCATTAAAAATAGTCCTATATCTACTACTTAATTTACTAATTTTGCTAGCTTAATTCCTTTATATTAAATCTTTAGCTTTATTTATATAAGGAATTCCTTAAGCTTATACTTTTTTCCTATAAATTATTTAATTAATAGTATCTTAATCTTCTCCCTCTTTATATCTTATAGTTGCTAAAGTAGTACCTAATTATTAGTATTATTTTATTCCACAATACTTCTAAGTTAATCTATTTTAACTACTTACAAGTTATTATCTTTATACTAGTGTTTCCTTATAACCCTAAGGTTATTAGTACTATAAATAGCATTAGAACTAGTGCTTTAGGTAGCATATTATTTAACTTTATTAATATTATAACTAGCTAGTAAATATATAATAAAGCCTTATAGGAAATACTACGGTAGACTTATTAATAGGCTAGGTATATAGGTAAATAAGAAGTTAATAACGTAAGTATAACTAGTAGAGTGGGTTACCTAATAGATTAACTCTAATTATATTCTAAGATTTACTATAAAGAAGAGAACTATCTAGATAGGGACTGTGGTTCTATAAGTATTTAATACTACACCTAAGAAATATACTAAGTACATTAGTATGTTAGCACATTAGTATATCCTACGTTCCTATATTTCTACGTTTTTATATTTTAAACTTATAACGTAATTAGCTACGCAACTTAGCTACCCCTTATTCTATAGCTTAATCGGTTTTAGCCTCCTATACTATCTTAACTAACCTATTTATATCTCTTTTTAGTAATCGTACTATTGCTAATATAAGGTCCGTAATATAAAAGCCCTATATATAACTATATAGACCTTAATGCTACTTAATTCTATATACCCTTAGGAACCAATAAATAAAGAACTTAAGCTATAAATAGAGAATGCTTTAGATATGGTAAAAAAGGATATATTTAAAGAAATCGCTAAACTTACCCTTTTAAAAAGGTCCGCCGTAGTTCCTCTTAGTCCTTAAATTATACTTATTTTATAAATTATACCTAGTCGCTATAAAGTATCCTACCTTTAATTAACTTAAAAAAAAAAATCTATTAGGTAAAACCTAAGTATATAGTTATATAGCTGCGAGGCATAGGCGACTTGCATACGACTCGCCTATAAGGTATATACGCGCTATATACCTAGGGAAATCCCTTCCTTACCTCGCACCTTAGATACCTCCTTTTCCCTTAAGGATTTGTCCACTTATACAATATACCCTATTGTTTTATTATTAGACTCCCTATCTACATCCTTACCTTATATTTAAATCCTTTTTAATCCCCTTAGGAGAATAGCCGGTTTAATTTTTCTATAATGTCTCTAAAAAGAAGACTAACGCCTATACCTAATGGTAACTCGCTAGCGATATAACCGCAAAACGACTTAGGATCTAGTGTAGACAAAACCGCTTAAAGCATACTAATAGAATCTAAACCATCCCCAGAACCTTAAAACGACTAAATATTTATAAACGCTAAAGACTAGTTCAACTTATATACTTAGGCTTAAGAAGAGCTTAGTAAGGTTACTAGCGTTCTACTAAATATTACTAACCTAAAGGAGCTAGATAAGCTAGCTAAGAAAATAGCTAACTTATAGAGTATTATTAATTTAATAAAGCCCTCTTATTAACTCTTTAGTAAGAAGTATAAGTTATACAGCAAATGTATACACCGAGCAAATCTTAACGCCCTAGTTAAGAAGTTACTACCTAATATTAGCGGTATAACTGAACAGCATTTTAACCAGTAGATTGCCGTAGTTAAGAACTAATTTAAGGTTAATAACGCCGACTATAACTGCAAATAACGTATACGCTAGACTATTAAGAGTCTTATAAAAGAAAAGATAATCGCCTAACTAGTATATTAATAGCTAGGTACTAAGGATAAAGGTCCTTTATTATAGAATAAGTTTAAGACTATAGTCTAAGACCAGATTAGGAACCCTATAGTAAGGCGCTTTAATAATGCTATTACGTATTATATAGCTAGTATAAAGGAGAACTAGAGGTTTAATATCTTCCTAGCCTATATATATAGCTTAGAGGACCGCTTTTTATACACCCCTTTTATTAATCCTAAGCAATAGGTAGACTTTTAATTCTTATGCCTTCTAGCCTACCTATAAGCAGAGCTTTTTTGCCAAAACTTCATTAAACGGGTAAGAACTACTAAAGATGTCAGATAATCTGTATTCTCTATAGCGTAGGACGTGCACGAGTCACGTGCACGGGTCACGTGCATTGTAAATATCTTCGTCTAAGCCCAGGGGCCCCAGGTCGAGCAACGATAAAGACACGATCAAGATCATCAATCAATCAACCCATTTCATTAATGAATAGCTCTATATGAACTATCTGACAGTTATAAGCCCGGTCCGCCAACACAAGAAGCTATTCAGCTATTACTTAATCATTTAAACAAATTCTACCTTATCGTCAGACTCTGACACCTTATCGTCACAAGACGACCCTGATCGAAATCCTACCTCAATTGTCACAGGACGAGATTCCACGAGATTCCACGAGATTCCACCTTAATCGTTAAAGGACGATCCTAACGACAAGGACGATCCTGACGACGAATTTCATCTTAATTCCTATCTGCCTATCAGTTAAATAACTCTACTGATGTTAAGTTTATTAAACACGATCATCCTTAATAAGCCAGAAGACTGGGAATAATAGCTATAGCAACTCCGAGCCCTCGTAGATTAGCAAATATAGGCCTATATTAACCTAGCTACAGAAGTACCTTAAGAAGGTCTACTTAAAAAACCACCTTATCTAAAGGTTATAGATTTTAATAAGAATGCAACCTTATATATATAGCTCTCGTTAAATTAACAGAAAGCGTATAAGAATAGTAGACGATACTACAACTAGGATATAAAGTACTTCCTAAAATAGGAAGAGCATCTGCAATAGATACGCACCTAGATTATAACTATAGTATTAATTTAGAAGAAGCTACTGCTTAACCCTTCCTTAATAGTTAAAGAATGGCTATCCTAATTAAAGGAGAACACAGAACCTACCTTATTATTCGTTAGGAAGAAGGTATAATACTAGTATATAGAAGCCCTTAAGGGGTTTAAATACTTATTAAAATTAAATTAGTGGTTAGATTAATGGGAATACGTAATAGTACTAGGAGAGAAGTATAAGATCCCTTAAATATCCGATAGAATCTGGCTTTAAGATTTAGTAGAAGT
>Ga0307515_10018174_pt1 | contig 12753 bp, 4 predicted proteins | sample 17_EM_MG_FD_194513 | JGI IMG/M metagenome (GOLD analysis project Ga0307515, IMG submission 194513) | Populus trichocarpa ectomycorrhiza microbial communities from riparian zone in the Pacific Northwest, United States - 17_EM | ecosystem: Host-associated > Plants > Roots > Unclassified | place... | reverse complement strand
TACTAATACCAACCCTACTATACACCTGCCTACGTATAGTAAAGAGGCAGCTACTATTACTAAGATCTATATAGACGACCAGAAGTACAATAGAGTAAGTAATAGCTTTAACTTCAAGTTAACTATCTTCTATAATATCTGCAAGAGAGCTAGTCTACCTCCTAAAGGCTATATAACTGCATTCCTAACTATGCTAAAGGGACTTACCTAGAATCACTACTACAATAACAGCCTTTTAACTAAATCATTTACTAAGGCATATAACTATATACGTTACTTCTTTAAAGGACCAGAGTACTATTAGAGAAACCTTACTAAATAAAACGCCACCAACTTCTAAGGAATTATTAATGAGAACCCTAATAAGCAAATCTATTAGAGTTTCTAACTACTCCTTAATAAGCTCTTAAAATATCGCCACGGATTACACCTAGAGTTTTATATAGACCTCTTCCTTATAAATAAGCTAGTCACCGCTTGCCAAGGAGTACCAGTATACCGTATCGCCATTTCCAACCCTTCTAAAGACCTCTCCTAGTTAATTAGCAAGTTGCAATCTTCTATAGTTATATAGGAGAAGGAACACCCCTCCTAGGCCTTAATAAGACTATCTTAAGGAGCCTACTTTACGGATCGCATATACCGCCGTAATATCCGTAACAACCGTAACTAAACCCGCCCCTATAGACAAAACACCGTTAGATCCCTAAAGGCCAAGTGCTATATCTACTAAAAGGAGAGCTGCCACTTATAGAAACACACAAAGAAGGAGCGGAACCGTTCTAGAAATAAGTATAAAAGACGTTTTAACAATAATAAGGGCCGCAATAGTAACTTTAAAGAACGCTTTAGACAATACACTATCTACTATAAAGGAGACGACAATAATAAATATAATAAAACCTTTAAAGCTCTTATGCTAGACATAGACGCTAACAAAAACACTAATAACGATAACAGCAAGGAAGAACTAGAAGACCCTAACGGCTACTACCTTACATTATTTGGGACTCTTACTATAGATAAAGCAACCTCTATAAGCGTAGAACTAGCTAATAAGGCTTACGCTTACTTACTTACCGTAACCTCTATAGAACCTACTACAGAAACTAACCCGTTTAACTATAACACAATAACCGCCGCTTTACGCTATACTTCTACAGTATTTATAGGAATTATAATTAATACTAGTACGTTAAAGAAGTCTACGGCCAGTTATAGATAATTCCAGGCACTATAGAACGCGGACTAATCCGTAAGACTTAATACCTTAACTAAAGGACAAGTTAACGTGCAGTTCGGCATTAGAATTACTACCTCCATTAGAACTACAGACATTATCACCCCTATAGGCAAGATATAGTTTTATATTATCTATACGGATACCCCCTTCCTACTCTATTTAGCAGATATAGACAGACTCCAAATTTACTACAACAACCTCAGAAACGTTATCATCACTCACACCAAAAAAGTGCCAGTAGTGCGACGGTTTGGCCACCCATTTCTCTTATAGAGCTTATCACTACAGTTATATTTATCTAAATCCTTTAACGTGAACCCCTACTACTTAACAGATATAGAGCTACGGCGCCTACACCGTCAATTTAGACATCCCTTAGTTAAGAAATTATAAAAACTACTCTACTATACTGGCCATAAAACTAATAAAATGGCTATTAAGCAACTAACTAAGTTCTACCACCACTATTAAAAGTTTAGTAAATTACTAGGCAGATTCCGCTTTACCCTATAAAACAACGTTAATTTTAACTATAATATTATCGTCGACATTATATATATTAGCGGATTACCCCTCCTACACATTATTAATAAAGGAACGCGATTCCAAGCCGGTAGATAGCTATAAGATATTAGCGCTAAACACATATAGGACGTTCTATAGATGTACTAGATTAATATTTACCTAGGGCCACTAGACCTAATTACCTACAACGCTAGAAAGAACTTTATTAGTAAGGAATTTAAGCAATACGCTACTATTATAGGAATTAGTATAAAAGGAGTACCGGTTAAAGTATATAACTCTATTAAAATAGTAGAGCGCTACTATAGTCTATTACGGCGAGCCTACCAGATTATTATAACTAAAATCCCCGAAATTAATAAGGAGATAGGACTCCAAATAGCGCTTAAAGCAATTAACAATTCAGCTAGCCCTAAAGGACTAGTTCCTATACTTCTAGTCTTTAGAGCCTACCCCCAAATAGTTAAATCCAATACACCATCCCCTACGGTTATATAACGCGCTACCACAATTAAAAAGGCTATAGTAGAGATATAGAAGCTACAAGCTAAACGATAGATTACTAATGCGCTAAATATGCGAAACGGACCTAATACTAATGCGATTTATAATCTCCCACTAAATTTACCCGTTTTAGTCTGAAGAGAAGAAAACACTAGCTAAAGCAGCCATTGGGACGAGCCATTTACCTTACTTACCGTTAAGGGTAAAATATACACCGTTAAGCTATCTAGCGGACCTATAGCCTTTTAATCTACGGTTATAAAACCCTATCTTTAAGCAACTAAATCACAGAAGCAAATCGTCGGATTAAAATCGCTACCTAAACCTCTACTTAGGTCAGCCCTTCCTAAGACTATCTTAGAGAGACCTACTAAAGCTTAGCAATAACCCCCAAAATAAGGCAGAGGACGCCCTTATAAATACCCTCTACTTACGGCCATAACTAATATCACTATCTACCTACAGGATAACAGTCAATTCAGTACTCAATTCAGCGCCTCCCAATAGAAGAAGCTTACTAGTCTACTTAAGAAGGGAGTTTTTAAGATTATAAGACTCACGGACATACCATAAGGCGTATAACTCTTTAACTCGCGATTTATTAACAAGATTAAGAATAAGGGAACTAATAAAGCCTTTAAGAAATCCCAACTAGTCGTATAAGCTTATAACGACTTAGAAAAGGAACTAGTTCTTACCTAATTACCAACTATTTAACAAGTCAGCCAACGACTAATTCTCTATATCGCCGCCATAAAGCTTCTATAGGCACGACTTTACCTCCAAGATATTTTATAGGCCTACGTATAATCAACCACTACACTAAATCGAGAGTTCTACATACGACCTCCGCACAAGCTAATTAAGCAACTTAGGATTAACGAGGCCTCCGTTTTAAAGGTTATAAAACCACTCTATAGAGTACCAGAAGCCGGTAACCACTGGTTTAAGATATATCACTTATATTACATCTAATAGTTGCACATGGACCAGTCTATATACGACTCCTGTCTCCTATAGAGTAACGAACCCTTTAGTATCGTAGGCCTACAAACCAATAATACTCTATTCCTGGCAGATAAGACCTTTATAAGCGCAGAGCAAAACGAGCTGTATAAGGCCAAGTTTATAGCTAAAAAACGGGAACAACTTACCGTTAATACGCCCATTAAGTTTAACGGTAGAGTCATTTAGCTACTAACTAACGGGAGTATTACGCTTACTTAGGAACAACAATGCATAAACCTTAGTACGATTAGTACTAAGCTTGCCACAAGTATAGAATTAAAAGGAGCTATAAGAACCTTAACTCCAAAGGACTAGTATATCGCTTAACGTGCTAAAGGTGTATATATCGCTTCAGTTTGCTAGCTAGAAGCCTTATTTAATTTATCCTTTACTGCCTAGGTAATTAACCCTAACAAGAAAGACGTAAAACAGTTAAATAAGCGTCTAAACTGGCAAATCGAGAACGCCAATAGAGGCCTTAAGTTCGTTAAGTTAGATATCAAAACCCTATAGCTCCTAGTATTTACGGACGCGTTATTTGCCAATAACAAGGACCTCTCTTTACAGATCAACTACGTTATCGTACTAGCCGATGCTATAAAGAAGGCCAATATCGTCTATTGGAGCTCGGTTAAGTGCAAAAGAGTTACTTAGAGCGTACTAGCTTCTGAACTCTACGGTACGGCCCACAGCTTTAACATCAGCGTTGCGATTAAGTCTATAGTAGACAAGATATTAAACGCGTAGGTTAAGGCGAGCGTAATTGCAGAATATCAAGTAGTGTATTAAGTGATTAATTGAACTATCTAAGTAGGAGGTTAAGATAAAAGGTTGACGACAACTAAGTCACGTGATGTAATATCGGGTGAAAATAACACTCCCCCTTAAACGGTATTGCATCTACCATATTGCCCATTAAAACTCCCTATATACCTAGTATAATTATAACATAGTCCCCTCGTCCGTTACGAAGCGTAGAAGCTAGTTATAGTAGGTAAGGCGTTTAGTAAGGCTGGAAGCTCGTAATATAGCTTATAAGTTAGACATCTTATAAGGCAGCTCGTAAGACAGGTATAAGCTAAGCTGTTTATTAACCTGTTTTAAACGTAGAACTTATTAAAATCAAAAGCTGTAAATATAAGTTTTAGAATTACCCCTTGCCTAACCTAATTTTCCTCATCCGTTGCAGAGCCCTAAGGCCAATTGCAGTAGGTAAGGCGCGAAGGCTAAATGCTTAAGCTGCTCCGTCTGCCACATTCTTATTCCAACGTTACCCTAAAGTACTTCCTCCGCGTTATTCTTTGGCAGAACGAAGGCCTATTAAGGTAAAAAATCGGTCAAACTTAATTGGACTAAGGGGCTTAGTAAGGGCGTCAGCTACTATATCCCTAGTATTAACAAAAGTGAGTTTAATACGTTTAGCAGTGACTTTATCGCGTATAAAGTGGTGTTAGATATCAATATACTTGGTACGCTAGTAAAATTCAAGGTTCTAAGCCAATGCTATTAAAGACTTATTATCGCCGTAAATCGTAATGGATTCGGTAGCGTTAAGGACTAAGTCCACTACTAAGTTGTCTTTCCGTACCTTAACGTCTACATAAGGTTAGTTAATCTATTGCAACTTAGTAAGCAGCAACTTCAGCTATAAGGCTTCCTTTGCTGCTTATATTAGGCCTATATACTCAGATTCGGTAGTTAATAGGGCAACAGTCGTCTGGTGCTTAGAGCTCCAGGTAATTAGTCCACCGCTAAGCATAAAGATATATCCGGAGGATAAGCGTTAATTTATAATATTGTCGCCGTAGCTTATATCTAAGTAGCCGACGAGCGTTAAATCTTAATAGTTGCCGCCGTAGTTTATTCCGTAGTCTAGAGTTCCTGCAATATATCGGAATATCCGTTTAATTACAGTAAAATGCTAAGGTCCCGGATTATAGCTAAACTAGCTAACTTATAAAACTGCGAAAGCAAGATCTAGTCGGGTCTTAATTATTATGTACATAAGGGAACCGACCTGCGATTAATAGGTCTTAATGTCGTCCTTTAAGGCCTAGCCGTTAAATAGTTTAAGATATTAATCTTTCTTATCTATAGGAGTCTTTACCGGATTTAATAAGGGTTTATTATACTTATTATCCTAATAATAGAAGGTCTGGAGCACGCGCTTAAAGTAGCTGCGTTACTAGATTATAATGGTCTTTAGCTTATAATTGCAAGTAACAGTTATGCCAAGGTAGTAGCTAATAGGGCCAAGATCTGTCATCTTAAATTTGCTGCAGAGTTACTGTTTAAAAGAGTTAACGGCGGCTCTGCTACCAATAATCTTAATATCATCTACATAGACTAATACGATAAGGCCGTTCACAGAGGTAAAAGGGGAGTTCTTAGTTATAAAAACGCTGTGGTTAGCTTAAAGCTTCTAAAAGCCAAGGCTTATAAGGAAGTTATAAATAACTTTATACCATATATAAGGTAACTGCTTAAGACCGTAGAGACCTTTAAGGAGGCAGCAGACCTCTCCGGATTTGCTAAAGCCGTAAGGGTGTTCGACATATATATCCTCAATAATTTAACTATTAAAAAATGCCGTTTTAACGTCCATTTAATCAATTTTAAGATTATAATAAGCAGCCAGGGTAAATAGCGTGCGGAAGGCCATTGGCTTAACTACTGCGGCAAAGGTTTAATCGTAATTAATACCGTACTACTATTCGTAGCCTTTAACAACCCAGCGTGCTTTATACCTAAGTATTTCCCCTTTTAGCCTACGCTTAATCTTAAATACCTATTTGCCTTTAAGGACTTTATATAAAGAGTTTACCGATAAGCGTTGGACGGAGCGCTAGGTTTCGTTTTATAGGAGAGATTTAAGTTCGTCCTATATAGCTTCTAGCCACTGTTTTGCGTATAGGCCGCTAAGAGCTTCTTTTAAGGTCGCTGGCTTAAGGGGATCGTATATAGACAACGCATTAAGGAGAATTTGGTCAGGTTACTAAGCGTGACCTTTATAGATCTTAAAGTAATCGTTCTTAGTAGAGCTAAGTGAGTTAATAGCGATGTAGTTTGAAAGGATTTTATTAAGGAGAGCTTCGCTTTTAATGGATTCTTAGAGAGCTTAACTGGCGTAAGTTTTACAGCCAGATCATTATAGAGGTAGTTCCAAAATTAGATTCTAAGTCGTAGGTTCTAGATCCCGTGATATAGATTCTTCGTGCAGTTCTTAAGGAAGTGGTAATATTAATATAGGATGAGGATAAGACGCAAACTGATAATTCTCCCCCTGCGGATTAGTATCGTACTCCCCCTGCTACTTATTCTCCCCCTAAAACGGAATATCTTAAGCTTTAATAGTCTTAAAGATAATAATATCCTTAACTCTATATACCTGCTAAGACTAAAAGTCCCATACTTAGTAGATAGAGTTCCCTTTAAAACTAATAAGAGTGAACTTCTTAGCTCTTAGTCCTAGCTTATTAGACTATACGGGTTTCTTATAACAGTAAACTATGGAGCCGATAGTGCGTAGGTGGTTAAGGCTAGGCTTTAAGCCGTAGCGCTTTTTATATAGTATGAGATGTAAGAGCAGAGCTAAGGGACTTTAATTGCGCAGATAGGCTGCCGTTCGAATAAGTTTAGGCTAGAGGTTTTATAGTAGATAACCATAGATATATAGGCAGCGAGCTTTTATAGTAAGCGTTCGCTAGTTACGCTCCGCGACTCCGTTCTATTTAGGTAAGTTGGCGCAAGAGAATTCGAGCTTAATGCTATAAGAGGTAAACTAGTTCTTTATAAGCTAGTTATCCAATTCACCATTATTAGATTAAACCCTTTTAAGAGGGCCGAGTTGCTTTTCTAACTAGGCAATATAGTTTTTTATAACGTCTTAAACGCTATAAGCCTCTTTTAACCTAAGGAAACGGACCTCCATCTATCTGGTATAGTCATCGGTAAAAGTAATAGCGTACTTAAAGCCTTTAATGCCAACTGGCGTAAGATAGATAACATTAATATAAACCAGTTCGCCTATAGCTATAGTATGCTATTAAGGACCGTAATTAAATAATTTATGCCTTTTTAAGATGGCATAGGTTTTATAGTTAAATAGATTGGCAGGAAGTCCTAGACGTCTTATATCTACAAAGTTTAGGTGCCTAAGTCTCTTATACCACCACTAAGAGTTATAATCTAAGCCTATTAGTAAGAGAGTAGTGCGTAGATTGTTTAGTTTATTAAGGCGGTAAAGTCCTTTCTATATAAAGAAGTGCGCTAGTTTTATTTTGTCCCTAGTGCGTAGAAAATAGTCTACGGTATTAATGGTTATCCCATCTCTTTAGCAGGTAGAGCTAGATATAAGGTTAATAAAGAGGTCTGGAATATAAAGCACGTTACAAAGTCTAAGTACGTTATTGCCCTATAGTAGAGATATAACAACATTAACGTCGCCGTACCTAGTAGCGTAGGTAATGCCGGTGGCGGAGTTAACTTTAATCCTATATTCTTAAAAGTTCTTAAAAAGCTTATAATCCTTACAAGTATGGTATGTTACTCTGGTATTAAAGTACCATCTATTTAGTCGAGAATCTACTGTATTTTAAAGCACAAGGATCCTTTTATAGTTGCTTAAGAAGTTAGTTAGTCAATCGTTGCTTTAGTTAGGTAGAGGAGTTCTATTTTAGGTAAAGCGCCTTTTCTTACTTTTAGGTTTGCTGGTAGGTGTCTTTATAGCCCTATAGTTGCGAGTCTAGTAATTAGGTAACTTATAAAAGTCGCACCATTTTCTATTAGGTGTAGTAATAGGTGCTATATAAGATCGATTTAAGAGTAGTTAAGCGCCCAGTAACATTACGGACGGCTTATTATTAACTAGTTAATAAGCTTCCTTATAAAGTTTAAGGCCAAGGAGTTCTATAATAAGATTATTAAGAGTAAAAGGCGTGTCCTTTTTACGACTAGGCGTAATTTTGCTGTTGCGGAAGTTCTAATAGCAATCACCTAAATTGCAAAGGAAGATACTAGTTATCTAAGTGTTCGTTATCCTATTTCGTGTAGGCCTAGTGCAAGTTATATTTAAGTAAGGTATTTCCTTAGAAAGTTACTTTATCTGTTTAGCAGCAGCTTTATATTTGGTGCAGTATTCTTTAAGGGAGTCGCCTAAATGTATATTAATAAGCGCCTTAAGTCTAAGGTGGTAAGAGACCCAGCTAACTTTTATATACAGTCCCTTAAGTATTTCCTAGGCATACTTCGCCGTTTAGTTTTTAATATACGATTAGAGTTTAAGGCTAACCAATTCATATATTAACTAGAAGGCTTAAGATTCCCTAAGAGTATACTTTTCTTTATCTTTCGAAGAGGCGTTGTTGGCTAGAGTAGTTGCTTCACCGGTAATGTACTTTTAGAGCGCTCTTAAACAAAGCTTATAGCGTTTTTCGGTAGACTATAAGAGGTAGTTATCTTAGCCTTTAAGGATAATACCGAGACGTTTCTCGTTAGTAGGAGTTTCTGACATAGTAAAAGAGACAATTAATATATAGGTTAAGAGATAAGGATAAAGTAGTAATAATCCTCTTTAAGGATAAAGACTTTTTAATAGTTATAGCTTATCCGTCTTAGTATAGTCATTATCCAATTAACCACTAGGAAGAAGGCCGTTGGAAGTTAACGCGAATACAAAGGGGTCGCTAAGGCGCTAGTAGTAAGCGAGCTAATAGCAATTTTCTATCCCCGGGATAGAAAATCCTAATTAGTTAGCATGAGTCAGGGTCCGCAGAATATAGCAGAGTTTAGCAGGTGACGCGCCCCAGCGCCGTCACGATTTGGTGTTAGTTAACCACTAATAAGTGTCCTTTAAGTCATTGCAATCGATGGGCCTTTTTTAGGGTGTATTGGATGCCCCGTAGCTTAAAGACTTGTAAAGCGGATAGCTCATAAGGTAGGCAGCTCGTAAGGCAGCTCGTGAGGTAGCTCGTGAGGTAAGTTGCTTGTGAAAGCTGAGGAGCAAGCAATGTACGTTAAAAGGAGTTGAGGTTTGAACGCGTTTTTGTGCTGATTTAAGTCTTAAGGTATAAGGACGCTAGAGGGCGTATTTAACTCGAAACTAATAATAAAAAGGCGTGAGTTGCGTTAAGCTAACCGGGCTTATAACCTGTTGAACGCGTAGGTTAAGGCGAGCGTGATTGCAGAATATTAAGTAGTGTATTAAGTGATTGATTGAACTATCTAAGTAGGAGGTTGAGATAAAAGGTTGACGACAACCAAGTCATGTGATGTAATATCGGGTGAAAATAACACAAGATCCTACAAATCAACCTCCTACTCGTACTTTGCACTGATTCTAAGTCCTTATATAACTGTCTAGTACGACTCGGAACCACCTAAGAAAAGCGCCTAATAATTAACGTAATGTGCCTTCGGCAAGCCTACGAATAGAGATAGATTACGGAGGTAAAATAGATTGACGGAGAGGCCAACCCTACTAACGCCATAATAAAGGGAAAACCCTGCGCGGCTCTTTAACGGCTTATTAATATAAACTAAATCAATCTACAAGTTATAGAATAGGTTAAACAAACGAACTCGGATTTAACTTAGCGTTAGGTAACTAATTATAACGGTGCAGACCCTAAATTTAACTAGCTAATTAGGATTTTCCATCCCCGGGATAAAAAATCGCTATTAGCTTGCTTACCACTAGCGCCTTAGCGACCCTCGCGATATATTAACCTACTACCCCTAATAATTCTTCTTACAATTACGGACCTGTAAAAGGAGCGTAGAAGCTATTACGTATTAATTAGATCTCTAACTATTACGTATACGCTACGAATAGTCTAGAAGTAAACTTAACTTTAGAGTATAGATTAGCCTTCTTTTTAGAGTTGCTCCAGTGTCGGAATATTAGTTATGTAATGTGGTCATAAGACTACGAAGTAAGGCTAGCTAACCTAACCTTGGAGCAACCCCTTACTTCTAGACAATTAAATCAACTACTAACTTTAACACCGCATACATATCATATAGTGATATTCGTGCCCGTTAATAAAGCGAGTATACCGACAATAAGGTCTATATAAAGATTTATTAGTGTCTTTATTCTTTCTTTAGCTATACTACTTATTTTCTTCGCTTATTGTAATAACAACAATATTCTTAGCTTATATCCATAATTTGCCTTAAATAGTAATATACCTATTCCTTCCTATGGTGTTATATTATATATAAACTATATAACTAGTAATAATAATACCCAATTATTCTGTATGTAATTAATATAATATCTTAGATACTGTTCTAGCGTCTAATTTAATCTTTTTATTTATCTATCCGTCTGCAAATAATATATAGTAAAAGTTACTACTCTAACTCCTTATTCCGCTAAGAATACCTCCTAAAATACTACTATAAATCTTAAATCTTTATCTAATATAATTTTGCTTAGTGCTCTATATTTTATAAATACTTCTTTAATATAGATTCTAGTGACATCTTCCGCTAAGATTTCTTCTATATATGCTATAAAGTAGCCCTATTTAGTTAACTTATCTACTATTACTAAGATTACGTTATATTCTTATCCGGTAATAGAATCTCTTAACTTTAGTAACTTAACAATAAAGTTCTATAATATGACCTCCCATAGTCTCTCTAGTATTTTAATAGGTTATAGCCCTCTATATGGCTTATGCCTTATTAGTTTATTCTTTTAGTAATTTAAACATTCTTTTATTACTTTCCTTGCGATACTCTAGATTCTATTAATAATATATTCTTCTTAAAGTCTTAACACTAAGCCTATTACTCTATTATATCCTTAGGTTATTCCCTTATAGAAATCTTTTATAAAATGTTCTGCTATACTTTTTAGGATATACTTTGCTTTTTAATTTTTATATATATCCGTCTATAGATCTTCTAGCTATACTTTTAGAATTCTTTATACCTAGAAGCTTTCTAGTATCTCGTAGACTCTTTCTAGTTTATTATCTTCTTAAGTTATTACTAGTTTAGGGTAATTATATCTAATCCATCTATCCTTATCTCTGCGTAGCATTGCTCCTAATAGCTTTTTATTATTCTATAGTTTAGCTTTTCTGCTAAGTATATCTACTCTTATATTCTTAGTTCCTTTAGTATACTAAATCTTAAAATAGTATTCTATAAGCATTTCTGCCTATCTAACCTATCTTTAATTAAGTTCTTTTATTATTAGGAACCCTATTAAGTTCTTATAATTCGTCTTAATTATAAATAATTTCTCTGCGCCTTATAAGAATACTCTTTATTCCTTAAGTACTATAACTATACCTAATAACTCCTTATTGTAGACGTCATAGTTTAACTCTAGTAGTGTTATCTTTCTGCTATAATATAATATTGGGTGCTATGCGTCCTTATACTTTTATAGTAAGTATACTCCTAGTGTATAGTCTAATGCATCTGTTTTTATAACTGTGTCTAGTCCTAGCTAATAGATCTTAAGGATTAGCTCCTAGGTAAATAACTCCTTAAGTTTCTTAAACAGCTTCTTTTATTCCTCTCCCTATACTTATAGTTCCTCTTTCTTTATAAGCCTAGTAAATAGTTTAATATTCTTTAACTATTATACTATAAACCTCCTATAGTAGTTGCAAACCCCTAAAATAACCTTAACTGCGTTACATTCTTTAGTTCTTACTAACTTACTATAGCTTTAATTTTCTTTGGGTCCATACTAATATAGCCTAGTTTAATAATAAATCTAACAAAATCGGTCTTCCTTATAAAGAACTCGTATTTCTTAATTGCTACTAGCATCTATTCTTCCTATAGTCTCTTTAAAACCCATTTAATATATTCTCCATACTCTTCCTTAGTTATTAAGTAGATAATAATATCATTAAGGTATGCTATAATAAACTTATTAAGGTATTCTCCTAATATACTATTAATTCGTTTCTAAAATATAGCTAGTGCATTTATTAATCTAAATTATATTACTAATAGCTTATATAGTCCTTCTCTTAACCTAAAGGCTGCCTTCTATTTATCGCCTTCCTTAATTCTAATCTAATAGTACGCCTATCTTAGATTTATCTTTGTAAAGATTTACGCGTTACCTATTTAGTCCTAGATTTTGCTAATTAGGGGTAAAGGATACCTATCCTTCTAAGTAATACTATTTAACTATTTATAGTTAATAAATAGCCTAAGTTTTCCGTTTTTCTTTAGTACGAATAATACTGAATAACCTACTAATAACTGCGATGGTTTAATATATCCCTTTTATAAGTTCTCTTAGATAAACTCCTTAAGTGCTCTTAACTCCTCTTTAGTAAGCTTATAGGTTAGAAAAAACCTTAGACTTATTTCTAGTTCTAACTTTATCTTATAGTCCTATACTATATAATCTACTAGCTTTTTACTTTCTAGGCTCCATAGTTTCTTACTATATTTATAGTATCTCTTTAGTATATAACTTAAGCCTTACTTAG
>Ga0307515_10018173_pt1 | contig 12753 bp, 13 predicted proteins | sample 17_EM_MG_FD_194513 | JGI IMG/M metagenome (GOLD analysis project Ga0307515, IMG submission 194513) | Populus trichocarpa ectomycorrhiza microbial communities from riparian zone in the Pacific Northwest, United States - 17_EM | ecosystem: Host-associated > Plants > Roots > Unclassified | place... | reverse complement strand
GCGATCGAGCAGGATGCCGACGTGATCATGTTCATCTACCGCGACGACTACTACACCAAGGCCGACAGCAAGGAGCCCGGCATCGCCGAGATCATCATCGGCAAGCAGCGCAACGGGCCGACCGGCACGGTGAAGCTGTTCTTCAACAAACCGCTGACCAAGTTCGACAATCTGGCGCCGGGCAGTTCGGGCAGCGACTATTGACATTGACGCGTCAGGGCCGCCGCGCCGGGCCGCCCCAAGCAAGGCCCATCTCCACGGGGGATCGACCACGGTACTCCGCGGGCGAGGGGCTGTCATGACGCATCGACGGGCAGTCGTGACGATGATTCTCGTCACGCTGATGTGGAGCATCGCCGGCATCGTCACGCGCCATCTCGAGGCCGCGCGCAGCTTCGAGGTCACGTTCTGGCGCAGCGCCTTCACGGTGCTGGCGCTGGGCATCTTGCTGCCCTGGCTGCGTGGCCCGGCCAAGCTGATGCGCTCGCTGCGCGAAGGCGGCCGCACGTTGTGGATTTCCGGCGTCTGCTGGTGCGTGATGTTCACCGCCTTCATGGTCGCGATCACCTTGACGACGGTTGCGAACGTGCTCGTGACGATGGCGATCGCGCCGCTGCTCACCGCGCTGATCTCGCGCTTCTTCCTCGGCCATCGATTGGCAGCGCGCACCTGGGCGGCCATCGCGGTGGCCGGCATCGGCATCGCCTGGATGTACGCACGTGAGGTCAGCGCCGCTGATCCGCGCCACCTCATCGGCACCTTGATCGCGCTCGCCGTGCCGATCGCAGCGGCGATCAACTGGGTGGCGATCCAGCACACGCGCCAGGCGGCGGACATCGACCTGCTGCCCGCCGTGCTGATCGGCGCGCTGCTGTCGGCGCTCATCACGTTGCCGTTCTCGCTGCCGTTCGCCGCGAGTGCGCACGATCTTGGCTTGCTGGCGCTGCTCGGCGTCGTGCAGCTCGCCGTGCCTTGCCTGATGTCGGTCGCCGCGGCGCGGCATCTGAGCGCGCCCGAGGTCTCGCTGCTGGCCTTGCTCGAGGTCTTGTTCGGCGTCGCTTGGGCGTGGTGGGGCGCAGGCGAAGCGCCGGCCGTGCACGTGCTGGGCGGCGGTGCGCTGGTGCTGATCGCGCTCGCGGGCAACGAGGCGATCGCGCTGCGCGGCAGGGCTTCTCCCTAACACCCGCGACACGCGTGGCGCCTAGCATCGGGCCATGATGAATCAATTGCCCGGGCTGGACGCCAGTTTCCTGCACCTCGAGACACCGCAGATGCCGATGCATGTCGGTGCGCTGCACAACTTCGAGCTGCCCGCCGACTACAAAGGCGACTTCACCGCCGACATGCGCCGCCACATCGCTGCACGGCTGCCGCTCGCACCGGCGTTGCGCCAGAAGCTGGCGACGATGCCGCTGAATTTTGTGAACCCGGCGTGGGTCGATGCCGAGCCCGATCTCGACCAGCACATCGTCACGATCAAGCTGCGCAAGGGCAGTGGCCAGGCCGAGCTCGAAGCCGAGGTCGGGCGGCTGCATCCGGTGCTGCTTCAACGCGATCGCCCGCTGTGGAAGTTCCACGTCTTCACCGGCCTCGCCAACGGCCCGCAAGGCCAGAAGCGCTACGCGATGTACACCCAGCTGCACCACGCCGCGGTCGACGGCCAGGCCGCGGTCGCGCTCGGCCAGGCGATCCTGGATCTGAGCCCTGCACCGCGCGAAATCGCCGCCGCGCCGGAGCGCAAGGCGCGCAACCCGCTCGGCATGGCCGACATGCTGCGTGGCGCGCTCGCGAACCAGTTCGGTCTGGTGATGAACGCGGTCAAGGCGATCCCGGCGACGGTCGGCGTGCTGTCGCAGATGGCCGCACAGAAAGCCGGCGACAGCGCCGGCGGCACGGCGCGCGCGATGGTGTCGCGATTGAGCGGGCAAGGCGGCAGCAGCAAGAGCGTCAGCAGCCAGCTCGCGCTCGCGCCGCGCACGCGATTGAACGCGACGGTCTCGACCACGCGCGCGTTCGCGTCGATCAGCCTGCCGCTGGCCGCGTTGAATGCAGCGCGGCGCAAACACAAGGCGAGCCTGAACGACGCGGTGCTGATGATCTGCAGCGGCGCGCTGCGGCGCCACTTCTTGCGGCACGGCCCGCTGCCGCGCAAGTCGATGGTGGCGGGCGTGCCGATCTCGACGCGTGCGAAAGGCGACACCGCATCCAACAACCAGGCGACGATGACGGTCGTGAGCCTGGGCACCCACATCGCCGACCCGGCCAAGCGCCTGGCCTATGTGCTCGCCGCCACCGCGGCGATGAAGGCCAACATGGGTGCGATGAAGAGCCTGATGCCGACCGACTTCCCGTCGCTCGGCGTGCCGTGGCTGATGGCAGGGCTGGGCACGCTGTACGCGAAGGCGCGCGTCGCCGACCGGCTACCGGCGATCGCGAACGTGACGATCTCGAACGTGCCCGGCCCGACCGTGCCGCTGTACATGGCTGGCGCGAAGATGCTGACCAACTACCCGACCTCGATCGTCGTGCACGGCGTGGCGCTGAACATCACGGTGCAGACCTACAACGAGTCGCTCGAGTTCGGCCTGATCGCCTGCGGCGAGGCGATGCCCGAGATCGCCGAGTTGGCGCGCCACGTGCAGGCCGCATTCGACGAGTTCCAGGCGCTGCCTGCGAGCGTCGAGGCAGATGCCCCCGCCCTCGCGCCGGCCGCGAAGAAACCTGTCGCGAAAGCGACACCTGCAGCTAGGGCAAGTGCTCCAAAGAAAGTCCGCGCCGCCCGCTAACATGCGGCCGTCTTCACTGCCTTTTCCCGGCATGCCCAGATCCCAACCCGAACCCACGATCTCATCATCCGCCACCGAGCTGCGCCCGCCCAGCGCTTTGCTGTTGATGCTCGAAGCCCGCGCCGTCTGGGAGATGGGCGCGATGGTCGCGGCCATGCCCTGGCTGCGCCGCCTGCCCCGAGGTGACGGGCATCCGGTGCTGGTGTTCCCCGGCATGGGCGCGAACGACTTCACGACCGTGCCGCTGCGCAACTTCCTGAACCGGCTGGGCTATGTGACGCAGGCCTGGGGTCAGGGCTTCAACTTCGGCCCGCGCGACGGCGTGCTGCACAAATGCGCGGCCGATGTGCGCCAGCTGTCCGAACGCCACGGCCAGCCGGTCAGCCTGATCGGCTGGAGCCTGGGCGGCATCTATGCACGCGAGATGGCCAAGGAGCTGCCGGACCACACCCGCAGCGTGATCACGCTGGGCACGCCGTTCACCGGCCACCCGAAGGCCACCAACGCCTGGCGCATCTTCGAAATGCTGAGCGGCCAGAGTGCTGACGATCCTTTGATGATCGAACGCCTGCGCACGCCGCCGCCGGTGCCCACGACCTCGATCTACTCGCGCACCGATGGCATCGTGTCGTGGCAATGCAGCCTGAACGAACCGGGCCCGATGACCGAGAACATCGAGGTCCACGCCAGTCACACCGGCATGGGCATGAACCCGCTCGCGCTGTATGCGGTGGCCGATCGCCTCGCGCAGCCGCCGGGGCAGTGGCGCCAATTCGATGCCAGCGGCGCACGGCGCTGGTTCTTCCCGGGCGCCTCGCCCCCGACTACCGAGATGAGAGCCGCTTGACGTGAGCAACCCCCTGACCCGCCACGAGCAAGCCCCCGCGGGTGAGGACGCCGCCATTGCCGAGATCCTGAAGATCATCCAGGCCAAGCTGCGCGAACAGTTCCCGGCCGGGCAGGGCGACATGCGCCGCGACGCCCACCCCAAGCACCATGGCGCGGTGCGGGCCGAGCTCGTCGTCGAGCCGAATCTGCCGCCCGAGCTCGCGGTCGGCGTGTTTCGTTCACCGCGCAGCTACCCGGCCTGGGTGCGCTTCTCCAACGGCTCGGGCACGGTGCAGGCCGATCATCTGCGCGACGGCCGCGGCATCGCGATCAAGCTGATGGATGTCGATGGCCCCAAGCTGATGAACGACGAGGCGCGCACGCAGGACTTTCTGTTCATCAACCACGACGTGTTCGCCGTCAAGGACGCGAGCGACTACGTCGCGCTGTTTCGCATCATCGAGCGCGATGGCGTGCCGACCAAGTTCTTCCTGAGCGCCAACCCGTTCAAGTGGCACCTGAAGGAGCTGGCGAACGCGAACAAGATCCGGGTCCAGATCTCGAACCTGCTGACGCTCCGCTACTGGACGATGACGCCCTACCTGATGGGCGACACGCCGGCCAAGTTCTCGATGCGCCCGCAGGTGCTGTCCAATACCGGCGCGCCGCCGAATGCCGCACCCGACTACCTGCGCGATGCGATGGCGCAGCAGCTGAAGCGCGAGAGCGTCGCGTTCGATTTCATGGTGCAGCTGCAGACCGATGCGCGCCGCATGCCGGTCGAAGACCCACGCATCCGCTGGGAACCGGCGCAGTCGCCATGGCGCAAGGTGGCGACGCTGCGCATCCCGGTGCAGACCTTTGATTCGCCGGCGCAGCTGCAGTTCGCCGAGGACCTGTCCTACTCGCCTTGGCACAGCGTGCCCGAGCATCAGCCGCTCGGCGGTGTGAACCGCTGCCGCCGCATCATCTATCACGCGATCTCGGCGTTTCGCCACCAGGCCAATGGCCGCGCGCCGTTCGAGCCGACCGGCGCGGAGCAATTCTGACCATGCAGATATCCGCCAACGGCATCGCGCTCGAAGTCGAAGACCACGGCCCGGCCAACGGCGAGCCGCTCATCCTCGTCATGGGGCTGGGGATGCAGCTCGTGGCCTGGCACCCGGACTTCGTCGCGATGCTGGTGGCGCGCGGCTTTCGGGTGATCCGATTCGACAACCGCGACATCGGCCTGTCGCAGCGCTTCGATCACTTCGGCGTGCCGAATCTCGCGCTCGATTCGCTGCGCTTCGCGGTCGGCATGAAGATCAGCGCGCCGTACACCGTCGCGACCATGGCCGACGACACCGCGGGCTTGCTCGATGCGCTGGGCTTGTCATCTGCGCACATCTGCGGCGCCTCGATGGGCGGCATGATCGCGCAGCAGCTCGCGGCGCGGCACCCGAAGCGCGTCAAGAGCCTGACGCTGATCATGACCAGCAGCGGCGCGCGCCGCCTGCCCGGACCGACGCTGAAAGTGCGCAGCGCGCTGATCTCGCGCCCGAAGGATGCGCAGAACGTGCAGAGCGTCATCGAACACTACGTGAAGCTCTACAAGCTGATCGGCAGCCCTGGTTACCCGGCCGATGATGCCTATTTGCACGAGCGCCTCGGCCAGGCGGTGCGGCGCTCGTACCGCCCGCAGGGCACGGCGCGGCAGATGGTCGCGATCGCGGCCGATGGTAACCGCTCGCCCTTGCTGGCCGCGCTCAAGCTGCCGACGCAGATCATCCATGGCCGCGACGACCCGCTCGTGCCGGTGGCCGCCGGCCACGACCTCGCGGCCAAGATCGCCGGCGCCGAGATCGACGTCATCGGCGGCATGGGCCACGACCTGCCGGAGCCGCTGTGGCCGCGCTTCGTCGCTGGTATTGCCAGCGCGGCGGGACGGGCCTAGAGAGGCGGGGGCAGTCCCCGCGCGGCACGTCCTGCCCACAACCACTGGCGACTTCGGTCGCCCCGATGACAGCGTCGCGGTCGCTTCCGCATGTGTCGCGTCCCCAAAGCCCTCTTGCGAATCACGACAGCACCGGCTTCGGGGCCAAAGTTGGCATGTGGCACCGTAACGCCTTATGCTTTGGCTTCCGATCGATTGCACACAATTTGTAGACAAATCTTATGAAGTCCAAAGTCGAAGCCAAGGCATCGATGCGTTCGACAGCCAAGAAGCCGGGCCGACCCAAGAAGTCGCGCGTTCGCGCGCCGATTGCCCTCGCGGCGTCGTCTGCAGCAGAGCTCGCCGAATCTTCGTCCAATCTCACCGACCGCGCCTATGCCGTGGTGCGCAGGCTCATCCTCCAGCGCGAGTTGAGTGGTGGCGAGGTGCTCGTCGAAGGCCGCCTTGCCGAGCGCCTCCAGATGTCGCGCACGCCGCTGCGCGAGGCCTTGCTGCGGCTCGAGGGCGAAGGGCTGCTGGTGCGGGCGAATGCGCGCTCGTACGCGGTGCGGCGCATCACCGCTTCGCACTACTTTCAATGTCTGCAGGTGCGCGAACGGCTGGAGTCGCAGGCCGTATCACTCGCGATGGGTCGCGTGCCGGCCGATGAAGTGACGGCCTTGCGCAAGAACATCCTCGCGCTCGATTCCAGTCAGCAGGGCTCCAGCCACTGGCAGGCGGACGACGAGATCCACGGACTGTTCGCGCGGGCTTCTGGCAACGCGATGCTGGCCGAGACCGTCGCCCATCTGCGCGTGCTGTGCCGGCTGTTCGAAGTGGTCGATCCGTTCAACCGCATCGAGGACGACCGCACGGAACACCTCGCGATCCTCGACGCCTATGTCGCGGGTAAGGAGAAGGCGGCCGAGGAGGCCGTGGTGGCGCACCTGCGCAACCTCGGGCGCTACACGCTCTCGCGCCTGAGCAACGGGCTGGTGAGCGAGCTCCCGCAGTAGCGTCGCGGGTGTGTCAATGCCGCAGGATCTTGCCGACGAACTCGCGCGTGCGCGCCTCGCGCGGCTGGTCGAAGATCTGCCTCGGATTGCCGGCCTCGACGACGTGGCCGCCGTCCATGAACACCACCTTGCTCGACACCTCGCGCACGAAACCCATCTCGTGCGAGACGATGAACATCGTCATGCCGTCAGCGGCGAGCAGGCGCACGGTGTCGAGCACTTCGTTCACGAGTTCGGGGTCGAGCGCCGCGGTGACCTCGTCGAGCAGCACGATGCCAGGCTGCAGCGCGAGTGCGCGCGCAATGGCCACGCGCTGCTGCTGGCCGCCCGATAATTGATCAGGGTAGGACTTGAGTTTGGCGCCCATGCCCACCTTCTCGAGCAGCTTTATCGCATAGGCCTCGACCTGCTCGCGCGGCCGGCCTTTGACCTTGATGGGCGCGACCGTCACGTTGTCGAGCACGCTCATGTTCTGGAACAGGTTGTACTGCTGGAACACGATCGCCATCTGCGAGCGGATGCGCCGCAGCTGCGCGCGGTCGGTGTAGTCGAGCGCCTGCCCGTCGATGCGCACCTGCCCCGAGATCGGCGGCAGCAGACCCATCAACACGCGCAGCAGCGTGCTCTTGCCGGAACCCGAGGGGCCGATCAGGCTGACGATCTCGCCCTTGTCGACCGACAGGTTGATGCGCTCCAGCACCGTGTGCGCGCCGTAGTTGGCCTTCAGGTCAACGATTTCGAGTTGGGGCAAGTCTTCTCTCCAGGTATTGGCCGAAGCGCGCGAGCGGATAGGACAGCATGAAATAGAGCGCCAGCACCGTACCGTAGACCAGGGTGGCCGAGAAGCCCTTGTTGTTCATCGTCTTGCCGGCAAACGCCAGCTCGATCACGCCGATCTGCGAGGCCAGTGCGGTGTCCTTGATGAACAGCACGAAGAAGCCGAACACCGGCGGCAGGATGATCTTCCAGGCCTGCGGGACGATCACCATTCGCAGCGTCTGCAGGTAGCTGAAATTGAGCGTCAGCGCGGCATCCCACTGGTTCTGGTGCACCGACTCGAGCCCGCTGCGCACGATCTCAGCGATGAAGGCCGTCGCGATCAGGCAGACGCTGATCAGCGCGACGGTGAACATGCCGAGGTCGGCGTTCAAGGCCTGGAAGATGAAGAACACCAGCATCAGCGTGACGAGGAACGGGATGCGCCGGAACAGCTCGATGAAGACCGTGGCGGCGATGCGCAGCGGCCTGGCGGCGGGCCGGGTCGTCATGCGCACGGCTGCGAGCACGAAGCCCAGCGTGAAGCCCACAATGCAGCCGATGGCCGACAGCGCGAAGGTCATGCCCAGCGCCTTCGCGAAGAAGATCAGGTTGTAGTGGCTGAAGAAGCGCGGCAGCTCGTCCGCGATCTGCGCCCACATCAGAACCACCTCATTCGGGCGCGGAAGAAGCGCTTGCCGACGAAGGCGAGCGACACCGTGGCGATCAGCGTGATCGCGATGTAGAGCACCGCGGCGATCGAGAATACCTCGATCGAGCGAAAGGTCTCGGAGTTGATGTTATAGGCGCGGCCCGTGAGCTCCTCGACGCCGAAGACCGCGGCCATCGAGGTGCCGAGCGTCATCAGGATGTACTGGTTGGACAGCGGCGGGAACAGCACGCGCACGATGTGCGGCAGGATCACGTAGCGGATCGTTTGCAGGCGCGAGAAGCCCAGCGTCTCCGCCGCTTCGAGTTCGGGCTGGCGCACCGACTCGAACCCGGCGCGCTGGATCTCGGTGAGATAGGCGCCGGCATTGAGCGTCATGCCGATCAGCACCGCCTGGAACGGCGACAACACGATGCCGGCATCGGGCAGCGCGAAGAAGATGAAGAAGATCTGCACCAGCTGCGGCGTGTTGGTGAAGAACACGACGTACGCGCCGACGATGCGACGCGCCCAGCGCGGTCCATAGGCGCGCACCGAGGCGCCACCCAGGCCGATCAGCACGCCGAACGCAAACGCCAGGAAGGCGATCTGCAGGCTCAGCCACGCGCCGCCAACGAGATAGGGCAGGCGCTCGAGAACCGGTGCGTAGTCGAACTGCATGGGCTTTTCGTCAGGGACGCGCGCAGGCCGTCAGCGCGCGCCGCGGATGTTGCCCTGGTGGCGCGAGCTTACTTGTAGCTCGGCGCCGTGCGCGGGTCGTGCAGCATCGGGCCGCCGAACCACTTCTTCCAGCGTTCGTCCACGTAGCCGTTGCGGTGCAGTTCCTTGACGGCGGCGCTGAGCTTCTCGCGCAGCGCGTCGTTGCCTTTTTGCACGCCGATCCCGCAGAAGTACACATCGATCGGTGCGTCGACGATGCGCCAGTCGACCTTGTGCTTGGCGGTGTGCTCGGTCATGAAGTCCATCACGTCGATCATCGCGTCGGCGCGGCCTTGGGCGATCGCGCGCACGGCGTCAGGGTAGTTGTCGAGCAGCAGCAGCTGCGCCTTCGGGAGCTTCTCTTGCACCAGCTTGACCGGCGTGGCGCCACGCACCTCGACCAGCTTGACGGCAGGGTCGTTCAGATCCATGTAGTCCTTGTAGGGCTTGGACTTGGTGGTCAGAACGCCCAGTACTTCGGTGTGCAGCGGCACGGTGAAGTCGATGACCTTCTGGCGTTCGGCCGTGATGGTCATGGCGCCGAGCACGGCATCGATCTTGCCGCTGCTCACGAACGGAATGCGGTCCGGCGAGCCGACCTGCACGATCTCGGTCTTGACACCGAGCAGCTCGCCGAGCTTGCGCGCGACGTCGACGTCGAAGCCGTCGATCTCGTTCTTGTCGTTGAAGATGCCGAGCGGCGGGAGCGTCGGGTTGACACCGACGACGAGCTTCTTGCTCGCCACGATCTCGTCGAGCGTGCGGGCCGAAGCGGGCACCGAGAGGCTCAGCAGGGCCGAGCCGATGGCCAGCGACGCGACTGCCAGAAAGGTGCGGCGGGCGGCGTTTCTGATGTGCTTCATCGAGAGGAACTCCTAGGGGTTGATGGTGGGGCGGGACGCAAGACGAATGCCAGCTCGGTCTATGTCTGCAAAATGCACAACAATTATATATTAAACGTATACAATGAAATACACCCCTCCCGTGAAAACTTCCGGCGCGGGCCGCGTTGTCCAGATCTCCGTGCCATTCCGATGACGAAGACTTCACCTTCACCACCCATGCTCCTGCGCACCCTCCACGCTGTAAAGCGGGGGCCCGCGGTGCGCTTTCTTGTCGACGGCCAGGCGGTCGATGCGTTTGAGGGTGAGAGCGTCGCGGCCGCGCTCTACGCAGCCGGTATGCGCGAGCTGCGGCGCAGCCCACGCGACGGTGCGCCGCGCGGGCTCTTCTGCATGATGGGCTCGTGCCAGGAATGTCTCGTGTGGGTGGGCGCTTGCAAGGTTTGTTCGTGCCAGATTGCGGTCGGCGCTGAGCTCGAAGTCGAGACGCTTTCTTATCGCGAGCAGCGCGTTGGCTGAAATGAAACCCCCACGCTCACTTTGTTCGCGGCCCCCCGAGGGGGCGTCTCAGCACCTTCGGGCGGCCGGGCGGTACTGAGATGTCGCCACAAGCCACCGACGTGCTCGTGGTCGGTGCGGGTCCGGCCGGTGCGCGGGCGGCCTTGCGCGCGCAGGCTTGCGGTCTCGACGTTCTGCTGGTCGACGAGAACCATGACGCTGGCGGGCAGGTCTGGCGGCCGATTCCGCCCGGCTTCACGCATACACCCGGCAGCGCGCCATCGGCCGAGGCGCGCGACGGCGATGCGTTGCGCGCCGAGGTGCGCCGCGCGGGCGTTCGCTGTCTCTTCGGCCACAAGCTGTGGAACGTCGGCACTCACCTGCGCGCCGACCTGATCGGCCCCGAAGGCTCAGTGAGTTGGCAGCCGCGCGCACTGATTGCGGCCACGGGGACGACCGAGCGCGTCGTGCCGTTTCCAGGCTGGACCTTGCCCGGCGTCATCGGCCTGGCGGCGGCGACGATTCTTCTGAAGTCGCAGCACATACTGCCGGGTCGCCGAACGCTCGTCGCTGGTGCTGGGCCGTTGTTGCTGGCGGTCGCCGCCGGGATTCTCAAGGCCGGCGGCGAGGTGGCAGCAGTGCTGGACCTCGCGAGCCGGGGCGACTGGCTGCGCACGCTGCCTTCACTCGCAGGTCGCCCAGATCTGCTCTGGCAGGGGCTGCAATGGCAGGCCCGGCTGCGTGCCGCGGGGGTTCCCGTGCTCTATCGGCACGGCATCCGGTCGGTCGAGGCCGTGGGCTCGGGCTTCGAGGTCCGCACTCAGCGCGTCGACGCCAGCGGCCGCCCCATTGCCGACGCGGCCGCGCCCGTGTTCGCGGCCGATGCCGTGACGGTCGGACATGGTCTCGTGCCCGGCACCGACATCACGCGGCTGCTGCGCGCCCGCCATCGCTACGCCGTCGAACGGGGCGGCTGGGTCGCCGAGGCCGACGCCGACGGCCGCACGTCGGTGGCGGGCCTCTACGTCGCAGGCGACGGCGCCGGCATCGCAGGTGCCGCGGCCGCGGGTGCGCACGGCGAGTTGGCCGCGCTGGCTTGCGCGCACGATCTCGGTCGCCTCGATGCAGACACCCATTCGCGTGAACGAGCGCGTTTGCAATCGTCATGGCGCAGCTCCGCGCGCTTCGGGCACGCGATGGCCGGTCTGATGGCGCTGCGCGACGGCGCCGTCGCAGGCATCGCGCCCGACACGGTGGTGTGCCGCTGCGAGGATGTCACGCGCGCCGAGATCGACGCCGCCGCGCACGACGGTGCGCGCGACATGAACCAGCTCAAGGCGTGGACGCGCTGCGGTATGGGCCCGTGCCAAGGCCGCAGCTGCGGCGATCTGGCGGGGGAGCTGCTCGCGCTTCATGTTGGTAGTCGCGAAGCGGCCGGCTGCTTCACCGGCCGCGCGCCCTTGCGCCCAGTGTCGCTGGCCGAGGTGGCGGGCGACTACACCTATGCCGACATCCCGATCCCGAAGGCGGCGCCGCTATGAGTTCCACGTGGCCGATGCGGCAGGGGCGCCCGTGATGTTCGACGCGATCGTCATCGGCGGCGGCGTGATGGGCTGTTCGACCGCGCTGCATCTGGCGCGGGGTGGCATGCATGTCGCGATCGTCGACCGCGGGCCGCTGTGCCGCGAGGCCTCGGGCGTCAACGCCGGCACGCTGACGCTGCACATGACGCGCGCTGCGCTCGTGCCCTATGCGATGCGCGCCTGGGAGATGTGGATGGATGCCGAGAAGTGGCTCGGCATGGGCGTGCTCGCGACGCAGGCGCCGGGGCTCACGCTGGCCTTCACCGAGGCCGAATGTGAGCTGGTCGAGCTGCGTGCCAAGGCGCGCAGAGAGCAGGGCGCGCCGATCGAGGTCATCACGCCTGAGCGCGCACGCCAGATCGAACCTGGCCTGAACCACGGCCTGTTGAAGGCCGGCTATTGCGAGATCGACGGCTTCGCGAGTGCCTACCTGACCGGCCGGGCCTTCGGTCACGCGCTGAAGGGCGCCGAAGTCGACGTGCTCGAGAACGCATCAGTCGAGGCGATCGATTCGAACGATGCGGGCCACGTCGTCCGCTTCGCCGGCGGCGTGCGCGAACCACTCCGCGCGAAGCGCATCGTGCTCGCGGGCGGCGTCTGGATCGAGCCGATGCTCGCCTGGCTCGGTGTCGACCTTCCGATCAAGGTGCTGGTCAACCAGCTCATCGTCACCGAGCGCATTCGGCCGGTGATGCGCTCGGTGCTCAGCGTCGCCAACGGCCTGTTGTCGCTGAAGCAGTTCGCCAATGGCACGGTGCTGATCGGCGGCGGCTGGCAAGGCGAGGGCGACCGCGAACGCGGCGGCGTCGAGGCCCGGCCGCAGAACCTCGTCGGCAATATGCGGCTGGCCGCGTACGCGGTGCCGGCGCTGGCCGAAGCCCGCATTGCGCGCATATGGCTCGGCTTGGAGGCCGAGACGGCCGATGCGCTGCCCATCATCGGCGATGTGCCCGGCGTCGCCAACGCCTACGTGATCGGCAGCGCGCACTCGGGTTACACCAGCGGCCCGTACATGGGCCGGATCATGGCCCAGCACATCCTCGGGCAGACGCCTGATCTGCCCTTGTTCGAACCCGCCCGCCTCGTGGGTCTGCCGATGCCCGGCGCCTGACACCTTGCTCGCATGATTCCTCACCGACCTAATTCCTTTCACGGCATCT
>Ga0307515_10018172_pt1 | contig 12753 bp, 5 predicted proteins | sample 17_EM_MG_FD_194513 | JGI IMG/M metagenome (GOLD analysis project Ga0307515, IMG submission 194513) | Populus trichocarpa ectomycorrhiza microbial communities from riparian zone in the Pacific Northwest, United States - 17_EM | ecosystem: Host-associated > Plants > Roots > Unclassified | place... | reverse complement strand
ATAAAGATAATAAAGACAAGAATGATATGATCCTCTATACTTTTTATTTCAAAAATACAAGAATTTATTTTAAAATTATAACATAAATATATTTATTTTATATTTATATTGGTTTTTATCACGGGACATTAATGAAACACAACCTGAGTCGCTAAATTAGCTGTATCCATTCGCTTTTAACTTAAAGTTATGTTGACCTTGTACTTATTCGGAATTTATCACTTGAAGAATATGGTTTTTTTAAAAAAGGAAAAAAATACTGGTAATATATATACTTAACATGTATGGTAATTAACATGTGACAGACTAACATGTTTGAGACAATGAAATTCCATGCCTAATTAGCATATGGTAAAACAATGAAATTAAAGTGGGTGGGGAGGGTGACGAACGTATCCCATATTCCATACAAACTGTAGAGTTTGTGGTCTCCCTCTTTTGGAGGAATAATCACCTCAATTTTCTCACGGAGAATCGAAATTGGACCCCACTAAAAATTGAGATCACTCCTTTAGTGGGGTCCAATTTCCAAAGATAAAAAAAATGTTCCTAAATTTAGGTCAAATAATTTGTATTTTTGCATAATAACGGTCTAATGTATTGATGGTTTTGGTGCACAGTTAGGGGAATGGATCTTTCAATGATTCAAGGTTAGGCTTGAAAAAACAATTGAATGGTACTAGTCCCTTTGCCTGCACGTGGCCAAGGCTGTGCATTGTCGTTCGATGTTTTAGAGGATGATTTAATTGTTTTTTAAAGTTTTTTTATTTGAAATTATTAAAATAATATATTTTTTATTTTTTTAAAATTATTTTTAACATTAACACATCAAAATATCTAAAAACACAAAAATAATATTAATTTAAAATAAAAAAATAAAAAAAATTTAAACTTTTTTTAAAAAAACTTTTCAAACGTAAAAATAAATGGGATACGTATATTTTTCTCGGAAGGCGAGGTTTTCCTTTTACACCAAAATTAATAATTAAATATTTTTTTTATAAAAAAATTCATTTCAAGTAAGAGTATTTATTTTTGCATTACAACATATTTTTTATATGATTGTTCACATTGAAAACAAAAAAGTATAAATAATTTAAAAATTATAAGATGATTAAATTAGAAAGATAATAATACATTAAGATTTTAATGTCTAAAGGAAAACAACTTTCAAGATCCTGTGTTATGAGGGAATATTCATCAACTAACAAACAAAGTAACAATATTTTTGATAAAACTAATTAAAGTTGATAATAAAAAAAAAATTATGTATTTTTTTTAATGAGCTTCGTGATTTAAACTTTATCTTTGTATATAATTTTTAGTGTGATATGCATTCTATTATTTTTTTTAATGATTTTTGTATTTATAATTTTAAATACAAATGATGGCATCGCTTAAACCATTTAATTAAAATCAGAAGATTTTATTTTATTAAATTATTTGTAAAAGGTTATTCTTGATATCAATTTTCAATAGTTTAAACACTAAGAAAAGTTTTTATTAGTTGATTGGATATTTAAATTTTGGGGGCATTAATACATTTGAAACATCAAGACAAGAAAATGATTTTTTTTTTTTTTTTTTATAATAGCGAGGTGATATATTATGTAATAGAGCTAGTGCCAGAATAAGACAAGCTAGCAAGAGAGTACGTGGGGCCCCCATATATATATATATATATATATATATATAACAGAGAAACTAGAAAGAAGTTAGCAAAATATTCGCAACAGATGAAATAAAAAGAAAAGTATAGAGTTGGTGATGTAGTATTAAAAGTTTCAAATTAAAGAATTTGTTTTCTCTGGCTTGAAGTTTTGAACTCTATGGTTGCTAATATAATGGTCACTGAAGATTTATAAGGTCGTTTAACTTTAGAACTCGTAAAATTAGTCGAGGTATTACGGACATCAATATTTCGATTAATAAAGAAGAAATTAAGACTAGTCATTCAGCTCTCTCATCACATGCACGAGAGGACAGATAACACACGTTTTGTACATTCTTCTTTTTCTGTTACTTGTATATTTAGCCTCCAGAATTAGTTGGAAGATGCTCTTTAAAGTTTTTCACATTTCTCTTTCCAGTTAGTTAGACAATACAAAAACAGAATAGTCTGTGTATATATAAAGGCTCTCTCTGTAAAGGAAATACTAAGTGAAGAATTTCAACAAACAGATACGGGGTCTTCACCCATCTCTTCCATGAGTTGATTGTTTTCTTTTTCAAGGTTTTGATAAATCTTACATGGTATCAGAGCTTCGGCTAATTATTCTCCCTTTTCCAATCAAACCATGGAAGAACAATCCCCATCTTCATAATCTACAAATACTCAAAACCCCAAACATGTTTCTCCTTATTTCAACTTCACAGATCCAAATAATCCATATCGTATAGAGAATGGTGACCACACATCCTTGGTTCTCGTCACTGAGCTACTCACTACTGAAAACTACATTACCTGGTCACGATTAATGCGTCGAGCACTTAGGGCGAGGAACAAACTTGGCTTCATTTCTGGGAACATTGTTAGGCCGACGAATGAGGAGGATCCTCTGTTTGAAATGTGGGAAAGGTGCAATGACATGGTGGTTTCTTGGATATAAAATGCAGTCAGCACAGATATCAAACATACTTTAGCTTTTGTGGATGATGCTCAAATGGTGTGGACAGAACTCAAGGATCGTTTCACTCAACAGAATGGTCCTCGCATCTTCCAGCTCAGAAGAGATTTGGCTACCCTTCGACAGGACAGAGACTCTATGAGTGCATATTTTGGTAATCTCAAAACTCTTTGGGATGAAATGATTGTGTATAATCCAATGCCATTATGCACATGTGGGTCAGTAGAAAGTGTTGAATGAAAGGTATCAAAGAGATTATGTTATACAGTTTCTTATGGGTTTGAACGACCAATATACCAATGCTAGAGATCAAATCATGCTGATTGAGCCCCTTCCCAGCATTAAAAAGGTGTTTTCCTTGATTCAACAACAAGAACAACACCACCAATTTACCAATAACACTATTTCTTGTGAATCTATGGCATTGGCTAGTAAGTTTGTTAATACTCCTTTCAAGACAATTAACAGAAATTTTACAAGCCACAAAAAGGAAAGACCATATTGTTAACATTGTCGCACACAAGGACACACACTTGAAAATTGCTATAAGGCTGGAAATGCTGAGCCTCCAGTGTGTTCTCACTGCAATGTAAGTGGTCACACAGTTGAGAAATGTTACAAGCTTCATGGGTATCCCCCGGGCCACAAGCTGTATAAGGGAAGAGTCGCAAGTTTATTTGCCAATCAAGCTGTTCTGTCCACAAGTCCTAATAAAGAGGAGGTGAGTGAAGAGAAGATGGTTTTCACCAAGGAGCAATATCATCATCTCATGAGTCTTATCCAACCCAAAAGTTTGCTAACTGCAACCCCCACGGCAAATCTAACTTCATTCAATTCCAAAAACAGTGCCACACCTTCAAAGATGTCTGGTAAAATTATATTTTATAATGACATTTCTGCTGATTTTTTAAAGCCAAATAGTGTTCCCTGGATCATTGACTCAGGGGCTACAGACCATATGGTGTGTAGTCATTCCTTTTTTACTTCTGACATTAAAAAGGTATCATATAGGGTAAGTTTGCCTAATGATACTTTCGTATCAACCACACATCTTAGCAACATTCAACTTACTGATAAGATTGTCCTTCCTGATGTTTTATGCATTCCTTCATTCTCTTTCAATTTGATCTTTGTTAAAAGGCTTACTGAAAATTTGACTTGTTGTTTGGTTTTCATAAATGATACATGTTTTATACAGGACCTTTCCACCTGGACCACGATTGGAATTGCTGAAGTGAGAAATGGCTTGTATCATCTCCTTCCTAAAGCAGTCCCTCCTTCATCATTGACCGATCTTTTATCATGTTTGTCTCCAAATTTTCCTTCAGTTGCTATTTCTGTTAAAAGTAGTATGGATGTGAATGGTCTTTGGCATTGTCGCCTCGGTCATATGTCTGATTCACGAATGAAATTGATTAACGATCCTGTTGTAAGAGACAACTTGCTTATAAATAAAACTTCTCCTTGTTGCACTTGTCCTCTTGCCAAACAACATAGACTTCCTTTTCCCAACAGCTCACACAAGTCTTCTAGTAATTTTGAATTAGTACACTGTGATATTTGGGGGCCATGTTCCACCAATGCTTATGATGGGTCCAGATACTTTTTGACCTTAGTAGATGATTTATCTAGAACAACTTGGGTTTATTTACTTCAAACCAAATCTGAAACAAGAAAGTGTATTGAATCTTTCTACCACATTGTAGAGACACAATTCAACTGTAAAATAAAAAACATACGTAGTGATAATGGTATTGAGTTCAAGATGAGTGATTTTTACAATGAGAAAGGGATTATTCACCAACGAACCTGTGTCGAGACACCCCAACAAAATAGGATAGTTGAGAGAAAACACCAACACTTATTAAATGTCGTTTGTGCACTGTTTTTCCAATCTAATCTTCCCCTATCCTTTTGGAATGATTGTATCTTGATTGCAGTCTACCTTATCAACAGAACACCTACCCCTATACTTAACAATCGAACTCCCTATGAAGTCCTTTTTAATGTTAAACCATATTATTCTCATTTAAAATTTTTTGGATGTCTTTGTTTTGCTACAACCATATCAAATGGGAGAAGGAAATTTGATCCGAGAGGTAGAAAGTGTGTTTTTCTAGGTTACCCTTTTGGAGTCAAGGGATATAAACTAATGGATTTGAGTAGTAAGGTAGTTTTTCATTCTAGGGATGTCCTCTTTCATGAAACACATTTTCCTTTCAAATCATCCCCTTCCACCAGTGAAGAACATTCACCTTTCCATTCGACACCAGCCATACAATATTTTCCTTGTCCCAGTCCCCCATCTGACTTTAATTGTTCTCCACCAAATGTAGACAGCCCCTCTACTTCACCAAACATTCCATCTTCCTCTCGCAGTCCTGTTACCACTCCTCAGGATGTCAGTCTTGAAAACTCATATGTCTCCCATGATCTTATTGACTACGATACTCCTCCTTCTCATCACATAACTCTTCAAAAATCCATTAGGACAGGACTGCCCCTGCCTACTTGCAAGATTTTCACTATCAACAAGCTGCACTCACTTCAGATTTCCAATCCATGGCACATGTATCTTTTCCTTCTTCTAATTGTTCTTTTCCTTTGTCCAATTATCTTTCCTATGATCGTTTTTCACCACAGTTCCAAGCCTTTTCTTCTATTATTTCTATCATGGTTGAGCCAACCTCGTATTCTACAGCAGTTAAGGATCTAGGTTGGTGTAAGGCAATGGATGCCAAATTGCAAGCCTTGGAAGAGAATCAGACTTGGATTCTCACTGATTTACCTCCTGGAAAAGACGCTGTGGCCTGTAAGTATGTCTACAAAATCAAGAGAAATTCAGATGGCAGTGTGGAAAGATTGAAGGCTAGATTGGTCGCAAAGGGGTATACTCAACAAGAAGGCATCGATTATCACGAGACTTTCTCTCCTGTAGCAAAGATGGTCACTGTGCGATGCCTTCTATCAGTTGCTGTTGTTCGCGGTTGGCATTTGTATCAATTTGATGTAAACAATGCCTTCCTGCATGGAGACTTAGAAGAAGAGATTTATATGAGAAAACCACCAGGGTACAATAAAGGAACAATTGGACAGGTGTGTAAGCTCCTCAAAAGCCTGTATGGTTTGAAGCAGGCTAGCAGAATGGTATGCCAAACTCACTTCGTGCTTGATCGACTTTGGTTTCACTCAATCGAAGGCTGATTACAGCTTGTTCACCATGTCCACTAGCACTTCTTTCACAGCCCTCCTTGTATATGTCGATGACATAATTCTTGCTAACAGTTCCATGACCAACATTGTTGCAGTCAAGGATTGTTTGCATGACAAGTTTAAGATTAAGGACTTAGGTCTCTTGCGATTTTTCCTTGACATAGAAGTGGCCAGATCACCCATGGGCATACACATCTGCCAACAAAAATATGCCCTTGATATTCTAGTTGATTCAGAGATTCTAGGCTGCAAACCAGTAAAGATTCCTATGGAACATAATTCAAGACTAAGCAAGGATGCAGGCGACTATTTGGTTGATCCCTCCACATATCGACGACTCATTGGCAGATTACTTTATCTAACCATTATAAGACCTGACATTAGTTATCCCGTGCAGGTTCTGAGTCAGTTTATGGATAAACCTTCACAGTCTCATTTGACAGCTGCTCACAAAGTTTTGCGGTACATCAAGTCTGCGTCTGGCTAAGGATTATTGCTATCCGCTTCTTCCAATTTAGAGTTAATTGTTTATTGTGATTCTAATTGGGCTTCATGCCCTGATACTCGCCACTCAGTTACAGGGTACTATGTTCTATTGGGACAGTCTCTTATTTCATGGAAATCATAGAAGCAAAGCATAGTATCTCGGTCTTCTACAGAGGCAGAATACCGGGCCATGGCTGCCACAGTCTCTGAGCTCACTTGGCTTAGGTTTCTACTTACTGATCTGCATATTGAGCACCCTTAGGCAGCCACCCTTTACTGTGATAATCAGGCTGCACTCCATATTGCCTCAAACCCAGTTTTCCATGAACGTACGAAACACATTGAGCTCGATTGTCATCTCATCCGGGATAAAATTTTGGAAGGATTCATTGTCACCATGCACGTCCCCACTCATCTTCAACGAGCTGACCTCCTTACGAAGGCACTTCCCTCTTCTCTTCTGCAAACTCACTTACTCAAGTTGGGAATTGTCAACCTACATTCTCCATCTTGTGGGGGGTATTACGGGACATAAATATTTTGGTTAATAAAGAAGAAAATAAGACTAGTCATTCAGCTCTCTCATCACATGCACGAGAGGACAGATAACACACGTTTTATACATTCTTCTTTTTCTGTTACTTGTATATTTAGCCTCTAGAATTAGCTGGAAGATGCTCTTTAAAGTTTTTCACATTTCTCTTTCCAGTTAGTTAGACAATACAAAAACAGAATAGTCTATGTATATATAAAGGCTCTCTCTGTAAAGGAAATACTAAGTGAAGAATTTCAACAAACAGATACGGGGTCTTTACCCATTTCTTCCATGAGTTGATTGTTTTCTTTTTCAAGGTTTTGATAAATCTTACACGAGTTGCAAGTATTCAACTTTAATCATCAATAAATTGTAGTTATATTTATTAAAGAAAACTTCTACTGTATTTTTCTTAATATACACTAGATATGTAATCAAAATAAATTTTCTAACAGAATCATATATATGAATATCTATAGATTATTCATCGAGAAGATGCATAATTTTGGTAGTGTTTCTCTACTATATATTATATTAACATTTGAGTTTCTTAATTTGAGATATCAATTAAGCTAATGACCTGTAATATTGGAAGAGTGATACGGATAAAAAATGGTTAAAAACTCAAACAAATATTAGAAAAATAAAAATAATTGCCAACTTTTTATTTATTTATTTTAAAAATAAAAACACAAAGGGAAAGCGTAGAAAACTTTGTTAATATTTTATTAGTTTATGTTGGGTTTTTCTATGATGTTTTAGTATATTTTATTTTTATGGTAGAGACTTAATTTTATTTTCAATAGTAGAAAAGAATTGATAGGAAAAAACTCGAGCTATGTATGCTAAAAAAGCATGTTTGAGGCTTCGATCATCTGAACCAGAAAGAATGTGGTATCGTCAGCATATTTTTTTGAAATGTTTTTCAAGATCAGATCTCAAATATGAATAACACTTCATTTTGAAGTACTCATATCGTGCTATTTCCTTGTCATTTAAAGCTTCACCAAGAAATTTATAATGAAGCTAGCCCAAAGCTTCAGAAAGAGACACACGATTTGGTATCAGAACTTTCATTCTGGTTTGTTTGTGACCATGACATCTTCACCCTTCCTCTTTTCATCTTTACCATTCCCCTTCCACTCCTCTAACTTCTTCTTCCTCTTTTCATCTTCACCCTTCCCCTTCCATTCACAAGTCTACATTTACTAAACTTGATTATCTCTATGAGGTTAGCTTTGTAGATGATAACAAAAAAATCTCTGAAACAGATCTTTCTCTTGTAAATTCTTATCATGCTTTTATAAAAAAATCTCCGTAAAAACAAAAAATCTCAAACATAAATCAAAACCTTTCTGAAAACTTAAATTAGAAAATCATGCCTATGAAAAACAAATTGAATCAAGTATGTTTCATCAATAAATCAATAGTTATATCCTTTAATAATGATGACATAAAAAAACAAAAACTTCTTTAAAATATAGTAAAAAAATTAAAAACAAAAAATCATTTTTCTATGGTAAATAAATGAACAGTTAGCTAAAAAAACTAAACATAATAAAAAATATAGAAAATCTAGCATAAATTAATAAAAAAAATATTTTCTTATTTTTTCTTTTATTAAAAATCCAAAAATCAAGAAATGTAAATTTTAACACTCCAAAGTGTTATTTGTCATCTTGGACATGCTTGTAGTCTTTAATATTACGTCCATGATTGATTGTATGGTGCAAAATGTTTTTTAAAAGTATTGTTTATTTGAAAATATATTAAAATAGTTTTTTTAATATTTTTTTACATCAGCACATCAAAACTATAAAAAAATACTAAAAAATATATTAATTTAATGTATTTCAAGAAGAAACACACTTTAAAATATATCCGAACACCACCGTTGAAAACACAACACCTAACTATCACTCCATATTATTAGCTTAACTGATCTATATATATAGATATATAATAGAGAGATCTTGTTAAATACACAAGTAAGGGGGTGTTTGACTTGGGTGTAATCATTGTTTCACTAAATTTTGATTTTTTTTTAAAAAATTATATATATTTATTTTATATTTTTGAATCGTTTTGATATTCTGATTATATTAAAAATAATTTTTAAAAAATATATTTTTTAATATATTTTTAAATAAAAAAAACTTCAAAAATACAACAATTATTATAATTAATATATTTTCAAATAAAAAAAACTTTAAAAGTACAACAACAATCATTTTCAAAAAAGAATGTTCGGTTTGGAGGTAACTTTGACATTTTTTTTTTTGGTGAGATTCATATAAAAAAACATAAAAAACATGTATTTTTAATTTTAAAAATATTATTTATATTTTAAAATAATTATAATTTAAAAAAAACCATCACGTCTCCTAAAACACCGACAGGAATACAACTAGTTCAAACCCAAAAGTCAAGCACGCCGGGCACAATTAACTTGAATTCTGCCACACTTTGCTGGAACTTTTCATCTTGCAAGCACATTGTACTGTCTAATCAGAACGGAAACATAAAGAACATAAAATGTTCTCTCATAAAAATTAATGACCTCCAATTTAATTTCATAGCTAACAATTAATACTACAATAAAATGATAAATTAGTATTTATAAGCTGGAATCCTGGAAGACACGGCTCATGACGAAAGTTATATGCTGCACAACTAGCTTCCCCGAGAAAGCAACACAGCCTTAAATGCTGGCAAAGATTGGTCACTTTCTTCGCTGCTTTCATGCTAGAAATATCTTGATACACGTAACACGCTGACCATTTTTATGGAGGTAGAAATCGACCTAACAAAAAACAAAAAAACAAAAAAATTCCAAAGTTAAATAAAAAATAATTAAATTAAAAATTATAAGCCTCTTTTTTTTTGTCAGGTTGTGTGCTTAACATACCTAGGCTTCTTTATGATATTTGCTTTATATCTCTCTAGTACATGAAAGCAGAGGTCGAGTTACGAAGCTATGATAACTTTTAGGTGACCACAACTGAATAATTTTCCAGAGAGAACAAAACTAAAAAAATCCTCTTCTTACAGAAGCCATATAAAGCATAAAAGCATCCACCCTACGTTCCGCATCACTGTGCAAGCAATTTGGCCGAGATAGTACCAGTACAATACATAAAAAAGAACGGCAGCTATTTTTCAGAATCAGATGCATACCATTACCATCCTCACTCTCTCATGAACTAACAAGAAATGATGCGCACTGTTGATTTATAGTGAATTTGGACCAATCCATCGTGTGTTCTCTCAACAAAGTGTGCATGCTTTCACCTTCTATTCTAGTGAATGATCCATGGAAAAGCAAGTGCTAGATCAGGATGAATCGATCTTTATTATTATGCAGAACACGTAGTATCATACATTGCAGGTTTTTGGAACAGACAAAAGCTTACATGTACAAACCTGGGGTCATTACTTAGTATGCTTGGGAATTGAATGCACACAAAGTGGTCCAGGTTCTCTCTGTTCTTACACGACAGAAACTGCAAGTGGTCCTGTAAGTTCTTACTGTTAACTTTTGCCATGATATTCATGCACCTCATGGTGTAATATATACATGAGGGACATTTCTTAATTTCAATAACCTGGTAGCTGGTCATAAAACTTGTTCCCACCCAACATCTTGCTATGGCATCCTTCCATAACTTTCATTTTCTCACATATCCTTCTTCCCTGAGGGTTTTAGGTGCTTTCAACCGACAGTGATGGAGCAGGAAAAGACAGTAATGTCTGCAGGCATATTATGATTATGATAGTACTGATGTCAGGAAAATTACTGGACCATTTGCATGGCTAGGGTTTTTTCTTGATTAGTCTGTTGTATATGATACATCCATCAAATCAGCTCCCCTGTAGTCAATGGTCACATAATATCTTGAAAGATGGTAGCTTAAGGGGAGGCAATTATGGCATTCTATTTTATTTGATGGAATACTTTGCTCTAATCATCCTTAAAAAAAAAGGGAAAAAAGAAGAAGATAAGTTTCATTGAAGCTGTAATCGAATGCATTATTTTGAGTTAACACAAAAGTCTCAGAAGGAGCATTTAACAAACATCTCATCGATTGAATTTCACACAAGTTTCTGTCTTGTATCTCTGATAATAATAATAATAATAGCAGAAGCCATAACAATGACATTAAACAAGATGCTTAAATGTCATCCAACAGTCATGCCATGCACAAATAATCTTCTGAACAGTCCTTCCAAGTAGGGCTTTGAAGAAATCACAAGAACTTCAAAGAAGCCTGCTTAACCAGTGACTGGAAAGCTCAGAACTGTCCACTGGCAGAGAAAAAATGCCATGAATTGGAGATAGAATCGATATAGAGTCAAAACAATAACCCTTTAAAGCTCATATTATATAATGTAGATAACAAAATATTAAGCCCGTCAAGGTATTTATATGATGAGGAGCTAACCACAATCCCCTGATTATGAAGCAATATGCTCTACACTCCCAAATCAAGCTCTCAGTAACTCTTTAATATCATTCCTGATATTTCTTGGGATAAATCAGTTGCAGGTGTAGAATAGAGGGAAAAAAGTTAACTACATTAATGTGACTGCATGCAATCATCTCGCACAATTCAATGAGCTGTTCAAATCAGTTTTGAGAACAATCCAGGAAGAAGCATTTCACCTGTCGACAGCATAAATGTTTCAACAACCAAATCTGTTGTTGTCTTGTACTTATTAACTCAAATGTCCTAGCTAGCCTTCCTATACTGATCAGAATTACATGTATTCTAATGCTTCAACAAGGATTAATCATCATCAAAATTCAAAACCTTCAGCATTGATTAATTCTTCTGAGTCACTGCTTGTGCCCCAGGTTGGGGCCATATATAGTACCTATAGAATCCGCAGTTTTGTAGCAGGAACTTGTCTTGAACTGCATGCTGAGACGATGCTTCCATGTTCCAATTCATCTCACCAAAGGCTGGATTCTTCGTTCACATGCTTACATTGATAATTGATATCAGGATTATCAGCTTGGAGAGACAAAGTTAAAATGCACTAGAATTTACAATTACATGTAGCTTATAAAGTTGCTCCAAATTAAACCATAAAATATTCAGCCTTACTGCCTTAGTACAGAAATCTTGATTACTTCCGAAAGCTACTTCTGTACTGAAGAGTAAATATTTCACTTTTCAGTACAGTACAGTACAGTATCATTTCAAATCCAGAGAGGACCTTGATCATAAGAGTGGTGGTGAGGGGACAGGGAGGGGGGTGGTCCAAAACGACGAATAGATAGCTTACGGTGTGTGTCTTCTGGTGTTAAATACTCGTTCTACGTACAGTGACTGAGTGGAAAATCTTAGACAATCTTTACAATTTATTAGCGGAAAGTGTGGAAAATGCTGTAAAAAAGCTTGAAAGAGTTCTCAGATGAGATTGACAGATCAACAGGACCATCATAGAAACATCTTAAATCATGGCATTTGGGGAAAACTTATCAGGCATTCCTATCATGTGACAAAACTCAAGAAAAACTTCATTGAAATACTCTCTCTTTGATAGCCTCCAACTCTAGGGGTCATCACCAGCTTAGGCTCCGCTCAAATGAGGAAATGAAACCATGAAGGGAAAGTAATAATGCAAGCTCTAATTTAAACATCACTATCAAGATCATCTAGGGTTATTTCTTAAGCTTCAGGCCATTAACAACTAGATGAAACGAAGATTAACCCATCATAACATGGCACCACTTTTTGCTATTTCATGTTCTTACACCATGTTGGTGGGAGAAACCACTGGTGGTGGCTTTGAAACACTCAGAGGGGATAAAACACACTGTTTTATTTCAAGAACAAAAGCTTACAATACACAAAAAGCTTAATACACGCCCTCTCTCTTTCTCTC
>Ga0307515_10018171_pt1 | contig 12754 bp, 12 predicted proteins | sample 17_EM_MG_FD_194513 | JGI IMG/M metagenome (GOLD analysis project Ga0307515, IMG submission 194513) | Populus trichocarpa ectomycorrhiza microbial communities from riparian zone in the Pacific Northwest, United States - 17_EM | ecosystem: Host-associated > Plants > Roots > Unclassified | place... | reverse complement strand
AATTTAAAAAACAAAAAGTGGTTGCACGCGTCAACAAGTAGGAGGTGGTCGTGCCCTTCGAGCGACTCGTGCAACGCCTCTGCCAGCTAAAAACTATATTTTTTCATGTTATTATTTGTGTGGTCACATCCCTTTTTTTATAAGATAGCATGTGTAGTCATGGGTGGTGCAGTTCATCGTCGGAGATTTTTTTTGAAATAGATATTTCACAAAAAAAAAAGAAAAAAGAAAAATCAAAATAGATATTTCACCAAAAAAAAAAATGGCTTGATTGAATGATCTAGAGCTCTATCTATATCCTTGTGACAAAATAGTGACATAATTTTATTCATAGGAGAAGATCATAGAAAAGAAAAATGCTTTGCGATATGGTATATGGTAGAGATTTTAACAAAAAAAAAAAAAGACCAGTAATGAAAATCTCTCTGAGAAAGAATCCAATGGGATCTGGTAGGGCGACAAATTTTATACAACCATCGGCTCTGCTGCTATGCTTCCTACAGAACTTGAGATACTTTCTGTTAGATGCCGCGATGCTTTCTCATAATTAACGAAGCCCATGAACCAGAAATCATGTCCATCAATTGTAACGATCTGGATGTATCTCTCGGATTGATTCTCCCTCATGACTACAGGATTGATGGTGCCAATCTTGCTCAAAGGTATCATTACCTGTTCCAGCCAAACCTCTGACACTCAATTCAAATAATTCTGATAGATATTGAAGACATTCTTAAATAGTTATTTCATTGATATTGGTTTGTGCTAGGTGCTATTGATCACACAATATTTTATGCTGGTTTGTAACCCTTTTCTTTACCTTGTAATAACTCCAAGCTCCCTGGCCTGAGGGTGCTGTGAAAGACAAGGGACGGTCGCTACAGAAAGCTGCATGAGCATCAGATAGATAAAGGGTTCCGGCAACTGGACCTGTTGTTGTGGACAGATAGCAGGCAAATGTCTTCTTCAGCTTTTCATTTGGATTAGTACTTGTGAATGTCTGCTTGTATAGAGCCTCAAACCCACCTCCTGTTAATGCTTTAGCTGTCAGGTTCACCTTGCCCCATGCGGCTCCGGGAACAGATGAATTAGTCCTGACTGTTGAACAAAATGATCATGGAATCATGATGATGTTAACATAAAAAGTTCATTTTTGAAATCTGAAATGATCAAAGATTTTAAATCTATTGAATATGATCAAAACATTACATACGGTTGTGCCAGATATTTTGAGCGATGGTATCAGCCTTGGTGCCCCAAGAATTAAACACCTGGAGAATGGATTCCTTACTGCTACGTGATGATTTTTCAATGGGGCTGTACTGGAGGTATGGATGATGGAACTTCTTGGCTTCATCATCAGTTGCACCCCATAAGGCTGCCTTTTTATTATCTGGATGGCACGAAGGAACAGCAGGATTTCCCATGACACGAGTCCCCCATTTCTCCGAGTTCTCATCGTATGGTGGTGATGAGAATGATGAATGACGGGAAGTGCTAGGCAATGAGTCTGACATTGTTCTATGAAAAGGGCTTGCTTCTTTTGACATTGGTGAGGAGATAGAAGGGTAAAATGGCTGTGATTCTTGGTTGGTGCCGTTCATTTTGGGTAGAGAATGATGCAAAACTGTGGCTGTGGGGATGTGTTTTTGGCTCTGACCATAGCATTTGAAGGAGACCGTTGCTTACAGCTGACTAAAACATTTCATTGAACCGTAGGTGTGGACCTTGGACTCTTCTAATTATAATTTTTCACGGATATCAACTTGGGTTTCTTCATTGTTAAGGATAAGTAGTAATATTTTAATTTAAAAGGATAAGATATTATATTTTTAATATATTTTTTATATTTATATAAATTGTTTTTTTTTTAATTTTTTATATAAAATATTAAAATCTCATATTTTTCTTTAAAAAATTTCGGATTCATCTAGGCTAACCCGTATGACTTGAAACCTGGTCCCTTCATCGAGTCATCAGGTTTAATAACTATAATTAATAATATTAACAAGGATTGGACCTAGTGGTAAATTGCTAGTACTTTTTATTTGATTTTATTTGTTTTTATATTTTAAAAGTATTTTTAAAAAATTTAAATTTTGTTATTTTATTTTAAATTAATATTTTTATTATTATTTTGATGTGTTAATATTAAAAATAATAAAAATATTATAATAAGCATCGAACTTGAGACACCTGTAAGATAGCATTCATGGTCAACCTTCTCGTTTTCATATCCCTTGCCTCTTATGCTTAACAATGAAGAAATGCTTGTTGACACCCCTGGAAATTTCTAATTAGAAGAGTGCAAGTCCACACGTACGGTTCAATGAAATGTTCTCGTCAGCTATAAGCAACGGTCTCCTTCAAATGCTATGGTCAGAGCCAAATATATATATTCTCATAGCCAAAAACACATCCCCACAGCCACAGTTTTGCATCATTCTCTGCCCAAAATGAACGGCGCCAACCAAGAATCACAGCCATTTCACCCTTCTATCTCCTCACCAATGTCAAAAGAAGCAATATATATATATATAGTTTATACTAGATCACTCGAGTTCTAAGTTGACCCGACAAAAAAAATAATAAAATAATTTTTTTCAAATTACTTATAAATTTAAATTTTGCTAGATTCAGATTCAGTCAAGATCTTAGATTATCCGAGTCTTGAACCAGATCGGGTCTAATAACCATACCACTTATAGTAATAATAATAATAATAAAGAGTAATTTAACTCTGAAGGATATAGCTCAATTGGTCAGACTCTAGGTTTACTCCTTAGAGGTTACCAGTTCGAGTCCCACGAATCTTAGGGTCACTGGAGGTTTACATGGTCGTTAACTTCAGGACCCATAAGATTAGTTAGAGTATGCGTAAGCTGACTCGTGACGCACGTTAAAAAAAAAAATATTAAGAGTAATCATTACTGGACTCATAATTGGACTCCTGAAAGTCATCTATTTGCCCTTGAAGCCCAAGGTTTGAAGCTTCTATATCTGGCCCATGAAACTTCACATCGTACCATATCCTTGTTTTTTCACTCATAATTGAAGTTGTCTTACGCGGTTATTTTAAACTAAAATTCAACTTCACAGAGTTTTTTTTCTTCCCAATACATGAAAACAATTATTTTTATTAAAATAAAACTATCCTATCATTTTTATTTGAAAAATAATTTTAGTTTTCTTACAAGATGAAAAAATATAATTAAATATGAAAATATAAATACAAAATCTTTCTTTGATTTTAATTATTTAGTAATATTTATAATTAAAAACTCTTAAAATGCTTCAAAGAAAACAAAACTCGATATAAAGTATTAGATGTAATATACCAATATTTATATTTTAATAATATTATTCATAAGGAGTCTTTTATTCAAATAAAATATTTATATAACATACATGACATCCATAAAATTTTATTTTTAATATGGTAATATTAAATTTATAATTCTCTTAAAAAATATTTTCTTATACACGAAACAAATACTAAACATGAATAAGAATTTTATGTCTGAACAAAATGATCAGACTTTTATGGCATCGGAAGAAGCACCAGTAACCTAGCCTTCAAATCAAGACCGTTTGATCTATTATTTGTCAATATCATCCAACGGCTACAAGAAAGCGCTCACCAACATAAACTAAGACCATCCTCACAAACCCGTTAAGAAAATCAATGGCTTCCTTCATCTTCAAGTTATACAATCTGAACACTTGACGACGAACACAAAGAAAAGCCACTCAATCATCTTCTTCTTCTCTTCAATCTCTTGAAGATGAGTTACCAAAAAGCCCCTCATCAACCCTACCCTCCTTCAGGTAATCAAACTCTTTTAATTCCTTAATTATTATTATTATTAATTTCTTTTTCTTTTTTCTGTTTTGAGTTTAGAATTTGGTTTATGTTTTTTTTTTTTTTTTAATTTTAATTGGGACAGGGTACTCACCACCTTACCCACCACCAGGGTACCCACCAACAACACCACCGTACGGAGGGTACCCACCGCCTGGAGCACCACCGCCAGGGTACTCTGGATACCCACCACCGGGGCCACCTCGTGGGTACCAAGGGTATTTCGCTGAAGGGTATCCACCACCACCACCGCCTCCAGGTCCGCAACAGTACCAAGAGTGTTATCACTATGAACATCATCATTACCAGGATGATGGTTGCTCCTCGTTTTTACGTGGTTGGTATGTTTCATATCTATTTGCTCTGTTTCTTCCGTCTTGCTTTCTTATTTTTTTATAGGGGGGGGGGGGGATTTTGTGCTATGTGGTTGGGTTGAATTTTGTTTAATGTTATGGTATTCCATTATTGATGATTGTTTTTGTGAGATCTTGTCTTGAATTTAGTTTAATATCATGGGATTCAATCAATGATGGAACTTTAAGTGTTTAGGATTGGAAAATAGTTCAGTCTTGGCGGCTTCTCCGAGCTTATCAGTTTCGCTGTGAAGTGTTTAGGATGCTGTTTAATCAGCTGATAACTAATTCCGTAGTAGAAACTTCTCTGATCTTATACTGTCTGCAATGAATCACACTTGACTTGTTAAGGGTTTTTATTAGCAATATGAGGTGGGTAGGATGGCATTGAATTGGACATTATCTATGTAGGAATCGGTTGAGCATCTAAGCTACTAGAGAACCAGAAAGTTGTTCTCCACCCATTTACTTCTGTGGAAACCTAACTATTGCAAGGCTAGAGCACATATTCTTTGTTTAGTCAATCTTTTTCTTACAGCCGAACTTTACTACAAAGAGTTTGAAATAATTCCCAATGAAAGAAAAGCCATCCTATGTTAAAGAAGCTAGATTGTGTTGCAGATCTGCGTTGCGGCCTAACTTTAGAAAACAAAGTTTGAGATATTTGCTAAACGTATAACAGCTATACACATCTAGCACTTTTTAATGGCTATTTCATATCTCTGGCTAGTACTTATGAAGATTCTGAAAACAATATAGTAGATTAGAACTGTCTATCTACCTAACAAAGGTTGGCGATTGTTGGAAAGCAATGGAAGGGTCTTGAATAAGCCTTGTATCATTAAAAACCTGCCATGGTCAATTGATTATCATACTGCTTAAACTTAATGGATTCAAACCACCCAGAACTGAACAAGCTAACTTGAAAGTGACGAGGTTTGACTAGTTGACTTGGGTCCTCCTCAATACCTGTAAGGTCTTGGTGAAATTGGTGCAAAATTAGCAGGAGGCTTTTGATGTCTGGTGTTCAATGACTACCTTTTAGTTCAGATACCTGTAGATTTCTATTGTCTTGTCATCGCGAGTTCAGAGTGATGTTGGTAAGGAAAATCCAGGACTTCTATTTCTTTTGGGTCTTATCATGTGATTTGGAATTGCAAGTTATTTGAGAATTACTGTTTTTCTCTTGCCACCAAAGCAAATGAACCTTGGAGCTCTAATCTACAGCATTCTTGTTAACTGAAGCCCCAAAGGGAAAATCAATTTGGATTTTCCTCATACTCTTCTTTACAAAAAAATGTGTGAATACTCTTACATCACTGTTTAAATATGTCATTAGCGCAAGTTTGGATTCTTTTTAAATTCTGGTTAGGGCATTAGGTAACTTATTTAGATGCAAAGTTTTAGAGTAACTAGGAAGGAGTAGAAACAGGGAGTTTGTAACAGAAAGGACATGGAGAAAATGTGTGATGATTACAGATAATAGCCAAAATGTTGAAAAATTTAGTACTAAAAGTTGTTCTCTTCTTAAAAACTTCATCAACCTAGCTCGAATTTAATTTGGAATTGCTCAGCATGAGGTTGAAGCAGTAAATAACTAGACCAAAAAGCATGCCCTATAACTATCTGTAATAGATTATTACTAACTCATTGAGGGTTTCCTTCAGCAATACGAGGTAGCTTGGATGTCATTGAACTGGTGAAGTTGGTTGAGCACCTTTAATCTTATTACAGGACCTGGATAATTTGCTTCATTATCATAGTTCGCCAATTCTGTGGAACCTTTCCTACTACTTGAAGTCCCATTGTTGGGGCACATTGAAATTTCTCCACGCCACATGTCATGTTGAAACAGTTCAATGATAAAACTTGAAACTACCTATTGCAAGACTGGGTCGGAGATACTGAATTAGTTTAACGACATGTAAAGACTGGGTCGGAGATACTGAATTAGTTTAACGACATGTATCTATTATTGTCTTACAACCTAACTTTACACATGGTTTGAAACAATTATGACACTTAATAACAGCGTTTGGATGTTAAATGAGCTTAATGGTGTATTCAAGTCTTAATGTCACAACCTAACTTCAGATTTCAGAAAACAAGGTCTTTAACAGCTGGCCAACATACAACAGCATGCTGCCATATGCATCTATCAGCTTTTAATGACTAGAATAAGCTTTGGCTAGTGTACTATTCCTATGAAAGTCCTGAGATGGAGTAGAAAATAAGCGTCCATGCTTGTCACAAAAATTGGCAGTTGGAAAGAAACAAAGGATCTTGAATAAGCCCTATAGAACATTAAACACCTGACTTGGTCTATGTATTACTATACTACTTACACTTGTATGATTCAGTTCTCAAAAGAGTCAGAACACAAGCTATCTCACAAGTCAACAAGGTTTGATTGGGTGACTTCAGTCCTAGTCAGTATCTATAAGGTCTGGGTTCCCTGGGATCAACAGGATGCTTTTGATACCTTGTGATCATTGTCGTTGAGGTTTCTCTTTCGATGAACATTTATGTCATTCCTTGTTTGATATTAGATCTTGTTTCCATATCCCAGGGCTTTCAGCAACTCTTAATGCAGCAAATGCATATAGGTTTGTCACCTGGTTGGTTAGCAATCTGGGATTCTTTTGCCCATCGATTTGCTTTGCAAATGGGGGAGCACTTAATGCTTCCTCTTTGCTGTGAATGCTCCCGGTCGCTTAGCTGTTGGTATATTAGATTGCTGAATCCTCAGTTACTTTACCCTGCAATGTTTATAATCATGGCATCTACCTGATTTTTTTGTAATGACTTCATTTAAATGTACTTGAATGATGACCTTTATTCTTCATTATTGATGTGATAATAATGATTATTTATTGTGCATGTGCAGTTTGGCCGCGCTATGTTGCTGTTGTGTGTTGGAGGAATGCTGCTTCTAAATTTGTACTGCTTCATTGAGCTTCAAATGATGTATATGGTTTCGCATTCTTCTTGTCTAGAATTGTATGGATTTCTATGTACATGTAATTTAATAGTGTCATTTCCTCCAACTTGAAAACAGTTTAGATATGCCTCAATGCTATTGTCTCGCGCACCTTCTTGACTTTAATGTGGCTTCCTTGATAAATCTGGCAAAGCTTGTTTTTTAATTACTACTGTGCTGAAAGCTTCTAGCAGAGAAAGCTTTATATTTATAGGCGACTCCTGACATTTGAGGGATCATGGAAGGTGGAAAAGATCTCGATGAAATTAATAACTAAGGTTGTAACTTGAAAGCTAATGGTGGACTGCTTGTATTATCAGAAAGAACAAAACAAAAGATGCTAGCACGAAGATTCCAGGAAAATTCTCCTTCTGGAGGGGAAGCATAAGTTGGGACACTTTCAACTACAGGAGAGGAGTTGCGCAATGTGAAATTTGGAACATCTCATCATCTGCTAGTAGCCAAGAATTCACCGATGCACTGACGTTGACTATTGTTCAAGTTTCTCGTTAGATGCCTGCAAACATGATACGATATATTTCCCAACGCTTCTGATTCCGTTTCTGCGGTACTAAAATGCTTCGTAGCTTCTAAATTTAGCCACAGTTGGAATTTTCTTGACCCGAAGAACTTCCATTGATGAAATCCTGACGAACAGCATTCAAAAGAAGCGAGGTTAAATACATGGCAGCTTCATTAACTCCACAAGGAACGTGTCATGTTTTGATGGGTGAGCTGACAAACAGGCTTTGCTTCGTTGAAGAACTCTTCTGCCCCGTACTCTATATCTTGACAATCTTTGAGCATCTTCACAACTGGAAGGTAGGCAAACTCGTACTTGAGAATCCAATTCCTGATGGAACTGGCTGATCATGCCAATACTAGCACAGTTATGTATTTATAAAACATCCAAGTACAAAGTAGCAAATCTCTTACAAATTAAAAAATAGTAGCATGCCACTAGAACACCAACAGGCTAAAAAATCCATAAAATCAGCTGGCCTAAACGAAGTACAACTACTTAATAACAAAGAAATGCCAGGTAGGGCCAAAAACACACCCTAGATTCACCTATAAAGTCCACACGAACTCTGGTGCATCTTTCCTTCGCCCTGCCAAAGTCCGATACAAGAACATCTTCTCTACCTTTTGCCCATCATCAGCGGTAATATCCATCTGGTCACTTTCATTTATGATCTCCACATTGAGCCTTGGCATCTTCTTCGCAAGGGACTTGCAGCCTCCAAGGGTAATGTCGCAGGATGACATCCAAAGGGATCGCATTGTTTCATACTTTCCCACGTCCATTAAAAGTGCTGCATTACCAAAAGGGCAGTCCCTTATCTCAAGCTTGCGAAGTTTCTTGCAACCATTCAATAGATACTGCATTCCCTTGTCAGTGTCCCCAGCAAATGCAATAGAAAGCATTTCAAGCTGCTCGGCATACATTCCAATGTAGAGGAAAACTTGATCAGTCAGCAGACCAGACATTGACAACCGCCTGAGCCCCTTGCATGAGTGAACAATAGCCCCAAAACCTTCATCCAATGGCTGATTGGTATCAGCGTCCGGTTTTGTGGGGTCAAGGATGCACAACCTGAAACGGGTAAAATTGGGGCAGTTCTTAGCTACAGTTATGAGGGCTGCATTGGTCATCTGCTGACAGAAGTATAGGATTGAGTGAAGGTTGCGGCAACCACTTGAAAGAGCAACCAAGCCCACTTCAGTCACAGCTGCATTCCCAACAAATGGATCAGAAGGAAAGACCCTTATTTCCTGCAAATGTTTGCAAGTGGAAGCTACAACTTCTAGTCCTTCATCTCCAATGCAGTCCAGTATCTGCAGATATTGCAAAAACCATTGTCAGTCATCGTGAGAACAAGTGAACTTGTGATTCCTAAAAACAGGTGAACAGGCATACCCATAAGCGCTGGAGTTTCCTGCAGTGACGAATTAGCTTTATGAGCTCAGTACCATGAATTCCTGGAGCATAGCTTAGGTTCAAGGAAGTCAGGTTCGGGCAAATTAAATGAAAAGCCGATAGGCATTGAGGAGCAGCCTCCAGAAACCCTGACAAACTCTTGACTGACTTACACTTTTGAAGAGCAGTCACTAATTTATTATAGGTCTCAGAATCTGGATCATGCACGTAAGACCCTACACCCAAGTCCACTAAATGAGGTGCTCTCATCAATATTTTTTGAAGTATATCAAGTGGCACGGCATGATTTAACCTCAAACTCCTCAGATTAGGAGATCTAGCTACAAGTCTCTCAAGAGCTGCTAAATTGACATCTCCTTTGAGACATGCAAAATTAAGTGATACAAGAGATGTACAAGTGTCAGGAAAGAAGCTAAGCCAATGGCCTCTATGATCCTCGACATCATTTTCTTGCAGGTCCAGCTCCCTCAGAAACCTGGGTCGAAGAATGACGTTCAAAGTAGTTAGAGCATAGCTAACTATCTCAATATATATACATCTCTTGAAACCCATCATGCCATTTCCTTCTATTCATATTAAATCAATCAAATGATTGTTGCTCCTTGTTTACTCAGCATTTTATCTTTCAGATGCTTTTAAAAAGATCAAATTGGATAACAATTTCACAAATAATTGAAACCTCAAACATGAATGACCATCTGGACTACAATTAGCTGCACTTAAAACTTAAATGGAAATTAGAAGTTCTCAAATGGAAATTAGAAGTTGAACTTCAGAGATCATAAAGGGAGCTTTTTTATATATATATATTTTTTTTGAGCAATGGGGGCGTCAGTAACCCTTATAAATAGCAATAAAATAGAAAAGCCTTCTGTATTAATTAGCAGGCCAGTAATGATGACTGTGTACTTATAGACACTTAAAAAACATGTAATAACTCACAGATTATGAATTGAAATAACACAAAATAGGCACTAGGGGGAACGTAAAGAACATTATAAGTAACAATAAGATGAATATAGCTGAATCACATATGCTTCGAGATCACAAACAAAAGAAACACCGAATCATCCGACAATTTCACTATAAAGTTATACCAAGCTAACTCCATTACTTTACTCTATGCTCAACTCCTAGCAAGCAATTAAGAGCATTGACTGCCTAATAGCCACACATCCACCATCAATTAGACAACTGCAGAACCCCGTACAATACTGTCAAAGAAACCAAAACCCAAACTACAAAACAAGCACGAAAACTAAGAATAATAGTCCCCACTAATTACCAGTAAGAACCCAAACATACTTGACACTTGCCCTTGTATTCAACAATTGACAACAACGATAACCCGAACAGTGCTGACATTTGCACTAGCATTCAACAATTAGCAATCAAAACCATGTTGAGAAACCTACTTTTCTAATATAAAGCTTAAACAATTTCTAACCAAAAAAATCAGCAATAATTACAAACTGAAATGGCTAGATAGATAATCAAACAAAAACCCACAAAGGAAAGCATTTCTTACCTACAATTAGAAGCAATAGCAGCAAGGCCATCAGTGCTGAAGCCTTCACAACTAACAAGAACCAAGGACTTGAAATTGGCAAAAGACCTTGAAATCAGCTCCAAGCACTCATCGGATATTATCATCCTCTTCAACTTGAGCTCCTCTAACCCCATATTATTCCTTGCAAAAGCTTCAATCCATGGATAAACAAAGCCTCCCCAATCATGAGGAACCAAATTAAAATCAGCAAAATGAGGCTTTCCTTTCAAAGTGATAGATTTCAAACCTGGAAACCTCTCAATCACTCTCTCAGGACTAATTGCATAACAATTCCCTACAAAAACCTTTTGCCTGCTAGTACTTTCGATTTTGTACCATGGTTTACACACTTGAGACACTGAGTTCCTGTCTCTTTGTGATGTTACAAAATCGAAAATATGCTCTAATACTTCATCAGGGAAATAATTCATTTTTATTCAAAAACTTCTAAAAAAAACAAAGAAGAGGAAGAACCCAGATCTAGAAACTAAAAAATTTGATCTTTACAAAAAAGGAAACAGATCTAGAGATCTAAAAACCAAATGGGTTTTATTAGAAATGAGAAAAGACTCAAACGTTCTCGAGAAAGTGAAGGAAAATTTTTTGGGTTTTTTCTCTTTATGAAATGATAATGTTGTTGAATCAGATAGTGATGATTACATCACACAGAACTGGAAAAAAAAATCAAAAACAAACAACATAAACTGATCAAAAAAACAGAGATCTGAGAATCTAAGGTTTCCATAACTGGAGATTCTTAACTAAATCAAAACCCCATGATAACAATAATAGCAACCAAAAACCAAAGAAATGAAATGGTGTTATAAAGAGAGAGACCAACACGTATTACTACTTCAAGTTCAGATTTTCATCTCTCCCCTTCTCTCTAAACTCAGAGAAAAAAATGTATTTTTGAGTTAAACTCAAGTGAGAAGTGACTAGTAGCTTAACTTAACCATGGTTATAAATAATGTTTCTAAACCATGGTTGGTTTTTTAAGAGATCTAAGGGTGAGAGTCATCTAGTTAAAAAGTAGAGAGAGTCTTGACCGTTGGTTGGTGTGACATGCATGTGTCCTTATCTCTGCTAAAAGTCTTCTTGTTAAAGAGACGAGTAGTAATGGATTGCTAGCTAACAGGACATTGAGTTTGGTTTAATTTACGTTAGATGCCACGGCGAAGATAAGATTTTTGTTCTGTACTCGCGAGTGTGAGTGCACTCGCTTTCTCTGACGTAGACATCACCATGTGGGGTGGCATCGTCCGCGACCCCGTTGAGCAGATGATGATAAGGAGGAGAGAGTATGCAGGTTTTGTACTCTCTGAGATGGGTTTTTATTTAGTTTCCACAAGAAATGAGGACCTTTTCTGTGTGTCAGCAATTTTTTCTATTTTTTCTGAATTTTGTTGGGTTTTTTTTTTTCTTTTTCTGATTTGCTTTGTGGATAATTGAGAAATGGGTGAGCTTTTAATGATTAGGGAATCCAGTAAAAGGAAAGGAGAGAAATGATTTTGACAAAATCTAAGACTGGGTTTAATAAATGTGTCTGTACTGGAAATTTATGTGTTGCAGATTCAATACTTGAAAATGTTTCCATTCTGTAATTGTGGATGTTATACTATGTGATTGCTATGGCTATTTTCCCCTTTCCATATCTCTCTAAGCTGTATTAACTTGATTTCTAATCATTTAGGGTTTACTCAAATGATTTTATTGGTTGAGTTAATTTAATGTTTAAATTGGATAGTACATATTGAGTGTTATGGATTATGATAATTCTTTCTCATATCTACCAAAACAAATAATGAATCCAATCTAGTTTTGACCAGGTTTGAAGCTCGACCCTAGCTAGAAATTGGGTCAATGGGTCAGCAGGCTAACCTTGCTAAGCTAGGGCCGGTGATCTATGGATCCAGCCGACTTAATAAAACTGATCATACCACTTGTCATTCGTTAGAGTCCGTCACGATCGTACATAAGATATAGAACATTGATTTTGGTTTTGTTATAACTGAAGCTATTAAACTCGGCTCGATCTATGACCCGACTCAAGGTTTAAGTCATAAGT
>Ga0307515_10018170_pt1 | contig 12754 bp, 10 predicted proteins | sample 17_EM_MG_FD_194513 | JGI IMG/M metagenome (GOLD analysis project Ga0307515, IMG submission 194513) | Populus trichocarpa ectomycorrhiza microbial communities from riparian zone in the Pacific Northwest, United States - 17_EM | ecosystem: Host-associated > Plants > Roots > Unclassified | place... | reverse complement strand
CGAACCCACTAAATGAAAAATCTTTCTTTCCAAGCGCGAGTTCTCTACAGATGAGCCCGCTGGTGAAAACTGCTGTTGTTGCACGAGCATAACACTGGACAATCTTTCATTCTTCTAGTCCAACATGGAAAATCATATTTGTCGTCATGTATACCTTTGAAATGAAATATTAAAGACATTGCTATGGCCATTTATAGTAAAATCACTGTAACACCAAATTAACCCTTTTCTCATTTCATGCCATCGTTGTTATACAGACAAAGCAAGCCAACTACACGGCCATAAAACCATATAAATTAGAGAGAAAAAACAAACAAATTGCCCACAACATTTTTTTTTCTTTTTTTGAAAAAAAGTATTAGGAGTAAAAAATGGGCTGTGACAAAAACGATGTTATTTTAGTGTGAATAGAGTCTTCTTTCCTTTTTCTCAGCTGAACCGCCATTTCATTGCCAATAATCATGGCACTCTATCTCCTCTCCTATACTCTATAACACTTCCAAAACACCACCTCTCATTTCCTTCACATCCCCTCTCTTACCACCGCCCATCCTCTTGTCAAAAATATCCTTGAAACAACGACAAAAGAAGGCTAAAGTAGACAACTCCATCGTGCAAGTTCCAAGAAGAAGTTGATATTTATGATTGGGATTCATCCCAAAGGACTTATCAAGCCACCACCCAGGGGAGGTTCTAAAAGCTTTTCCACTTGTATAAATAGAGGAGCAAGAAGAAAAAATGAGGGACCTTGGAGTTAGAGAGAGAAAGTGGCTGAGAGAGAAAAAAGAGAGAGAAAAGAGTTTTGAGCTTTGGAAAATGAGTGTTGTTTATAGCTACGAGGCAAAAGATAAGAAAATAAGAAGAAAAATAAAAACATTTTGGTTAAACTTGGTTTTAACGACTAAGTTGATGAGTATTCGAGTTTTAGGAATTTATAGTAGATCCACCATAATGATTTTTTACTAAAATATAAAAATAATAATAAGAAAAATCTTTTAGCTGTGAAAGTATTAATTTATGATTTGATATTAATTCACACAAATATTGATCGATAATAAATAACTCACGAATAACTTTAAAAAATATTTGGACAATTAATGACATGTATAAAATAAATTCAAAGAAAATATATAGTTAAAGTAACCTTTCATTTTAAAAAATGCGACAAGGGTGATTTCTATCTTCCTTTACGCATAATCAATTTCTTAATTGAATATTTAGAATCAGTGCATATTTTAGAATTTTTAGTCTTCATAAAGAACTAGGTGGCAACTTTGATATGATATTTTATTTTTTTCCTCAAAGACCACCCCAAAGCTTCGTGCTCGAGTTGCGAATAGCGTTATATAACCTCAAATAACCCTAAAATTGGTTCAAAAACCCAAAGTCAATCCAAATCCAAAAATATTATCTAGCTCATATCTACAATCTTTAATGATATAAATGCTTAGTGCTTCCCTAATCAAATAGAATTGTTGACACAAAGATCAACTATTTTGGTGATTAAAATCTCTCTGTTAACACAAGCTTCTTAACCATAACTTTCTTTCTCTACACAAAGATCAACTATTTTGTTTATGAAATCTCTCTTTTCGTATAAGCACATAATCCTAATTACTTGGTTAAAAAATAACCCTTTTCGATCTTTATTAGCTTTGAATGCATAGTGTTCATTCTTTTTCTTTTTCTTTTTTGTATTTTACCCCTCACATTCTCCTGGAGAGCCTTTACTACTTATGCATTTCTATTGCCATCAAGACTAACTATTTCATCAATAGATAAAGAAAACAAATCCAAATGAGTCAAAGGATTAAAGATAGGCAATTTCTAAAGAAAAATAATCAGTAGTAAAATATACACTCCTATTATAAGCAAATTCAATAAATGATAGACAATCTTCTTGATTTTTCAAACTTTTTTGAATGATAGTTTTTAACAATGTAGTTAAAGTTCTATTATCTACTCCAGTTTGACCATCTATTTGTAAATGACAAATAGTAGAAACTAACAATTTTATTCCTAATTTCTCCCACAAAACCTTTCAACAATAGCTAAGAAATGTAACATTATAGTCAGACACAATGCTCTTAGGTATCCCACGGAGCCAAATTATCTTAGTTAAAGGTGTAGCTAGAGTACTAAAATATTTAATAAACCTCCTATATGAACTAGTCAAACCATGAAAACTTTATACCCAAGTGTTTGACTTAGGTGTAGGCGATTCTTAGATAACCCTAACCTTTTCTCTCATCCATCTCAATACCTTTTGCATTAACAACATATCCAAGAAATACAATTTTTCCATGCAAAAGTCACAACTTTTCAAATTAGCATATAAACATTCTTTTTGTAGAACAATCAATACTGATGCAACCATATTATTTGTTAGTTTTGAAATTTATTCAACGAAGTCCTTACTTGATTGTTTCTAGGTCTAGAATTGTAATCCCCTACATTAATTACATTATAGTCCTTAATTTCTAAAACTTATTTACAATTAAGTCATACTTGATTAATCATCTCATTTTAATGTCTAACTAATGACTCTTATGTGTGTGACCTATTAGGTTTCTTAATAAGTTGACCCAAAATAAATTATAATCCTCAATAAAATAGGATTAAATAAATTAAATAATTTAATTTATTATCATTTCAATAATTGATTGATTTATATTTTAAGATCAAGTACAATATATAGCAACCTGTCATGATCCCTTAAATATTAGAAAAGTCATAGGTGGTTTGACTTAATCTTTCAATGACTTATTTCTCAGTGTAATTATTATTCTTTCATCAAGAATATTCTGATTTAGACATTATAACATAAAATATGTCTACTTTGTTAAATCATTTTAGTTCTTAATAATATAGTCATTGATTATTGAATATCATTTGAAACTTTTTTCAAATCTCATTTCATACTAGCTAAAAGATTTCACAATCTATTTAAGGACAAATAGAATATTTTACTTAATTCACCTAGGAAGAGGAATCTTCTCCTGATTACTTTCATATAGTTTATGTTATACCCAATATCTTTTTATTTTTTACCCTTGTTAGAACAATGTGTGGTCAAGATAAAAGCATAATACTCCCTATATAGGATAACTTAGTGATCTCAAGTCTAAGGATCGCTTACACAACTATCACGTAAGCGTTTCCATATAAATAAGTAATCTTTTCATATAGAATTCTCTTGCGACTCAGTTTAGTAAACATGTCATCTGACAAGAACTTGTATATTAGTTATAGGTATTTCTTATAACATCCTAACTTTCAGTGCAATATTTAACCATACATATACAATGAAATTGGGGTCATTTTTTTTCTATTTATGTTATTTATTTTACTAAAATTTCAGCAGAGTTTTTTTTGTATATGTACCATACCAAGTTATCGACCACTTCAAACATAATACAACCCACTCCTCCATAATATTTGTCCAATCATCCCGTATTATATCCCACATCAACATTCATTAATACAAGAAATAAATAATACAAGTACAATAAGACATACAAGTATAAGAAGTAATTTATAAAGCATACAAGAAGTATAAAAAGAAAGAAATAATACATATTGCAAGTACATTAGATGCAAAATGCTAACGTCCATAAGGTTACAAAAGATTAATTACAGAAAGTAAAAGATCTCATTACGTATTACAACATTATACATATTGTAAAAGTCTAATCCTAATAGTTATGTCAACCCTGTCCTATTATGTATGATGGTCCTACACAGATATACATCAAGGATAAATAATTTAGTAGTATAAGTTATAAAGTGACTCCTATCATACATAAACAATTCAAACAACTCAAAATATCATTAATTCTTATATTACAATTGTTCAGGGTTTCTAGAATTAACAATTATAATACTAACAATTTATAAAGTTCCATCTTCACCATTACTTACTCATGCAAAGTTCCATTAATGATAGGGATTCCATTCAACAATGGAAACAACAAAAAATTGCTTCCTTTAAAAAATAAAAGCAACAAATCATTAGTTACCATTAATCATAGCTATCAACATAACAGTGGTTTCCATTCCACGATGGAAATAAGAAACAGTGGCTTTAATTCAACAATGGAAGCAACAAATCATTGGCTACCATTCATCATAGATAGCAATATAACAATTGTAAACTTTGGGTTAATAAGGAAGAAAAGAAAAAAAAAAGAAAAAAAGTAACATTAAGAAATAAGTAGAGATTAATATGAATTAAGTTTTAAAAAAAAGAATGTAAATGAAAATACCATGTTCCAGAAAGAAAGAAATATCCAAGAATTGTATTGAATGTTAGTATGGAAACATAAAGAATTTATCCCTATAACAGCACACAAAAACATTGAAGTACAAGTTAGGATACAACCAAACATGTCCTAGGGTTAATTAGGAGGGGGTATAAATACCTTGAGTCGAAAAAGCATGACCCCTTCCCCTCCCCATTAGGGCTGACCAGAACTCAACATCAAACCTTCTATTTTCTTGAAATTTTCTACATTAAAACTCTTACATGTCACTAAAAAATGATGTTTGAATGAGTTATAAATGAGTATGAGGGTGAAAACAACCATTTAGAGGTGTAGGAAGAGAGAGAGAGAGATTCGGTTAAGGAATAAGCAATTTGGAAGAGAACTAAGCTAAAAAGAAAAGGAAGAAGAAATTATTAAAGAACACTCTCAAATCGTGTTCAAATTCATGTGGTAATGAATTTTCTTGTTTTCATCCTTATCTTGTATGAATATATTATTGGAAGGGATGACACCCCAAACATGAAGCCCTAGGGTTTCCTATGTACTGATTATTAGAACCTAATGAAACAAGTAGAAGATATATTAGATGGGAATAAATGATTTAAAGGTTGGAAGAATGCATGGAAGATATTTCTTTAATTTCAAAACTTATGAATTCAAGTATGAACAATTTTAACATTTTGATTCCAATTACTATTAGGATAGGAAACCAATGGAATTTATAGTACCAATTGTAGGTAAAAGTGTTACCTTTCAACTAAAACAAATTTTCCTTTATTTGGAGTTATGGAACTCCCGATATGAACAAAATACGAAAGAGTGACTAGACTGGAAACTACCGGACATAATTGTTGTTCGACTTCTAATTAGGTTTGTGATTTGGTATTGATACATTTTGATATATGTTCCTTCATGTGTATTATGAATAAATGTGTTAAAGTTCAATTGGAACAAGTTTCCTTTTATTTGGATTTATGGAACCCCGAATATAAATAAAGTACTAAAAGGTGACCGGACTAGAAACTACTAGACAAAATTGGTGTTCAAATTCTAATTAGGTTTGAGATTTGATATTGATAACTTTTGATATATGTTCCTTTATGAATATTATGAATAATTGTGTTAAATTTTAATTGGAACAATTTTTCTGTTATTTGGAATTATGGGACTCCAGTTATGAATAAAATATTAAAAGGTGACAGATTGAGAACTATTTGGCAGAATTGTTGTTCGAGTTCTAATTAGGTTTGGCATTTGATATTGATAAATTTTGATATGTGTTCCTTCATGCATATTGTGAATAAATGTGTTAATGCTCAATTGGAACAAGTTTCCTTTGTATTTGGATTTATGATACTCCAGATATGAACAAAATACTAAAAGGTAACCACACTGAAAACTACTGGACAAAGTTGTAGTCCGACTTCTAGTTAGGTTTGAGATTTTATATTGTTAATTATATATATATATATATATATATATATATATTCCTTCTTAGGTATTGTGAATAAAAGTTTTAACTTTAAATTGGGACAAGTGTCCTTTTATTTGGAGTTATGGAACCCCAGATATGAACAAAATACTAAAGGTTCACCAGACTGGAAACTACTAGATAAAATTATTATCCAACTTATAATTAGGTTTAAGATTTGATATTGATAAATTTTGATATATGTTCCTTCATATGTATTGTGAATAAATATGTTAAGGTCAATTGGAACAATTTTTCCTTTATTTGGAGTAATGGAACCCCAGATATGAACAAAATACTAAAAGGTGACCAAACTAGAAACTACTGAATAGAATTATTGTCCGACTTATAATTAGGTTTAAGATTTGATATTGATAAAGTTTGATATATGTTACTTCATGTATATTGTGAATAAATGTGTTAAAGTTCAATTGGAACAAGTTTCCCTTTATTTGGAGTTATGGAACCCTAGATATGAATAAAATACTAAAGGGTGACCAGACTAGAAACTATTTGACAGAATTGTTGTTCGACTTCTAATTAGGTTCGAGATTTGATATTGATAAATTTTGATATATGTTCCTTCATGAATGTTGTGAATAAATGACAATCACCTTGTTTAAGAAGTTAACCTTAAAGTAGAACACTAAATAAAAGGATTTCGATGATGGAAATGAAAAGCATGTGAATAAATGAATGAATATGCATAAGTTTATGCATGTGGAATCTTAAGATAAATGAATAGGATGGAGCTTTGATATGAGCTAAAAGTATTAATTGTGAATTGAATCTTATTATGGTACATTAGAGGGAGTTGAAATGGTCCAGTGTATGGGCATAGGCATACGATAATAGGCTCAAGGTAAGTGGTGAACACCCTCACCATGTTTTATTTTTACAATTTCAAGTTATTACATTATCAAATCTAAATTTGAAATGCATATATTAATAGTTAAAACTTGAGAAAAATAATTGGATTGATTGGCACTAGAATGGAATTGCTAGAGTGTTGGATATCTATATGAGATATCGAATAAATAATTATTTGTAAATGTGATTGTTAGAATGATGTGGTTTTCAAAGAGAAAGCCAGAACCATGGGCCACAAGCTTGAATTGCTAGATTAGGAGACATTTAAAGGATTTACTAAGTAAGATAGAATTTGAGAAGATTGTTGATCGAGAGGTTAACAAGTAAGTTTGCAAAAGTTATGGGTGTTTAGTTGGGACAACCAGATTAAGGTTATTTAGGATGGAAGAATAATCAGAAATATATTTTTGAGTGTCTAGTTGTGACAGCCAAATTAAAGGTTATTTAGGATGAAAGAATAACAAAAAATTAATTACGGGCGTCCTGTTGGGACACCGGATTTGGGGTATTCCAGGAAAGATGGAAAACCAAAAATTTAAAAGAAAGATTATATTGTCTTTGATAGAACAAAAGACATGGAATTAATCCTGGATAAGGATCAAGTAAAAGTGTTAAATGGATAGTCTTGAGGTTGATTCTTATTATTTTGCCTAACTATTTCAAGTACTTCACAATCTTGACAAGGATAGTCTTCCATAACTATGTTTCTTTCTACCTATGTAAGTCGGAGTTTTACATGCACTAGACCGTAGTCTTATATATGTAGAAAAGTGAATTTCTCTTTTGTTGTGTTGGATGATTCACACTGTTGTATGTAAAATGCATGTTAAAGACTTTTAATCAATGTACGAATGTAGTAATGCATGTATGTAAAATGCATGTTAAGGACTTTTAATCAATGTGTAGTAATGCATGTTAAGGACTTTTAATCAATGTACAAAGCATATTATGTATGTTTATATAGTATGTATAAATGTTTGTGTGTTATATAAACTCTTATTGTTTGCAAATTTTAAGTCATATTAACTACAAATAAAGAATAATATGAGTAGTGGATTGATAAAAATCCTGGATGACTAGACTTTTGATGATTATTAAGTTGTCAACTTAAAAGATATTATCAATAACTTGAGAAGGTAAGAATGCAGGGTTGACTATTGATAATTTCAGAAAAAAAAATATTCATAAAAATCTTAATTAATGAACCATTAATCAGTAAATTACCATGGATAATCAACTTGAAAAATTTAGATCTTCTCCTCGGTAAGTAGAGGATGTTATAGTTGGTATCAAAGCCAGGTCTGATTTAGTGGATTTAAATTGATATTGAAATATATTTGATTGTTGTAGGATGGTCCAGACGTGATATGAAGCTAGGACCGATCCATCCCTTGCACGAGGGAGGAATCTAGATCCATAGTCAAAGCTAGGTTATGAGGAGGATCCACTGGCAGATACAACATCCCATACACTAGCAAGACTTACACTGTCCTAACAAAGAGGGTCAATTAGACCCGTGACAACTTTGCATCAAAACAGGCAGGGATTGTTCAGTTGGAGGAGTTAAATCAAAAGAAACAGATAACTGAGTCTCCACTTGTAGCTCCAACTGTAGCCTCTAGGTCTTATATCGATCAAGTATAATAAGAAAAAATAATAAAGGCAGTGATGTCCAACATATCTAACATAGTGGCACTAGTCACGCTAGCCCCAGCCCCAAGAGACAGTGTAGTTACTTTTGTTTGATGGGCAAAGAGTATTACAGAAGTGGGGTATGAACAATATTATGGTGAACAAGATGCTGAGGTTACAAGAAGATGGATTAAAAAAATGGAACAAATATTTGTAGAGATTGAGGTACTAGTGGAAGTACGAGTGAAATGTGTCGTATAGTTATTGTCTGGTAGTGTATATACATGGTGGGAAACTGTGCGAATGAGGAGAGCCACATATATACTTTCTTAGAATGATTTCAGAAAAAGAGTTTGAAAATAAGTTTTGTACAAGTAACCATCAGAATATGAATGAACAAAAGTTTTTGGCATGGATACATGAGGGGATAATAGTGATGGAGTATGAGAGGCATTTTCATGACCTTTCCATGTTTGCTCCAAATCATATTCCGATTGAGAAGTATGTGATTGATTGGTTGCTAGATGGGTTTAGACATGATCAGAACCAAGGATTGGTTGCTCATTAGTTTGAGACTGTGAAGGAACTCATTGAAGTAGCTTAGGCCTTAGAGACATGCATTATAGAAAATCAAGGCTAGTCAGTGTTTGAGAAGATGAAGGCTATTGATTTCTCATTTAGTAGACCACCCCTACCAAAGAGAAGTAAAAGTGGACAAATGTTTAAGAAGAGAGGGAGAAGCTCCACCTAGAGTGAAGCACTTGTTAGATCCTTTCAGGGTACCAGTAGAGGACACATATACCTGAAGACCAATATGGCTGGAGGGTCCACAACATAAAGGATAATTACTTACCCCCGCTGTGTAAGTTGTGAGTAGAGTCACCCGAAGGATTGCTCAGCTTCTCTGGGTTGATGTTACATCAATCGACAAGAAGGGCACCGCTGGAAAGAGTGTATATATTTGAATGTACCATACTTCCACTGCGGATAGATAAGGCATCGCAAAAAGGGATGCCTTTTGAGGAATGCTTATCAGAGTAAGATCCAGAGACAACTAACACATAACTTGTAGCAATCAGCTACGGTAGATATGCCAGGTTGGCCAGCCTAGTCAGGGGAAAGTGTTAATAGAGGCTAATCGAGAGGAAAAAAGAGAAATGACTCAAGGTCAAGCCTACCACATGACTTAGAATGAGATTCAGACTACTCTGGAAGTAGTAGCAGGAGTATACCATAATTAAACACTCATATGGTATATGCTTTATTTGATCATGGGGCAACCCACTCATTTGTGTTAGATAAAATTGAAAAGAAATTGAATATACAACCTGATAAGTTAGAAAAAAGATTGGTAATTATTAGTACTTCTTTAAGTGAAACAATAGATATAGATTTTGTTTTCCAAAGGATACTAGTTAATATTGGGGAGGGGGGTATGAAACCAGGATAGACTTGATGCCTTTGAAATTACAAGATTTTGATGTAATCTTAGGGATGGACTAGTTAAGCACTCAACGAGCTCAAATAGATTGTTTTTTTTTTTAATAGTAACACTACAAGGGTAGATAAAATACATATAATATTTAGGGGAGAAAGGAATGTCATATCGAATTGTCTAATTTAAGTTATGACTACCTAGAAACTGTTAAAGAAGGGATATCCAACCTATTTAGATGGACTAGTTAAGCACTCAACGAGCTCAAATAGATTGTTTTTTTTTAAATAGTAACACTACAAGGGGTAGATAAAATACATATAATATTTAGGGGAGAAAGGAATGTCATATCGAATTGTCTAATTTAAGTTATAACTACCCAGAAACTGTTAAAGAAGGGATATCCAGCCTATTTAGCTTACGTATCAGAGTTGGAGAAGGGTGAAGTAAAATTAAAAGATATTCCTATAGTTAAAGACTTTCCAGATGTATTTCCAAAAGAATTACCTGGGTTACCACTTGAAAGAGAAGTAGAGGTACCAGTAGATGTGATACCTGGAACTGCTCCTATAGCACAATCTCACTATAGAATAGCACCAATTAAGTTAATAGAACTAAAGATACAGTTGTAGGAATTACTATATCAAAGGATTTATATGACCCAGTAACTTCCCATGGGGAGCTTTGGTGTTGTTTGTGAATAATTGGGACCTTTCGATTATATGTCAACTATAGACAACTGAATAGAGTGACGGTGAATAACATATATATGTTACCATGGATAGATGATTTATTTGACCAATTGAAAGGAGATAGGGTGTTCTCATAGATAAATTTGAGATCGGGGTACTACCAACTAAGGATAAGGGAACAAGATACGCTAAAAACTACCTTTATAACTTGGTAAAGACATTACAAGTTCTTAGTAATGTCATTTAGGTTGACCAATGCTTTGACAGTATTTATAGATTTGATGAATCAAATCTTTCATCCTTTGTTAGACAAGCATGTAGTGGTATTCATAGATGATATCCTGATTTATTCTAGCTCATTTTTAGAACATAAACAACAATTAAGGGTTATGTTGCAAACCTTAAGAGATCACTAGTTGTATGTGAAACTGAACAAGTGTGAGTTTTGGTTGAATGAGGTAAGATAGAAGCATAGGGTGTCTTTATGGATCTAAGAAAGATATAAGTTGTATTGAACTGAGAGAAATCAACGAATGTAACAAAGATTCAGAGTTGTTTTGGTCTAGCTAGATATTATAGGAGATTTATTAAGGGATTCTCCATTATTGCAACTCTTCTAACACGATTAACTAAAAAAAAGGTGAAATTTGAATGGTTAGAGGAATGCGAGAAAGGCTTCCAGGAATTGAAGGAGAAGGCTTATCACTACCCCTATCCTAACACTTCTGTTAGAGACAGAAGGATTTATGGTATGATATGTCAAAAAAAGGCTTTGGGTGTGTTTTGATGCAACATGGAAGAGTTGTAGCAAATGCATCCTAACAGTTGAAGCCATATGAAATTAACTACCCAGTTCACGACCTTGAACTTGCAGTTGTGGTGTTTGCCTTAAGAGAGTGGAGACATTACTTGTATGGGTCTCGAATCCAAGTCTTCATAAATCACAATAGTTTAAAGTACCTTATGTCACAAAAAGAGTTGCACATGAGACCAAAAAAAAAAGAGGCAAAGTTAATCAAAGACTATGATTGTATAATAGACTACCACTCTGGAAAAGAGAATGTACTAACAGATGTCTCAAATAGGAAAAATAATCTAAAAGTAAAATATTCCAGTATTGGAAGTAAAAGGGAAATAATAAAGCTTAGAAGAATGAATGCTTTGATAAGCTTAAACTTATAGGGTCATTACTAGAACAATTGAAGATATGACCTATGTTTTGAGATCGAATTCTAGAGGCTCAATTAAAAGATGTAGAGGTTGAAAAAGTAAAAAGTAAGAGTATTAAATGGATAGAATTTTTAAGAGAAAAACTCTTTGAAATATTTATTCTTATGGTTGTTTCTTATTATTTTGCCTAACTATTTCAAGTACTTCACAATCTCAACAATAATAGTCTTCCATAATTATATCTTTTTTCCCATATAAATAGGTGTGTATAGGCACTAGATCGTAGTCTTAAGTATGTAGAAAAGTGAATTTCCCTTTTGTTTTGTTAGGTGATTCACACTTTTGTATGTAAAATGCATGTTAATGACTTTTAATCAATGTACAAAAGTAGTATTGTGTGATAGACATACGTATGTTTTGCATAATATGTATAAATCTTTTGTTTTATATAAACTATTATTGGATGCAAATTTTAAGTCATATTAACTATCAAGAAAGAATAATTTAAGTAGTGGATTGATAAAAGTCCTGCATGACTGGACTTTTAATGATGATTAAGTTGCGAACTTAAGAGATATTATCGATAACTTGAGAAGGCAATGATGCAAGGGAGACTCTACTGAAATTTTTTTAAAAATTTATTCACATAAAAATTTATTAATAAACCATTAATTAGTAAATTGCCATGGATAATCAACTCAAAAAATTTAGATTTCCTCCCAGAAAAATGAGGGGTGTTATAATGGTAGTTTTCATCACATAACCAATTTTTTAACAGAACCATTATTATTTCTACCTTATTTCATCTTGTTTCCTCTATTCCACTTTATTTACCAGACATGATTTGGTCTCAATAACAATTATCAAATATAAAAAAAAATTACAAAAGAAAATTGAATAAGAGAGAAGCATATGCACCTACCTGCTTCTCAAACTAAGCATGCTCCTTTTGTTGTAGAAGATACCACTCCGAGTGCCTCCCTGAATTTAGAGAAGCTACCATTAGTTAATACTTTTACCATCTTTGTGATGTTAAAACTTATTGTCTAATTTTGAAATTTAACATACATATTATGTTAAATTCAAGCAAACACTTTCCATATCCCTTAAACAACCCAAAAGAACCAAAGAAAACTAAGAAAAAACCCAAAACACGAAATCAAGTCAAAACTAGGTAGTAACTAAAATGGTCTGCTCGTTTTGAGAGACGGTCTGACAC
>Ga0307515_10018169_pt1 | contig 12755 bp, 9 predicted proteins | sample 17_EM_MG_FD_194513 | JGI IMG/M metagenome (GOLD analysis project Ga0307515, IMG submission 194513) | Populus trichocarpa ectomycorrhiza microbial communities from riparian zone in the Pacific Northwest, United States - 17_EM | ecosystem: Host-associated > Plants > Roots > Unclassified | place... | reverse complement strand
TTTGCCGCCACAGCCGCCAGCCGCCTTCACACCACCTTCCACAGCCGCCTTCACACTTGAAGGTTGAATTATCTTGTTTTGAATTCGTGTATAAATAGCAAGCTGAGCTTATGCTATTCTGTGTGGGAGAGAATAGAGAGAAACACTAGAGAGAAAGAGAGAGGGCGTGTATTAAGTTTTTTGTGTTTGTAAGCTATTTGTTTTTTGTAATAAAACTTTGTGTTTTATCCCCTCCGAGTGTTTCAAGGCCACCAACAGTGGTTTCTCCCACCAACAGGTTTGATTCCGTCCTCACTTGAGAACCTCAATATGCTAGATTCCCTCAAACTTTCTTTCAATAACTTTACTGGTAAAATTCCTAATGGTTTTGCTAATTTCACACAACTCATTTGGTTAGACCTCTCAAATAACAAGTTTAATAGTCAGATTCCATCTTCACTTGAAAACCTTCAGAAGCTTCAAGTACTGAATCTTTCTTGCAATAACTTATATGGTGAAATTCCGAATGGTTTGTTTGAACTCACACAACTTGAGTGGTTGGATCTCTCGTACAATAGACTGATAGGCCTCCCTTTTCAAATAAGTAGGCTTTCGGGTCTAACCGGACTCTTATTATCTAATAATCAATTGATAGGACACATCCCATCACAAATAAGTAGGCTTTCAGGTTTAAACTCTCTCGACTTATCCCATAACTTGCTCCATGGAGCAATTCCATCCGCTTTGTTTTCTATGCCTTCTTTGCAGGTTCTTTTTCTTCACAATAACCTATTGTATGGCCAGATAAGTCCGTTCCTTTGTAATTCTTTACAATATATCGATTTCAGTCATAACATGTTGTACGGCCAGATTCCACCTTCAGTTTTCAAGAATGAAAATTTGAGAGCTCTTATGCTTTCCTCCAATGGTAAGCTGTCTGGGAACATCTCTTCTGTCATTTGCGAGCTGAAGTTCTTAGAGATTCTAGACTTGTCCAACAATGGCTTTAGTGGATTCATCCCACAATGCTTGGGAAACTTCAGTGATAGACTCTCAGTGTTGCATCTTGGTGTCAACAATCTCCACGGCATTATCCCTTCAATCTATCCAGAGGGGAACGATTTGAATTATCTGAACTTCAATGGCAACCAGTTGAAAGGGGTGATACCTCCATCCATCATCAATTGTGTGAATTTAGAATTTCTGGATCTCGGTAACAACATGATTGATGACACATTCCCTTCCTTCTTAGAAACGCTTCCAAAGTTGAAGGTTGTTATTCTAAGGTCAAATAAACTCCATGGTTCTTTGAAGGGTCCAACTGTCAAGGACTCTTTTTCTAAACTACAGATTTTTGACCTCTCCAACAACAGCCTGAGTGGTCCTTTGCCAACAGAGTATTTCAACAACTTCAAAACCATGATGAGCGTTGATCAGGATATGGATTACATGAGGCCAAAAAATCTATCTACTTCTTATGTTTATTCTGTAACTTTGGCATGGAAAGGTTCGGAGATTGAGTTTTCTAAAATTCAAATTGCCCTCGCAACACTTGATTTATCCTGCAATAAATTCACGGGAAAGATGCCAGAGTCCCTCGGGAAGCTTAAATCTCTGATACAGCTCAACCTTTCTCACAACAGCCTCATCGGTTATATCCAGCCATCACTGGGGAATTTAACTAATCTGGAATCGCTGGATCTCTCCTCAAATTTGTTTGCTGGAAGGATTCCTCCGCAATTGGTAGATTTAACATTTCTTCAAGTCCTGAACCTTTCGTATAACCATCTTGAGGGACCCATACCTCAAGGTAAGCAGTTCAACACATTTGAAAATGGTTCATACGAAGGGAACTTAGGATTATGTGGATTTCCCTTGCAAGCAAAATGCAACGAAGGTGAAGGGCAACAACCGCCACCATCAAACTTCGAGAAAGAAGATTCAATGTTTGAAGAGGGATTTGGATGGAAAGCTGTAGCAATGGGTTATGGATGTGGCTTTGTATTTGGAGTCTCTATAGGATACGTTGTATTTAGAGCAAGAAAACCTGCATGGTTTGTGAAGATGGTTGAAGACAGTGCACATCAAAATGCAAAAAGGCTTAGAAGGAAGAATGCTCCCAGAAATGGTGGAAGACGATACTAGCTACTCGGGGCGGTGTGAGAAGGTACGTCTTGATAATGCTTTTAACTAATAGCGCAAATATTTTATTCCATGATCCATCACCAGTTTAGTTAATTAACTTGCTTTGTGGACTTAGGTTTATAATGGCAGCAGTCAAGAAGAGGGGATCATCTTCCAGGCTAGTGTAGCTGCTTTTTCTTTTTTTTTACGTCGTGTGTTTGTAATTTTATTTTAATCGATAGATTTATGTCATTATAAGTTAATAATTTTCATGATTTTTTATTTCCAAGAGATCTGATTGCTATCAATTCGGGCAGCAATTTTTTCCTTTCTTATTCATACATTTTTTTTTATTTTAGCAAAATTATGTCTTTTTTAGTGGCATGTTTTTTTGAGAAAAAAACAAAAATAAATATTCGTTAAAATTTAAATAATTTGAAGTACGGAGGAAAAATGTATATCTTAAACCAAAACTCTCTTTCCTTGTTAATGTATTTTTTGTCTTATTTTGATTTTGATGAAAATATGTTTTTTTTTATATATAAAAACCATTGTTTTAAACAAAAGTTTATAATGATTTGAAAAGCAGGTTTCGATTATAAACATAAAAAATCATGACTCAATATTGACAATTCAATATAAAAATGAAATTAAAGTTATTTTATTTATAGTGAATTTTATTTAAAATTGAGAAAAATTTTAAAAAATTAAAGGACAATATAAAAAAAGTCTTGTGTCTGAGCCTAGAAAGATAGGCCAGTGCTTTTGGCTTAAGAAAAACATGATGTTTTTGGGTTTTTTAATGTGTCGATGAAATATTGTTTATATATTTTTTTATAAGATCGAAGACACATCCTCCATTTAAGTTGATGACACATCATCTTTTAAATAAAATAATGACACCTTTGATTAAAAAAAATCAATTTTTAAATGCTAAAAAGTCATGTTTTAACTTGTTTTATCTCAAAAACTAATTGTCAACTTATTTTTACCTAAAACACCCTAAACACACCCTATTAACCTAATTAAATCATTTCGAACCCAAATTACCCTCTAAGTGGTCAAAAAAACCCAAAATTAAACCAAATAAAAATACCTTTGAGTTGTAATCTATTATTTCCAACAAGATCGAAGCTTCAAACCACCTATATTGAACTCTATTCTTTTAAACAAATTTATTAACACCAAAATTGGTATTTTTATGGCTAAGATGTGACTTCTTGACCTCTTTCTCTCTCCTTTTCCTTATTTCATATGGTTTTCTCTCTCGTCTCACAAAACTCAGGGAGTAATTATGGTAAAAATAAAGTTTGGAAATAATATATAAAATTAAGAAACTATAGGGACCAAATAATATGTAAATTGAAACTTCAGAAGTTAAAATAAAGTTTTTTATGCCTTCTTAATTGTGCATTTTGTTTTGTTTTCTTTAATCTTTCAATTTTTTTTAATGACCATCTTAAACTATATTTCATAAAGTTATTCTTTAATTTAATTTTGGAAGTTTTGCAAATTAACCCTTTTCATACACAAGTTTATGCAAAGTAAAGCAAATTCAAACACATTAATGATGTTAACATAACTTTGTGATGATAAAATTGAAAAACAATAAATTTTGATAATAAAAAATGCATTGTTGAAGAAATAGTGTCACCTACAGTTCACTATCTTTGATGTTATAGTGAGTATAATAAAATTGTTGTTCAAGGATTAAGACAAGTTAACATCTAAGAGGAGAGGTGAATTTGATGTATCATAAAACTATATAGATAATGCAAATTACTACAAGTACAATAACTAACAATATAATTAATGTACTCAAAGTAAAGAGATAATAGAAAGAATTTGCTAACTAATTTTGAACGTGGTTTGGCAAGCCTACACTCATACCTTAAGTACTAAACCATACTTGAGTATTGTATTCATTTGCTAGTCCAAGTTCAAGAGTACAATAGCCACTTGATGAATCCACACCAAGATTTTTACATTACTTGAAGGTATTCTCTCTTCAAGACCTTTTCCATTTGAAGATATGTCATATTCAAGTTTTTTTTTCCTTCGTGAAATTACCTCACCAATATTAAGAGTTTTTGCCAAAGGTTTATAAGGGTGATTTTGTTATCACAACTAACTCTCTCAATAGAATGAATAATATAATTGAAGTTCTAATATTTTTATATCTCACAAGATAACACCTATATGATTTTAAGGTGTTTAAGTGTAGCAAGAATGAGATTGAATACTCTTGTGCTAGATTATGATGGTTTAATAGCCAATATTGAATGATGAAATTGGAAAATAAATTATTCAATTTAAAAAGGAGAAAAGACCTAAGTCAACATAGCTAACTTGCAAAACTCACAACCTAAGTCATGAGACCATGATAACTTTCACGGGATTAAATTTTTCACACCGAAATTCAACCCAGTGCGGTAGTCTAGTCCCAACTAGACTAAACCTTGCCTCACCTTTTCGCTCGTGTTTTCTATGACTATGTGTTTTGCTCACCCAAAGAGGTTCTCACAATTGCCTCGTCGTAAACAAAGAACAAACACAAGCAAGCATACCGAGAATTACAGGAATACTTCTCAACCTTTATTATCTCGTCAACAAAGGATTACACAATAAAAGTGTGTGTGCTATGCATATAAATCGTATACTACACAGCAAAGGCTTTGCAGCCTATTTATAGACAGATATGTGAGCTGTTAGGCTCACCCATGATCCCTATTTTTCAGGATATAATGGGGCACTTTCTCCCCCATGATCTCCATGATCTTAGTGGCCTATTTTCTAGCAAGTGATGGGGCAGTTTCTCTCCCATGATCCCATGATCTCAGCAGCTTGAAGAGCACCCCATGATGTTGCCACTTCACCCACGTTCTGCCTGTCCACATGGCAGTCCCAACTGCCTGTTCTGCTGTGTCAGTTGCTGACTTAGAAGGTCCATGATCTAAGCCCCCACATCAATGCCAAGTCACAAGCTCAAAGACTCGCATAGACCATCGCACGCTGCCTACCGAATTTGTCTCTGCCTATGCAAGGCTGCCGCTGTCCATCGCTACCGAATTCTAGGTAGTGTGCTTTCTTTGGCGTGTCACTGCGCTTAGAGCTCTAACAAACCACCCCCACTAGAAGAGTCTGACGTCGTCGTCAAAATAGACGTGAGGTAGTCTTGCACTTGATCCTCAAATTGCCACAAGTCTGTATCATTCTCCCATGAAACCTCCTCATTTTTCTTCCATTTTACCAAAAATTCTGTTCGCCGATTCTTTCTATGTTGAAAGAGTCGATGATGATCCATGATCTTGACGATACCATCGTCAAACTGCTTGTGAATCGTAGGAGGAGCTCGTTGCAACTTACTTCTTTTTGGATCCTCGTTGTCTTCATAAAAGGGTTGTAAGTAACTTACGTGAAAAGTAGGATGAAGCTTTAGCCGTTTGGACAACTTCAACCTATAGGCGACAACCCCTACCTTTTCGATGACCTCGAAAGGTCCATCGTACCTTGCCACCAACCCTCAGTGCTTCGTAGTCCCCACAATTTTCTTCTAAATTTACAGAGTTAACTTGAGCAACACCTTGTCGCCCACGCTGAATTCCAACAATCTTCACTTTTGATTGGCATATTTAAGCATCCTTTTCCTTGCCTTACGCAAGCTATCTTGGGCTTGCTCAAACAGTTCCTTTCGCTCCATCGCAAACCTGTATGCCGTTGGACTCTTCCCACCTGACATCTGCACTGTAATTTCAGTAGGAGTTTGGGGTTATGCCCCCAAAACCAGCTCAAACGGACTTGCTTCTGTTATCGAGGATTTTTGAAGATTATAGCAAAACTGCGCACTTTCTAGCAACTCCAACCAGTTGAGTTGTATCGTTGACACATAGTGTCTCAAATATTCCTCCAGCAGATCATTTATCCTTTCTGTCTGCCCATCAGTTTGTGAATGATTGGCAGTCGAAAACTTCAGCCTTGTTCCCATCATGTTGAACAACGCTGTCCAGAATCTGCCCGTGAATCGCACATCGCGATCGCTTGCAATGTTAGAAGGTACTCTAGAGTACTTCACCACGTTGCGGTAGAATAATTCAGCGGCCACTTCGGTTATACACACCATCGAGGCAGCCATAAACACCGCGTACTTGGTGAATCTGTCCACGACAACCATGATCGTGTTCATGCCATCCACCTTTGGAAAACCAACAATGAAGTCCATCGAATCCGACACCCAAGGCTTTTTTGGAATTGGCAGCGGCTGTAACAAACCTGCCTCACGCTGCCGTAAAGTCTTGTCTTGCTGGCATACTAGACAGGTCCTGACATAAAGTTCTATGTCGTCCTCCATCTTTGACCAATAATAAGTCTGCAACAAGAGAGCAACCATCCTCTCTACCTGGATGTCCAGCCCACTGCGGATCAGGAGTCTCTGTCATTAAATATTTTCGCAGCTCTCCCTTCGGCATGAAGATTTGACCCCCCTTTACATATAGTAGGTCTTGTTCCAGCCAATACCTCTGCATTGTCCCTTCTCGTATAAGCTCAACCATCTTCTTGTACGCTGCGTCTTCCCTAGCAGCTTGACGAAGTCAACCCAGCATGCCCGACTCCACCTGAACAATAGCAAGAACGGTAGCAATTACCTCGCATCTGTTGAGTGCATCCGCAACCTGATTATGGCTCCCCGGTTTGTGCTCCCATACGAAATCATTTTCGACCAAGAATTCCTGCCATCGAGCTTGTCGCTGCGACAATTTCTTCTGCGTTCTGAAAAATGTGTTAGCAACATTGTCGGTCTTGACAACAAATTTCAGCCCCAATAGATATACTCCCCAAATGCCAAGGCAGTGCACTACTGGCGTCATCTCTTTCTCATGTGTCGAGTAATTCTGTTCCCCGTCATTTAGCTTCCGACTCTCGAAAGCAATCGGATGCCCCTCTTGTACGAGCACTCCATCAATGACCATATCCGAAGCATCAGTATGCACTTCGAATGGCTTCTCGAAATCAGGCAGCCCCAAGACTGGAGCTGACGCTACCGCTGTTTTCAGCTTCTCAAAAGCTTGCTGGCTGTCAACCATCCATTCCCATCTTCGATTCTTCTTGAGAAGATCCGAGAGAGGAGTTGTCTTCTTGCTATAGCCCTCAATGAATAGTCTATAGTAGTTTGTAAGCCCCAAAAATGATCTCAGTTCCGGGATTGATTTTGGCGCTGTCCGTTCGACGATGGCTTGAATCTTCCGTGGATCCATCTTCACCTGTCCTTCTCTAATCAAGTGGCCTAAGAACATAATTTTAGCTTTTGGAAACTCACACTTTTCTCTCTTCATATACAATTCATATTCTCTCAATCTGCTTAGGACTTTAGAAAGATGAGTTACATGATCTTCAATGCCTCTATTATAGATTACAATGTCATCTAAGTAGACTACAACAAAATTGTCTAAGAAATCATATAAGACATCGTTAATTAGATTGCAAAATATTGCTGAAGCATTTGTTAGGCCGAATGGCATAACTAGAAACTCGTATGAACCATACCTCGTCACACAAGTAGTTTTATGCTCGTCACCGTCAGCAACCCGCACTTGCCAATACCCCAATCGCAAGTCCAATTTTGTAAAGATTGAGGCTCCACACAATCTGTCCATCAAATCCTGAATTAAAGGAATGGGATATTTGTTTTTTATTGTTACCTTGTTAAGTGCTCGGTAATCCACACACATGCGAAGGCTCTCATCCGCCTTCTTTTGAAACAAAACCGGAGCACCATATGGAAGCCTTGGAAGGACGGACAAACCTCGAGTCAATCAGCTCTTCCAATTGTTTCCTCAAGTTTGCCAATTCTATTGGCAACATTCGGTAAGGGGCTTGAGATGGTGGCTTTGTCCCTGGCACCAGCTCAATTCGATGGTCGATGGCCCTCCTAGGCGGGAGTTCCTTTGGCAATTGAGGCAGCATTACATCCGCGAATTGTTGCAGCACACTAGCAATTTTTTTCGGCACCTCTCCACAATAGTCCGCTTTCTCGTCCACTATTGTTGCAAGAAACACTTCCCCTCCTTTCTGCAACGCTTTATCAATAGCAATTACCGAGACCAAGCTTTTTCCCCCTTTCACAACATTCGCAGCTGCGACGTTACAACATGGGACGAAACATGGGCATCCCTCACTCGCAATCATGACTCCATTGAGATACGACATCAAAACAATCTTGGCTTTTCGTAAGAAATCAAGACCAAGAATAATATTGTAATCATCAAGATTTACGACCAGTACGTCTTGCTTACCTCTCCACTGATCCAGCGTTATCGGCACATCGTAAGACATCCCCGCAATTCTCTGTGCCTTCGAGTTTACTGCCTTCATTGATGTATGGCTATCACTCAGCCGCAAGCCAAGTTCCTTCACCAGCCGATATGCCACAAACATTTGGGTTGCACCTGAATCCAGCATAGCATTCATGTCTTTGCCATTTATCCCAATATTCACATACATCATATTGTCCGTAGCCCTTGACTTCCCTTTCTGCAGTGCATCAATCCTTGACAAGTCTTGATCAATAGGGCAGGTTTCGGCAGCCGCATCCCCTGATTTAGCTACCAGGCAGTTTATCACACGCATAGGATTGACATGCATAACTACTCCCTCATCCTCATCGCTATCCCCAACCCGAATAGCATTTAACTTCTCCCTCTTCGGACATTCCCTCGCAAAGTGAGGACCATCACAAATGAAGCAAGTAAAGTTTGGTTTAGTACCCTTACCTTGTGCACTCATAAACTTAGCCTTACCCTTATTCGCGACAGCAGCCTTCGATGCACCCCCACCGAACTTCTTCTTCATCCTTTCCTCCTTGTTTCTTCCCTTAGATTTGAAGGAGGTTGATGTATACCCCTCTCTAGTAGTTGATTTAAAATCAACCAAACTGTTCGCAGCAGCAATAGCGGAGGACAGATCCTTTATGTTCTATCGTCTTAGTTCCGTTTGCGCCCAAGTTTGCAATCCAGACATGAAGTTGAACAACCTATCCTTCTCGTACATATTCTCGATGTCGAGAATCAAAGAACTGAAAGATTTAACATACTCACGAACTGACTTTTCATGTTTGAGCCTTTTCAATTCCTCCCGCGCAATCCAAGATGTGTTGTTCAGAAGGAACTGCTCCTTCAGCACCTGCTTGAGATGATCCCACGTCTCAATCTTTGGATGTCCAACACTTAAGTCATCTTTGGTTCTCGTCCTCCACCAAAGCTTCGCATCACCCGTGAGATACATCACGGTAAGATCCCTTTGTTCAGCCACGCCGATCTTCGCAACACTAAAGTATTGCTCCATGTCCCTCAAGAAATTCTCAAGTTCTTTGGAACTTCTTGCCCCACCAAAACACTTTGGTTCAGGCACCTTAGGTTTAGAAGTACTTACCCCAATAGGAGCATTTATCACTGCCCTCTTCAGAATGGCAATCGTCTCTTCGGCAGCTGCCAATCGTTCACTCGATTCTGCCGCAAGAGAAATGTACAAGCTCTTAGCCCTTTCAACGCTTTCCATAGCTTCCTTCAAGCGATCAATAATAGAACATTCTTCGCCTTCTTCATCCGACCCTATCAAAGTCTCAAGATGCATCAACCGTTCTCGAATAGCTTCCATGACTTCAACTGCACGTTTGTAGAATCAACCGCGCTCTGATACCAATTGTCACGAGGTTAATTTTTTCACACCGAAATTCAACCCAATGTGGCAGTCTAGTCCCAACTAGACTAAGCCTTGCCTCACCTTTTCGCTCGTGTTTCCTACGACTATGTGTTTCGCTCACCCAAAGAGGTTCTCACAATTGCCTCATCGTAAACAAAGAACAAACACAAGCAAGCACACCGAGAATTACAAGAATACTTCTGAACCTTTATTTATCTCGTCAACAAAGGATTACACAATAAGAGTGCGCGCGCTATGCACATAAATCGCATACTACACAGTAAAGGCTTTACAGCCTATTTATAGACAGATATGTGAGCTGCTAGGCTCACCCATGATCCCTATTTTTCAAGACATAATGGGGCATTTTCTCCCCCATGATCTCCATGATCTTAGTGACCTATTTTCTAGCAAGTGATGGGGCAGTTTCTCTCCCATGATCTCAACAGCTTGGAGAGCACCCCAGTTATGCTCCCACGTTCTGCCCCCATGATGCTGCCACTTCACCCACGTTCTGCCTATCCATATGGCAGTCCCAACTACCTGTTCTGCTGCGTCAGCTGTTGACTTAGAAGGTCCATGATCTAAGCCCCCACATCCATGCCAAGTCGCAAGCTCAAAGACTCGCATAGACCATCGCACGCTGCCTGCCAAATTCGTCTCTGCCTATGCAAGGCTGCCGCTGTCCATCGCTGCCAAATTCTAGGTAGTGTGCTTTCGTTGGCGCGTCCCCGCGCTTAGAGCTCTAACAATAACCCTATAGAAATCAAATAAAAAAAATATTAAGATCAATTCTCAATCAACCCAATTTTGAATGATGAAGTTAAAAAAAATTAATTAAAAAAAACAACAACATGAGTCAACATGACTAACCTGCAAAACTCGTCATGACCTAGGTCATGAGATCAAGATAACTTTATAGAAAGTAAATCAAAATAAATTATGAAATCCAGTACCTCGTAAGCCGAATGTTGGAGGAGGAAATTGAAAAAAAAAAATTTGATTTTTTTGTAAAAAAGGCCTAAAAAGTCTCGAGGACCAAGGTTAAAAGGGCTTAACATTTTATTATTGATTTATATAGTGAAAAGTCAAGTCGTTTTAGTATATGTTAACTATAATTGGAGCCCGCGCTTCGCCATTGGGCTAGACTATTTTGTTTTGTGTAAAAAATAATGTTTAACTACCGCAATCATGTTTTAAAAGATAAAAAAAATATGCAACTCAGGTTATAGACCCGACTAGGTTGGATAAGATGATTTTAATTCAAATAGACAAAAAAAAAAAAGAGACTATAGATGAATTAAATTTAAAAAGAAAAGTGATTAGGATAACCTAAAGAAAAAATATTTTTTTTTTCAATTGAAATAATGTATACATCTTGATTAGTAATATTTTGTTTTTTAAAAATTCTTTTCATTCCTTGAATTGATATACTTTGATTTTTCCCTTTTCTATTTTAAACAAAAAATAATTTAAACTATGGGATTATGTATACATAATTGAAATAAAAAAAAATTGATAAACAAAGTCATCTTCAATCCGCAGCTGTACAGCAAGACTAAGTAACCAATAAATCCTTTCAGCGAATATTTCCACACGAGGAGAGGTCCCTTACGTCACTAACACAAGTTGTACACCAGTCAACACGTTCTTCTGGCAATAGCTTTATTGAACAGTTACTAGAAAACTGACAAACAACGGAGATTGGAGTTTGAAGGTTCTTGCCCTCAAGATACTGTGGGATTGGACGTCCTAAAAGGTCTCTCTCTTCCAGCATCAACAAGGGAGAACCAATCTTCATTTGGTGCTGAATATTGAACTGAAGGTTCACTTGCAAATATTTCCACACAAGAGTGAGCGTTGGAAACACGGCAGTACTAATTTCCAAAATTGACATTTTTGCAGCAAGTCTGATGGCAGCTGTTCTCGGGGACCGATACAGTTCATGCTCTAATTACAACTTCCTCTGTAGCTCGTCTGATGGCAGCTGTTCTCGGGCACATCTACCCCGCTATTATTCCTTGCTGGCTTATAAACTTAATGCAGATAGATTATTATTGCTATTATTAACAAGAAAAGGGGACACCTTACTTGAAGGGTTAAGCAATTTATCATCACCCAATTTTTATACAATATAAAAGAAGTTTCATCAATTTAATTTTTCTTCTAGCATCAACAAGGGAGAACCAATCTTCATTTGGTCTGTCCTTGACCTCCAAGTCTTCGGAACTTAGATGTTTAGATATTGTCCACTCTTCATGTGGTGCTGAATATGGAACTGAAGTTGAATTATTCAATAGCGAATATTTCCTCGCAAGGAGAGCTCCCTTAATTTTATTTTTTTTCCTTATCCAAGTATTCTTGAATCTTATTTTAAAGGGTGAGACTTGTCCCGTTCGATATTCTTGGCTACCCCTTCTAACACTACCAGAAATTCGCTAAATAGCAATGGATTTACCAACGGAATATTTATGTCGGTAATTTGAGGTCGAAATTACCGACGGAAACTTTTCCGTCCGTAATTCAGTCGGTAACTACCGACGGACACTTTTCGTCGGTAGTTACCGACTGAATTACGAACGGAAAAGTTTCCGAATTAAAAAAAAGGCGGGTCGCTGACATGGAGGTTTTGGCGGGGTTATTTTTACCGACAGAATCACCGACGGATTCAAAACGACATCCCATACAGTGACGTGACTGGTTCGCCGTTTAAAATGCCGACGGAATCACCGAGGGATTCGAAATGGCAGATCCATACGGTGAAGTGTTGATTTTTCCGTCAGAATCACTGACGGCATCACCGACGGAAAAGCCGTCGGTGAAGCCGTCAGAAAAAGTTAATATATGTCCTCTCTGCCGACCCTCTCCTCCCCTATTTCTCCATCTTCTTCCTAATCCCAACTCTCCCCATCTGCAAACAACCAGCCCCCCTCCCCCCGAAACAACAGTCGCCCGCA
>Ga0307515_10018168_pt1 | contig 12755 bp, 7 predicted proteins | sample 17_EM_MG_FD_194513 | JGI IMG/M metagenome (GOLD analysis project Ga0307515, IMG submission 194513) | Populus trichocarpa ectomycorrhiza microbial communities from riparian zone in the Pacific Northwest, United States - 17_EM | ecosystem: Host-associated > Plants > Roots > Unclassified | place... | reverse complement strand
CGTACAGGCCGTCGAAGGACTTCCTCATGTCCACCGGCTCGCCGTACAGCCACACGCGGATGTGACCCTCGGGGTAGAACATCAGCCGCGCACCAGGTGCAGCGTGATGCCCCCGCCCAGCTCGAGGCGCATCTCGAGCCGGCTGCAGGCCGGCTCAGTCGCACCACCGAGCACGCCCAGATCGACGAAGCCGTGCGCCGCTGGCGCACTCGACACGGGCACGGCTTTGCGCGGCGCGGCGCAGCGCCCAGAGCCCCCGGTGCCAGCCGCTCGCGCCAGCGCCGAAAGCTGTTCGGGCTCAGGCCCTCGCGTCGGCAGAAGGCGCTGACCGACTCTCCCCCGCCCGCATGCCGGGCCAGCAACTCCCGCCATGCTCTCTCGCCCAGGCGCCTGCGCTTGATTCCTTCCATCTCGTTCGCTCCGCATCTGTTGTCGATGCAGGCATTCTGCGTACAGCCCTCGCGCGGGGGAAGGACGCCGGTGGCTTACCGCTTACGGCGCGATGCAATGCTCGACGAGATCGCGCGCGGCCGCTGCGTCAGCAGCCGCGGCCGCTTCAACCCCCGCGGCGTCCGACGCAAGATGAGTGGCTACAACGTTCGACATCGCGGCGAACTGCTACACCAGCGGCATCAGCCGACACCAGTACTACTTATCTGAACAGTATTGAATCTAGCCCACTTATCGCGGCAATGCACTTTCCCCCATCAAAAACTCATCCACCGCCCGAGCCGCCTGTCGCCCTTCGCGGATCGCCCAGACCACGAGTGATTGCCCGCGGCGCACGTCGCCAGCAGCGAACACCTTCGCCACATTGGTGGCGTAGCCACCGATGAGGTCGGTGCCCGCCTTGGCATTGCCGCGCGCATCTTTGTCGACACCAAACGCCTCGATCACACTCGCTACCGGGCTCACGAAACCCATCGCCAGCAGCACCAGGTCAGCAGGCAGCACCTGCTCGGAGCCGGCGACTTCGACCATCTTGCCGCCCTGCCATTCCACACGCACGGCCTTCAGGGCTTTGACTTTGCCTTTGTCCTTGCCTTCGCCGCCGATGAATTCCTTGGTGGCAATGGCGAACTCGCGTTCGCAGCCTTCTTCGTGGCTGGAGCTGGTGCGCAGCTTGGTTGGCCAGTAGGGCCAGACGAGCGGCTTGTTTTCTTGCTCGGGAGGCATCGGCAGCAGTTCGAACTGGGTGACGCTCTTGGCGCCGTGGCGGTTGCTCGTGCCCACGCAATCGCTGCCGGTGTCGCCACCGCCGATCACGATCACGTGTTTGCCGTCGGCACGCAGTTGATCCTTCAGCTTGTCGCCGGCGTTGATCTTGTTCTGCTGCGGCAAGAACTCCATGGCGAAGTGCACGCCTTCGAGATCCCGGCCTGGCACCGGCAGGTCGCGTGACTGCTCGGCACCACCGGCCAGCAACACGGCGTCGAACTCTTTCTTCAACTCATCGGGGGTGATGGTTTCGCGCGCCCAGTTGGTGACCTTGCTGCCTTCAGGCAGCTTGCCGACCATCACACCCGTGCGGAATGTGACGCCTTCCTTCTGCATCTGGTCCACACGCCGGTCGATGTGCAACTTTTCCATCTTGAAGTCGGGAATGCCGTAGCGCAGAAGGCCACCCACGCGATCGTTCTTCTCGAATACCGTCACATCATGGCCGGCGCGCGCCAGCTGCTGAGCGGCCGCCATGCCCGCAGGGCCTGAGCCGACCACCGCCACCTTCTTGCCCGTCTTGATTTTGGGCAGGCGTGGTTGCACCCAGCCTTCGGCCCAGGCGCGATCGATGATGGCGTGCTCGATGCTCTTGATGCCAACCGCATCGTCGTTGACGTTCAAGGTGCACGCCGCTTCGCAAGGCGCCGGGCAGATGCGCCCGGTGAACTCGGGGAAGTTGTTGGTCGAGTGCAGCACCTCGATTGCATTCTTCCAATCGCCGCGGTACACGAGGTCGTTGAAGTCCGGAATGATGTTGTTGACGGGGCAGCCGTTGTTGCAGAACGGCGTGCCGCAATCCATGCAGCGCGCGCTCTGGATCTTGGCGTCGTCTTCCTTCAGGCCGATGACGAATTCGTTGTAGTTCTTGACGCGCTTCTGAACGGGCTCGTAGCCCTCTTCCAGACGCTCGTACTCCATGAAGCCGGTGACTTTTCCCATGATGTTTTGTGAATCCTGATTTAGGCCTTGGCGCGGCTCTTGCCGGCGGGCTTGTCGGCGGCTTTCGCCTTGGCGATGGTGTCGCCGGCTTGCTTGGCAGCGTTCAGTTCGCCGAGCGCACGCTTGTATTCGCTCGGGAAGACCTTGACGAACTTGCCACGTGCTTCAGCCCAGTGATCAAGGATCTCTCGCGCGCGCAGACTGCCCGTCCAGCGGTGGTGGTCGTTGAGCAACTTCTTGAGGATGGCTTCATCGGTCTCGCCGCGATGCCACACCGCCTTGTCGGAGCTTGCCTCCTGCTCTGCTGCGCTAAGCACCTTTTCGAGCAACACCATCGAGGTGTTGCAGCGCTTGGCAAAGCCGCCGTCTTCGTCGTAGACATAAGCCACACCGCCGCTCATGCCGGCAGCGAAGTTGCGGCCCGTCTTGCCGAGCACGGCCACGGTGCCCCCCGTCATGTATTCGCACCCGTGGTCGCCCGTGCCTTCAACCACAGCCGTGGCACCTGACAGACGCACTGCGAAACGCTCGCCGCCGACACCGCGGAAGAAAGCCTCACCGCTGGTGGCTCCGTAGAGCACGGTGTTGCCCACGATGATGTTGTGCGTGGCGTCGCCGCGGAAGTCGATGCTCGGTCGCACCACCACACGGCCGCCTGACAAGCCCTTGCCCGTGTAGTCGTTCGCATCGCCGATCAGGTACAGCGTGATGCCCTTGGCGAGGAAAGCGCCGAAGCTCTGGCCGCCCGTGCCTTCCATCTGGATGAAGATGGTCTCGTCGGGCAAACCTTCGGGGTGATGGCGCACCAACTCACCAGACAGCATGGCCCCCACCGTGCGGTTGACGTTGCGGGTCTGCTCGATGATCTGCACCTTCTCGCCGCGCTCCAGCGCGGGCTTGCACTTCTCGATCAGCTTCACGTCGAGCGCTCGGGCCAAGCCGTGGTCTTGCGTCTCGACCTGACGGCGCGACACCTCAGCGGGCGCCGCTGGCTGATGGAAGATGCGGCTGAAGTCGAGGCCCTTGGCCTTCCAGTGTGAGATGCCTTTCTTGGTGTCCAGCAGATCAGAGCGGCCGACGAGGTCGTCGAACTTGCGAATGCCGAGTTGAGCCATGATCTGGCGCGCTTCTTCGGCCACGAAGAAGAAGAAGTTCACCACGTGCTCGGGGCGGCCCTGGAACTTGGCGCGCAGCACCGGGTCTTGCGTTGCAACACCCACCGGGCAGGTGTTGAGGTGGCACTTGCGCATCATGATGCAGCCTTCGGCCACCAGCGGTGCCGTCGCGAAACCGAACTCGTCGGCACCGAGCAGCGCGCCGATCACAACGTCGCGCCCCGTCTTCATTTGTCCATCGGCCTGCACGCGAATGCGGCCACGCAAGCGGTTCAGCACCAAGGTCTGCTGCGTCTCGGCCAAGCCCAGCTCCCAAGGGGTGCCAGCGTGCTTGATCGAACTCCACGGCGACGCACCCGTGCCGCCATCATGGCCGGCAATCACGACGTGGTCGGCCTTGGCCTTGGCAACGCCAGTCGCCACTGTGCCCACGCCCACTTCGGACACCAGCTTCACGCTGATGTCAGCGCGCTGATTGGCGTTCTTCAAGTCATGGATGAGCTGCGCCAAGTCTTCGATCGAATAGATGTCATGGTGCGGCGGCGGCGAGATCAAGCCCACGCCCGGCACCGAGTAACGCAGCATGCCGATGTAGTCGCTGACCTTGCCGCCAGGCAGTTGCCCGCCCTCGCCCGGCTTGGCGCCTTGCGCCATCTTGATCTGGATCTGGTCCGCAGAAGCAAGGTACTCGGCGGTCACACCGAAGCGGCCCGATGCCACTTGCTTGATCTTCGACCGCAGCGAGTCACCCGCCTTAAGCTCGTAGTCAGAAGCGATCACCTTGGTGCCCACCACGTCGCTGAGCTTGGTGCCATCGGTGATCTTGATGCCCTTCAGCTCGTTGCGGTAGCGAGCAGGGTCTTCACCACCTTCGCCGGTGTTGGACTTGCCGCCGATGCGGTTCATCGCCACGGCCAGCGTCGTGTGGGCTTCGGTCGAGATCGACCCGAGCGACATGGCGCCGGTCGCGAAGCGCTTGACGATGTCCTTGGCCGACTCAACCTCGTCGACCGGAATGGCCTTGCTCGGATCGAGCTTAAACTCGAACAGGCCGCGCAAGGTCATGTGCCGGCGCGACTGGTCGTTCACCAGTTGGGCGTATTCCTTGTAGGTTTCGTACTTGTTGGCGCGTGCGCTGTGCTGCAGCTTGGCGATCACGTCAGGCGTCCACATGTGCTCTTCGCCACGCACACGCCAGGCGTATTCACCACCGGCGTCAAGCATGCCGGCGAGCACCGGGTCGTCGCCGAACGCCGCCTTGTGCATGCGGACGGCTTCTTCAGCCACGTCGAACACATCGATACCGCCGACTTGGCTCGCCGTGCCGCGGAAATACTTTTCGATCAGCGTCTTTTCCAGGCCGATCGCCTCGAACAGCTGCGAGCCGCAATACGACATGTAGGTCGACACGCCCATCTTGGACATGATCTTCGACAGGCCCTTGCCGATGGCCTTGACGTAGTTGTAGATCGCCTTCTCTGCCGACAACTCACCCGGCAGTTCCTTGTGCATGGAAGCCAGCGTTTCCATTGCCAGGTAGGGGTGGACGGCTTCGGCTCCGTATCCAGCGAGCACGGCAAAGTGATGCACCTCACGCGCCGAACCGGTTTCAACCACCAGGCCAGCCGTTGTGCGCAGACCTTCACGCACCAGATGCTGGTGAATGGCCGACAAGGCCAGCAGCGCCGGGATCGCAATGTGATCGCGATCCATGTGCCTGTCACTGATGATCAGGATGTTGTGGCCACTCTTGATCGCGTCCACGCTCTCGGCGCACAAGGATGCAAGCTTGGCTTCGACACCTTCATCGCCCCATGCCAGCGGATAACTGATGTTGAGTTCGTGGCTGCGGAATTTGCCGTAGGTGTACTTCTCGATTTCGCGCAGACGGCCCATGTCGGCGAAGTCGAGCACAGGCTGCGACACCTCCAGGCGCATCGGCGGGTTGACCGCATTGATGTCGAGCAAATTGGGCTTTGGCCCGATGAAGGACACGAGCGACATCACGACCGCTTCGCGAATCGGATCGATCGGTGGGTTGGTGACCTGAGCAAACAACTGCTTGAAGTAGCTGAACAGCGGCTTGTTCTTGTCAGACAGCACGGCCAGTGGCGAATCGTTACCCATGGAGCCGGTGCCCTCTTCCCCGGCCTGCGCCATGGGGCTCAAGAGGAACTTAATGTCTTCTTGCGTATAGCCGAACGCCTGTTGGCGATCGAGCAACGATTCGGTGAACTCGCTGGCACTGCCGGTGGCTTCGATGGAGTCGAGCCGCACGCGCACGTTCTCGATCCACTGACGGTATGGCTTGGCCAGGGCGAACTGGTTCTTCAGTTCTTCGTCATCGATGATGCGGCCCTGGTCGAAGTCGATCAGGAACATCTTGCCCGGCTGCAGGCGCCACTTCTTGACGATCTTGTTCTCGGGGATCATCGGCAGCACACCGGATTCAGAGGCCATCACGACCAGGTCGTCATCGGTGACGATGTAGCGCGAGGGGCGCAGGCCGTTGCGATCGAGCGTGGCGCCGATTTGGCGACCATCGGTGAAGACCATCGATGCGGGCCCATCCCAGGGCTCAAGCATCGCAGCGTGGTACTCGTAGAACGCGCGGCGGCGCTCGTCCATCGTGGCGTGCTGCTCCCATGCCTCGGGGATCATCATCATCGCGGCGTGAGCGAGCGAGTAGCCGCTCATGGTCAGCAGCTCAAGCGCGTTGTCGAAGGTTGCTGTGTCGGACTGGCCTTCGAAGCTGATGGGGTAGAGCTTTTGCAGGTCGTCACCGAGTACCGGCGACTTCATGACGCCTTCGCGGGCACGCATCCAGTTGAAGTTGCCCTTGACGGTGTTGATCTCGCCGTTGTGGGCCACCATGCGGTACGGGTGGGCCAGCGGCCATTCCGGGAAGGTGTTGGTCGAGAAGCGCTGGTGCACCAGTGCCAGCGCCGACACGGCGCGCGGGTCTTGCAGGTCCTTGTAGTACTTGCCCACCTGGTCGGCGAGCAACAGGCCCTTGTAGATGATGGTGCGGCAACTCATGCTGGGCACGTAGTACTCATGGCTGTGCGTCAGCTTCAGGCGCTGGATCGCACTGGAGGCCGTCTTGCGGATCACGTACAGCTTGCGCTCCAGCGCATCGGGCACGATCACATCGGGGCCGCGGCCGATGAAGATCTGGCGGATGATGGGCTCCTTCTGGCGCACCGTCGGCGACATCGGCATCTCGGTATCGACGGGCACATCACGCCAACCCAACAGCACTTGGCCCTCTGTCTTGACGGCGCGCTCCAGAGCCTGCTCACAGGCGAGACGCGAGCCATGCTCTTTGGGCAAGAAGATCATGCCCACGCCGTACTCGCCTGGAGGGGGAAGTTCTACGCCTTGGGCAGCCATCTCGGCGCGGTAGAAATCGTCGGGAATCTGGATCAGGATGCCAGCACCATCGCCCATCAGTTTGTCAGCACCCACGGCGCCGCGATGGTCGAGGTTCTCGAGAATCTTCAGGCCTTGCTCAAGGATGCTGTGAGCCTTGTGGCCTTTGATGTGCGCCACGAAGCCGACGCCGCAAGCGTCGTGCTCGTGCGACGGGCTGTACAAGCCGAATTCGGCTGCGTCACGCACTTCTTCTGCAGGGGCAGCAGCCCCGTGGGCGGCCTGGGTCATGGCGCACACTCCGTCTCAAAAAGCTGTGGAAGCTCGAAGAATACTGCAGCGCAGCAGGGACTTCAATGGAAACAAAAAGGGTCTGACACTATTTAATCATGACAAGAAATATTCTCTTATAAATTAGGGTCCGATTGATTGCCAACCTTTTTCGTCGGCCTTCCACGCGGCAAAGGCGTGAGTCGACGGTCAGTGCTGCCCGAGAGCATGCTCAGAAACTCAGGGGAGCCCAGCGGCCATCCTTTCAGCGCAGCATCCGAGATGAGAGCGAACTCAGAGGATGTGAGCGCCTGCTGTGACAACCCTCTATAGGCCGCCTCTCGATCAAAGGGTGTGTTGCCAAGCGACCAGTACTCACGGTGATCGCTGACGCGAGGATCGATTCGTTCGCCGAAATGATGTGAAGCACTTGACCAAGGCGAACACTCCGAACCCCCGCCATCACTCTCTCCCGGACAAGGCCGTTCGACATATCGCATGCAGGTTAGCAAGTGCCGTTCCGGTTCGACCACCGTTGCCCTGAAGCGCCCCTCCCACAAGCTACCCACATGTGCGTGGCGCCGATTGAAACTGCTCCCGTAGCGTCGACCGATCGCTTGCATAATGCGGCTTAGGCTGTCGCGTTTCGATGGCGTTCCCAGCAGCCGAACTTCGCTGTCGCACAGGGCGTAGGCGTGAATTGCCACTCCGTGCGTGATCGCTGCTTCTTGGAGCAGGTCAAGGAACAGGCGTCGGTCGGCATCGTCTCTGAACACAGCTTGGCGGCTGTGCCCCGACTGGATCAGCAGATGCGGCCACCCGGGAACGCACAGGCGCGGCAGACGAGCCATGGCGTCAGTCGAACAAGCGGCGGCCCGTCAATCGCTCGTGCTCGCGCACAGCGAAGCGGTCGGTCATGCCGGCGATGTAGTCTGCAAGCTTGCGCAGGTTCGTGGCGCCGCCTTCCTTTGCCCACTCTTCCGAGCTGGACCTGTAGGCAGCAAAGAGGTCGCGAACAACCTCTTTGGCTCGGTCGGTCGTCGAAGTGACCTGGGGGTGCCGATAGAGATTCACACGCAAGAATCGCTTGAGTTCGATGCTCTCTCTCGCCATCGTTTCGCTGAAGCACACGAGCACCGGTGCGGCGCGCACATCGCCTACCTGGTTCGGTTGCGCTTTGTCGAGTGAGGCACGTGTCGCGTCCAGCACGTCATAGACCTGCGCCGACAACATCCGGCGTATGGTGTCGAACAGCAGGCGACGACCGGTCAGGCCAGGATGTTGTGCCAAGGCCTCCCGCAGGAAGCGGAAGAACAGGGGCACGTCTTCCAATTGCTCGATGCGAATCAAACCAGAGCGCACACCATCATCGACATCGTGCGCGTTGTAGGCGATCTCATCTGCCAGGTTGCACAACTGCGCTTCAAGGCTTGGCTGTGCTCGATCAACGAATCGACGACCTACGCCCCCTGGTTCACTCGCTTCCAGGCTCTCGGCGTGGCGCTGTGAGCAATGCTTCAAGATGCCTTCACGCGTTTCGAACGTCAGATTGAGGCCATCGAAATCCGGGTAGCGTTCTTCCAGAAAATCCACGACCCGCAGGCTCTGCAGGTTGTGCTCGAACCCACCACTTGTCGGATCGGCTGCGTGAAGGCAGTCATTCAACGCATCTTGCCCGGCATGACCAAACGGCGTGTGCCCTAGATCGTGAGCCAGTGCGATGGCCTCCACCAGATCCTCGTTCAACCCCAGTGAGCGGGCTATCGAACGCCCCAATTGGGCCACCTCGAGCGAATGCGTCAGGCGGGTCCTGAACAGATCGCCCTCGTGATTCAAGAAGACCTGGGTCTTGTACACCAGGCGTCGAAAGGCCGTGCTGTGCACGATGCGGTCGCGATCACGCTGGTACTCGCTTCGTGTAGGTGCCGGGGCTTCGAGGTAGCGCCGACCGCGTGAAGCCTCGGGGTCACACGCATAGGGCTTGAGCATGAGGAAGATGGCTTTTGGCGGGCCTTCGTCAGGCAGTGTGCGTGGCAATCACGTCACGCACCAGATCGTCAGAGACTGGACGGACAGAGGCTCGCCCCGGAGCATCGATCACCACGAAGCGAATTTCACCGCCCTCGGACTTCTTGTCGATGCGCATGAGTTCGAGGTAGCGATCGGCTCCCAGTGCTGGCCCGCGAATCGGCAGCTTCGCGCGCTCAATCAGTCGAGTCAGACGTTCGACATACGCCGCGTCGATCAAGCCCAAACGATGCGACAGATCTGCCGCCATCACCATGCCGCAACCAACCGCTTCCCCGTGCAGCCACGTGCCGTAGCCCATGCCCGCTTCAATTGCGTGGCCAAAGGTGTGTCCGAAATTCAGAATGGCGCGCAAGCCAGACTCTCGTTCGTCTTGCCCCACGACCCATGCCTTGATCTCGCATGAGCGCTTCACTGCATGTGCCAACGCTTTCTTGTCACGCGACCACAGCGCGTCAAGATTCGTTTCGATCCAACCTAGAAAAGCGTCGTCGGCAATCGGCCCGTACTTGATCACTTCGGCAAGCCCCGCCGCCAACTCCCGGTCAGGCAGCGTGTCTAGCGTGTCCAGATCAGCGATGACCCGGAGCGGTTGGTAGAACGCACCGATCATGTTCTTGCCGAGTGGGTGGTTGATAGCAGTCTTTCCCCCAACCGAAGAGTCCACTTGTGCGAGCAAGGTCGTTGGAATTTGCACGAAGGGAACGCCGCGCATATAGCTTGCAGCCGCGAAGCCGGCCACGTCGCCGACAACGCCTCCACCAAGGGCGAAGACGACTGTCTTTCGATCGCAACCGTTGCTGAGGAGTGCCTCAAAAATATGGTTCAACGACTCCCAGCCCTTGTAGGCCTCTCCATCGGAAAACTTGATCAACAAGACATTCTTGTATCGACGCTCCAGCAAAGAGCGAAGACTCTCGAAATAGAGCTGCGACACCGTCGGGTTGCTGACAACGACGGCTTGACTCGACAAGGGGACTCCCTCAAGACTCTGGTCAAGAGACAGCAACGAAGATCCAATGACGATCTCATAACTCTTCTCGCCCAACTCGATGGCAACACGTTCGGGTAATTGATTCATGCCAAGCAGTGTAGCGACCAGCCTTTGACGCTCAGCACCGTGGTTGCTCTGCGGATGACTGCACTGCAGTTGGGTCGATAATCCCAGCCAACTCCAGTTGCATCAGAACCATGTTGACCAGTGAGGGCATAGAAGATCGCCCGGTATCAACGATGAAGTGAGCCACTTCGCGATATAGCGGATCGCGTTCTCCGTAAAGTTCGCGCAGGCGCGCCTGAGGGTCTTTGACCTGAAGCAGAGGTCGCTGCGTGTCGTTGCGCAATCGCCGAAACAGCTCTTCCGGTGTTGATCGCAGATAGATCGCATGCGTCAACCGCTGAAGCATTTGGCGGTTCGCTTCCCGCAATACCACACCCCCACCAGTGGCTAGCACGACATTGGTCGTTGCGCAAAGCTCCGCAATCACATCCCCTTCGATGTTCCTGAACTCGGCTTCGCCTTCTCGTTCAAAAAAAATTCGAATCGAGCAACCGATCCGCTTCTCGATGACCGAATCACTGTCAGTGAACTGCCAGCCAAGGCGCTTCGCCAATTGACGGCCAATCGTCGATTTTCCACCGCCTGGGAGACCGACGAACGAAATAGCCTGATTCACACTTCCACGGCGATTTTGCCGCAACGGCGCGGCTATCGGACAACCGACCGATCGTTTATCACCTTGGGTGTGATAAACACCAACAACTCAGTCTTGGCAGAAGACCGTGTCCGAGTCTTGAAGAGGTATCCAAGTAGCGGAATGTCTCCCAACAACGGCACTTTAGTGACATCGTCTTTATCGGTCTGTGTGAAGATCCCGCCAATGACAACAGTGCCGCCGTTCTCAACAAGAACCTGAGTTCGCACATGTTTTGTATCAATGGCAAAACCAGCAGTAGTACTGCGCCCAACACTATCTTTGTTGACATCGACGTCCAAAATCACATTTCCTTCAGGCGTGATCTGCGGAGTAACTTCAAGCTTCAGATTTGCCTTGCGGAACTGCAAGGCAGTTGCCCCACTGGAAGTAGCGGTCTGATAAGGAAGTTCTTCCCCCTGTTCAATCAGGGCTTTAACTTGGTCAGCAGTGATGACTCGAGGGCTCGAGACGATTTTGCCTTTGCCCTCAGCTTCTAGCGCCGAAAGTTCAAGGTTGAGGAATCGATTGGCGGCAGAGCCAAACAATGAGACTGCGAATGTAGCTGCATTGAATCCATTCTCCTGCGCAGCAGGCAGGTTCACAAACTGCGTATTTGAGAAATCAACCTGAGGCGCTTGCCCAGTCTGATAGCCAATTGCACTGTAATTTCCGCCCACATTGACACGACCAGAGGCCGGCAGATTCGAATACCCTAACTTGGCGCCTAGAGATCTACCAAAAGTATCTCCCGCCTCGACAATCCGCGCTTCAATCAGCACTTGCCGAACTGGCACATCAATTTTTGTGATCAAGGCCTGGATTTCTTCAAGCTTCGCAGGAATATCAGTTACAAATAGTTGATTCGTCCGACTTTCCGAAATGACACTACCTCGTACCGAAAGAATCTTCGTGGTTGCTCCACTGCCACCGCTAGTTTGCTGCCCAGACAATCCCTTGGCAACATCTTCGGCCTTGGTGTAGTTCAGTTGAAATGCCTGCATACGGATAGGCTCAAGACTGGCAATTTGTGCCTTTGCTTCCAGTTCGACCTTTTCTTTAGCAGCCAATTCATCTTTGGGCGCAATCAGAATAACATTTCCAGACTTGCGCAAGCCCAACCCCTTCGCCTGAAGGATGATGTCCAAAGCTTGATCCCAAGGGACATCCTTTAATCGAAGAGTGACATTGCCGGTCACAGTATCGCTGGTCACCACGTTGAAGTTAGTGAAATCGGCAATAACCTGCAGCAACGCCCGAACTTCAATATTCTGAAAGTTGAGAGAGAGCTTTTCTCCCGCATATCCTGGCCCCTGTACCAACTTATTAGGGTCGTTTTTTTGAATGCGAACTTCTAGGACAAACTGATTATCTGTTTGATAAGCGCTATGCTCCCACGCCCCCTTAGGCTCAACAACCATTCGCACTCGATCCCCGTTTTGGAATGTGGAGACTGACTGAACAGGTGTCCCGAAATCGGCGACATCCAATTTTCTACGAAGGCTTTCTGGCAAGCTTGAGCGTAGGAATTCAACAACAAGACTTTGTCCTTGTTGACGGATGTCCACTCCTACTTGGTTATTAGGAAGATCCACAACAACCCGCCCCGATCCATCTTGGCCCCGCCGAAAGTCAATGCCCTTCAAAGCCATCTGAGCTTGATTTAAGTTCTCGGCAAAGTGAACGGGGGCTTGTTGTGCTGTCGTATTCGTGGCACTTGGACCACCCGCAACATCCATGATCACGAGAAGCACTTTGCCCTCCAGTTGCGTGCGGTAGTTGGCAGCTTGCTTGAGATTGAGCACTAATCTTGTACGCTCACCAGCCTGTGCAACATTTACAGAGCGCAAGTTGCCCTGGTTGATCTCGATACTCGAACGCCCCATCGCATTACCTACACCAGGCAAGTCAAGTGCGATGCGCGGAGGAGTTTGAACCGTGAATCCAGACGGTGCCACTGCCAATGGCTCAGATAATTCTATGCGCACAACTTCTGAACCAGCCTGCTGTGTGCTATTGATCGACTGAATCGCATTTTGAGCGAAAGCCACTCCGGACGCGCCGAAGAGCAACGCGAGCACAAACACACGAGCCCGCAACTTACCCATGATCTGAA
>Ga0307515_10018167_pt1 | contig 12756 bp, 11 predicted proteins | sample 17_EM_MG_FD_194513 | JGI IMG/M metagenome (GOLD analysis project Ga0307515, IMG submission 194513) | Populus trichocarpa ectomycorrhiza microbial communities from riparian zone in the Pacific Northwest, United States - 17_EM | ecosystem: Host-associated > Plants > Roots > Unclassified | place... | reverse complement strand
CGGCACGTCGCCGGCGCAGGCCATCACCACTTCCGGCTCGCCCGGGCTGCTCGCCCACTCCCAGATGCCGGCGCCGGCCGTGCAGTGGCGCACCGCCGCGTCGATGCCCAGCCACTGCGGCTGCGGCTGCTTGCCGGCGACGATCACGTTGATCAGGTGCTTGCTGCGCAGGCAGTGGTCGGCGACCGAGAGCAGGCAGTTCGCGTCGGGCGGCAGGTAGATGCGCGCGATGCCGGCCTTCTTGTTCGCGACATGGTCCATGAAGCCCGGGTCCTGGTGCGAGAAGCCGTTGTGGTCCTGGCGCCAGACATGCGAGCTCAGCAGATAGTTCAGCGACGCGATCGGCGGCCGCCATGCGATCTGCGCGCTCACCTTGAGCCACTTCGCGTGCTGGTTCAGCATCGAGTCGACGATGTGGATGAAGGCTTCGTAGCACGAGAACAGGCCGTGGCGCCCGGTCAGCAGATAGCCTTCGAGCCAGCCCTGGCACAGGTGCTCGCTGAGCACCTCCATCACGCGGCCTTCGGGGTCGAGGTGCAGATCGACCGCGTCGACCTCGGCCATCCAGGCCTTGCCGGTGACCTCGAACACATCGTCGAGCCGGTTCGACGCGGTCTCGTCGGGCCCGAAGACGCGGAAGTTCTGACTTGCGAGGTTCAGCGCCATCACGTCGCGCAGCATGCTGCCGAGCACGCGCGTGGCCTCGGCATCGACGCTGCCGGGCGCAGGCACCTCGACGGCGTGAGCGCGAAAGTCGGGCATCGCGAGCGCCTTCAGCAGTGCGCCGCCGTTCGCATGTGGGTTCGCGCCCATGCGGCGCCGGCCGGTCGGCGCGAGCGAGGCGAACTCCTCGCGGAACGTGCCGTCGGCATCGAACAGTTCTTCAGGCTTGTAGCTGCGCAACCAGTCGTCGAGCAACTGCAGGTGATTGCGTTCGCCGACATGCGCTATCGGCACCTGGTGCGCGCGCCACGTGCCTTCGACCGGCTGGCCGTCGACCATCTTCGGCCCGGTCCAGCCCTTCGGCGTGCGCAGCACGATCATCGGCCAGCGTGGGCGCTGCGGCACATCGTTCGCGGCGAGCGAGCGCGCGTCTTTCTGGATGCCCTCGATCTGCGCGAGCACCGTGTCCATCACCTCGGCGAGCCGCTGGTGCACGAGCATCGGGTCATCGCCCTCGACGAAATGCGGCTCGTGGCCGTAGCCGCGCAGCAGCGCCGTCAGCTCCTCGCGCGGGATGCGCGCGAGCACCGTCGGGTTCGCGATCTTGAAGCCGTTGAGGTGCAGGATCGGCAGCACCGCGCCATCGCGCGCCGGGTTCAAAAACTTGTTCGAGTGCCAGCTCGCGGCGAGCGGGCCGGTCTCGGCCTCGCCGTCGCCGATCACGCAGGCGACGATCAACCCCGGGTTGTCGAAGGCCGCGCCGTAGGCATGCGCGAGCGCGTAGCCGAGCTCGCCGCCTTCGTGGATCGAGCCCGGGGTTTCGGGTGCCACATGGCTCGGGATGCCGTGCGGCCAAGAGAACTGGCGAAACAGCCGCTCCATGCCGTGGCGGTTGCACTCGATCGCCGGGTAGCGCTCGGTGTACGAGCCTTCGAGCCAGGTGTTCGCGACGATGCCCGGCCCGCCGTGGCCCGGGCCGATCACGTAGATCATGTTCAGATCGTGCTCGGTGATCAGCCGGTTCAGGTGCACGTACAGCAGGTTCAGCCCCGGCGTCGTGCCCCAGTGACCGAGCAGGCGCGGTTTCACGTCGGCGAGCGTCAGCGGCGCTTCGAGCAGCGGGTTCGACCTCAGGTAGATCTGGCCGACCGAGAGGTAGTTCGCGGCACGCCAGTACGCGTGCATGCGGCGCAGCAGATCGGGCGAGAGGGCGTCGCTCATGTGGCGCGCACCAGCCCGGGCGCTCGCGTGAGCAGGCGGCTGATCGGCGGCACACGCAGCGCAACGCCGAGCACGGCCACGAGCTCGGGCGGCGCGTGCGCCAGTGCGGCTTGTGCGTCCGTGACGATCTGTTCGAGCCGGCGCCGGCGCTCGATCTCGTGCGCCAGCATCTCGTGCAACTGGTCGAGCGCGGTCGCGCATTCGAGCACGCCCGCGCGGATGCGATCGTTCGCGTCGATCACGGATGTGGCGGTCGCTTCGACCGGGCTGTCGGCGATTTGCCGCAGGCGTGCCGTGACCGCGCAGAACAGCGCGTCAAGGTCGCCGAGCAGGACGTCGGAGGGCAGTTGTGACATGGATTTCTCAGGTTCTCTCTCTGTGTTGCCCATCACTTCACCAGCAACACCGGCACCTCGCAGTCGGCGACGACCCGTTGCGCCGCGCTGCCCATCAGCGCGCGGCCGAGCTGCGGTGATGCAACCCATGCCGGTCGAGAGACCTGCAGATCGGCCTTATTGGTGTACTTGCTGCCGTCGGCGGCGAAGATGATTTTCATCTGGCCAACATAGTCCGCCTGCAGCGCGGGGTCTGTTCGGTAACGCACGCTCGGTGGCATCAACCCGAAACGAGCTTCGGGTCGAGCAGCTCGTCGTAGGTGCGCCGGTCGGCCGCGTAACAACCACAGGCCGCGGCTTCGAGGCCGGGGCGGTCGAGCACCCTGAGCTCGCCGCGACGATATTCGATCAGCCCGCGGCGCTGCAGCCCACCTGCCGCGGCCGTGACGCCGACCCGCCGCACGCCCAGCATGTAGGCGAGGAACTCGTGCGTGACCCGGAAGTGGTCGGTATGGGCCCTGTCCTGACTCATCAGCAGCCAGCGCGCGAGGCGCGGGCTGAGCTGGTGGAAGCGCTGGCAGGCGGTGGCGGCCGCGAGCTGCGCCATCAGCACGTAGAGGTAGCGGTTCAGGCCGCGCTGCAGCGGCGCACTGCGCGCCAGCGCGGCGCGAAACGCGGCCGCGCTGATGCGCCATGCCGTGCCCGGCCCCTGCACCAGACCGCGCAGCGGCGCCTTCGTGACGCCCAGCGCAAGGTGCGCGCCCAGCAAGCCCTCGCGGCCGACCATGCCCACCTCCACCCCCGGGTTGCCGTCGATCAGCGTGATCAGCGAGACGAAGCCTTCGGTGGGGAACCACACATGGCGCGTCGTCTGCCCCGGCTCGAACATCACGTTGGCGAGCAAGAGCTCGACAGGTTCGCAAACCGCGAGCAGGCGCAGCCGGTCTGCGCGCGGCAGGCGCTCGATCAGGTGGTTCTCGACGCTGGCCAAACTGCGCTCCTGCGGTGGTGACCGACTGTGCGCGTTGCGCCGCTGCCTGACTGTGCGGCAGCGCACATAAAGGCCAAATGAGACCGATGCGCTGCGTGACTAACTGGCCAGCTTTGCCGGCAGCAGCCGGTCATACTCCTTCTTGACGACCGCGTAGCACTCGCAGGTGCGGCCCTCGAGCCCCGCGCGGTCGAGCACCTTGATGCGCCCGCGAGCGTAGCGGATCAACCCGGCCTCCTGCAGCTTCAGCGCGCTTTCGGTCACGCCCTCGCGGCGGACGCCGCATGTTGGCGATCAGCTCCTGCGTCATGACGAGCTCGTTGCCCTGCAGGCGATCGAGGCTCAGCAGCAGCCAGCGGCAAAGTTGCTGATCGAGCGAATGGTGGCGGTTGCACACGGCGGTCTGCGCCATCTGCGTGATCAGCGCCTGCGTGTAGCGCAGCAGCAGGTGCAGCACCGGCGCGCGCGTGAACTCGTCCTTGATGGTCTCCGACTTGAGCCGAAAGCCCTGACCGGCGCTTTGCACGACCGCGCGGCTTGGCGTCGACTCGCCGCCCATGAACAGCGAGATGCCGACCAGCCCCTCGTTGCCGACGACCGCGATCTCGGCCGACGCGCCGTTCTCCATCACGTACAGCAGCGAGACGATCGCGGTGGTCGGAAAGTACACGTGGCTGAGGGTGCTGCCCGATTCGTACAGCACCTGGCCAAGCGGCATCTCGATCGCTTCGAGCAGTGACTGCCAGCGCAGCCACTCGGCATCGGGCAGGGCGGCCAGCAGGTGGTTTCTTCGGGCGTCGGGCGCGAGGGCCATCAAGGGGCTCCGGTTCAGGGATGCAGGGGTGCCCGGGCGGTGACCGAGCCCAGAGTTTCGCGAGCGAGTGTAGGCAGTTTTGGCAGTCGCGTATGTTCGCTATCGAACATACCTTGTTGATTTCGCGGCGAGTGTGAACCAGCGCGCCGAACTCGGTTCCAATGCGGCTTCACCACTTGGGCAAGCTTCGATGGAAATTTTTGCGCTGGAACACAGTCGGGCCGCGTACCGCGCCGACTTCGTGCTGTACGGCGCCGCCGTCGTGGGCCTGCCCGCCTTCCTGATGCTTGCGCAGCCGCTGCGGGCCTGGCCCGAGCTCGGGGCGCTCGCGCTGCTCGGCCTGGCGAGCTGGACGCTGATCGAATACGCGATGCACCGCTTCATCCTGCACGGCCTGCCGCCGTTCCGCGAGTGGCACGCGCAGCACCACGCGCGACCGACGGCGCGCATCGCGAGCCCGACGATCCTGAGCGCCGGGCTGATCTTCGGATTGGTGTTTCTGCCGGCTCTCGCGTTCGCCGACGTGTGGAGCGCATGCGCGCTGACGCTGGGTTTGCTGATCGGTTACTTCGGTTACGCGGTGACCCACCACGCGACGCATCACTGGAACATCGACAACGCGTGGCTGAAGCGCCGCAAGCGCGCACATGCGCTGCACCACCACCTCGCGCGGCCGGGGCACTACGGCGTGACGAGTGCGTTCTGGGACCGGGTGTTCGGCAGCGATCGGCGCTGACGCGGCGCGCTTGCCCGGCATGCGGTCGGGCAGAATGCCCCGACAAGGAACGTCACAGGAGACCCGCATGGACCACCTCACCCGCCGCAGCGCGCTGCGCCTCTCGGCCGCGACCTGTGCCGCGATCGCGCTGCCGTTTGCGGTGCGCGCGCAGACTTGGCCATCGAAGCCGATCCGCTTCGTCGTGCCGTTCGCGCCGGGCGGAAGCTCCGAGATCGTCGCACGTGCGGCGGCGGCCGAGCTGACGAAGTCGCTCGGCCAGAGCATGTACGTCGACAACAAGCCGGGCGGTGCCGGCAACGTCGCGATGGCCGAGGTGGCGCGCGCCGACGACCAGCACACCCTGATCCTCGGCCACATCGGCACGCTTGCCGTGAACCCGTACATCTTCGACAAGCTGCCCTACGACCCGAACAAGGACTTCAAGCCGATCTCGCTGCTCGCGAAAGTGCCGAGCCTGTACGTCGTGCACCCCGATGTGCCGGCGAAAAACCTGAAAGAGTTCGTCGCGCTGTGCAAGGCGAAGCCGGGCCAGCTGAACTACGGCTCGGCTGGCAACGGCAGCGCCGGGCACCTGGCGATGGAGTACCTGAAGATGGCGACGAGCATCTTCATCCTGCACGTGCCGTATCGCGGCACCGGCCCGCAGCTCACTGACCTGCTGGCGGGGCGGCTGCATGCGGCGTCGGTCGGCGCGCCGGCGATCCTGCAGTTCATCAAGGCCGGCAAGCTGCGATGCATCGCGACCGGCACCACGCAGCGCATCCCGCAGTTGCCCGATGTACCGACCGTGGCCGAGCAGGGCTACCCGGGTTTCGAGATGACGCAGTGGTACGGGATGCTGGCACCCGCGAACCTTTCGCAGCCGGCCGCCGACAAGCTCTCGGCCGCGTGCGCGAAAGCGATGCATGAACCCGCGGCCTTGGAGCGCTTGAGCACCGATGCGGCAATTCCTGTGGGCGGCAGCGCGGCCGAGTTCGCGAAGTTCATCGCGGTCGAGCAGCAGCGCTGGAAGCCGGTGATCGCGCGGGCGAAGTTCAAGCCCGACTGAGCTCGAACCGAGCCCGGATATCAAGCGGCGGCGAGGGCCGCCTTGCGCTTCTTCACCGGTGCCGCGACCGGCGCGTCGACCAGCTGCCTGACCACCAACCGCACGTTCGACTGCATCGCGCCGATCGCCTTCTTGTCGCCCGACAGGTGCTTCAGCAGGCACTGCTGGAAGATGCCGTCGAGCATCGCGTAGGTCACGTCGCTGGGCGCGCGCACCGGCGCACCGGCGAGCTCCGACAGGCGCGTGATCACGCGCCAGATCATCTTCTCGAGGCTCTTGTCGATGGCCGCGACATCGGCACGAAACGCGGTCTCGAACAGCGACTGCGAGCGCAGGTCGTACCAGAGGCGGTGCATCGGCGCTTCATCGCGCACCGTTTGCCCGAGCGCTGCGGCGAAGCCGTCGAGCAATTCGTCGAAGGTGGTCGAGACGGTCGTGACCTCGTCGTAGCGGGTCACGCAGCGCGCCTTGTACTGGCGCACGCTGCACAGGATCAGATCGACCTTGTCGGTGAAGTAGTAATGCAGCACGCCGTGCGAGAACTCGGAGTTCTGCGCGATCTCGCGCAGGCTGGTGCGTGCATAGCCGAGCTCGGCCAGCGTCGTCAGAGCGGCCTCGCCGAGCTCGGCGCGGCGCTCGGCGAACTTGTCGTTGCGTGGGGGTTTGTCCATCCGGCGATTGTATGGAAAGCGGCCCGAAAGCGGGGTGAGAGCAGAGTTTGACAAGTGTCCAGAAAAATCTTGACAGTCGTCAAGGCGAATCCTACGATGGGTTTCGTTCCTCGATGAACGAGATCAAAAATCCACAGGAGACAAGCAATGACGAAGTTCGACCTGACCGGCCGCAAGGCCCTGGTCACCGGTGGCGCGCGCGGCCTCGGTGAAGGCATGGCGCAGGCACTGGCAGCAGCCGGCGCCTCGGTGATGATCGGTGACGTGCTCACCTCGCTCGGGCGCGATGCGGCCGGCAAGATCGGCGCCGCCACCGGCGCAAAGACCGGCTTCGTGCAGCTCGACGTGACGAAGGAAGCCGACTGGGAGGCTGCGGTGAGGGCGACCGTCGACACGCTCGGCGGCTTCGACATCCTGATCAACAACGCCGGCATCGAGGTGACCGCGCTGGTCTCCGAGATCGACCCCGATCAACTGCGCAAGATGCTTGATGTGAACATCGTCGGCACCGCGCTGGGGCTCAAGCACGCGTTTCGCGCGATGCGGCCGAACGGGGCGGCAGGCAAGGGTGGGGCTGTGGTCAACATCTCGTCGGTCGCGGCGACGATCGCGTTCCCGGCGATCGCCGGCTACTCGGCGACCAAGTCGGCGGTCGACCGCCTCACGCGTGTGGCTGCGATGGAGGCCGGCAAGCTCGGCTACGGTGTGCGCGTGAACTGCATCTACCCGGGGCTGGTGCCGACGGAGATGGGCATGAAGCTCGCGGCCGATGTGGTCGCGGCGGGTCTGTTCGCCTCGCCCGAGGCGGCAGTCGGCGCAATCATCGAGCAGACACCTTCGGGCCGCCTCGGCGAGGTCGCCGACATGGCCGATGCGGTCGTGTTCCTGTGCTCCGATGCGGCGCGCTTCATCACCGGTGCAGGTCTGCCGGTCGATGGCGGGATGGGCATGTAAGTCAAGCAACAACAGGACGAGACAACCATGAGCAAGACCAAGAAACCCGTCGTCGTGTACGGCGCCTCCGGCTACACCGGCCGGCTGGTGTGCGAGTACCTGCGCGAGTACGGCATCCCGTTCGTCGCCGCGGGGCGCAGTGGCGAGAAAATCCACGCGGCGATGAAGTCGAACGTGGCTGGCATCGAGACCGCCGACTACGAAGTCGTCGAGGTGATCCACACGACCGAGGCGTTGACAGAGCTGTTCCGCGGCGCGTCGGTGGTGCTGAACACGGTCGGCCCGTTCTCGAAGTACGGTCACGAAGTCGTGCAGGCGTGTCTGGCCGCGAAGTGCCACTACACCGACACGACCGGCGAGCAAGACTGGCTGATCACGCTCGAAGCGGAGTACGGCGAGAAGTTCGCCGGCGCCGGCCTGCTGCTCTCGCCCGGCCTCGCGCAGATGTACACGACCGGCGAGATCGCCGCGCAGCTGTGCCTCGAGACGCCCGGCATCGACACGCTCGACATCGCGGTGTTCTGGGGCGGCAGCCCGACGATCGCGTCGACGCAGACCATCCTCGTCAACGCGGCGACGTCGAAGGCCTTCTTCCTCGAGCAGAACAAGTTCGTCGAGTGGCAGCCCGATGCCGGCCTCTACAACGTCACGATCCCCGGCCAGCACGAGGCGGCGCTCGCGCTGCCCTGGGGCGGCACCTCGCACCCGGTGTGGTTCCGCAAGGATCCGCGCGTCTCGAACGTCAAGGTGCTGGGCGGCGTGTTCAACAAGCCGCTGATGCTGGGTGTGCCGCAGATCGTCGCGGCGGCGCTGAAGGCGACCGAAGGGATGAACGCCGAAGACCGCTACGTCGCGCTGTCGCAGACGGCCGCCAGCGTGATGAACACGATGCCGCCGCGCGAGAACCCGCGCATCAACAAGTCGGTCGACTCGGTGCATGCGTCAGGCCCGCTGGCGCGCGCGCATTGCGTGATCTTCGGCAACTGCAACTACAAGCAGACCGGCTTGCTGCAGGCCTTCGCGGCAGCTGCGCTGTTGCAACAGGCGCCGAAGCGGGTCGGCTTCGCGTCGGGTTGCCAGGCGTTCGGGCACCACGAGTTGCTCGGCGCGTTGCGCAGCTTCGGGCTGGTGCAGGCGCCGGTGCTGACCGTGCACAAGTGACACCACGATGCGCCTGATCGACTACCTCGACAAGGGGGCGTCGCTGGGCGAGGGCGCACCGTGCCTGACGATGGGCACGGTGAACTACTCGTATGGCGACGTGCAGCGCATCAGCCACCGCGTCGCGCGCGCGTTGCAGCGCTCGGGCATTCACGCGGGCGACAAGGTGGCGGTGCTGTCGAGCAACGACGCGCTGGCCTTCGCCTGCGTGTTCGGCATCTCGCGGGCGGGTGCCGTCTGGTGCCCGGTGAACCCGCGCAACGAGGCATCGGAGAACCGCTTCGTGCTCGATGCGTTCGACTGCAGCTGCCTGATCTTCCACAGCGCCTATGCGCCGATGGTCGAGCAGATGCGGGCGAACCTGCCGAAGGTGCGCGTGTTCGTCTGCCTCGACGCGGTGTCGCCGTTCGCTCCGTCGTGGGACGAATGGGTCGAGGGCGTGAGCGACGAGGCTGTCGACATCCCGACCGTCGACGACCTCGCGATGATCGCCGGCACCGGCGGCACGACCGGGCAGCCGAAGGGCGTGATGCTGTCGGGGCGCAACCTCGAGACCATGTCGGCGCTGACCTTGATGGGCTACCCGTTCGAGGGCCGCCCGACCTACCTCGCGCTTGCGCCACTGACGCACGCGGCCGGTGTGCTGACCTTCCCGGTGATGGCGCACGGCGGGTGTGTCGTGATCATGCCGAAACCCGATCTGGGCGAGTTCCTCGCCCTGATCGAGCGGCATCGCGTCACCCACACCTTTCTGCCGCCGACGCTGATCTACATGCTGCTGCAGCACGAGAAGCTGAGCTCGACCAAGCTCGATTCGCTGCAATGCTTCTGGTACGGCGCCGCGCCGATTTCGGCCGCGCGGCTCGAAGAGGCGCTCACCAGGATCGGCCCGGTGATGGCCCAACTCTTCGGTCAGACCGAAGCCCCGATGATGATCTCGATGATGTCGCCCAAGGATCACTTCAACGCCGACGGCGCGGTCGCACGCGAGCGCCTGTCGTCGGCCGGCCGACCCGGCCCGCTGGTGCTGGTCGGCACGATGAACGCCGACGGCGTGTTGCTGCCGCCGGGCGAGACCGGCGAGATCGTCGTGCGCAGTTCGCTCGTGATGATGGGCTACTACAAGGACGCGAAGGCGACCGAAGAAAGCGGCCGATTCGGCTGGCACCACACCGGTGACATCGGCCGCATCGACCCCGACGGCTTTCTCTACATCGTCGACCGCGCGAAGGACATGATCATCACCGGTGGCTTCAACGTCTACTCGGTCGAGGTCGAGCAGGTGCTGATGCAGCACCCGGATGTGCAAGACAGCGCGGTGATCGGCCTGCCCGACGACAAGTGGGGCGAGAAGGTCTGCGCGGTGCTGCAGCTGCACGCCGGGCGCAAGGCCGATGCCGAAGAGATCCAGGCCTTCGTGAAGGCGCGCATCGGCAGCGTGAAGGCGCCGAAGCTGGTCGAAATCTGGCCCGACCTGCCGCGCTCGAAGGTCGGCAAGGTGATGAAGAAGGACATCCGCGCCGAGATGCTGAAGCGCCGGGCGAGCGACCACTGAGAACCGTCGCCATGTCCAACAAAGCATTCATCGCGGGGGTCGGCATGATCCCGTTCGTCAAGCCCGGCGCAAACGCTCCGTATCCCGAGATGGCCGCGACGGCCGGGCGGCTCGCGCTCGCCGACGCGGGCATCGCGTTCGACGCGCTGCAGCAGGCGTATGTCGGCTACGTGTACGGCGACTCGACCAGCGGCCAGAAGGCGATTTACGCGCTGGGCATGACGGGCATCCCGATCTTCAACGTCAACAACAACTGCTCGACCGGCTCGACCGCGCTGTTTCTCGCGCGCCAGGCGATCGAGTCGGGCGCGGCCGAGTGCGTGCTCGCGCTCGGTTTCGAGCAGATGAACCCCGGCGCGATCGGCACCGTGTTCAACGACCGGCCGAGTCCGTTCGAGGATTTCGACCGGGAGGCGGCCGAACTCGTCGGCATGCCCGATCTGCCGCTCGCACTGCGCTACTTCGGCGGCGCCGGCAAGAGTCACATGCAGAAGTACGGCACGCCGCTGGAGTCGTTCGCGAAGGTGCGCGCGAAGGCCAGCCGCCACGCCGCGCGCAACCCGCTCGCGCTGCTGCGCAAGGAGCTGAGCGTCGACGACGTGATGAACGCGCCGGCGCTGTGGCCCGGTATTCTCACGCGCCTGATGGCGTGCCCGCCGACCTGCGGCGCGGCCGCCGCGGTGCTCGTGTCGCAGAACTTCGCGAAGCGCAACGGCCTGCGCACCGACGTGTTCATCGCCGCGCAATCGATGACGACCGACCGGCCCGATTCGTTCGAGAGCCACGACATGATGAAGCTCGTCGGATACGGCATGAGCGAAGCCGCGGCGCGGCAGGTCTACGAGCAGGCGGGCGTCGGCGCCGACGAGATCGACGTGGTCGAGCTGCACGATTGTTTTGCGCAGAACGAGCTGATCACCTACGAAGCGCTCGGGCTGTGTGCCGAAGGCGAAGCCGCCGCGTTCATCGACGCGGGCGACAACACGTATGGCGGCAAGGTGGTGACGAATCCGTCGGGCGGCTTGCTGTCGAAAGGCCACCCGCTCGGCGCGACCGGTCTGGCGCAGTGCTACGAACTGACGCACCAGCTGCGCGGCACCGCCGAGCAGCGGCAAGTGCAGTTCGCGCGCAACGCGCTGCAGCACAACCTCGGGCTCGGTGGCGCCTGCGTCGTCACGCTCTACCAGGCCGCCTGAGCGGGCATCGGCTCGCCGGCGCGCGTCGGGTTCTTCGCGATGTTCGCCGTGCGCGTGGCAATATCGGGCCGCCCTGAATCCCACGGCGAACACCCCGGAGACGCGCCGCATGTTCCACACCCTGATTCGCCGCCTTGCGGGCGCGACGGCCGTTGCGGCAGCGGCGCTGCTGGTCGGTTGCGGCAGCCTGCCGACGATAGACCGCGATGCCATCGCCAGCGAGGCGATCCCGCTGAGCACCAAGACGACGCTGGGCCGCATCGCGCAGACCTCGATGCCCGCGCCCGAGCTGTCGGGCTTTCGCCTGATGCCGCTCGGCCTGTTTTCGCTCGACACCCGGGTGCAGCTCGCGAGGCGCGCCGAGGTTTCGCTCGACGTTCAGTACTACCACTTCGAGGACGACGAAACCGGCCGTTGGCTGCTGCGCGCGCTGCGCGACGCGGCCGAGCGCGGCGTGCGCGTGCGGCTGCTGATCGACGACCTCTACACCGGCGGGAAGGACCCGTTCTGGCTCGCGTTCGCGGCCCACAAGAACGTGCAGGTGCGCCTGTTCAACCCGTTCGTCAACGCGCGCGGGCAAGGCCAGGCGGGGCGCTTCGTTGCCTCGGCGCACGAATGGTCGCGCGTCAACCACCGCATGCACAACAAGCTGCTGATCGCCGACGGTGCGATGGCGGTGATCGGCGGGCGCAACGTCGCGAACGAGTACTACCTGCGCGGTGCGACCCAGAACTACGTCGATGTCGACGCGTTCACGGTTGGCTGGATCGTGCCGCCGCTGCAGTTCCACTTCGACCGCTACTGGAACAGTGCGGCCGTGTACCCGCTCGAAGCGATCGCGAAGACCGACCTGAGCCCGACCGAGCTGCGAGCGCGATTCGAAGACTGGACCGGCCCGGTCAAGACCCCGCCGCCGCAGGAGCTGCCGTCCAACGACATCCTCGGCTATGGCCCGATTGCCGACGACCTCGACGGTGGCCGCCTCGGCCTGATATGGGGCGAGGCGTTCGTGTTCTCCGACCACCCCGACAAGCCGTTTGACGGCAGCGTCGGCGGCGAGCCGCTCGACACCAGCGTGACCTACAACCTGTTCGAGGTGATCCGTGCTGCGAAGAGCGAAGTGGTCATGTCGTCGCCGTACTTCGTGCCCGGCGAGCTCAGCCTGCAGATGTTTCGCGACCTGCGCAAGAAGGGCGTTGCGGTCTCGGTGATGACGAACTCGCTCGCGTCGACCGACGAGCCGATCGTGCACGTCGGCTACGCGGCGCACCGCGAAGAGATGCTGCGCGAGGGCATCGAGCTCTACGAGCTGAGTTCGTCGCGGGTCAAGAGCAATGAGCGACCGTTCCTGTTCGGCAAATCGCTCGGCCGCCTGCACGCCAAGCACCCCCAGATCGACAAGGCCGGC
>Ga0307515_10018166_pt1 | contig 12756 bp, 18 predicted proteins | sample 17_EM_MG_FD_194513 | JGI IMG/M metagenome (GOLD analysis project Ga0307515, IMG submission 194513) | Populus trichocarpa ectomycorrhiza microbial communities from riparian zone in the Pacific Northwest, United States - 17_EM | ecosystem: Host-associated > Plants > Roots > Unclassified | place... | reverse complement strand
TCTTGAGGAGTTTCGCCTTTGCGGGGAAGGGGGCCCGATATGAAAGGGTTTTGGGAGGGTGTGACGGAGGACATGGCGAAGCTCCGTGGCGTTGTGAGGTATGTTTGGTAACGGGGTCAGATCACCGTGTGTCCGGGGCACTTCGCTGTCAATCTGCCAAACGGCACGTGGCAAGGAGCAAGTAATTGGCATATTTGAGAGGGGGAGTCGACGGAAGAGGGTAGGATGGGTTAAGTCTAAGTTAGAGCCCCATGCTTCGTGGCTCACCACCCTCCACTGCGCTACACGTATACCATAGATAGCGGGCAACCAGAGATTCGACGCGGGGGTAGACAGGGCACCTCGAGGATAGCCTGAGATCCCGCCGATACTCATCGCATCTGCTCACCAGCTAAGACGTACACTTCACAGTTTCCTACTTCACTGCCTGGCTTTTCCTCTGAGGGTCCCGAAAGTCCCTGGAGGCGAAAGGCATCCGACACGGTAGATAAGCGGTGAAGATCATCTTCAGAATCGTAGGCGCCAAATACCGGTTTCCTGCGGAATCACTCGTGTGTGTGTGTGTGTGTGTACGTGTCGCCTCCATCCCTTCCGATACGTGGAAAATCCACGCGACCGTGGAACCGTGAGATGTATTAGAAAGCTGGCGCCGTAGATTACATCGTTGGCTGTGCTGACGCGGGTTGGAAAGTGGGTGGGTGGGACCTCCGGTTTGTCACCCAATGCTGTATAATCCAAACTTGAAGCTTGAAGCTTGACGGTCCGTGATCCGTCCTCGTGATCCCGGTTGATTCTACATAACGCGATCCGTTCGTGGCTGGTAGCACAACGCCGACGGACGGGGACGTGACTTGGTCAATTGTTAAGATTACGGAGCAAGTGTGCAGTGGGTCACCTGATTTCGTGGGGGTGAGTTGACGAGTAGAATGAGTGGAGGTGAGTGGGTCACCCCTTAGGAACCACGAGCGTGAATCCCAAGGGCCTCGTCGTCCGTGACAACGAACAGAAAAATACGATATTGGCCTCAAGCGGATGAAAATTTTCGATTAGGCGATATCCAGCTCTGTGTGGTCAACGCCTGGAGCTCAGCATTGGGTGCCTACGGGTCGCGGTAAGCTGAGCACCATTTTCTGGTTCACCCACACTGCGGTATTGATGATGATCTGTATCGGTCTGTCTGTAGCCCGAAGCTGGAACCGGTCAAATGTTAGTCAACGGCCAGCCAATCGAGACGTCAACGGACAAACGGATTAAAAAAATGCACCCCACCGACGCCCACTCGACATCTGTCCAGATCGGACCTTCCCTCGACCTTGATTTTCGATCTCACGGTCGACAACGGGGCGCGCGAACGCGATATTGATCCTCTCGGGACAAGACGGCGAATCGGTTCTCAGGTAACTTTGTAGCCCTTCCGAGGTCATCAAGATGACAAATCGGACTCGGAAACGGTGACCACGGAGCGCGAAGGATGTATAGCCCAGGGGGGGGTCGCTATTTCCGGACTCAGGAGGCCGGGCGCCGAGGCGGGGGAGTGTGTGCCCCGGATCACGGGAAGAGGATGCCGATGCAGTGACGCGTCGAGCCAACTGTTCTTCGCGAAGTGCCAAGTTTATCGATATGACTTGCTTACAGCTTACCCCCGCAGATTCTGGATCTGAGTGTTCACGTTCACGCTCGTGGATGAGTAAGTGCGAGTGATTATTCAGCCTGGGGATGGAGCCGTGATTTGGCCTCCGGACTCCGGGCTCCGTCCCCAAAGTCCTTGAAAATCATGTGATAGCTTAGACTCACCGGGGCCCGGTATCGAGGGGGTCAAAGTATCACACGAGGCAGACAAATTGTGGTGCAACAATGGTTTTCCGTTCTTTTTGGGTTTCTACTTATTACTGGTATCTATTGTTCGTAAATGTGCAAGAGATCCAAGTTGCAATGATGGTGGTACAGTGTCATAACATAAACAAAGAAGTCGAAGGTTAGAACATGAATGTGGGTGTGCCAAGATGATGTTGTTTGGCGGATATTAAGGTTAATAAGCTACTATGAGGCGGAAGTAGGAATATAAATGAAACTCAAGCCACAACGTGCACTGAAAGGGGATGGTGAGGCGCGTTCCAGAATGGGTGTTGGATGACGTCCAACACCGTTTCGATCGGTTTTGTTATCGAGCGAGGACGGGCAGGAGAGAAGACGGTGTGTGATGGGGTAAGGGGACCGGGAGAGGTAGCAGGAGTCGAGTGAGAATCCGAGTCGGATTCATCATCACTCCAATGCGATGATTCGGAGGACTCAGAGTCCTGCGAGAATTCGGAAGTGACTGGTGATGATGGAGGAGAAACTCCAACAGCCTCGGTGAGAACAGGGGCTGTGGTAGTGTGTTGGGCGGGAAGGAGATCTAGCAGAGCGTCGTGAACGACGAGGAGATCGGACTCGGTAACAGAGAAGTCCCAGTCGAGGACTTCGATGAACTCGCGCTCAATCCTTCCGATATCGCGCTTGCCAAAGGTACCGGATACCATAGCCCAATGAATATTTTTCAGAGTAGAGTCATTGGTGTACTTGGAGGCGACGATGAGAGCGCCGAGGAAAACGCGGTGAAGGGCCCACTCTTCGGTCTGAACGGAGAGATAAGGCCTGGATCGTTGGATGTAGATGAGGGCGACAAGGATGTCGGAGACGGTAACCTCAGCCCGCTCGAGGACTCCCGAGACAAACTCGGTGAACTCGGTGTACTTGCTGGTACGGGAGATGGAACGTCCGCGAGAAGAAGAGGTGGTTGGGACACCAAGGGCGAAGTCGACGACCTCAGCAGTTGATTGTACGAGTTGTTCTAATAGAGGTGAAAGTCAGTCATGGGAAGGTAAATCCGATGTGACGCCAGTACATACCAATCAAGCCCCTGGTGATTTGCAAGTCAAGAAGCTGAAGCAGCTTGGTTGGATGCTCGGCGGCAGAGACGAGGGAAGCTGGATGGAGAGACATTTGGTATGATGCCCAAAGGCGGATAAGAGGAGCGGGTGGAGGAGTTGAGGATGGAGAGGGGACGGAGTGAGAAGAAATATTTGATATATATATGAGGTCCCTTGTTTTTTCATTGCGTTGTGCGGCGCAGTAGTCAGCGTGGCGGATGTGTGTGGGAGGGTGTGAGTCAAGCCGATGTGAATCATCATCAAAGCCCACTCATTCCGCGGCGTCTTCGGCACTGCTTCTCTCCCGTGATGACTAAAAAAATATATTTCAAAACACGTCGGCCGTATGACGACAGCGGCGGCCAGTGTTGATAATCATCATCCTTCTCACTCTCCTTCCAGATGACGATAAGGCTCGTCCTCTTCGACGCCTTACACACGTTGGTAAAACCAAGGGCTCCGGTATTCATCCAGTACGCGAACGTCTTTGAGCCTCACCTCGGTAAGCTCAACCCAGATTCCATCAAGTCCTCTTTCAAAATCGGTAAGATTACAACGATTTTCATATCCCTCTTTTTCTTTGGCCCAACCTGTGTCGCAAATGAAATGTTTACCAAAATCCTCGTTCTTCATTTTTTCGCGTATGTGTGTACGATCGCACGCGTAAAGCGTTACAACAGGTCCAAATCGAACGACCTGCCTATGCCAGCGGTGCTCCTGAGTGGTGGGGTGAGGTCATAAGGAGGACTGCCCTCGGGGCCGGAGCGGATCCAACCCGTAAGTAGTGCTTATGCCTTCTTCTATCGACCCACTATAACGAGAGGGGTCTCGAACCCGAAACCGGGCCACCCACATCACCCCGTTGGCCCATCGAATCCGTCATCGTTAGTTCATATCTACGTGGGCTGATCATCTTTGTCTCTGCACCCAGTCGTCGATCGTTCTATGGACGTGATCATACCTACCTTGCTCAGGAGGTTCTCCTCAGAACAAGCATACAAGTTATTTGATGACGCAATGCCAACCAGTACGTATCTTCGTACCTCTCACGAATCTTGCTCCGAGCCGACCTTCTTATCTCATCCTCGTTGTTACAACGTTTATCTTCTGCATGTGCCTGGGTTGACCCTTTGCACTTCACACAGTCAATCGTTTGGATGAGTTGGATATGCGGATTGGCCTCGTGAGCAATACTGACTCTCGGATGCGTGAGTAACCTTCTATGCTAGCTTTGTCATGACCCTATCGACTCTCGGACCGAAACGTGTTGTTGCTGTTCCCCCCTCGTGATCCTCCTCCTACCGACTTTCGGCAAGGGGCGGATTTGGCGTCTAACCCCTTTCTACTCCAAATTTCGCTTTACGTACCACTTTGCTTGTTTGATCGTTGTTCGCTGCGGCGTCGAAACCTGCTCGTGTGTGGCTGCGGGATTCACGGCCGTTCCTGCGCTAACCTCCTGTAGCGGTTCAGGTCTCATCACCAGTCCAGTTTGCTCTTTCACTTTCCTCCCATGGGCGGCTGCGGCGTGTTCTGTGCGTTCGGACCTGGTTTCAATAACCCGTTATTATCGGGAGCTTTCACCCTCTGACTGTGGGAACAACCGGCTAACGAGGATCTACACTGTGCTTTTCGCTGCGCAGTCCAGGCGCTCAATGCTCTCAACGTACTCTCGTTCCTTGATCCAGTCCTGATAAGTGGACAGGAAGGGATCGAGAAACCAGCTGCGGATATCTACCTCCGTGCCTGCGAACAGGCACAAGTCGATCCAACAGAAACGCTCCACGTCGGCGATGAACTCCAAGCGTGAGTAAATCATCTGCGACCCATCGCTCTTCAAATTTTCTTCTCGTGTTCGAGGCTTCCGTGTTCTACGGTTCTTCTTCAACCGTCGGCAGATGCCTGTTCGTTTATCCCGCACGCACTCGGGCGGTGCGCGAAATGAAGGTGTTGTTCCCTTCTTCGTCGGCTGGTTATCAACCATCCCGATTCCCATGGCTTCGGACCTGGTACACTTGCCTGGTTGTGGCGCGGTTCGTCCTTCCGAACCGAGGTCGAGAGTTCGGTCCGTCGGCCATCAACCTTTCGGCTTGATTTCCGACCCATGGGCTCGGGGAACCTCCTCGGTCTATTGTCATGAACACCGAAAGGTACCCGCAAAGAATGAAGTTGTGATTACTGATCACTATGTTGTCCTATTTCTGCCTATGTTCTCCACATGAATCAACTTCACCTGCTGGCGCGCGGCATCGGGGTTTGCGGGTTGTGTGTGAGCAGAGACTATTTTGGGGCCTCGAACGTAGGGATTAGGGCTCTATTGGTAAGGAGGCCAGGGATAGAGGGTGAAGGGGAACATAAGGATCCAGGGGAGGACTTGACCGGAGTTTCGGTTATACATAACCTATCGGAGGTAGTGGATGAAGTCCTCAGGTCGAGGTCTGACACTCAAAATTTCCAAGCATCGGCCTAAAACACATCCGTACGTCCGATACAATACAATACCGATATCGGAGGCGAATCGAGACACGGTGCGCGTAAATGAATTCGAGACGAAATTAGCCATTTCGCGTGGGTTTCGGTGAGAACGGAGGCTTACCCGTGGTTTCGTGGACACCGAAGACACCGAATCAAATGCTGACGAGTTGTCGATAGTTTGTTCTCTGAGTTCGACCACGTCTTCGATCTTCTCCCCTTCCTTGAGCATCGTCCAACGGATAACGCGGGGATCTTTTCGGAGGAGGGTGTGTAGACCTTTGAGTGTTTTTGGGGACGCGTCAAAGTTCATGAACCAGTAACTGTTTGAATGCAGCGTGGTCAGTCATCTTGGATACATTCAATGGGTGGGTTCAGGATTGGCGCGAGCGTTTTTTTTTGCAGTGCGCTGACGAGGAAAGACGGGACGTACTCCCCGTAATTGAAGAATTGTTTCTGTCTCCTCATCCTCTGAGGCAACGTCCGCGTTCCCCAATACCTGAACCCGCGCACAGTCCCTCCGCTATCCAAGACGTGCATAGCGGATTGCGTCACGAGGTCCTTTATGTGTTTCTGTTTCCCGGTCCGGTCAGTCAGTCACCTCTCATCCGATGGAAGAACCTCGTGGAGGACACACGTATTCTGGGTAGTGCGCGGCGATGCACATCATTCGGTAGAATGGCATTTTGACACTATCCTTGTTGGTACAGTGGGGTGGATGGGGGGGAGGGTTGTTGGTTAAGCGTCCGGAGGTGTGCTGCAGCACTGTTCGTCGAGGACCCGATTCCGTTGGCGGAAGGAGGTCACGGGGTGATGCGTGTTTAGACGCTCGTATCACGCGACCGGACAGCGGACAGCAACCTCGATCTTCCTCCAGCTTCCTCCTTGCCATCCATCCCTCTCAACTCTTTGCTGCTTCTCCCACCCGCTTTGAAACGAAAACAGACTATAGCTTAGTGGTGATCATGTCTCTTAAAGCTGTGAGTACTGCTCGTACTGTTGCAGGAGAGGGATTGGCTGACGTCGTGTTCTTGTTGTTGGGTTGGTGGTATAGACCGTGAAATGTATGCGCAAGTTTTTAGGTGTCATCGAGAGAATCCATCTCTAACTGTTTTAATATCTACCTGTTGTGTCTGTTTTCTGCACTCTTGTGGTGCTACTATGCGTTCGCTGGAACCTCGTCTGTTGGTCCCGTGGTCACCGGCATCCTACACGGCCCTCATCGCACACACGTTGGACCTTCTGCGCGCTACACCCCTTACTCTCCATTCACGTTTTCAACGTTCCCGGCGAATTGTGCTCGTGGTCTCATCCACCTGACTCCGACACTCGATCGTACGACCCTCCCACACGCCCGACATCCTTATGTCACTGTGGCGCGAACTCTTTAATGTCTTGGGTAATTCGGGGCCACCCCCTATTAATAAACTGGGGCGCTCTGGACTTATGACTCTCGGACGTGTCACGATTGATCCTGGGTGCCGTTTGCCGGAATGAATCCATCTAGCCGTCAGCTCGGGTGACACTCTTGTCCTGCGTGGTCGGCCTGGACCTCAGGGCCAGCCCCCGAAGGAGAGGTAAGCGTTGCTCCAAATCCTCTCATACTGTGGGTTGTTGGTTTTGTTCGTTCTGACGATGTTTCGGGTCTTAGGATTTTGCACCTCGCAGATATCGTTGCCCCGAAAGTTAAAACGCCCACCACAGATGAAGAGGTTCGTTCTCATTGACGCCATGCTCAGTATCACATACCACATACCACATGCCGTTCCCACATTTTGTTAACTCATCCCTTGTTCCTCACAAGCTAACGAATAGACCCACTACAGGACTGGGCTTTCGAATCCAGGGAGTTCCTTCGTTCACTAACAGTAGGGAAGGAGATAACCTTTACGTCAACGCACTCTATTTCAGCCTCTCTCGACAACACCAGAGATATCGGTACGGCCGAGATCAACGGACTTGAAGTCTCCATAGAGGTCCTCAAAAATGGATGGGCAAAACTCAAGGAGCTCAAACGAGAACCAACAGAGGAAGACCTGAAGAAACGGGATGCTGAGGCTGAGGCGAAAAACGGCGGGAAGGGTGTTTGGGATCCGAATGGCCCTAAGGTTCGTGCAGAGTTTCACTCAGGAGGGGACCTAACTTGTTACCCCGTATCACGTGATTTGTTTGCAAACTTGATTTTTTGGCCAGCGCCCGAAGTTCGATGCTGAATTTCGACATTTTTACAGGCTAGGACGGTAGAATCCAACATGCCGGTGGATTCACAGGCGTTTATGACCACTTGGAAAGGAAAGCCGATCGATGGTGAGCGGCAGTCGATCTGGAACCTTTTGCGCAGGAGCTGATTTTGCGGTCGGAACGCAGCGATCGTTGAGCACGTTAGGGATGGTTCTACCGTTCGTGTGAGGCTGTTGCTTTCGGAGGGTGAACACCAGTTTGTGAATGTCGCTATGGCTGGTGTGAGGACATCTCGAACGTCAACTAAACAGGGAGAGCCTTCAGAGCAATGGGGAGAGGAGGTAACCCGCATATATGCTATTGTTTTCTTGTACAGGGTATTGACACACGAATCTTGGGATAGGCCAAGTTCTTTACAGAGTCGAGGCTGCTCCAACGACATGTCCGCGTGACGCTCCTCTCCTTGCCACAGCCGACCGCTACTCCATTCCAAGCCAGCTCATCAAGTGCCCCTCCTCCTGTGACGATGTTGATCGGCAATGGTATGTGTTGTCTTCGTCGTTTCCGGGAAAAGAATAGTTTACCATGATCGATCCACTGCAGTCATCCACCGCGTAGGAAACATTGCTGAGCACCTTGTTGCGGCTGGTCTTGCCCGTGTCGTCGACTGGCATGCAGGTATGCTCGCTAGCTCGGGTGGTATGGAGCGTCTCCGTGCCGCTGAGAAGGCCGCCAAGGAGAAGAAACTCTGCTTGTATGCGAATTTGCCGATATCTTCTGTGGCTTCGAAGACGAACGGACACTCGGCGGGGGAAAGTTCAAAGAACTTCGATGGGACGGTGGTTAGGGTGTGGAGTGGAGACCAGTTGAGTATCGTGGATAAAGATGGGAAGGAGAGGAGGGTACAGCTGAGTTCGACGAGGGCACCAAAGTGTGTTTTTTTCTTCCCCTCTCTTCTCGCTTTCTTTTGCTGATTTCGTGATTGCGACCTACATTGTCTCTAGACAATCTGATCCCAGGCAGGCTTATTATTCCAACGAAGCCCGGGAGTTCCTGAGGAAGAAGCTGATCGGTAAACATGTAAAGGTCACTATCGATTTCGTCCGACCTAAGGAGGGGGAGTTTGATGAGAGGGAGTGTGCTACTGTACGATACGCCGGCCATAATGCGTAAGTATCTCTGTTCCTCGTGGTTATACCTTCGAGAACCTCACCCCTCGCTTTTCGTCGGTTAGGAACATTGCCGAGCAGCTGATAGACAAGGGTCTTGCGAGCGTAGTGAGACATAAGCGAGACGATGAGTACAGGTCACCGGATTTCGACAAGCTTGTCACAGCCGAACAAGCGTACGTCGTTTTGATTGGTTTTGAATTCTCCATTTTCGCGATTTGTGGGGTTGACGTTTTGGTCCACTTTTTTTTTTGGTTTCAAGTGCTGCTGGTGAGCAACGAGGAATCCATTCTCAGAAGGAGGTGCAACCACCGAAACAACCCTCGAACATCTCGGAGGTGGGTCTTGGATCACTTGAGGTTTGCTTGTGTGGAAATTAATGGAGTTACTCCCCGTCCAGTCGAATCATAGGGCTACGTCGTTTGTGAACAGTTTCAAGCGACAGGGAAGGATACCCGCCGTTGTCGATTACGTTGCTGCTGGCTCTCGGTTCAAGTATGTGTACTCAATGAAGTGTTTGGGAACGACGTTTTGATTGTCCCCTTCCGTAGGATCTTCCTTCCTAAAGACAACCAAGTTCTCACACTCGTTCTTGGTGGTGAGTTTATCCCTTGCGCGCTAGTTTCGACCTGCACGACCGTGACTAACGAATGGTCGGAGTAACCAGGAATCCGAGCTCCGAGGACTGCTCGAAACGCGTCGGAGAAGGGTGAACCATACGGAACGGAAGCCGCTGAATTCGCCACTAGGAAGTATATGCAGCGGGACGTAGAGATTGAGATTGAAACGGTCGACAAGAGCGGAGGGTTCATCGGGGCCCTTTGGCTGAATAAGAACGAGAATGCTGCGGTTGCGCTCGTGCAGGAGGGGTTGGCGACTGTTCATTCGTATTCGGCGGATACGTTGTCGTGGTCGAAGCAGTTGTATACAGCTGAGGTATGTCTCGTGTCTCATCCCATGCGTCTAACGCTTTGTCTCGGATTTGGGTCGCCGCTGACACCATTCGTTGCTTTTCTAAGGCGGAGGCAAAGGCGAAGAAGCTCAATGTGAGTGCCACTCCCTCGCCATTGCCTATTGACGATCGATTTTACGAACCTCGGGCATCTAGATCTGGAAAGATTATGACGAGGAGGCAGAAAAGGAAGTTCAACCTGTGGAAGTGGGTGATCCTGCCGCACTCAAGACGGAGTACCTCGATATCATCATCAGCGATGTCCGGACGACGAACGGGTTGGGATTTTCGGTGCAAATACTGAATACGGAAGGTACCTTTTTTCTCTCTATCGACTTCCGACTGGTGGGAAGTTAGGAAAGCCTCAGAATACCTGATGATTTTTTTTCTGACCCTAGGGATTGCCTCTCTCGAGCAACTCATGAAAGACTTCTTGTTGCATCACAAGACGGCCGGACCAGCACCTGCTGGTTTTGCTCCTCGGTCCGGAGACCTCGTATCTGCAAAGTTTTCCGACGGTCAATGGTACCGAGCCAAAGTCAAGAAATCATCGACGGTGAAGAAGGAAGCTCAAGTGACGTTCATCGACTACGGGAACCAAGATACCATCGGTTTCAAAGAAATGAGGCCGTTGGAACAGAAGTTCAGGTCGTTACCAGGTCAAGCGCACGAGGCACGAATGAGGTTAGTGCCCCCCGTTACCACGTCCCTACAATCCCCACACCGGGAATGCAGGGTCGGGGATTCCTTTCCAACGATGTATTGTGTGAGACTAATGACATTATCTTTGCTCCTCCTCCGGCCTTTGCGTCACCTTGCTCGTCTGTCCCCCCTCCCCGTCGGGACCACTCCAGTTTCGTCAAGCTGGTCGCACCGGAGAGCGAATACTTTACAGAAGCCGTGGATCGTTTCCGTCAGCTATGCGAAGGCAGGAATCTGGTCGCCAACGTTGATCACAGGGAGGGTGGTCTACTTCACCTCCGATTGATCGATCCGGCGAGCCCAGACGTTGCAAACGATCCCAATGCTTGTATAAACGTCGATTTGGTCGCAGAAGGGTTTGCCTCGATTGACAGAAGAGGGAGCAAATACCTGAACGCATATCCCGGTGTGTACAAGAAGCTGCAAGGGGCGGTGAGCGAGGCCAAGCGGCAACGGTACGGGATGTTTGAGTTCGGGGATGTGGAGGAGGATGATTGATTATTATTTTATACTGCGATGTTTCTCTCTCGCTGTCCTCTTTCTCGTGGGGTGGGCCTCCGGCTACGTAGTATCTTGACGTTCTGGCGAATGAAACATATTTTTCTGCCCCCACACCAATTGCTATGCTATACGGAGTAGGCAGCAAATAAAATGGCAGAACTGATTTTAGTATTTATTGAGGTCAGTGCGGACAACGGTAACAAAGGGTGACATGCGCGAAACGCTTGTAAAATGACAGAGGGTACGGATAAGGCAGGCGTTCGGATTGAAAAACAGATGGACCACAAAACATGGTGGCCTTAATACTCTTGGCCGCGGTCGTCGTCATGGACCTCCCACTTGTAATGGTGCTCGCTGATACGTGTGGGAAAATTTGAGAACACGGTGCAGGAGGAAGATTTGCAAGAAAAAAACAAGACCTTTGCTCTCCAACCGCTGACGAACACACCTTTCTTGTTCACCCTCGATTGCCTCAGGCAGGGCATCATTTGGCTGGTGAGATTTCGGGAGGCGACAGCCTTGGGTGACGATGATCGTTTTGAAGTCATCACTTGTCCCGACGAACGCAACCGCGACCTTTGGTCTGTCGGCGGTCATGTCCTTCCTGATTGCACTCTGTATGACGGTGGGGCTGCCATATGGTTGGAACCCTGGTGGTAGGGGGGCGAGGTTATCGGGGTTGGGGCCCTCGATGGCCAGCACCAACTTCGCGGCAGTCCGGTTGTCAAAGACGTAACCCGCCATGAGACGGCGGGGAGGCTGTCGTTGGGTTGGTCTTTTGGAAGTGCTGGAGGGAGTGTCGGTTGAGGCCGTTGAGAGGGGATTGGTTCATGGTCGCGGGGCAGGGAGTTATAGGTGTTGTGGTTGTTGGCTGGGGTGATTCAATGCCGTGTTTATAAATGAGTTGTATGACTATTTTGTGGCCAGAAGTTTCGTGTGATTGTCAATTGCGCACAAGCAGACTCCACACCCTTCCGCGATGGATATCTGGTCCGGGCTTCGACCCAAACCACCCACCGGCTTCTTGTGGGGTGCGATACTGAGATACGTGACTGGTAGGTACGCCCCCCCCCCCCAACTTAACTGTCCTCCCGCAGTGAGCTCAAGTCTCCGCATGCATTGATCGAACGCTGATCGAGATGGACGGATCGTTTGGCGCTGTAAACCCCTATTAGTATCCCCCGCATCTCTCGAGAACCAACCTTGAAGATCGTAATTCCGTCTCTCGCCCTTTGTTCACCTCCCCTGCGGAAAGGGGTTTGTCGTCACCCCCCAGGGCTCCTCAATGGTGCAGTAAAAGCGTGACACGTGCGAGGCGCTTGTAAAATAATGGAGAGTACGGATAAGACAAAAAGTTCGGATCGAAAAACTACATGATGCTCAGGGGGGCCACGAAACTCAGCAATTCTAATAATCCTGGTCGCGGGGGTCGTCACGGACCTCCCACTTATACTCGTTTTTCCCAACACCTGCGTGAATTCATCAGATCGTCGCATCAAAGAGATATCCTGAGGGAAAACACGTTACCGTTGTTCTCCAACCATTGACGAACGAGCTCCTCTCGCTCCCCCTCGGTTGCCACAGGCAGGGTCTTTTGAGATTTGGAGAGGCGACAAGCTTGGGTGACGATGATAGTTTCGAGGTTGTCGGGCGTCCCGGCGAACGTAACGCCGACCTTGGGCTGCTTGGCGGTCATGTACTTCCTAACCGTACCTTCGATGGAGGGTGAGGTTTCCGAGGATCTGGGCGCCTGGTGGCAGCTGCGTGGGGCGATTGGGGTCGAGCCCATTGATGGTCCGTGTCAACCGTGCGGCGGTCATGTTGCTAAAGACATAACCGGCCATGAGACGGCGGGGATGTTGTCGCTTGGTTG
>Ga0307515_10018164_pt1 | contig 12757 bp, 17 predicted proteins | sample 17_EM_MG_FD_194513 | JGI IMG/M metagenome (GOLD analysis project Ga0307515, IMG submission 194513) | Populus trichocarpa ectomycorrhiza microbial communities from riparian zone in the Pacific Northwest, United States - 17_EM | ecosystem: Host-associated > Plants > Roots > Unclassified | place... | reverse complement strand
GGACACTCTTCTATCCTACAGATGCCTTTGACAATTGGAGACACCGTCACCCCCGTCTCCAACGACCCTATGAATCCACGGCCATCTTAATAACAGAATGTACCACTCTCGACGCTGCATATTCTCTCACATGTGCCTCGTATGATTCCCTTGCACCCGGCGTAGCTGGCCCATCGATCGGCGTTCTAAATTTTGCCTCTGCGACCAAGCCCGGGGGAGGTTTCCGCTCTGGTGCACAAGCACAGGAAGAGTCTATCGCACGCGTGTCAACCCTCTATCCAGCACTCACCACCCCCACTGCCTCGCGGTTTTACTCGCAGCATTCCCTGAATAACAACAATTGCTTTTATTCACACTCCATAGTCTACTCTCCCCATGTCCTCGTCTTTAAAACGGACGAGGACGCGCTGCTAGATGTTCCTTACGAGATTTCTGTCCTCACATGCGCCGCCGTTAACGCTGGAGCCGTCCGAGAGAAAATTTCGGACCGTGATACTCGAGATGTCGAGGATACTGTGCGGAGGCACATGAAGGAGCGGATGGGAAGAGTCCTGGCGTGTTTCGAAGAACGCGCTGACGACTGGCTCGTCCTGGGCAGTTGGGGGACGGGTGTGTTCAAGAATTCGGTGACGATGATTGCACAACTCTGGGCTGAACTTCTGCGACCAGGTGGACGATTTCACGGCAGCTTTGAGCGGGTCGTGTTTGCGATAGTGGGTCAGGTTACGTTTGAAGAGTTCCAGACCGCGTTTGTATCGATTGCGCCACCTCCGGCCGACCCATGACCGATATGGCGTTCTATCGCATGTAGAGTTTAAGTTATGCTGATAATCTGTCTGTTGTAGTGGTATCATGGATATATGCCATGCCCTTGTCATCTCTCGAGCGTCAGCCCATATTTCCATTTGTTTGGCTCCTGCCTTTGCCCTTTGCACCGTGCGTCTTCTGCCTCCGTGGCTGCTTGGCTGCTGGTTCCGACGTTCAGACCTTGTCTCGTATCTTGAGAACCCGCTGAGCGTCATCATCACCATCGCCCACGATGTCCCATGGGAGCGGCCATGCCTTGCCCCGAACAACGACCAAAGTGTCCTTCCGCACCCCGACGCTGGTGGGACTCGCTGCGTATCCAAAGACAATCAAGGGACGACTTCATTTTCTAGCAGACTGGGCGAGGGACCATCTAAACTTCTACCGGTAGGCACCCTTTGGTTGGGCGGAGGAAAACACGCCCGGAGTTGACGTAGTTTCATCTTAGAACACATGTGCTCGCGTGTATCATTACCCCATTACTGTTCTCAATCGTGTTCTACTTCTCTAATGGCCAATACCATATCTCCTATGTCGACTCCCTCTTCCTCTGCGTCACCTCGATTACGGTCTGCGGTCTCGCAACAGTCGACCTCAGCACTCTCACGCCTTTCCAACAAGCCCTCCTATTCATCCAGATGTTCATAGGGAGCCCGATCATCGTCTCCCTCGTTGTTGTGCAGTCTCGAAAGTGCGTGTTAGTCCCATGGCCTTTGGCGCAAGAAAGTTCTGACATGAGGATCGCGTGGCGCTATCTCGCCATCACATAGGTGGATGTTCGAAGCACACCTTGAACCTATTGTCCGCCGAGCTGCCAAGTTGGAGCTTGGCGACGAGAAGCCACCAATTCGCGAGAGGGTCGCCTTCACATTGGGGAAACTGTTCAGTTCAAATTCCAACCAGACCCCTCGTGCCACTCAATCCGCTTCAGACCGCGATGTGGAAGCCGTTCGCGGAGTGAATTCGGGAAATGGCGCACGTGTGCACGCTGGCATGATACGGAGGACGAGCAACGCACCACAGCGCGTTAACCCTAGTGGGTTCGTCCTAGAAGTGCCTACCATTGCAGAAACGCCGCCTCAGTCTTCTGTATTGGAAAACCGACCCTCGCTTACGGAGTCGCCGAGGGGCTTGTCACAGAGCCTCGAACGTGTGCCACCTACAGACGGAACTTCAAGCATTGTATTTCGTAACGCCATAGATGACGACCAACAACCCTCTTCCCGACCAACTGGATACCCTCTTTTGCGACATCCAACCGCCTCGAGTCGGTACACCACTGACCCAAATCAACTCTCGGCGAGGAGGGTCGGCCGTACCGGGAGAGTCCCCTCCGTGGAGGCGTCTGAGCGTGAGGAGAGACGAACGACCACCGAGTTGCCGCGCACTGCGACCGTTGAGTTTGCGGGGCTCCCTCAGGTCCAACGATGGACTAGCCCAGGCTATGAACGATCTACTAGCGTCGGGATGGCTGCTCCGGTGCTAAGCATGACCAGTAGGAGAGAACCTTGGAGTGATCGGATGCCCAGGCAGTCTTCGACGATAGGAGAGCCCAGTACGGGACTTTGCTTATTACCTTGATCACCACTGATGGGTTCATTTGCAGATCCCCCAGTCGGACATCCACGGAGATCGACGACCCAAGGCACGCAACGGGACCTTGGTTTTGGTGGTTTCCCCGGTCCGATTGAGGTTCTCTCCTCGCTTCTCGCGAGGCTTGCACCGGGTCTGATGAATCGGATTCGAGAGGGATTCGAGATGCCACGGAGTACAACCCTCATAAGTGTCAACCAGGTCCAGGACACCCGTCTGAGGTCGGTTCGTAATGTCAACTATACAAGTGGTCAGTTTGTCGTCGGAAGGAACTCGCAGTTCCATGGGCTTACCGAGGAGGTACTCGAGGAGTTGGGAGGTGTCGAGTATAGGGCGCTTAAGATACTGAGACCACTTATTATTGTGGTGAGTGTCCGCTGCACTGGATCATTCAAATACTTACGCGGGTCAAACAGTATTACGTGGGTCTGCAAGCGTTAGCGATGATGATCCTCATCCCGTACATGAGCAACGCCAAGCAATTCTTTCCCGTTTTCGAAAATCAGTGGCTCTATGTTCGCCCCGCTTGGTAGGTCAATTATGCTACAAATGCTGTCATTCGGAACTCATATCCGCTAATGTCCAACCAGGTTTGCGGCATTTCAAATAACATCGGCGTTCACGAATACCGGCACGTCGTTGTCGGACGCGTCCATGATTCCCTTCCATACGGCATATCCAATGATCTTCCTCATGGTCTTCCTCATCCTTGCCGGAAATACCTGCTATCCCGTATTGTGCGTCGCTTCGACCCTCTTCACTCAGGTAACTAACTAATCAATGTAACCACTTGTAGTTTACGATGGTGGATGTATGTGGTCCACCGAACTAAGAGATTGATATGAAATGACTAATTTGGGTGGAACCTAGCTCGCTTCTACGTTATTGCATCCCCAAAAATTCATCTTGGCAGGCACCGTTGCAGTACCTCTTGGATCACCCACGGCGTTGCTATATTTATCTTTTCCCCAAGATGCAAACTTGGATCCTCTTTGTGGTGGTGCTCATACTTACGTATGTCGACAAGCAGATACAATCTTCCGTACTCACAATAATGTCGCCTTCACAGCTCAATCGACTGGTTCTGCTTCCTTGTCTTGGATATCGGCGACCCGATCGTGGAGAGTATCCCAATCGGCATTCGTATTGCAATCGGTCTACTCCAAGCATGTGCTGTCCGTGCAGCTGGCTTCGCCACAGTCGCTCTTGCCGGCCTCGCTCCCGCTGTCAAGTATGTGATCCTTAATTCACATCAAACTATCACTAAACAATAACAGGGTTCTTTACGTTGTCATGATGTACATTTCGGTCTACCCTATCGCCATGTCCGTCCGAAACACCAATGTCTACGAGGAGCAAAGTCTGGGTCTCTTTGGTCAGGACGACATGGACGACGTCGAGCAAGGCGTTGAGCTCGAGAATCACTTGACTTCTGGGCATCATGTTCGTGGGGCCGTCCTCGTAATCACGGACTTGATGTTTACTCTATTTTTCCAGGTCTGGGGTCAATACCTCGCCTATCATGCTCAGAAACAGCTTGCATTTGATATGTGGTGGGTTGCTAGCGCATTGATACTCATCTGCATCTTCGAACGAGGCCCCCTCTCTGATCCTGACAATCTGACTTGGTATGGGATCTTCCCCATCAGTGAGTTATGACCATTTTGGGGCTGTTCTGGGCGCTCATCCGCATCGCAGTCTTCGAGGTTGTATCGGGTTATGGTGGGGTCGGTCTCAGTCTTGGACTCCCCTATGTAGGTTGTCTTGGACGCTCAAGGTCGACCGCGGTATGTCACTGACGGTGATTCTTAGGCGAATTATTCTACTTCTGGAGCATGGTCCCCTATCTCAAAAGTCATCCTGATGGCCATCCTGATTCGTGGACGCCACCGTGGTCTCCCTGTAGCCATCGATCGAGCTATCGTTCTTCCGACTGAACTCAAGGAGCGAGAACAAACCATCATGGCTACAAGCGTGGCTAATAATAGCGACACCAAGTCTTTGGATCCACTCTCGAACGACAACGCGGACGCGGACGAGCAACCTCACCCATAGTGCGTCCAGAAACAGTCCCAACTGCACCTTCGTGACAGGCACTCAAACAATAATCAGGTAACGAGCCTCATCACGACACCTTGATTATCGGTCCTTGCACCTGCAGGTGCACCAGAATATGCGTCTGTGATACACGTACCAACGCTCCATCCAAACCGCAAGAAAACCAACTTCTCGTGGCTGTCCCTCAGCGCGTACACATAACAAGTTCCCTCCGTTCCAGGTCGTTTTGTGTATCCGCTTTCATGTCTTCATGTCATGCACTTGTTTGCCTTTCGTGTCTATCCTTGCTTGTCATCCATCGGCAGATCCACACAATGTGGTTCGTCATGCATTATTATTATTTCGAGGTTGTCTTGCAAGCGTGCAGTATAGATATCGGGAACATTGCTCGTTTCTTGCAACTGATGATTGAATACCATCATTGCTTAGGCCTTGCATAGTGCTGCCAATCCCGGAACAAACGTGTGCTAAGGATCACCTGTAAAATTCCAATTGCACAGTAAAGCCAGCAAAGGGGACCCGTTGGATTATGTGGAGTATATCCTGTCGGTGCAGTCTACTTTCTAGAATATTCTCAGCACGCGCCAGAAGCGCTTACATTCCTCTCCGTGTTTTTGAATCAATCACTGACCCCGTTCTGGTCAAACCTTTTTATTTGCAACTACATTGGCATGTCAGCTATGGTAAACAATGGCGGATGACCATGGTCGCTTACAATTACGCAGGACCGGGAGGGGGAGCTCCAGCAGTACCCTGGCCTCCGCTCGCACCCATCGTTTGCGCATACCATTGCTTGAACGCGTCAGAGTGGACATCATACCCATAGGCGGCCCTGGGGAGGTCGTGAGTTGGTAGATAAGGCTACTAGGAGTATAAGACCCACCAATAGGCCATGTAGTCAACTGTACCAGCCTGTCCTGGGGCAGCGCTGCCGGGGGCTGGGGCTGGGGCACCAGGAGGCGCCGGAGGTTGGCCATCTGGGGGTGGTGGAGGTGCGTCCCCTGGTGGTGGTGGAGGTGGAGCGTCACCAGGCGGAGGAGGGGCAGCTGCAGCCGCGCCATAGTAAGCTGCGTAGGCCGCGTACTGTCCTTGCATTCCCATCGACTGATGGTTGAGAGCGGTGTTAGCCTTAGCCCATTCTTGGCGTACGACGTCGAGTAGGTCATGAGCTAGCTCTTTAGCCTTTTTTATCTGCCCTTCATCAGGGCCGCTAGAAGATCGTCAGCTAATGCAACTGTATGTTAGAATGCCATTCACGTTATATGAATGTGCATTGGCTCGTCCGATTCGCGGCCAGTGTCAGTCTCGAAAAATCCAGAACCGAGACCTTTGATCTGAACACGAGTACCGGTTTCCTGTTGGATATGTTTTACAAACATCCCCTGGGATAATAGCATTAGGCGTTTGACGAGCCAGCCAAGCAAAGACGCCGTACTTGTGGACCAACAACCTTGGCTCGAACATTGAAGTTGCGCAACGATTCCAAGTTGATCGGAATCTTCTCCTCGAGCCATTTGCGCTACAACGCATTGATTAGCGGAGCAAATGTGGACGTTAGAGGGCTAGTCACCCTTTCGCGGTTAAAGTCCTTCCGTCTGTCTTCAACCAGCGGGCCCAAGTCCATAGCAATGAGGTCATTAATCCTTTGAATGGCCTTGTCGAGTATTTCTTGTGTGGTGGCCGAAATGTGTAGATACAGTGGTGGGTCCTTGTCAGTCGCCTTGCTCTTGTCCGGATACCATACGCCTTTCGTAGTGACAGAAGCAGAGGTTTCAGCATATATCTACGTTATTTGTTAGAAACGGACGAGGTGTCGACGGAGGATACGGCGATTACCTCTTGTTGCGTAGAGCCTTTGGTGAGCATGTATCTGTTCCTAACATCGTTAATCTCGATATCATAGGTGAACTCGGCGTCATGAGGGTCCCTCTTCCGCTCATCCGTTACATTCAGACCGCGATTGGCGTCAAGCCTTCCTGAAGGCGCAGGCGGCGGCGGAGCTGGTGCGGATGAAGGCGGTGGTGGTGGAGTATCCTTGTTGGAGAACTGAGCCGCTATTTTTGCGGCGATTGCAGCCTTGAGAGCGGCCTACGTCAGCGTCGTCGTGCAGGGAATTCTTAGCACGAAATCATCTTACCGCAGCAGCAGCGGCCTCGCTGGCAGTTTTACCATCTTCAGTCTTGGACACTTTGGATGGACCTTCTTCGCTGGGTTCTCCGGTTTGATCCCATTTTCTCTTGGACATGTCGGAAACCAACCTGAACTTTATTTGGAGCCAAGCAACACGTTCATTTTCAGGAGAAACAGACGCGGTATATTTAGAAGGAGTATTTACATAACCGTCGACGATTGTAGGAATTCCGTTGCATGTCCTCTGATTGTGCCTACGCCCCCACGGGTGCGCGAAGAAAGGGAAATAATTCATAAAAGTCGAGGCCTGCGCTTCCGCAGGTACACCAACACTAGCCTTGCATGCTCCCAGCAACCCAGGGTGGTCCAAAGCAGAGCAAGCACCGGAAACCTTCCGTGATGTAGTGTAGAGCCTGTCCATATGACATTCGACCATAGAGCTTGAGAAGTCCAAAGCCCTGCCTTATGTTGGTCAGCCCACAGCATCATGCGCATGCGCGGTACTTTGCTGAGTAAAGCCAATCGAGGACAAAGGGTGATGGTCAAGGCTCTGTCTCCGGTAGACCCTTTGTCTCCTCTTGGCACTGCCTTCGCAATTTGAGGAGACGCCGGTTCACCAGAGCAAGGGGTATATCGTACGGTGCGGGAATTGCCTCGAATGCTATACTATCCTTGCACTTATTCTCTTCAGGGCTGTTTGGCGCCTTCACCTGTGGAACGTGCGCCAGCGAGTCTGAAAGAATGTTGGACGCTTATAAATTTCCGGATCCGCGAATTGAATGCTTACCGGTGATGGTGCTAAGGTCATTCAAGGGGGGCGTCCCATAGATTCCCAGTGCGATGTAGCTCCAATATGCCAGCAAGAAGACGACAACGGACCATGCTGGAAGTAGCAGTGCCCACTCCCTGACGAAAGCGTAAGAACAGTCACGCTAGAAGGTCTAGAGTCCCACCTTGCGGGATACCAGTGTATTCCAATTGCGTGGATAACCTTATCGGGAAGCAATGCCCACAGCAGAAAAAGGACGTAACTAAGCAGTGCGGTAAGCCATGCAACGAAGCCATAGAACTCCGGTGCACGCCCTCCGGATGCTCTGGTTGCTGGCTTTAGCCTTGTGGGTGAAGAAAGCGTCTTGTGTGTCAGGGGCGGAAAAGGTGCGATTGGATTAGCGGGAGAAGTCGGTTCATCAAGATCAGTATCTTCGCGAATGCGAGGTTCGACGATTTGTGGCTTGAGTCGCTGCTTCATCACGGAATCAATTGCCTGGTCGGTGGCTAAGGTGTGCATTCACTTTACAGTTGCCCCGCATATAGACAGCGCATTTGTCAAACTAGCTTAGATCATGCTGGAGGAGTATCCACGTCATCAACGGTCACGTCCCCTTCGGCATTCAGCGTCCGGCCCAACCATTCCAGTTTCCAATGGCCCTTGCAAGGCATCGCGCTCCAGAGTCTTGGGGAAGCAGAGCGTCTTATATACTGGGAGGTACTGGTGATGTCGTCCTCAGACAGCTTCAGAAGCTGGAGAAATGTCAACATGAAGGGCTCAATACAACAAGGGTCACTCACTGAAATACTATTGATGATACTCTCCTCTTCGGAGCTCCTTGGGATAAGAATCGTCCCTCAAAGCACCACCCAGCTGATCACTACCTGTACCACTCGCTCTTGGAGATGTCAAGGAAGACAGGATCGGTGAGAAACGTTTGGCCCAGACCAGTGGTGTGTATACAGCGAAGACAATGCCCTTCTCCTTTCAGGAGCCTTTCCTGAGGTTAACTATTTGCACAACATTAGTGCAGGAACGAGAGGACCAACCAAGGATGGCTTCCCACCTATGTAGGTTGTAAGAATGAGTTGTCGCCTAAAACGATACCTTCGTGGCCGGGTCTTCCAATTTAGCAATGTTGAAGTTTGAAACTCCGAAACGCTGACGACGGGGATTACCTGGGTGTTCCTCAAGAAGCATCTCTATTTCCTGCATGTGGGACTTTCGTAAAGGTGCCTGCGGGCACAAATTGTGGCTGAGCAGAGTTGGCCCACGGGCCTGCGGTCAGGGGCCTGCGGTCAGAACATGTCCAATGCCTTCTCGACATTGAAATGATCCCTGGGTGAAGGGTCACTCGGGAGACTAGTAAACACGGATTGAGAACTCGAAACAAGGTTTCCTGGTCAGGGAAACGGCCTCTCTAGGGATATTGAATGTATTTATTGCCTTCCTCGTTGCTTCGCCGACGGCACTCTCATTTGCTTTGGTATAGTGATGCCAGGCCAAGGCGAAACGCGAGTTATGATCTCACCATATTGAGGTGCCTAGAAACATAAACATAAGTGTTGGTGAATGAGATCGTCCCGATCGCCCACCCTACTGCCTTACCGTGTCGAGATGCCTTTACCCGTTCTGCAAGAAGAAATCAGGGCACGAAGAGCACCCCATGATTACTAGTACTGGCAAACCTTGAGGGCAATGTGTCAGACGGCCGAAGAGGCTCCTTCGGCGATCTCGGGGTGACTGGCCCCCATATGACTCCTTGGTGCTTATCGCCGTTAAAACAATAAAACGCAAAGGTTTGGGACTTACTAGCTCGACTGTAGGCTAGGTATTTCTTTTGTCCACTTTCCAGGCGTATCGTAGATACACGCGAGCTCGTTTCACGAGTTACACGAATCAATCACAACAAAGAACGCCAACTGCCGGTCCAAACGGAAGGTGCAGGAGGGAGGTGGACACCCTCGTGTGATAATCCATATCCAGACTCATGAATTCTCACACCGGGTGGCCAGAGCTGCTTCGACCGGTCGTCCAACTCTTTGGAGCCCGAGCTCACCGTCGTGTCCCTAGATTTGGCGGCTCGGGTTACCAGGTTAACACTTGGGTGGAGTTCCAACTAACTGGCTAAAACGCTATTCTTCATTTTACACAGAATGCAAACTCGCATACCTGGGTAAACAGGAACGGACACCTTGTCAAGGCGATCACGGACGCCATAAGGAAGAATTAGGGAATTGGATTTTGCTAAGCCTCGATTCACACTGCCCAGAACTGCGGTTGTTTAGGACCATTCACCTTATAATTGTACAAGTGTTATATCGGCATGCCTTTATCCAGCAAAAAAGTTCACTGCAAGAAAAATCTATATGTCTATATATAGAGAGAGGAGAAATTTAAACATCATAATAGTATGCAACGATGTAAACTTGATTCATTGAGTGGCAACCACGAAAACCTTGAACTCTTACTGTCCGTCGATTTTCGTCACCAGAACCTTGTTGCCTCCCTTTCATCCTGGAGGCTCCTGGGGGCTTCCTCACCATGATATCCGACCCGCATTACATCTCAGTGGGTGTACCCCCTACCGACAGAGTATGACGTCCTTTATGTTTACTCGTTCCATATTTCAGCAAGACCTTCGGATATGCATTTTCATGTCCTTTGATGAAACCACACGATATGGAAATCCTTAAGCTCATTAAAGCGCGATATGGTTACACAGTCGCTAGCTCTTTGGGCTCCCCCTCGCTGCCACCCAACCTCTCGGCATCATGCGACGCGTCATGGCGAATTTCATCCTGTGTTCTCACGGCCGCCCGATCGTGGAGAAGTGCGTCCAGTTCTCGACTGGCAGGGGCGTAGGCCCGGAAAAAGTCCAACTCCGCTTTTACACAAGAAAACTTTCCGCCTTGATATGACTCTCTAACAAACGGTCTCGCACGGCTACCAGCCCGCAGTAGATGGTTGTTTGGCATTTCACGTCCTGTGCTCCCACTTCCTGCCCCTGCGGACACTCCATGAGGCCGATCAGTGGGTTTGCTGCGCGGCGTCTACCTGCAGAAGGTACGAAGCATTGTATCCGGTGGTCCGAATACAGCCATCGTCTTTCCTGCCACATTGGTTGGCTTTTCACTTTTTATCGAGGCGCGCGCCTCCGTCAGATGGGGCAACTGAACTTCAACACACAGTCACCCGCTGTCCCAGGGTCAGCTAAAAAACATTATTTAGGCCAGAACGTATGAGCGCCCAACTCTGGTGTTTACCGTACCACACGCGGGCGATCCCGCTTTTGGACCACGTTGTGCCACATATCTCCGCAATGAATCAATGCCCTACTTGCAAGCATTATCCGTTCCTTGTCCAAGGGCGCGCGCCTTTGGACTTATATAAGGGTTCCTCATCACCTGGATCCGGTGATCCCGTCACTGAAGTTACAGAAGAAGCAAACTACTCATCTCCCATCTGCCCCTGTTCTCGCTTGGGGGGCTCCCTCCGATCCAAGCGCTCTCCCCAGTCTTCTTTGAAGATGTCTACCAATTCTGCTCGAGAAAGACGTCGCCTGCTCATCACCGACCCACTAGCACTTTCTGCGAGACTCCGAACTGGTTGCTGGACCTGTCGTATCCGCAAGAAGCGCTGTGATGAATCCCCAAATGAAGCTGGAATATGTGGAGAGTGCGATCGCCTCGCGATCAAGTGCCTGGGGTGGGGTGAGAAACGTCCCGAGTGGTGCCGCGTACGTCATGCCCCCGCTCTACCTCCCCTCAATCCACATTGACGTAGAACCCTCAAACCACAGGATAAGGCAGCACTCAATGCCTTCAAGCACGGGATCAAGAAGCAATTGATGAGTAGATCTGCTAACCGTCCTTCTATTGGGCCGAATGCTGTCGGCTCTGCGCAAGGCGGTTCGAGACGGGCGTCACATTCCGGGACACCGGACTTAGCAACGAATGCGATGTACCAGTCATTACTAGGAGACGCTGGTCAGTCTCTTCCGCTGTACTCCCGCCACTTCTTGAACCTGACCTTCGGTTTTCTAACTCAGGCAGTCCATTTGGTCAGTTTGCAACAAGTTTGACATATGACGACGGGTGTTAACTAAGAGTAAATTTGTCCAGGTCTCCCTATGCTCGGGTATAGTCATCCGCCAGCAGTGGCAAGCCACCCGCAGGTCCCGGAACTGTTCGAATACACGGAAATGCCACAACGATTACGAAATATCGCATCGATTGCGAACGTGCCAAACGAATTCATGCAATACATCAGCCAGATCGCCGAGCTTGCTCAATGGAAGTCCTCTCAAGCTGAACTAGGCTCTTTGAGCTATCGCGAGCTCGCCCGACGAGGACGTGCCATTGAAGATTTACTCTTGGGTGAACGGAGGCGCGAGGCTAGTGTCGGGTTCTTGGAGGGCCATGGAGACTTTTCGGGAGAGGGACAAGGCCGAGGCACACCGCTCTCCGACTTCTCCTGGTCCGAGCACAGCAACAGCGATATCGCTTTTCTGGGCGATCCCAACGTGCCTCTGACACTACCACACGACTTCTTCACGCAGTCCGCTGCGGTCCACGCGCCTGCGCCTCTATTGGGCTACCCAGCCACAGGATACATGCAACATCCAGCTTTCGCTAATAACCCAGCAGTCGGTTACCCGACCAATCCCGCAGACGCCCATGCCCTCTATCCTCTGGCAGCAACAACGCAGGTCACTGCACCCGTCACGACGATAACGACAACGACGACGACGATGCCCTCACCCAACGAACTCATCCATCGAGAAGCCTGCCTCCTTTTCCTTCACACCATCGTCTCCGGACCAAACCCTCGCGTGCCGGAAATCGAGATTAGCGTGCACAACCTCTCCGCACGGTTCAGCAATCTGGCGCCCAATGAGTTGACTGGGGACCTCGGCTTTGCGGCTTGTCTGGCTGGTTGCCTAGCTCTCCCCGGTAGGGAAGAGTTCTTCCGCTCCATTTTGGCCCGTCTGACGGCTCAAGACCTGCGGAACGAGGCTCACCTGCTCATTGACGAGGTTGTCGGCCAACGTACCGCTCATCATACTGGTCAGGGTATGCCGGGCCTCCCTCTTCCCCAATAGCGACAGACCTGGTTTTTGCATATTTATTCTTGATATTATTTGGGCGGCATTTTTGGGCGACCAACCCGAGTCACCCACAGGTGGATTCTCCCTATCATACCCTCCATTCCTAGACATTCTTCGGACGAAGTTCCGAGCTGGGCTGCAGCAGGGTACCGAGACATCGTTCCTCTTGTATTGCGCAAGTTGTCCTTCTATACAGCTCAGCTAACATAAGTAAAGCACGCTAAGCTAATCAGCCACACACATAATCGTCACCCCATCATCCGTCAAGAAAGATCAAAACCAAAAAAAAA
>Ga0307515_10018163_pt1 | contig 12758 bp, 7 predicted proteins | sample 17_EM_MG_FD_194513 | JGI IMG/M metagenome (GOLD analysis project Ga0307515, IMG submission 194513) | Populus trichocarpa ectomycorrhiza microbial communities from riparian zone in the Pacific Northwest, United States - 17_EM | ecosystem: Host-associated > Plants > Roots > Unclassified | place... | reverse complement strand
TAGGTGGAAAAGGGTTGTTGGGAGGGTAGATGGTCTGAAATAAGTTTTTGGAGTTTGGTGGTTCGCGGTGGTGGTCTTCCCTTTATGCTCGCAGCCTTGGGGAGACGCGAGGTAAATTTAGCGCGTTCATAAATTCCAGCCCCTGTAAATTTAGCGAGCTAGGGAAATTTTGAGGATCTTCAGACGACGAGATTCAACATTGACCCCAAGGTTTGACTGAGACAATGTTTCCCACACGAGCGCTTCTTGCGCGCTCAGTCTGGAAAGGTATGATAATATCCGCCGATTCGCTCCCTTCGCTTCAACTGCTGACCATTAATAGGACCAAATATTGTACCGTAAGACACTCAGAAGGTCCAGACAGCATTCACCTTCTTACCCACCTCCCAGGCTCCCAATTCAACGAGTTGCCCCAGGCCAGAAAGTCCCACCTATAATGACTCAAGCCCGATCAGCGACTATTCTACCGAACTTTGTGGGACTTGTTTTCCAGGTACACAACGGGAAAAACTACATCGATGTCGAGATAACAGAAGACATGGTCGGGCATAAACTAGGGGAATTCTCACCGTAGGACCTTCCCGAGCTACAATTGGAAGAATTGGGTTATAACAACTGGTGTCTAGGACGAGAAAACCATTCTCATACAAGCAAAGCAAGAACAAATAGATCAGATCATTTACGTTTGGCGTTGGCGTTGTAAAGGGAGTACAGAATTGTCAATGGGATTTTGGGTGTATCATAAATGGCATAACGTGTATATTAGGAAGCATGAAATTCCTACATGCCACATTGGAGGGGAAGGAGCCGATTATGGCTTCATGTCTGTCGAGGGTCCACCAGCCATATCTTGCGAGGAAAAGGGTTATGGAAAGCTACAAGCAGTCGATAAGAAGTCACAAGTAATTATCTGCGACATGGCATGGAGATATCCTGATTCATTTGTTGTGCCGCCGTCCGAAGAGTCCTCAGTCAATTACTGACAAATCATGCCCAAATGGCGGGCTTCAGCGACACCATACCAATGCCTTCCTTTAACGCCTTATCGTCTGAGAAACGCCATCCATATCAGTTGCCCAATTTATCCCTCCCAAAGCCAAATCGCATGTCTAAACGCCTCATCTATAGAATTCGCCTCTTTTGACGTTGACTCCGTACTCCCCAACTGCCATTCCCAAATCCTCCATCGTCAGGACAGTCCGGTTCTGGCTACCACCTTGACCACCACCACCATAACCTGGACGTTGAATACCCAAAGGCCCACCTCTGCCTTGCTGTTCCTTACTACCAGGCGCTGCCGCAGGTTGGCCGGGGACGGGGAAGCCTGCAGCAGCTCCTAGATTGCCCATCGGATTGTTGGCATTCGAAGAGTTTGAAGACCGAATCCGAGAATATTGGTAAGCATCCGCAGCAATGTCTGCGATGAACTTTTGAGTAGCGAGCGCAAGAAGGCGAGCAAGGCGTGGGTCGGTTTGGGGTGGTGGAGGAAGACCGGCTTTTGTAAGGTAGTAGTTGGTAACAGCATCGGGAATCTTTTACACCAGGTTAAAACTGAACATTGTGCATGAAATGGGCTCACTTACTATTGGGGCATAGTCATCCATCTTAGCAAGGAACTCCTTCAGCGACGCATCCTTTCGCGTCGGAAGTTTTGGTTCGGGAGCCGGCGCAAGAGGATCGACCTCTTCATCGTTCTTATCGACTGGAAGGAGATCCTTCGAGGGATCAGGAGAGTCTGCGTTCGCCATGATGGATGCTGAATGTTCTGATAAGATGGTGGAGAAGCGGATGAGGTCGAGGGCCACGCACGTGATCAAGAATTAGCGCAAACGCCTGTTGATTGTAGGCAGATAAAAAAGTTCTGCGGAGAATCTTCAGCCTTGTCACAACCTTGAAGTAAACACATCAACACTCCTTGTCAGCACCCAACACCATGGCTGACCGTCGTCCAGAAGAACAAGAGATGTCTCGCGCAAAGCGTCCGAGGACTGATGATCCTTCCCAGAACCCCTACCTGGCGCATATGTACGAAGCTCAAAATGAGTCTGAGTACAACGACTATGGCACATCAAATGGCAATGGCACCAAAGCTCGCACTGGACTCTCAGATTTCAAGCGCCATGCTACTACGGCTTTACAGGCGAACAAGGCGGAGGACGGTCCAAACAACCCTTTCAACAACACACCACTCTCGAAACAATACTTCAATATATTAAAGACTAGACGGGATCTTCCTGTCCACAAGCAAAGGTCAGTCACTTCAATGTCCGTCCCTCGTATCTCTATTGACCTTTTTGTAGACAGGAATTCCTTGATATGTTTCACAAGAGTCAGATTCTTGTCTTCGTCGGTGAGACCGGTTCTGGTAAAACTACACAAATACCCCAGTTCGTCCTCTTCGATGATCTCCCTCACTTCAATGGAAAGCTGGTGGCATGTACACAACCTCGGCGAGTGGCTGCAACGTCCGTTGCGCAGCGTGTGGCCAACGAAATGGATGTCAAGCTGGGGGACGAGGTCGGATACAGCATTCGATTCGGAGACGTATCTGGGCCAAAGACGATCCTCAAATACATGACTGATGGTATGCTTCTACGAGAGGCTATGCATGATCACAACTTGACAAGGTATAGCTGCATCATCCTCGATGAAGCTCACGAACGTACCCTCGCAACGGATTTATTAATGGGATTGCTCAAAGAGGTCGCGATGAGACGTCCCGATCTTAAGATCGTCATCATGTCAGCCACGCTTGATGCTCAGAAGTTCCAGCGGTATTTTAACGACGCGCCTCTCTTGGCTGTTCCAGGACGAACACATCCGGTTGAGATCTTTTATACACCCGAGCCCGAACGGGATTATGTCGAAGCTGCACTGCGAACAGTCCTTCAGATTCACGCCACAGAGCCCGAAGGAGATATATTGCTGTTCCTGACTGGAGAGGAGGAGATTGAAGATGCATGCAGGAAGATCAGCTTAGAAGCAGATGAGATGATCAGAGAAGCTGATGCAGGACCACTGAAAGTTTACCCACTCTATGGCACTTTGCCTCCCCAACAGCAGCAGCGGATTTTCGACCCTGCACCACCACCAGCCCGATCTGGAGGTCGCCCCGGACGGAAAGTCATTGTTAGTACAAACATAGCCGAAACCAGTTTGACCATTGATGGTATTGTTTATGTTGTTGATCCTGGCTTCAGTAAGCAGAAGGTTTACAACCCTCGCATCCGAGTCGAGTCTTTGCTCGTATCTCCAATTTCGAAGGCTTCTGCCCAACAACGAGCTGGCCGTGCAGGTCGTACACGCCCTGGGAAGTGTTTCCGATTGTACACGGAGGCTGCCTTCAAGAAAGAGCTCATAGAGCAAACGTATCCGGAAATTCTTCGATCCAACCTGGCAAACACTGTATTGGAGCTCAAGAAGCTCGGTATCGATGATTTGGTGCATTTTGACCTTATGGACCCTCCGGCTCCCGAGACCCTCATGCGAGCCCTCGAGGAACTGAACTATCTCGCCTGTCTCGATGATGATGGAGACCTCACTGCTCTCGGCAAACTTGCTTCGGAATTCCCGCTAGATCCATCCCTTGCTGTTATGCTCATCTCCTCGCCCGAGTTCTATTGCTCCAACGAAATCCTCTCCCTCACTGCCCTGCTTTCAGTTCCGCAAATATTCGTCCGACCTGCCACCGCAAGAAAACGTGCCGACGAAATGAAGGCTCTCTTCGCACATCCAGATGGCGATCACCTAACGATGCTCAACGTCTACCACGCATTCAAGGGCGCAGAGGCGCAAGCAGATCCCAAACGATGGTGTCACGAGCATTTCATCAGTCTGCGAGCACTCCAGTCTGCGGACGACGTACGCCAGCAATTGAAGCGGATCATGGAGAAATCTGAGTTAGATCTGGTTAGTACCGACTTCAATGACAAGGACTACTACACCAACATCCGGCGTGCGTTGGTTGCAGGCTTCTTCATGCAGGTCGCAAAGAGAGAGGGTTCGGGAAAGACATACAAAACTGTCAAAGATGATCAGAGCGTTTTGCTGCACCCAAGCACCGTTCTTGGCGTCGATAGTGAGTGGGTTGTCTACAACGAGTTTGTGCTCACGACGAAAAACTATGTCCGCACGGTGACTTCTGTTAGACCGGAGTGGTTGCTGGTGAGTCCCCTGTTTGAAGCCTACCTTGTATACTTCCGCCTCTGGATCTTTGCTGACTCGCTGATAGGATATTGCACCTACTTACTACGATCTCGAAACCTTCCAAAAGGGAGAGGTGAAGATTGCATTGCAGCGAACTTTGGACAAGATCAAGAGAAAACAGGCCATGAAAGGAGGGCGATGAACGTGCTGTGTTCACCCTTTTTTTTCGTTACCCCCCGCGCTTAGGGAGTTTCAAATCTGGGGTAGATGGTTTAGACATGGTGTATGCGGAGTTCCTAGAGGTTTGGATGGCCGGCCAAAGTATAGAGATCCAATCTGTGGAAGAAATCTGTTGCATGGAGGCCGTGGAGTGGAGTAATTGACTAGCCTCCGAATTCGCAGGCCGCGTCAATCAACATAAAGCAATAGCAGAAAGCATCCTACATCTTCCATAACGCACAGGTGTAAGGTGACAAATTTATTGAGTTTGGTAATAGCGGCTGCGCATGTCTGACGTTTATGGCCCGGTTATTGCGCGTCTGGAAAGTCAGGAAATGGCTCTGGTTCCAATTTTGCGGGGTGGTATGTTGATGATGTAGTGTCGAATGGGAAGTCATCCGAGGGGCTTTCATGGGAGGAGACGTTGTGCACCGTGACCAGCCCTAGTTGCAGAATCGTCGTTGCCGCCTTCCTGATGTTCTCTGTGATACCCCTCTTCGACGCCACTTGTGGAACTCGGCACCTGCCGGCTGCTTCCGGGCCCTGCTGGCAATACTTCGAGATCCAGTTTTCCAAGGGCAGCTTACCCTGGGAATGGAAAGAGGACTACATGTGATGGGACGCCGCTCAGGGTGGGATTCCCCCACATTCTTCTTTTGGCGATGTGCTTGGACCACAAGACGGCTGTTTGATTTCGATTGATTGATTGATTGATTGATTGACTGATTGAGATTATTTCGTAATTTGCCCGGTTGTCAATCTGACAAGTCGAGATGGGCAGTCGAGATGGGCAGTCGAGAAGGGGAGTATCTGATTTCGACGTAATCTGACCTGTGGCTCTGTAAAGTTAATGATCGCTGAGAACAGTAATTGTTTCCGTCCAGCCCTGCTGCGGTGCCCTTTCTTACGCAGTCATCTCGCCTCTCGTGGGAGAAGGGGGCAGGGTGATACAGCAGAACGCCATACGGTACACAGCAGCAGACGCGCATTTCAGCCCGGCACTTCACTTGGTCATCCTTGACACCCCCGTCTGAACCATTCGACCATCGTCGATCCGTTGGTAACGCAGCATAAATTATCCTCGTGGTTGTAGTGCTGTGGTGGAACCGGTGGGTTGCACTCGAGCTGTCAAAGTCCAAGGGCGGGGCAAGGGCTTTTGCTCAGCTTGTGAGTTAATAGCATGAAAATTCGTACACCGGTTTGCCTTTCCCACCAAGCAAGTCTTTCGACAAGCAGCTGGCTCTCAACATGGTCAATTCTTCCAGCGATTTCGACGGGCGAAGGCGCTGCAGCGCCATTTGGAGCCCAGAAAAGGGGGTAATTTGCCGAGCCTTTTGCGTGACCAGACGAGAGACGTTCATTGTTGAAGTAGGTCCCTTTTAGGGGGGTCCGTTGCACTTTTAAGGTTGATTGCGCACAAGTCCTTGGACGTCATCGCCGATATAGCGTGAACTCCTGTACTACGTAAGTGTACAGCACCAGAAGTACAACATCTTCTGGAATTAGATGTGGTAGGCAGGGGAGTTCCGGGCTCGCACAGACCAGAGAGCCAACACCACGAGCCTTTCAATGGCTTTCACACCCTGTCTGTGGCGGTCGCTACATTTCATTCTCATTGTAGTATGGCGCAGCGGCCCGCCAACGGCCACTAAAGAAGTCTTGACAACGGCACAAAGGAGCCAGAGACCACCACACGGCCCGAGGATCACTGCTCTTCAAGATCCCGAAAGGAGGCCTGGACTTCTTCTTGTTACCCCTCTTCCTGGCTCCTCAAGACCCCTACTCTTCGTTCCCGTGGCAACTTAGAGGTGGTGGCCAACGACTTTGTGGCCCCTTTCCAGCATCTCTGAGGTGGAGCCGAACAATCCTTCTTCGAGCTTCGGAAGCGCCATGCCGCCCCAACTGCTAGTCCTGTAGCAATGGCGGGCTGCCAACGCACTGACACCGTTCGCCGACACGTGGGAAAAGACAGGGGGACGACTGTGATGGCAGTGTGGCACTGATGGAAGGCTCACATACTGTGGGTACTCAGGGATATCCTTGCCTATCTCCACACACCCACTCTTGTTTGGAACATTGCCGTGCATGAGTCGCAGGGTTGATGGTTTGGTCACTTTGGTGTGATACCTGGTGTATTGTTCCACAACCGCAATACCACCTGGTCCACGGTATCAGAAGGGAATCATCAATTTCAATCATCCCCAGGGTTCAGAGACATGGCGCGTTTTCTCCAGGGTTGAGCAATGAGGACGACCCCTTCTTGACTCGCCTGCAAGGAGGAGTCTTGTTCAATCGGTTCTCCCCCATGAGTCCACAATAAGCCAAGCTAAACAGAGGGCCTGGATGTGCAGCCGCTCACTGGGCCGAGCCTCCATTGAGTTTGGATGAGGAAGTTTCAATGCACTCCACCAGCTTCGACATGCTTTCCCAACCTATGATATAAATGACTTCGTACAGAAGTACGGAGGTACTTCGCCTGGCACCCACCCGCAAATGGATGATGCTCCGTGAAACCACGAGAGAATAGGACTAATGGCTGATTGCATTGCCGTGAAAAAAACATCTGTGGATCCCGATTCCTGAACCTTGAAATGAGGATAAGGCGGCCGAGGCAGCCGTGGCTGAGCCTGGAAAACTTCTGGATCGATGTGATGCCGTCCAAACGTACGTCTGCGAATGGAGTCAATTTGTCTTTCCGTTAAGGGCTAGCGATCGAATCGTGCTGCTGTTTCATGATGGAGTGATTGCACGGCAGCGTCGGACGCAGAGAGAAAATTCCAGCACACGATGTTCCAGCTTCTGGCATCATCGAAGCTCTTGGCCCGGAGTGGGGGATGCCACCAGCACTCTATCAGCGAATTTCGCTAAACGAGCCTACCCGAGAAAGTCTGTGTTTGTTAGCGATATTTCCTGGCCCCGCAAAACCGAAGTCAATGACTTTGCCTTCTATTTGTATGATAACTATAATTAATGCATACTGCCTTTAAACTCGAGCACATAAGACAAAAGAAACCAAATCGAGTTTGAAGACCTTGCTCTAAATCATTGCGCCATCCGTTCCGCTGCCGCCAGGAACGACCTTCGCTAAAAGTCAAGAACATCAAAAAGTCTCACATTGCGAACTTATTTCCCTTGGTTAGATATTAATACGAGTTAAAGGGAAATTTAGATAATTATTTTAAAACGGGTAACTTAGATATCCTAGAGAGGAATTAAGTTTTATCTTTTTGTTCGTGGCAGATTATTTCAGATAAAACGAGGAGAAAATCCGCTTCGGAAAGTCGTTCCCTGCGGCAGCGGAACGGATAAGGTAACATTATCAAAGTTCGCGTTAGTGGATAATTGTTAGCGGAATGCTCTAAAATCCAGACGTTCTCGGGTAGCCTCGTAAGCTCCGGGAGGGCGTGGACCAGGGCAAGGTGCCGCTGTCAGCCCGCCATCCGTACTGCAATAATAGGGCTGCCTCGGACACAACATGGCCGGGGAATTTTGAGCAGGCCACCTTGGGCAGTGGGCAGGGGGCTGCAGGGCGAGGCATGGGCCAGACCGCCTATATATCCTGCCATGCGATCTCTTTTCTTTTTCTTGAGTGGAGGTCTCGACTTTCGCTCTTCAATGCTACTCCTGTCAAGCTGCTGGACCTTTGATTTTGTCTATTAGGACTCTGCCATTGTCCAATCCGCCTACGCCACAATCTCGTGGATCAAAACGCTTTACTGCCAGCGGGTAGTAGTCCATCAAAATGAGTGGTTCCGGAGGTTATTATAAGTACAGGTGCAAGTACTGGTTGACTTACAATTGCCCCAACTGGGTTTGGGTCAACAATGCGCCCTGTGCCCACTGCCTTGTAAGCTCTCACTCCTCGTGCTGGAAAGGCATAAACTAACGCCTTGTTAGGCAGACGGACGTGATTCGGAGATATCCATGATGCCCGGCCCCTTTCGCATCTCTCGAGAAGTATACGTACCGCAGCTCGAAAACGGCTCCCTTCACTACACGATTATGGAGATTATTGCCGCCAGCGATGCGGATAGTGGATGGGCAGTGAAAGATCTGCCATCCCAGCCTTTTCCCACCGCAACAGGACCTTCAGCTGTGAGCTTCACAGCAATAGATGATACCCAGAGGGTTTCCAAAGCAGGACCCCAAGGTCAGGCCGGTGCAGGAAGCTGGACCGGCACCAGCGTTCATCTCGATTAAGCCTTACGGAGATGGATCGGATCAATTGACGTTCCCACAGTTCCAACGGAGAGGAGAGGCCTGATTCGACAGAGGCGTGTTCGATGGACCTTCACTAGAACGATACTACCCGGCCAGAATGTGTGGGGTTGACTGGTCTTCTTTCTTTGCTACTTTTTCTGGGGAGCGAATCATGTAAATTCACGACACTCATTTTTGGGAGGGATTGGACATCCCCGCAGAGCACAGCCTCTAATATGCTAGCATTCCAGAATGGACCGACATACATTTTAATGGAGGCAAGTCCTCGATCGAGCATTTGAGCGGATGAAACGTTAGCACTAATAGCCAAAAAAAAAACCAAAAAAAAAACACATTCAAGATTTGCAGTCTTTGCCCGCCATCTGCACTTCAAGAACCCTGATGGCCCCTTGGCAATACTATGGACTGGGGTCCATGGGATCAGAGGTTCTTATATCCAGGGATACTTTCCGGACCCCATAGCACCAGCAGTGCAGCATACGTTCATCAGCACTGATTTTCTGGACGGGCATCGGCCAGCTATGATTCTCGGCGAATATCATCACCAAGGGGCAGACTATGACGGAATTTAACCACCGACATTGAGAGGGAATAGATAGAAGAAGACAACAAATGCGAGATACTTGGGAGATGCTTAACAAAACGAAGATCGAACCCCGAACAGAAAGAGGGACTCATTGGCACATTCATCTTTGCCCGAAAGCTTGACAAACAAGAGCTTAAAATCCAGGTTGGCCCCTTCCCTGACAGCCACTTGCACGCTGGACAGGGAGAAGGCGCTGGAGAAGGTCAACAATTCGTGCTAATCGAGCCAATAATCAGCAGGGAGGACTGTCCACTACCCTGGTGATTTGAACACGATGATGCAAGAATGGGGACGCGCATGCTGCGTGAGCTCGGGAGATCAAATGGGATGGCCACAGCTCATCAAGCCTGTTAGAGCTGCATAAAGTCGCTGCAGGCAGGACAGAAGGCCGCTCTTAGAACGTCAAAACTGGACGGAGGAGCCAAATCTGAGATCTGACAGAATCGGATTGAGAGTTTGTGACCTCCACAATCTTAAGAGCGTGGCCCAATTTTGGACCCTGCTCTGTGTCAGCAGTTCAGGCTCAGGAGTGGAGGCGGTTGAATAAATCCTAGATTGCAATAACGTTCGGGAGGCGTCATTGACGATGTTGCCAGGTTGCCGCTATCACTCGAAAAGACCGCTAAATAGGTCAATCACGTGGCCCCTGGACCCCTCGGGTGGCGCTTGTCGCTTGTAAACACACTTCACTCCCAACCTCCCAACCTCCGAGGCTCTCAGGTTGTGGTTGTGGAATGCTCTGAAACCCACTGCCGGCCCTGCCAACCCTGCTCCGTAAAGACAGCCTGACTTCCCTGTTGCTGATGCGGCGACAGTGCTCGAAGAGGCAGCTTGTCAGATTGCCATCCAACACCGTCCTCCGATCTCGCTCTGGCCTCGTGCTCTCCAAGGAAACCTTCCGTCCACGGCTACGCGTAGGCCCTGGCTCTGCTGCCATGGGTACGTCTTGCAGACCCCACCATGTTAATATAAGATGCAGTGCGTTGCCCTACCCTTTGCTTTTACCCATTGTCCACGGACCTTCCATAGACCGCCATTTCTGTCGTAGGGGTAAAAGTGGATTCTGCTGAACTCAATTCTTTTTTGTAACTCCATACACTGCTTGCTTGCCGGGCTGGTGATACCCCCCAGCTCGACAGATCCTCGAGCACGAAACTATTAAACCCACCAATAGGGGGTTCAGGTTGAACTCGACGTTCTTTGATCTTCTTGACTTGGTGCAGATTGCACCATGCATTTAAAGAGCCACGCTGAAGAGGACACTACCAGCTTGGTAGTCCAGATCACTGGAGCAAACACCACGTAAAGTACACATGCCCAATTGTTTCGCCTGCCCACCTTTCTTGCCACTCTGCTTCTGTTGCAATGCTCCCTTACGAGTCTGCTGCCAGAAAGAGCTGATGTATTAGTTCGGCATCATTGCACAAAAGGGAGCTTTGTAGGGAGATCAAGTAGTTGAGCATGGATATTTTCTCCCTTGGCAATGAAGTAGCCGTTTCAACATCACCAAATTTCATATTACTTTGCATGAGTGTCTTTTGCTTGGCTTTGTTTGTCTTGAGTGAGCTGCTCCAGTAATTTCTTGAGAATATGAATGCAGGCAGGATATGCGAACAGCCGCTGTGGATTTTTCTGCAAAAATAATCACTTTGCACTTACGGGTACCCGAAGGCCGTTTCCCAGATGCGCTTTCCTATTGCAAATACTGCCTTTGTTGTTGTTCATCGCTCCTGCCGAAACGCGATCTCGCCGTTCAAGTGTGGTCGGTTTGCGACTTTCACCAACTTCCACCCAACACCAGCCTCTAAAAAAATTTCCTGCCCTGCATTCCTTTTGCTGCCTCATAATCAAGACTCCAAGGACACACGGATCTTTCACTCTAAAACACGTCGCCTCGGAACGAGCATCGAGAATACCAGTTGGTTTGCCTTCGCGTTTTTGGTAGGTCACGCTCTTCCGCTTTCGCAATCCACTAATCGCGCTCTTTTTTGCTGCTGATACGTTGCAAGAAGGCAGAGCTGGCTCTCCTTAACTTTGCTCTTTACGCCATTTTGACCTTGCCTGTGCCATCTGTGTACCAGGCAAGGTTGATGTTTCAGGCATTTGCTTTCGGAGAGATAATCTAGACGATCCAAGACTAACAAAGAGAGCAGGCTTCTCCAAGGCTGCGGCAGTCCAAGATTCCACAGACAGCATCCCACCAACACGGCTAGCAACGCTTTGTACCACGTCTTCCTGGCCGAATTGTGTACCGCCGACATTCAAGAGGCGGATACCTGGCACCGTGCCGATATACCAATCCACTTCACTTTCAGCATCCACAGACTCGCCCACTTCTGGACTGTTATATGAGTAATATCAAAATCAAGATGACGCCACGATCTTCCTCAATCGACGTGCCTCGTTACTCTCCCGACGAGCTGCTCCATCTGAGATACTCCCTTCCCGTGCTCAATTGTGTTGTCAACAAGCTCAACAAGCATCCTGACATCGGTATTATCTTCAAATACATTTCCCTGAAGCCATCAGCTAATTCATCTACCTATAGCTTCTATTGTGCGACTTCCTGAGGAAGCCTTTAGAGACCCGGATAGATTCACTTGTGAGTCTCGAAGCCTCGTGGATGTCACGAATGGACGGAGCAAACAGCACATGAGCAAAGGACACGTGGTTGAATCCTCGGAGGAAAGTGAATACCACACAATTAGCTCCAGAAAGGCGAATCGCAGCTCTGACGAGGTCAAGTGGAACTTCCGTCGCCGAGACGCGTCCGACCGAACCTCCCAACCTCATTCTGCACCAACTGGCGTAGCTGCGCAACAATCGGACAACTTCCAGAGATTCTACCGAGCTGTTGTTTCTCCTACTCACGTTCGGGTCACTGCTGGTGGTCGTATTGTACCAAATACGCGCACATCGGCACCACCTGTCTTTGAGTGGAACGGTGAGAAATTCCATTTTGAGACCAGAAAGACTGAACCCGATCGAGATCACCATAACCTCCCAGCAATGGCCACAATGGCTCCCCCGGTCCAATCAGGCCTTCTCACCACCAATAGTCAACCACCGCCAGTCAGTGGCGAGAATGTTGCTGCCTCTCACCAAGCCAACTCCGTACCACAGCAGATCAAGATCTCACCACCCACTCAATTCGACCAGACCAAGCCATTCATGTACAATGGTCATTTAGTCTACCCAGTACAACCTGGATTTCAACCTCCCCCGGGCGCGCTTCCTGTCCCCGTGTCCATGCTTGGAAACCCGGGCTTCTTGCCCCAGAATGCCTTGACTGCTCCCACAGGATTCTACCCGCCTCAGTTTCCAGGTACATTGGCGAGCATGGCGAACCCATTCATGTTTCCACCAGGCCAGCAACTCCCAATGGGAATACCCAATGGGTTGCAACCTGCAGATAACGTACCCTCTCTGGCGCCATATATGCCGTTCCTGCCTCCGGCCATGGTCTCAATTACGGAACTCATCAAATCTCAAATTCAATTCCTCCAAAGTGGCCTCAAGCAGATGGAACATAAAATGGGCAACAACAAACACCAAGTTGATGAGTCGTTCATGGAGCATCAGCGCA
>Ga0307515_10018162_pt1 | contig 12758 bp, 12 predicted proteins | sample 17_EM_MG_FD_194513 | JGI IMG/M metagenome (GOLD analysis project Ga0307515, IMG submission 194513) | Populus trichocarpa ectomycorrhiza microbial communities from riparian zone in the Pacific Northwest, United States - 17_EM | ecosystem: Host-associated > Plants > Roots > Unclassified | place... | reverse complement strand
ACATCCAACTGGTGACAGCGCGGCGGAGCCGGTGGCGGGCGGGGATCTCGAAGGTGACGGGCAGGGCGGGCATGGGCGTCTCCGGGGGCGGGTGCGTATTCGCCCGCGCGACATTACCGGCCCGCGGCAAGCGGGCGGTCAGGCGCTCGTGCGCTCGATGAAGTCCCAGCGGTTGCCGTAGAGGTCGGCGAAGACGGCGACGGTCCCGAAAGGCTCGTGGCGGGGCTCCTCCTCGAACTCGACGCCGGCGGCGAGCATGCGGGCGTGGTCACGGGCGAAGTCGTCGGTGTAGAGGAAGAACGCGACCCGGCCGCCGGTCTGGTCGCCGATCCGCGACTCCTGGTGGTCGCCGTCGGCCTTGGCGAGCAGGAGGGCGGCGCCGTCGGCGCTCGGGCGGACCTTGACCCAGCGCTTCCCGGGGCTCATGACGGTGTCCTCGACGAGCTCGAAGCCGAGCTTGTCGACGTAGTAACCGATGGCCTCGTCGTAATCGCGGACGACGAGGACGACCTCACCCAGATGCGCCATGCAGACGATGATCGCCGATCGGCGGGGAGCCGTGGCGCGGGGGTCTTGACTTAACCGTAAAGACTGCGAGCATTTCCGGGTACGGCGTGTTTCCCCGCAAACGCGCTTCTTTCGTCCGTCCGTGATGAACAGGGTGCCCCATGCGCATACGCCCCGCTTTAGTCTTCCTGGCCTGTCTCGGCCTCGCCGGTGCCGGCCTGACCGCCGCCGCTCCCCCGCAGGCGATGGCCGACCCGGCCGCCCCGGCGCCTTCGGCCGGCCCGGTCGAGCAGGCCCTCAACGAGCTGACCACGCACACCGGCACGCTCTTCGTGGTCTCGGCGGGCAACTACGGCGCGGCGAACACGATCGGCTCGCCCGGTGCGGCCGACGCGGCCCTCACCGTCGGCTCGGTCGAGAAGGACGACACGCTGTCGGAGAGCTCCAGCCGGGGTCCCGCCTGGGCGACGGCGCCGTGAAGCCCGACATCACCGCCCCGGGCGGTTCGATCGTCGCGGCACGCGCCTCCGGAACCTCGATGGGCACGCCCGTCGACGAGGACCACACCTCCGAGTCCGGCACGTCCATGGCCTCCCCGCACGTCGCCGGCGGCGCCGCCCTACTCAAGCAGGCGCACCCCGATTGGACCGCCGAGAGGCTCAAGGCCGCCCTGATGGGCGCGGCCCAGCCGCTCGACGGCCTCACCGCCTACGAGCAGGGCACCGGCCGCCTCGACCTCGCGCGTGCGGTCACCGGGCCCCTGAGCACGTCGGTCGGCAGCGTCAGCTTCGGGCTCCTCGCGTGGCCGCACGACCAGCCCGAACAGACCCGGACGATCACCTACGCCAGGCACGACGATCACGCACGTCTACACGCTCTACTTCTCCTCCACCGGAGGGCTTCCGGTCAAACCGGCCTACACCGCGCACGACAAGGACCTGTCCCGCGAGCGCGATCTACCACACGCAGGGCGTCGCGGGGATCGACGGCTCGCGGCTCAACCAGGTCGAGATCGCGCCCGACGGGCTGGCCGGGTTCGCCTCGGTCGCCCCGGTGGCGTGGCCGTCGGAGCGGGTGGAGTTCTTCAGCCTCCATGAGGGACTGACGTGGGGCGGGTTCGCCTTCGTCGGCGACGGACGGCAGTACGAGCAGCTGTTCTGGGTCGGCGAGCGGACGCTCACGCCGCAGACCGTGCACTGGAACGAGGGGCCGCTGGGCGCGGGCGTCGGCGGCTGGGAGAACTCGGGCGGCGCGTGGATGCACCACGGCGGCCACCTGGCGCTGGCGATGCCCATGTTCACCGGTTCCGACCCGCATGTCCGCAGTAACTACGAAGGCCCGCTGGTGACCGGGACGACGAGCCTGCTCGACCCCAACGGCATGGAGGTCCTGGCGACCGAGCAGCCCTGCATCGGAGGCGTGGTCGTCGACGCCATGGCGCACGGACGGCACACGCTCAACTGCACCGCAGAGCGGAACGTGCCCTGGTCGGTGCTCGGGACGAAGACCACCGCGACGTGGAAGTTCACGGTCCCCGGCCACCACCGCGTGGACGGGACGCCCGTCGGCCTCAACGCCGTCCGGATCGACTCGCCGACCATCAGGGACGGCTTCGTGCCGGGCGGGTACCGGCAGGACCTCACCCTCGACGTGTACCGGCAGCCGGGCACCGACCCGACCGTCGCCGCGAAGCTGCGCTTCGAGGTGTCCTACGACGACGGCGTCACCTGGAAGCCGGTGACGGTCAGCCGCGTCGGCGACCACGCCACCGCCTCGCTGAGGCACCCGGCGGGCGCGCGCTTCGTCTCGACGCGCGTCTCGGCGACCGACGCGAACGGCGCGTCGGTGACGTCGACGACGATCCGGGCGTGGGGCGTGCGGTAGGGCCGCGCACGACGGCGGCCCGGGAGGTGGAGTCCCGGGCCGCCGTGATGCCGGCAGGGTGCTACTTGTCCTCGGGATCGTTGCGGTGCTGGAGGTAGTCCTTGTAGCTCTCGCGATCGTCGAAGAGGTCGTCGTAGGTCTCGTAGGTGCCGCGGTGGGCGCCCTCGGCCCAGCCGTAGCCGGCCTTCTTCAGCACGCCTTCCAGCTGCCCGTTGATGTTCGAGGCATGGAGCATGTCGTCGCGGTCGAAGGCACGCACGCCCCCGTCGCCGCGCAGACCCTCGGGAAGGTCCGCGACGTCGATCTGCCCGGACTCCACGGCCGCATTGACCATGGCCTGGTTGGTCAGCATCGACATCTGCTTGTACTGGACCGACTCGACGTTCTGGTAGGCGACGTCGTCCTCGTTGTAGGCGTCCGGCGGGCCGTTGAGCTCGGAGATCGGGAACCCCAGCGCGGTCTGCGCCAGGCTCGGGAACGCCCGCCAGGCGTAGCCCCACGGTGTGCGCATCGCCGGTCCGCCGCCGGCGGGCGCGACCGCCGGGTTGGCGTCGTTGTAGGCGCCCACACCCGAGTTGACGGCCGTACCGCCGAGACCCAGGAAGCCGCCGGCGATGGCGTCGTTGCGGGCGTGGTCCGCCATCGCCTTCGCGTAGGCGTCCTGCTGGCCCTTCTCGACGCCGGATACCTGGTCGAACATGTTGTCCTCGACCGCCCGGTTGAAGTAGCCGAGGAGCAGGCCGTTGGCGTCGCGCAGGTCACCGCGGATGCCGTCGGCCGCACTGCCCTCACCGGCGCGGACCATGTCCCCGGCGTTCATCGCCAACTGGGCGAGGATGTCGTCGCCGAGTCTGCCGCGCGCGGTCGGGTCGGCCGCGATCAGCTGGAAGAAGCGCGAACGGTCGTTGTGATCGACCGACAGGTGCCCCAGCGACCACTCGGTGGTGAGGCCCTTGCCGGGGTCGAACTTCCCCCACGAGTCCAGGTAGGTGCCCGCGACCTCGCCCATCGCCTGCGCGACGAACGGGTTGCGCTGCCCCATCGGCGCGGCCTTGTCGTCGCCGATCTCGCCGCCCGCGTTCGTGAAGAACTCGAAGGCGGTGTCCTTGAAGTGCGAGGACTCGGTCGTGTTGGTCGTGATGTCGATGAGCGCGGCGGCCGAGTAGCCGGCGAGCTCGCGCTCGTAGGCGTCCTCGCTCTTCGCCGACTCCGGGATCCAGTCGATGAGGCTTGAGGCGGCCTCGCCCTTGTCCGTCCAGTCCTGCTTGCCGAACAACTGGCGCAGCACGAACTCGGGGGTGTCGGCACCGTACTTCTCGTTCCGGTAGCCGCCTTCCAGGATCGCGCGGTTCGCCTCGTGGTTGCGGGTGGAGACGTCGAGCAGGTCCTGGAGCGGTTCGATGTCCTCGGTCTCGTCGAGCATCGAGGAGTACTCCGCCGACCGGAGCGTCAGCTTCGCCGACATCTCCATGCCGCCCTTGATCGTCGCGGGCGCGGCACCGAGCAGGGCGGCGAGCGGCACGAACTGGTTGCGCCAGAAGCCTTCGGCTCCCTCACCCGCGGGGATGTCGTGGAAGTCGGGGTCGACCTCGGCGTTGAGGATGTTCTGGACGTCGCTGGGCAGCATGCCGAAGCCGCCGCCGATGCCCTCGTCGGACACCGCGAGGAGTCCGCCGCCGAGGGCCTCCTGGACGAGTTCGATGTCGCCCTCGGAGTAACCGCCGTCCTTGAGCCAGCCCGGGATCTGGAGCAGCAGGCTGTCGCCGTGGAACGGCTTCTCGTAGCCGCGCTTGTCGGTGTCGAGGCCGTTGTACAGGGCCTTGAGGAAGCCCAGCTCGTTCTTGGTGAGGTCGCCGCCGTTCTTCTGCATCCAGAGCGCGTGACCGGCGAGCGCCTGCAACTGGATGAGCAGTTCGCGGTCGGCGTCGGTGAGCTTGTCGCCGTCGCGGAGCTTGGCGGCGAGCATCTCGGCGAGCTTCTCGCCGTCCTTGGCGTCCAACGGCACCGGGGCCTTGGCGCCCCACAGGTTCCAGCCCGCCCAGCCCATGTCGCCGTCGGTGACGAGCTCCTTGAGGACCTCCGGGGTGGGACCGTTGGCCATCTGGCCGCCGCGCTTCTCGGTGTCGGAGTCGAAGGCCTCGCGCAGGCGCGTCGCCTCGCGGGTCAGCTCGGCCTCCAGGTTGTCCTGCGCCTGGAGCCTTCCGGTGCTGGCCGCGCCCTCGCCCGGTCCGCCGGTGCCGATCTCGAAGATCTTGTTCAGGCCGGTGCGGTAGCGCTCTTCGAGGGCTTCGAGTGCCGTCGTGAAGGTCTCGACCTCCCCGGCCCACTGGCCCAGGACGGTGCCGCCGAAGAAGGAGGCCTGCGTGCCCTCCTGCCAGACCTTGGCGTTGTCGCCGTTGACCGACTCGATCGGGTCGGCGACCAGGGAGCTGAACTCCATGGCCCCTTTGTCGATGGTGCCCTTGAGGTCCGTTCCACGCCCGGTGATACGGCCGGCGAGACCGAACAGCTGTTCCGAATTCGCCCGGACCACGGCTTCATTGGCCTTGGTCTCCCAGGGGCTGGCGTCCCATGCCACGGCGGCCTCCTACCGGTTGATGTTGCGCAGCTGGTCGTAGCGGGCGTCGCCGAGCTCGGGGGTGATGAGGTAGTAGCCGTCGGCGGTGTCGGCGTCGAACTTCGCGACCTTGCCGGCGCCGCCGCCGATGTTCGTCCCCACCGACCGGCCGTGCGCGGCGATCGACTGGAGGGATGCGGCGTTGGCCTCCTGGAACGTCTGGATGCCCCGCACCATCGGCCCTTCCGCCGCGGCGGAGCCCGCCTCGTCGCAGAAGGTGTCGAAGCTGCGCCGGACGGTCTTGAAGTCGTCGGCGACTCCCTCCGCCTGTTGCCCGGCCGAGCCCGCGCCTTGCACGCTGCGGATGCCTACTTCTCCGGCCATGGAACGCCTCCAACCACATTGGACAGACCCGTGATTGTCGGCAGCCTAGCGGAGAAGCGTCCGCCAAGTAAACAAAAGATTCGGGCTAAAACGCACCCGATGGGAGCGCGACCACCAGTGGTCGCGGAGGCGGCGGGGGTCAGGCCGCCTCGGTCGCCGGCCTGGGCGTGATCTGGCGGTGCACCCAGCGTTCGGCGACGAAAGAGACAACCGGGATAGTGCCCGCGATCAGCACCAGCAGGGTCTGCTTGAGCGGCCAGCCCGCCCGCCGAGCGACGTCGAAGGCCGTGATCAGGTAGAAGACGTAGAGGAAGCCGTGGACCGGTCCGATGATCGCCACGAGGGAGTCGTTGGCGCCGGCGTACTTCAGCGGCATCGCCACGAAGAAGAGCAGGATCAGCAGGGTTCCGACGATGTAGGACATCACTCGGTAGCGGGTGAGGGCGGCCTTCATGTCGTCTGTCTCCCTGGGTACTCGCTGGCTCGTTTGTCCGGGTTCTGGTTCATCCAGGCCAGATAGTCGTTGTACGCCGACAACGCGTCGTCGGGCTCGCCGGTACCGCCGGAGGCGGTGTTCGTCACCTCGGTCGGGAACGGCGACTCCATCGGCGGTTCCTCGACGCGGGCGAGCGGGCCGTTCTTGCGCAGCTCCTCGCGGATCTCGCGGATCCACAAGGCGATGGCGCAGATCCCGAACAGCGGCCATTCGAAGGCGTAGGCCCAGCTCAGCGCGTTGCCGTCGGCGGCACGGCCGATCTGCCACCACGCCAGGAACGCGAACGCCGCGCACACGGCGACGAGCGCGGCGTGGACGAGCAGCCAACGACGGGTGAGGAACCGGGACACACGCGGATTCTAGGCGGCGAACCTGAGAGTTGACGGAGCCGGTCGCCGTCGGGTGAGATAGCGCGGTGATTGACGTGCGGGAAGTGCGGATGAGGCTGGGGTGGCCGGATGCCGCGCAGGAGATCTTGGACACCTGGGACGCGCTCGGGGCGCCCGACGAGCCGGTGCGGCTGCCGGAGCGCTCGGAGGTGATCCGGATCCTGCACCGCATGGGCGCCGAGGAGATCGACGTCGCCGACGTCGTCACCGCCCGGCCCGACCCCGAGGCCGACCCGGTCATGTGGTGGGTGCTCGAACGCTGCGTGCAGCACCTGCGCTCGGACATGGGCGGGCACAGCATGCTGTCGTGGCCGTCGCTGGCCGACCAGCGCGACGCGCGGACCCGGCTCACCTACCTGTACGCGTTCCTCGCGCACCTCCCGGCGACCCTCGCCTGGCACGCCGAGCGCGGCGTCCCCGAGGAGGTCTCCTGGGCGACCTTCGGCGACGTCGGGGAGAAACTGCGCACCAACCGGCAGATCTACGGCGAGGCCGGGATCGACGTGGCGTTCTGGTTCACGCTGCACTTCCGCGGCTCGATCTACCGGCTCGGACGGCTCCAGTTCGAGATGCACCTGTCCGAGGGCGAACCGGTGCTGGGCGTGCACATCCCGGAGAGCGGCGGACCGATGAGCCCCGAGGCCTGCGACGCGTCCTTCGCGTGGGCCACGGAGTTCTACCCCAGGCACTTCCCGGAGCACGGGGCGACGCGCGCGACGTGCCTGTCGTGGCTGCTCGACCCGCGGCTCGACGAGGTCCTCCCGGAGTCGAACATCGCCGCCTTCGGCCGCCGTTTCGCGCTCATGCCCGTCAAGGACGAGGCAGGGCTGCACGGCACGCTCGACGTGCTGCGGTTCGTGTTCAAGACCGTCGTGTCGGCGCCCGAGAAGGCGGACCTGGCGGCGCTGCCGCGCGACAACCGCCTCCAGCGCGCGCTGATCGACCACATGGTCGCCGGCGGGCGCTGGGAGCAGCGCGGCGGCAGCGTGCCGCTGGCTCAGCAGAACTGACGCAGGAACGCCAGTCCGGTCTCGGCGGTGGCGTAGGGGTCGTGGGCGTCGTCGCGCTCGACGATGAACTCGATGACGCCCGAGCGGGCCGCCATCGGGATCAGGTCGGTGAAGGCGATGACGCCCTCGCCCGGGTCGGCCATCGCGCCGTCGATCGTGCGGTCCTTGACGTGCACCTGGCGGACGCGTCCCGGGTTCGCCGCGAGGATGTCGCGCGGGTCGACACCGGCGTGCACCGCCCAGTACAGGTCGACCTCAAGGTGCACGAGATGCGGATCGGTGTTCTGGGTGATCAGCTCGTAGGGCCGCACGCCGTCGATCGTCTGCGTGAACTCGTGCGCGTGGTTGTGGTAGCCGAGGCTGATCCCCGCCTGCTGCGCGAGGACGGCGGCCGCCGTCAGCTCGTCGGCGAAACGCCGCCACTCGTCGGCGGTGTCGAACTGCGCCCACGGCACCACGACGAAGGAGTGGCCGAGGGTCAGCGCGTCGTTGATCGTGTCGACGATCTCGTCGTTGAGCTTCACGTGGCTCGACGTCGCCTGTAGGCCGGCGTCGTCCAGGAGCCGGCGGAACTCACCGGCCGTCCGCCCGTACGTCCCGGCCATCTCGACCGAGCGATAGCCCAGCTCGGCGAGCTTGGTCAGCACGGCCGCCGGATCATTCTCGGCGAGCGAGCGCAGGGTGTACAGCTGGATCGACAACTGCTGCGGCGTAAGGATCACGCTGGACAGGATCGCGCACGGGATGCGGGTTGGCAAGGGCAAGGTGGGGGTTGTCTTCCTGTCGGGACAACCCGGAATGCCCGTATACATGCGCTAAATTACCCCCGTGTCCACCGACCACCGCTCCCCCGTGCACATGCCCAGCGCGCGGCCGAGTCCGGCGCGGGCGATCCTCGTCCGGGTGGGGGCGGCGGCCGCGTGTCTGGGTCTCGCGTGCTTCCTCGTCATCGTCGACCGGCAGGGTTACCGCGATTCGGCGGACGGCGTGGTGTCGGTGCTCGACGCCGTGTACTACGCGACCGTCACGCTCAGCACGACCGGCTACGGCGACGTCGTCCCGGTCGACGACACGGCGCGCCTGATCAACATCATCGTCATCACGCCCCTGCGCGTGATCTTCCTCGTCGTCCTCGTCGGCACGACCGTCGAGGTTCTCACCCGGCGCACGCGCGAGGCGTGGCGGGAGAAGAGCTGGAGCAGGACATTGCGCGACCACACCGTCGTCATCGGGTACGGCACGAAGGGGCGCAGCGCGATCGCGACGCTGCGGGCCTCGGGCATCGCGGCGGACCGGATCGTGGTGGTCGACCGCCGTCACGAGCACATCGAGGAGGCGAGCGGCGACGGCTTCGTCGCCGTGCAGGGTGACGCGACGCGCTCGTCGGTCCTGGCGCGGGCGCACATCACCGGGGCGCGGCGGGTGATCGTGGCGGCCGACCGCGACGACACGTCGGTGCTGGTCACGCTCACGGCGCGGCAGGCGAACCCGGGCGCCACGATCGTCGCGGCCGTGCGGGAGGCGGAGAACGCGCCCCTGCTGCGCCAGAGCGGCGCCGACGCGGTCATCACGTCCTCCGACGCGTCCGGCCGCCTGCTCGGCATGTCCACGGTGACGCCGGCGGTCAGCGAGGTCATCGAGGACCTGCTCACCCAGGGCCACGGCCTCGACCTGGCCGAGCGCCCGGTCGCGCGCGCCGAGGTCGGCAAGGGTCCCCGCGAGCTGTCCGACCTGGTCGTCGTCGTGGTCCGCGACGGGCAGCGGCTGCACTGCGACGCCGCGCGGACCCTGCGCGCCGACGACCGGCTCGTCACCATCACCGCACCGGCTACGGTATCGGCATGATCACCCGGCTTCTCCCCGCCGACGGCCCCGAGGCCGAGGTCTCCGACGACGAGATCATCGCGCGCTACGAGCAGGCCGACCGCTCGCGCACGCACCTGCGCGTCAACTTCGTCGCCAGCGCCGACGGCGCCGTCACCGTCGACGGCGAGTCGGCGGGCCTGTCGGGCGGCGCCGACAAGCGGGTGTTCAAGATCCTGCGCATGCTCTGCGACGTCCTCGTCGCGGGTGCGGGCACGGTCCGCCGCGAGGGATACGAGGACCTGCGCCTCGGCGCGAAGCGCGTCGGCTGGCGCCGCGAGCACGGCCTCGCCGAGCAGCCGACGATGGCGGTGGTCAGCGCGACCCTCGACTTCGACCCCGACGCGCCCCTGTTCACCCGCGCGCCGGTCCGACCGATCCTGCTGACCTGCGCGAACGCCCCCCGCGAGAAGCGGGCGGCGCTGTCGAAGGTCGCCGAGATCGTCGACTGTGGAGAGTCGACTGTGGACTTCGCCACCATGGCCGGCGCGCTCGCCGAACGCGGTCTGCACCAGATCCTGTGCGAGGGCGGGCCGCACATCCTCGGCGAGCTCACCGCCGCCGACGCCGTCGACGAGCTCTGCCTGACGGTGGCGCCGCTGCTGGCGGGAGCGGGTGCGGGCCGGATCACGGCCGGTCCGACCTCCCCGGTGCGCGCCATGCGGCTGGCCCACGCCCTGCACGCCGAGGGCGACTTGATCCTGCGCTACGTGCGCGCTGTCACAGCCGGGTGAGAGGATGGCGTCCGTGACTGAGCTGGACGCGAGGCCCGTCGGCAGGGTGCTCGGCACCGAGGACGCCACCCCCCTGTCGTTCTGGGTGGCGGTTACCGAGGGCGAATACCTGCAACTCGATGATGTCGTGACCACCTCCCGCGAGGTGCCCGGCCGCGACCCGGTCACCGTCTCGGGTGTCGTGACCTCGGTGAGAGCCCGGCACGAGGGCGCCCAGTTCGACTCCGACGTGTTCCTCATCAGCGACGGCATGCTTCCCGCGCAGGTGCAGGAGGCCGCCGAGATCACCGTGACGCGCGTGGAACCGGAGGTCTTCGTGCCTCCGCGGCCGGGCGACGCGGTGTACCGCGCGACGGGCGACGCGCGTTCGGCCGCCCTCTACTTCGACCGCATGGTCCGGACGATCCCGCTCGGGCGCGGTCGCGACGGCGAGCCGGTCTACCTCAACGCCGACTTCCTCGACGGCAGCCGTGGCGCGCACGTGTCCATCTCGGGCATCTCGGGTGTGGCGACGAAGACGAGCTTCGCGACCTGGCTCCTCTACTCCCTGCTGCACTCCGACGCGCTGGGCGGCGAGGCGGTCAACACCAAGGTGCTGATCTTCAACGTGAAGGGCGAGGACCTGCTCCTCCTCGACCACCCGAACAAGCACCTCGACGACAAGCTGCGCGCCGAGTACCGGAATCTCGGCCTGACCGCCGGGCCGTTCGGCTCGGTGACGGTCTTCGCTCCCCCGCGCGAGGGCGACCGCAACGGCACGCCCGACGTCGCCTGCCGCACCACGGGCGTTGAGTCCTTCTACTGGACGGTCGCGGAGTTCTGCCAGCAGCGGCTGCTGCCCTACGTCTTCGCCGACGGCGACGACGAGCGCCAGCAGTACACGATGGTCGTCGGGCAGGTCGCGACCCGTCTGGCGCGCGAGGCCGAGCCGAAGGACGACGGCGCGGCCGTCGTCGACGGCGTTCTCCTGCGCTCCTACGGGGACCTGGTCGACCTGCTCGTCGAGCGCCTCGGCGACGAGGACACGCGCGGCCAGTGGGCCGGCAGCGCGATGGGCATGGGGACGGTCAACGCCTTCATCCGCCGGATGATCAACTCCAAGCGCGACATCGGCCGCCTGGTCCGCGGGGACCTCCCGCCGCGGCGGGCGCACGGCGTGTCCACCGAGGACGGCGCCCAGGTCACCGTCGTCGACCTGCACAATCTGCCCGACCGGGCCCAGCGCTTCGTCGTCGGCGTCGTCCTGCGCACCGAGTTCGAGCGCAAGGAGAAGGCCGGCAGCGCCCGTCCGCTCCAGTTCGTGGTCCTCGACGAGCTCAACAAGTACGCGCCCCGGGACGGCACGAGCCCGATCAAGGAGATCCTCCTCGACATCGCCGAGCGCGGGCGCTCCCTCGGCGTGATCCTGGTCGGCGCGCAGCAGACCGCGAGCGAGGTGGAGCGCCGGATCGCGGCCAACAGCGCCATCCGCGTCGTCGGCCGCCTCGACCCGGCCGAGGCCGGGCGACCCGAGTACGGGTTCCTGCCCAGCTCGCAGCGCCAGCGCGTGCTGATGGCCAAGCCCGGCACGATGTTCGTCGCCCAGCCGGAGCTGCCGGTGCCGCTCGTCGTCGAGTTCCCGTTTCCCGCCTGGGCCACCCGCCCGCAGGAGGCCGGGGAGCCGCCCGCCTCCAGCTTGCGTTCGGCGACCGGGCAGGTCGACCCCTTCGCACTGGCCGAAGAGGACGACGACATCCCGTTCTAGGGCGACCTCGCGCGCTTGCCCATTTCCGTCGTACCCAGCGCTTAGGCTCCTCGGTATGCCTCGCCGCATCCTCCAGGTCGCCGAAGCCGTCCAGCCCGACCTCACCGCGGGCTTCGCCCGCATCCGCGCCGAGATGCGGCTTCCGGTCGAGTTCGGGCGGTCGGCGATGGCCGAGGCGCTGTCGGCCGCGGGCCGCTCGCTGCCCGAGCGTCCCGACCGCACCGACATCCCGCTGCTGACCATCGACCCGCCCGACTCGATGGACCTCGACCAGGCCATGTGCATCGAGCGCGCGGGCGAGGGCTACCGGGTCTGGTACGCCATCGCCGACGTCGGCGCCTTCGTCACGCCCGGCGGCGCCCTCGACACCGAGGTCCACCTGCGCGGCGAGAGCGTCTACCTGCCCGACGGGAACGTCCCGCTGCACCCGCGCGAGCTGTCCGAGGGCGCGGCCAGCCTGCTGCCCGGCCAGACCCGCCCGGCGGCGCTGTGGCGGATCGAGCTGGACGCGTCGGGCGAGATCACCGCGGCCGACGTGACCCGCGCACTGGTCCGCAGCCGCGAACGGCACGACTACCGCTCGGTCCAGGACACACTCGACGCGGGCAGGGCGGAGGGCACGATCGCGCTGCTGGCCGAGGTCGGGAAGCTGCGCCAGGCCCTCGAACGCGCGCGCGGCGGCGTGAGCATCCCCTCGGCCGAGCAGGAGGTCGTCGGGGGCAACGGCGCCTATCGCCTGGAGTTCCGCTTCCCGCTGGCCGCCGAGGGCTGGAACGCCCAGATCTCCCTGCTCACGGGCATCGCGGCGGCCCGGATGATGCTCGACGGCGGCGTCGGCGTGCTGCGGGCGCTGCCCGCGCCGTCCGAACAGGACATCGCCAAGGTCCGCCGCTGCGCCCGCGCGCTGGACGTCCCGTGGCCGAAAGGCGAGGGCTTCGGCGACGTGGTCGCCGGGCTCGACCCGTCGCTGTCGAAGCACGCCGCCTTCCTCCAGGAGTCGATGCTGCTCCTGCGCGGCTCGGGCTACGAGGCCTTCGACGGTTCGGTGCCCGAGCCGCATGTGCACTCCGCCGTCGCCGCGCCGTACGCGCACGTCACGGCGCCGCTGCGGCGCCTCGTCGACCGCTACGCCACCGAGGTGTGCCTCGCGCTGTGCGCGGGGAGCGAGATCCCGTCGTGGGTGCGCGAGG
>Ga0307515_10018161_pt1 | contig 12758 bp, 10 predicted proteins | sample 17_EM_MG_FD_194513 | JGI IMG/M metagenome (GOLD analysis project Ga0307515, IMG submission 194513) | Populus trichocarpa ectomycorrhiza microbial communities from riparian zone in the Pacific Northwest, United States - 17_EM | ecosystem: Host-associated > Plants > Roots > Unclassified | place... | reverse complement strand
TCAAATTGCACCAGGCTTGTGTACTCGTAGTTATTATTGGATATAACAATATGAAGATTTTGATATTTTGTTTCGCCCTGGGATTTACTTGTTCCCCACGCTCTTTGGCGTCTGGCAACTATTGGAACTGACTGATGTAGCAAATACACAAGCTATGAATTTGTATTTGTGCTTGTTCATGTGTATATGTGTGAACTGTGAAAATTGTCTCTATGGCTTTTGATATTTTGTTTAGCCCAGGGATTTACTTGTTCCATAATGTTATCTTATGTTCGGCAACTATTGGAATTGACTGCTCCACCAACTCCACTATTTGATGTCCGGCAACTGTTGGAGTTGTGGGCTAAGATTGATCTTGATGAACAGATAGGGTTGCATAATATTGACGGCTTTGAAAGGAAAAATATTGCATATTGGGTGGTGGGTTTTCCTTTCCCAAGCTGTTGTTTGCCTTTCCTTCCATAACTCTCCCCTCCAAGCACCTTGTATTCTCAGAACTGGCTTTCAAGCACCACATCCGATCATCACTCGTGCACATAATTCCTAGCAGGAATAAAATTATGGAGAGCATCTTCTCCTCCCTTTTGGCGCGTGCTGGTGTAACACCATTGGTTTAAATATACGGCATAGATACAGATTCATAAGCACTGGCTGGAGTTTCATTTCATCTTGATAGTTTGATTGAAGTCGTGTTTGTGATGTTTGACGCATACGTTCAGCAGACAAAACCAAAGCCAACATATGGTTCTGTTGATATGGTATTTAATTAGTGCTTTAGGTGTCATTCTAAGAAGATTTTCTTCTTTTCTTACAAATTTATCGATTTGTAGAAGTAAAGCTAAGCAGAAGCCGAAAAGCAGCACAGAGCCACGCAGATGAACAAGCTAGTCAATTTTGATGTCTCTTGATGCCTTAAATCACAAATAAAGAATTGCAGTAAAAAAGGAGGGATTTAACGATAGACATCAATGCATAAAAGATTGATCTAAACCTTTATTAGTGTTTTTTCCTATGGGGTACAAAAACCCTTTATTAATTTGAATTCAATGGACCATATCACACGCAATTTTTGAGATCAATCGAATCTATCTAATCATGTTGGGTGTTGAAAAAAGCATTTGAAACTATTTTCACCAAATATCACTATGTCTTAACCTCTTTGATTGGGATATCGTGGTGGGTGGATTCACTTTATGTGCCTAAAGAGCCAAACAAAAGCAATAAAGAATCACTAGTGCGTTTATCTGCTAGTGTGTGAAAACCAGGAAAGAGCCACCCCACATAAAGCTAGAGGGATCTTTCCGAAGGATGGAAGCTGGTTTGGTTATAATTCCTCGTTTATTTCATTTCGTTGTGATTTTCCAAAAATTATTTTTCATTTTTTTTGTATTTTTTTACTATTAAAAAAATTAATTAATAAAAAGTACTTTCCAATCAAAAGTAAATTTAGTCTAATTTTCAGTAAAATATTTTCTTTTTATTTTGTGTAGAAAATATTTTCCGGAAGTTGCGAAAAACTCAAAAATATCTTGTTATTTGTTGATTATATCAAATTTGATCCTTAATCTTTTGATTATTATATATTTTATTTTAAATATTTTTTTCTCTTTAATTTTATCATTTAGAATTTGATTTAATTTGATTTTTATATGAACTTTTAGTTATCATTCTTTTGATTGTTATTTTCTTTTCTATTATCTTTTTATTAATTGAAATTCTTTATCTATCAGATTTGGTACCTATTTTTTTATTGTATTTATTTTATTTGAAATAATTTATGAAATTATATATATTTTTAATTTTATCATCTTTTAATTTTTTTTATCTGTCAGATTTAGTCTTTATTATTTTAATTGTTATTTTTTTATTTGAAATAATTTATGAAATTAAATTTTTTTAATTTAATTCTTTTTTAAATTTTTTATTTGCTAGATTTTTTCTTTATTTTTAGAAAAGGATGAAAATAAGCAAATAAAACCCGGTAATTTAGTCATTCTCTAGAAGGGTAATTTAGTCATTCTCTAGAAGATTTTTGTGAATAAACAACAACAACAAAAGAATAAGCGGCAGCAGCAAGGAAAAAAAAAAAATCCAATACTAAAAGGGATTAAAGATGTTGCAGCATTGTTCCAGAATTACCGCATCAGAACATGCACTTGATTCGGACTAGCAATTCAGGAATTTATCGGCACATCAGGTCTGTGTCCGAGGAACTACACGCAGAGTTTACCAAATTTTCTCTTGAATTCTCATAGCATTATGGAAAGAGAGAGAGAGAGAGAGAGAGAGAACTTGTTAATTAAATTAGCAACTTGATCCATTAATTAGTCGCAAGGTGCATGTAGCCTATCGTTCAAATATCATATCAGCCAAGGAAATTCAGGCACGTGACATGCTGTTTGAATACTAGAGAATTGACGTTGTATATGGACTATAGAACAAATAAATCAAGGGCACAGGACAGGATCCTCGCATAAGCTTTTGCAAATGAAAACGATCAAAGCACTTTCACTGTATTAACAGTTTACATCGTACCTCCACTGTTCTCTCTCCTGTCTTCTTCACTCATGCCTTCTCAGTATTGATGTTCAATTATGTGTTTTAACTTTTATATTGTGGAAAGGCGAGTTCCCACTCTACATCTCCCAGAAAAGCCGAAAGACCCTCTGGAAGTAGAACTATCGAAAATCTAGAATTTGGTTCAACATTTTCACATTAATCTACTCAGTTTTTTATTTTAAATTTTTTAAAAATAATATAAAATATTATTAGAAATTCATATAACAACTTTAAATTTTTAGATTAAAATAATTTTTTATTATGATATTAAAATTTTAATAATCAAAAGTCATAAGTTCAAATGAATTAAAATAGCTATTTCATTATTAACAAAAAAATAAACTTTGAAGGGTATACATTTATTAGTTACAATTTAGCTTTTTCTTCGATTTCTAATATTTTCTAGTTAAAAATTTCATTTTTTCCTCCTACAAACGAAACCAAAAGAGAATTTTAAAAGGGCAGTTTGGACTTTAAAAAAAGTAAACAGTCATCTCTGGAACTATCTTATAATTTTCATGCGAAATTATAAAAAAGAGACTAAATAATAATTTATTCACAACGTACAAGGCGAAACTAAAATAAAAATAGAATGAATTTCCTTACCACATTTTTCAACCCCAGGATTAGATAATGTTCTTATATTAATCCAAGACTTACAGAGTTTTTAAATATACCCTTCAATTGAAGGCATATTTTGGAAAATATTTACACTTTGCATCCTCAAATAATTAACTATACTCTATAGCCCTTATTAGTTTACGTTATTTTTAAATATAATATCCTAATTATAAATTTCCAATGTAAGGTAGCATTCAGCAATGACCCGACCCAGTCACAGCAGGGGCAGAAATTCAGCTACTGGCCCATGACTGCAAGATAAGAGGCAGCTTTGTAAGCTTTCGATGGGTGTAAAATGAATGATCTCTAGATCTCTTGAATGTAACCAAATGTTAATTAATGGTGAGAGAACAGGCACACCGAAGGTGACTTAACATGAGCAATCAATTTGATATTGATGAATCATCGGAATTATCAAGGCAACGTTGTCCATGCAAATTGATTAATGGGAACACAAAGCTTCACGTTGTCCACAAAGTGCTCAACATGATGTTAAGGCGTGAGGGAAATGGTTCGAGATTCATTCAACTAGTTCATGATCAGTCTTGTTGAAATTCAGTGCTCTCATCTAATGTCTTAATCATGGCTGTTTAAAACTTGAGTTTCTTTATATATATCTACCCCCCTCTTAATCTACTTAATTACATGACTAATATTGTTCTTTCATCTTATATTTTTGCGACAACTTCCATTTTCGAATCATTTTAATTTGCTGATATAAAAATAAAATAATTTTTTTTAAAAAAATATCATTTTGATGTCGAAACTAAATTACTTTTTATTTAGATTTTAAATAAATTATTTATATTTAAACTAGTATTTTCTTTTAAAAAGAACATTATTTGTAGTTTATATATATATATATATTTCAAACTCTTAGTGATAATGTTGAGAAACAAATTCTATACCATCTAAGCATAACAATTTAAGAATAAATGCTTATTGATACATGGAAATTTAAGCACATACTATGTATCATATTTATTTGATAATAACGGACCAAATTCTTTTTTTTAAAAGAAAAAATTAAAGATAATAGCCACCAATAAAATTAAATTGGCTTCATAATCTCCATGACATCAATACTTAGAGCTTGGTTATGTATTCCATGTCAAAGAATCTTTTTAATTCAATGGATCTAGTGTTAAAAGAACCTTCTCGATCTAAAAATTTAAATTATTAAGTGAAATTTTAAAATATAATTTATATTTTTTTCTAACACACCCTTTCAAGTGAAAGTTTTTTGGACTTGAAACTTACAAAAACTCACACTATTTTGTGTTTAATTTTTATCAAATAAAATGAGAGTTGTTAGATTCAAACTCGTGATTATTTGATCAATAAAGCTTTGATACCACATTAAAAAACCATCTCAATTCAAAAACTTAAACTATTATATTAGACGTCAAGATATGATTTATATTATTATCTAAAACGCTGAATAATTATTTATTGGTGCTATTACTCCATCAAAAATATATCAAACTATATATAAACTTTTATTTTTTACAATTTTTCATTTTTTTGTTTGATATTACACTGAAATTTAAAAAGGCTAATTGAAAAACTTAGCTTATAGTAGAGTTAACATGGAAATAATATTCCTAAAAAAAGAAGTTAATGTGCATCATAACGGATAATAACATGCAGCAAGGATCAGAACCGTGCGTGCTTGAACTCATAATTAAGCAGGTCCGTACTATTTAAGGTGAGTTGATTACGCTAATAGAGAAGAAGGTCAAGGACAGGCCCACAAACACCAATAATTTCCCGTGGTAAGCTAATATAAATCTGAGTCTTTTTCTATACAATATCTTGTCGGAAGCTAGACTGTAGAGGTCATCAATGGCTAGCCAAAACTGATCACAAATCTTTAATCAACTTCTGATGATGAAGTTTAACGAAAGTTCAAGCAAGCGCCGCATGGTTTCTTGGATAGGGATTTCAAGCTTAGCCTGTGATACGATTTTGGACCACACCCTACCTCTCACTAAGCACATGTAATGTTGCTAGCGAAGAAGTTGAAGAAGAAGAAAGAATCTTAGGTATCTCTTGCATAGTATTTCTTTTTTAACCATGAAGGCTATGCTTATTTATGCGGGGCATTCTTTATTTTGTTCCAATTATATATTTAAAAGTAATTAGTTAATTAATATACATAAAAATCTTATAAAAGAGTATTCTCTCTTGAAACTTTAGTTAAAAAAAACTATAATTTATAATTTTTTTAATTTTATTTTCTCATACCGCAACTATAAAAGCTATCACAAAAAAAAAAAATACTAACCATAAAGTAATCAATGGGTTTTTTTCCTTTCAAATCCCAAATATTTATATTATAACGTTAAAATTCTGATGGATCTTTACTCTCCTCAATGAATAGTCTATATTTATTTAGTTTGATTGGAAAAAAAAATTAGTATTGGTATATTAAAGCATGATTTTTATTCAAGAAGAGAATTTCCATGATCAATAAGTTCTTTAATCAATGGCCTTCAAGTACGGATATTCTCCCTTGTGATTTTTTTAGGCAGGATCTTTCAACTTTTTTCTATGTCTAGGAGGAATCATGGAGAAATGAAAGTCCACTACACTCTTTTCAAATTTCTCCCTTGCCCTATGCCCCTACCATTCTGAATATTTGGGATCTCTTGCTTTCTGCTCCAAAAACCAAATAAAGGTTGATAATTATTAATTAAAGAGAAAAATGAAATCCCATGTTTCTTAACCTTTTTCTATTAAAATAAACATCACTATAGAAGTATCATTATTATGTCAAATTCTTTGCCCTTTACTTTTAATGGAAGGGAGAGAAAATGTGACGTGTTTAATTAATTTAAGTTTGAGTCAACCGATCGAGTCGACTCGAACCTAGACCGGCAAACACACTGGCTTTGAAGATTATCTCGTTTAAGCAATATCTACTCTAGCTGCCAGGCATCTACTTATGTGACCCAAAAGAGAATTAATGAAGCTGGGAAAATGCAATCAAGATCACAACTGGAATGGTCAGGGTGGTGTCCGACGGGTTCATGCCAGCCGGGTCAGACCAAGCTCTTCTCTTGCAAGACCCGACTTTCATTATTATATGCTATGCATACGTACATATGAGCTTATAATAAAAGCATTCTGTGTCAGCTAGAAACACTTTCTAAAGATGAAAAAGGCTTAATATATTCTTCCTGGGCAGGGCCTCTTCTTTTGAATTTTAGAATGATAGTGGTCTCGATCAATGGAGGGGGGGGCAGCATGTCTCTTAAAGCAAGGCTAGTTGATCGCAGAACACAGCCCACATCAGAGCAACCTTTGAGAGTGGGAACCTTAGTGGAAATACTTCATTAGGTCCCTTGAGAGCAGGATCGGTTTCTTATAAAACTAATCATAATTCACACTTTAATTCTCCTAATTCTATCTTGTACAAGCTACTAATTAAATAAAAAGGATCGCGAACAAAAAAGTGGGATTCCTCCTGTTGGCAGCTACTTTTTTCTAAACTATGGTGCTTTACCCAAAGTGATAAACATTTCCCCCCTTTCTTTCTAACAATGGTGGACCTGCATCTAAATTCGAAGGAGGCTTCGCCTATCAAGAATCTCGGTCTAGTAGCTGAGGAGATTGTTTGACAAGTCAAATTGGAGATTTTAATCGCTTAAGTTTTCCTCTTTTCTTCGTGGATTAATCTTTTGCACAATCTATGCTAGCTACTGGATAGCCATCTTGTTTTTTCAGAATCACTTGTGGCATCGTTCGGATTCTTGGTTTCGAGCCGGATCATAACTACTGAGAAAGGATTAATGTGTTTGATGTGACTATTTTGAAATAGTAGGGCATGTTAAATAATAAAATTAATTATTTTTTTTTTTTAGTTTAACGTGGGTGTCCGGGCCAGTTTGCGCACACCTCAACTAAGTCCACGGGCCCTGAAGTTAACGACCATGTAAGCCTCCAGTGACCATCATATGAGCAACCACAGGGCTCGAACCTGAAACCACAGAGGGAGCAAACCTCTTGGTCCCAAGCTCTTACCACTGGGCCACCACCTAGATAGTTAATTCGTAACCATGGGTTAAGTATCACATTAATTAATTTGTGGAATCCACCATTAGATTCTATATCAAGGGTTAGGATACATTAATGAATCAGTTATTTTGAAACTTTTTCTTGTATTTCTTATTATTATTTATCATTTGTGGTTTCAAAATGGTTCATAAATATCCAATATCTATACAAAAAAATAAACCTAAAGTGTTGATCAAGGTACGCCAGTATGCAAATGACTTCCATAAGAGTGGATATATAATAATAATAATAATAATAATAAAATTTTTTAAGCATCCTAGAGTTACTCTATTTTACACTTTACCTTCGAAAATTACAAAAAAAAAAAAAAATTCTTGATTAACAAAAAATTTTCAAAATCCTCTATCAAATAAATTAGATGAAATTGAGAATTTATTTTAGTGTCTAAATCCTCTATCAAATAAATGAGGTATGCAATTTTTTTTGAGCATGGTGATTTTGTATTAATTTTTGGGTGGTTGGAGTTGTTGCATTGGTTGTTAATAGAGAAGGAGGTTGAGAGAGTGTTTTGGGTTCGGTTGTGGTTTGAAAGGTGATGAAGATGAGACTGGTTACAAAATTGTGTGGGGGAAGAGAAAGATTGGAAAAATTAGAAAAGATTGAGTTTTTTAATGATAATTTTATAATTTTAACATTGTAAGGGTTAATATTTTTTAATTATTAATTGAAATATAATGACAATCTTGTAAATAATTTAATTTTTTTGTTGATTATTTTTGACGTGAAAGTAAAATATTATCAAATTATAAAACTATAGAATATAAATGTAATTTCTAAGAGAATAGTGTAAGGTCAACAAAGGGTCAAGGTAATTTTTCTAAATAAAAATAAAGGGTCTGCCTGATCGAATAGAAAAATAGACTGTTCTATATAATATGGTCTATAAACATCAATTACAAGATAAAAAAAATTGCATGTCTTTTTATTTTTGATAAAAATGATTGTCTTAATCACCTGTACCCATAAATTAGAAATAATTTTAAATAATATGTAGAAAAATACAATAAATGGAAAGCTCTAGTAATGTGTGTAAATGTGGAGGTAGTATGGTGGGTTTCACGGGGTTGAGGACGCATGGGGTAACCACCACCACCCACCTCCCCTCGTGCGCGCTATCTATCAATGGCGGCTCTTCCCTCCCTTAACAATTATCATCATTAATGGCATGGTGCCAAAACATAGGTCGCCTGCTAGATAATAATAATCTCCCTCCCCTCTCTCTACAGTCTCTATCTCTTGATATAGTAAGCTAGTGGAAGAGAGGTTGCCGTGTCAGCTAAGGAGGGTGGAATAGAAAAGACTGGGAGGGCATCAAAAACATTTGAAGGCTATTAACAGTTGACATAACGTCTTTTAAGGGCCCATGTGGGCCCTTTCCATGGGCCCTTGTGGGCCATTACCTTCCACGTTACAATACCTTACCTTTTCTTTCACTCACTTCCAACTTATTTATACCACCCCAGTTCATCCTTTTCTCTCCACAGCTTCCCTTCACGTCTTTCTTCAACCCATCCCTTTATCGCTAGTTTTTTCAAGTCTTGGTTTACAATGGCTGATGTTGGCGGTTCAGCCTCTTCAGGTAGAATGTGGTGTTCAGTTCCTGAAAGATTCCAACTGCACTTGGCCATGTTGGCCTTGCAGTTTGGTTATGCTGGTTTCCATGTGGTCTCCAGGGCTGCCCTAAATATGGGAGTTAGCAAGCTTGTTTTCCCAGTTTATAGGAACACCATCGCTTTGCTTCTGCTCCTTCCCTTTGCATATTTTCTAGAAAAGTACAGCACTGATATCCATTAATCTAACCTATTTTCTCATCAGTCATCCTTTATATATGTGTACGTTTAAGGAATATAACTTTCTTCTTTTTTCTTTATTCAGGAAGGAGAGGCCAGCACTTACTCTCAACTTTGTCGTCCAGTTCTTCCTCCTTGCCCTTGTCGGGTATGACTCAATATATAACTCAAAATTGAAAAAAAGGAAGAAAATCAAGATTCCAAAAGAGAACAATAACTCATTTTCGTGTTTTGTTTCCTGTGTGATGAGCAGAATAACAGCAAACCAAGGATTCTACTTGCTGGGCCTGGAAAACACGTCTCCAACTTTCGCATCAGCAATCCAAAACTCTGTCCCTGCCATCACCTTTCTCATGGCAGCTCTACTGCGGCAAGCCCCCTTTCCTTACCTCTCCTCTCTCTCTCTTAGTCTCACATCGAATCAAACTTTTAATTTAGTACACACACAAATCTGCAGCAAGGGTAAACATGCATTTTTGTTTTCCTCTGCCACCTAAATTTCTTTTCCTGAAATGTGTTATTTTCTTTTATTTCGCAGGATAGAGAAAGTTAGAATAAACAGAAGAGATGGAATAGCAAAAGTACTAGGAACTATCTGCTGTGTAGCAGGGGCCTCAGTGATCACTCTATATAATGGTCCAGTCATATACAGCCCAGCCCCGCATCTAAACAGACCCGCACCTATGTTTGTTTCACTTGGAGATGCCAGGGGCAAGAACTGGACCCTTGGTTGCATCTACCTCATTGGCCATTGCTTGTCCTGGTCTGGTTGGCTTGTGTTGCAGGCACCAGTTCTGAAGAAGTACCCTGCGAGGCTCTCGGTCACCTCTTACACCTGTTTCTTTGGGCTTATTCAGTTCTTGATTATTGCTGCCTTCATGGAGAGAGACCCACAGGCTTGGATTTTCCACTCTGGTGGAGAACTCTTCACTATCCTCTATGCAGTTAGTATCTATCTCACCCGTATTCCTCTGAGATAATTCAGTCTCCTGCTCTGATAAGCTAATTAATTTCCTAAACCGAACATTATGGTATACACAGCATGAGATTAGCCAGTTTAATTAACTTGAACTTACTTAGGTATTCCTGTTTTTTTCTGTTTGGGGAACATTAATCATGACAAGGAGAGCAAGTCAGATCATAAATCAAATCAAGGGTCTTAATATTTATTCACTAGTCACCTTTATTTTTAATAACTAATTAAATACAGTTTTTATTATTTTTTTAATATGAAATCCTTTCTAACATAAATATTTATTTATTTTTCTTGATTTAAAGTTTCCATGGTTATTGTTTTTGCTTTTTTTTTTTAATTATGAAAAAATAGCTTGTTGAATTTTAGTGTCTGGGATGAATGATTGCTTGAAAATAGATTAAAATAATTTTTTTAAATTTTATTTTTATTTTTAATATTAAAACGTTAAAACTATAAAATGACACTAAATAAAACATTCAAGTAAAATATATTTTTATAGGCATTTTAAGAAAAAATAAAAAAAACTACCACTCCAGTCCAGTGCGTGCTTTAAAATCCTGTCAAGTACTCTTAGATCAGAGATAAAAGGGTAGCTTTGTTGTAGTCTTTGTGCATGTGCGAACCCCAGTTGCTGATCAGTCAAATGCCACCTTTATCTTTATTGATACACTATATTTTATTAGCTTTCTCCATATACATTGTAAGCTTCTCTCTAGTTGTTAAATGATATGATCCAAAAGTGGCTATGCGCGCAATAATGTAGAGTGGTGGGTGTTTTGAAAATGAAGTGAGCAAGAAACTTCTTTTTTTGTTGGAAAATTGCAGGGAGTGGTAGCATCAGGGATTGCCTTCGCTGTACAGATATGGTGCATTGACAGAGGTGGCCCTGTCTTTGTGGCTGTTTATCAACCTGTTCAGACTCTTGTTGTCGCTATAATGGCCTCCATTGCTTTAGGGGAAGAATTCTATTTAGGAGGGTAGGTCCCTTGTTTATTTATTTATTATTTTTTAATCATGAATTCTATTGGCTCCACGTCTATCCCCAGCCATAAGGATTAACAATAATTTTTGGGATTTTTAACTAATCTTTGACAAGTTTAAATGACCAAAATATTTTTTCCATTTAGTGGTATTTCTTTTGTTTATCCCTTCCCAAAGGACAAGGCCACAAGGGTATGTGGTAGAGCTAGGTCAGACAACTGCTGCTGAGGGCACAGGAGAACGAACAGAATTGATCACACTGGAGCGTGTGTAGATTTTTAATATATATTTTTTTTCTGATGGGATATGCTTTTTTTGTTTGTTATGATTTTGTGCGTACAGGATCATTGGGGCAGCGTTGATCATTATAGGATTGTACCTGGTCCTATGGGGCAAAAGTGAGGAAAAGAAGTTCTTGGCTTTGGAAAAGGCTGCCATTCAGTCCACTCCTGAGCATGGAATCAGCAGGGCTCAAACCCACATCAAGACCTCCCTCACTCAGCCACTTCTCCCCTCGTCAACAGAAAATGTTTGACCGGCGAAGCCTCTTAACTCTTAACCACACAGTTGGCCGGAGAGCCAAGATCCCATGAAAAAGAAGAAAAAAAAAGGCAGTACTGCTCTATTAATTAAGATGGCTTGTGTGTGTATGAAGAAGTTCTTTTAATTTTTTTTTCCGTATGTTTCAGTCATTTCATGTTAGTAGGAGGTTGAGAAAGGGGAGATTTTGAGGGGATGGACATTATGATTATCATCACTAATGTGGCCCTAAAGGCCTGAAATCCCCTATGCTTTCTTTATATATATATATATGTTAAATTATGGTTTGTTTTACGAAATTATAAAGATATGCAGATTGCAAAAAGCTAATGCTCCAAGATCATCATGGATTCGACCCCACTTTACTAATTTTGATACCCATTTTCATTTTACAAGCACGCTCGTCTTCATATTGCCGTCTTGACATTGCCCTTGTTGAAAATAATTTTGGTCGGAAAGTACTGCTCATTTTATTTGATCATGATGATGTATAGTGATATATGCATGAAAAACATCGACCGCATTATTAAGAGATGAGGCCGTTTAGCCTCTGGTGTCCGTACAGGACAAAGAAGAATATATTTTAATGTGTTCCACAAGGGGGGTGCGCGAGAATTGACCTACAAGAAATGAGTGCAAGATTTGCATGCCAAGTCTTCACTACGTTTTCCACTTCTGATCACTGGTGATTTCGATCTATCTTTTTTTGAGTTGTGGCATGGTTAAGCTTTGTTTGGGACTTGAGCATTTCTCTTGGATATATTGATTTCGAATTTCAGTAATTACACTTGTATTTAGGCCAAGATTAGAAAGATCTTGTAGCATATTCATAAATCACCCGCACCTGGTTTAAAGTAAAAGAAATTAAGAAAAACAATCAGTCATAATAGATAAAATATTGAATTGATTTAAGTTTTTAATATGATATTGGAGTTTTAATAAGCAAGCAATAAATAATTTGAATCTCACTATCTTGTTTTATCTAATAATTAAACTAAGTTAAATTAGTCTCACAGCCATGATCTTCAGCTGTAACTTAGTAGTTTGGCACTTGAAGTTGACCCTCACTCTCTAGATATGGTTGATCCATATAGGACTCCTTCCTCGGTCCCCCACAGCCCCAATCCGAGTAAAATGATCATTATTTTCGATGAATTACGCATTTGAATGAAGATGAAAATGTCTGTACTAGGCGCGACTCTGTCGAAGAA